>Ga0105047_10000196_pt1 | contig 91695 bp, 70 predicted proteins | sample MAT04_FD_78384 | JGI IMG/M metagenome (GOLD analysis project Ga0105047, IMG submission 78384) | Freshwater microbial communities from Lake Fryxell liftoff mats and glacier meltwater in Antarctica - MAT-04 (megahit assembly) | ecosystem: Environmental > Aquatic > Freshwater > Ice > Liftoff... | reverse complement strand
GTCAGAATCGCACTGAAGAAAACCAGCAGTGTCCCTTTGAGAAACTGCACCCATGTCGTGGATACCATGCCTGCCGTCACGACGATCATAATGACAACGGTACCAACCAGCACGACGCCAGCCCAATGCGGCAGAGCGAGCAGCGGCTGCACAAGAACTCCTGCACCCACCATCTGGGGAATCAGATAAAACACACTCACCACGAGTGTGCTGATACCTGCCGCCAATTTGATTCCGCGCGAATTGAATTTGGAATCCAGGGCATCAGCGAATGTAAAACGCCCCAGCCGCTTCATCGGTTCTGCAATCACGAAGAGCGCGACAATCCAACCCGCCAGATAGCCAATCGAATACAGGAACCCGTCGTATCCGTAAAACGCAATCATTCCGCAAATGCCGAGGAACGATGCCGCAGACAGGTAGTCCCCGGCAAACGCAATTCCGTTGACGAACCACGGAATCTGACCGTGTGCCGCAAAAAATCCTTCCGAAGATTTCGCCTTCCGTCCCAGCCAGAAACTCAGACCGAGCGTGAAGCCCACGAAAATAGAAAAGAAAATCACGGCCTTCCACGAGAGTTCATGAATCATGCTCGTGGCTCCTTTGTCTTCGGCACCGCCGACTCGCGGCAAAGAAATCCGTAGATTCCGGAGAGCACAATCGCACCGATGATCAGCGCGAAACCGTACAGAATGGCAATGTTCAGACCTGCGATCGGCGTTGATTCCATCAGCTCAGGAGCAAACGCATTGAGAAACACGAACCCCACGTAAACGATGAGATAAATCGTGAACAAAATGAGTCCGATTTTGGAATTCCGCGACTGCATGAAATGACTTTCGATAGTGGTTGAAGGGTTCCATAAGTACCATACGATCCAGTGGTTTAGACGTCCACAAGGACAGGATTGTAGCGTAGGTAGCGGATGGCGGAACATTACACGCGGGGTTTTTCAAATCCACCCAGATCCAGCAGCGCGGCATCACGTTGCTGAATGGCCGATTCAATCGCGGTAATTGAGGAATCATCGAGAACTCGATCGCCAGCGATGACTGTCTGAGCGATCTGTTCGGGCTTGCGAGACCCCACGATTGCGGATGTCAGTTCAGGGCGGCGCAGCGTCCAGGCGATGCTGATTTCCGGGATGGTCCATCCAAGCCCCGTTGCAATCTTGCCTAGAGATTCGACGAACGCAAGATTGATCTCCAGTTGCGGTGACTGGAAGCGAGGGTCGCGGCTGCGATGATCCTTTGCCGACAAACCGGCAACGCGTTCCGCAGAAAAGGTTCCAGTGAGCAGTCCTTTTCCCATCGGGCTGTAACAGATCACACCAATGTTGTGCTGGCCACAGTAAGGAAGAATCTCAGCCTCAACTTCGCGGGCGATCATGCTGTACGCTGGTTGCAGAGAAATGATCGGTGCGATCTTTTCAAGACGTGCCATCTGTTCGGGAGAATGATTCGAAACGCCGATGTGCCGCACTTTGCCCTGCTTTTGCAGTTCCACGAGCGTTTGCCAGCCTTCTTCGATTTCTTCGTCGGGCTCCGGCCAATGGAGCTGGTACAGGTCGATACAATCCATTTGCAGTCGTTTCAAACTGGCCTCGCATTCGGCGATCACACTCTCGCGTCGCAGGCATTTTCCAATCTCGCCGTTTCCCAGTGCCACGCGTCCGCACTTTGTGGCGATCAGCGGACGTTCCAGGTCGGGAATCTGCTGCATTGCTTTCGCTACGACTGTTTCACTGCGACCTTCGCCATAAATTGCGGCAGTATCGATCCAGTTAATCCCCAGTTCCACCGCACGCACAATCGTATCGATGGATTCCTGTTCGTCCTGGTCACCCCAGCCAAATTTCCAGTCCCCACCACCAATGGCCCAGGTGCCAAGTCCGATGACGCTGATCTTGAATTCGCTGGAGCCAAGTTTGCGATACTGCATGATGGAGAATACTCTACGCGGGTCGTAATTGATGTTTCCTGGCGAGCGGTGCGTGTCAGCCCACGGAATGGAATGCACATGGCTCGAAATACCGTACACTTTCTAGTTGGTTCGTCTGGCAACTTCAAGAACAGATCAGACAGCTCAACGTATAAGCGTTCCACAAAATGTGTCTTTTTGGAAAGTCTACTGCCATGAAGTCTATCGTCACACTGCTTTCCGTCATCGTATTTCTGAATCCTTTGGCGTCTGCCGAGGATGTGATGCCTCTGAAGGCAAGACGGATCCTGTTTCTCGGAGACTCGATTACAAACGCTGGCGAATTCGTCAATATGATCGAGATGCAGTTGCGTCTGCAGTCGATTGATCCGATGCCGGAACTGGTCAACGCGGGGCTTCCCAGTGAAACCTGCACAGGTCTGTCCGAACCCGATCATCCGTTTCCTCGCCCCGATATCCATGAACGACTTGACCGAGCCCTCGCGGCCGTCAAACCTGATGTTGTCGTAGCCTGTTACGGAATGAATGACGGGATTTACTATCCTTTCAACGAAGAACGTTTTCAGAGATATCAGGATGGTATCAATCGTCTGATTGACAAAGTCCATGCAGCCGACGCAAAACTGATCCTGATGACTCCACCGCCCTTTGATCCACTGCCTCTCAAAGCCGCAGGGAAACTGCTTCCTGAAGGCAGTGAGAAATTTGCCTGGTTTGCAATTTACGAAGGCTATGACGATGTCATTCGGAAATACGCAGCGTGGATCACCGAACAGAAGAATCGCGTTGAGATGGTCATCGATCTGCACACTCCCATCGTCGCGTTCTGGGAGCAGCAACGAAAGACAGATCCGACCTTTACAGTCGCACCCGACGGTGTGCATTGCAACAGTCAGGGACACCAGTCAATCGCCGACATCATTCTGAAGGCATGGGGCGTTGAAAAGCACATCCCGGTCACGGACGAAATGACAATGCTTGTCAACAAGAAAGGTGTTATCCTGCGCGATTCATGGCTCAGCCACGTTGGTCACCAGCGTCCGGGGATGCCGACCGGACTGCCGCTGGAAGAAGCGATTGCAAAAGCGGCTGAGATCGACAAAGAACTTCAACCGCTCATTGATGCTGCTCGAAAATAGATCGACCTGAGCTTCAACCGAAACACAGCAGCCGTCCGTTTTGCCGGTCTTCGCCCGCCACCAGGCGTCCTTCGCCAATGGCGAGACCCGCATTGATCGGATTGCCACAGTTGTGCTTCCAGATTTCATTGCCTGTCGTCAGATCAAGGCCATACAGATTTCCGTCGCCGGAACCGACAAATAATCTCTTATCGACAACGGCTGCGGAACATTCGACACGGGCTCGCGTTGCAAACGTCCATTTCGCTTCACCCGTGGCTCGAGCGACAGCGTGAATTGTTTTGTCATGTCCTCCGACAATCACCAAATCGTCGGTCACGACCGGCGATGCGTGAAATGGCATTTTGCGTTTTGCTTCATAGCGCCAGACAAACTCGCCCTTTCGCCAATCGACGCAGACAATCAAGCCAGTATGCGTTCCCACATACAACAGATCGCCATCAACTGCGGGCGACGCAATGAGAAACGATTCCAGCGGCATGTCACGAAATTCTTTACCGGTCTGCAAATCGATGACTCGCAGATGTTCGTCGCAACCAGCCAGAAACGTAAACGACTGAGCAATAGCTGGTGAACAATTGATGCGGTCATTGGTCTGAAATTTCCAGACTTCGTTGCCATCCTTATTCAGGCAGTAAAGGAAACTGTCGTGCGATGCGAGCAACAGTTTGTCCTCAAACTCCGCAACGCAGCCTGCGATCTCGGCGTCTGAGGCAAACGTCCAGACTTTCACACCGGTGTTGCGATCGATCGCGTGCAGAATTCCTTCTTCGTCACCAATGTAAATCATGCTTGCCATGACCAGCGGTGCCGCTTTGAATCCGGGTGCGAATTTTTTCGGATCGGGATTTTCGATCGAACGATACTTCCAGACTTCTTTGCCGGTTTTCAAATCCAGGCAATGCAGGTTTCCAGCAAGCGCCGGTGCGTAGACAAAATCTCCGACAACAGCAGCAGCACCAACCCAGCCATCGGGTGATGCGAATTCCCACTTCAATTCGGGTTTTTCAGCCAATGTGGATTTTGAAACCCCGCGTTGATCGGGTGTGGCTCGAAACGACGGCCAACTGGTTGCACTTGGTGCGTCACCATCAGTCAGAAGCGGTGCAGCCAGGGCGGTTCGCAGCATGTCTGCCGAAGCGCCGAACGCAGCAATGCCAGTGCCCAGAAATTGCAGCACACTTCTGCGTGACGACTTCAGTTTGCCTGACTCGTACATGAACTTGTTCCCGTGCGGTATCCAGACTCGAACGAATCACAATGCGTTTCGATACAGCTCTGCAAAAGCCGTGACATCCATTGTTCGCGGATTGAACGTCCCTGTCCACTGCTGGGCAGCTTCGTTCGCAAGTTGGTCCAGGATGGTCTCATCGACGTCTGCATCGATTGCCTGCGACACCGAGACCGGCAAATCCGCCAGCCTCAGACATTCGGTAAAACCGTCGGCCAGTTGCGACGATGCAGATTCCACAGTGGTGGTGACAACGTCCCATTTCGCAGCAACGATCAGATCGCGATACAAGTCACCGGCGACTTCGGCATTCCACCGGACAACGTGGGGCAGCATCACGCCCACGGCAACACCATGTATTGTTCCGAAATGAGCGGACAGCGGATTTGCCGCCGCATGAGCTGCCCCCAACATACTGTTTTCAATTGCCGCTCCCGCCAGAAACGCGCCAAGCTGCATTCGCCCGCGTGCATCAAGGTTTTTTGGTTCTCGAAGAACAACGGGAAACGCAGACGACAGAAATTCCCATGCCTGACGCGCGAACATCTGGGAAATCGGATTGCGTTTTGTCGTCACATAACTTTCGATCGCATGAGTCATCGCATCGATTCCTGAGGTCACGGTGACGAAGTGTGGCATCGTCACAGTCAGTTCCGGATCAAGAATCGCGATTCGACACGCGGCTTTCGGATCTCCACACGCCATTTTCATGTGAGACTTTGCATCCGCGATCACAGCAAAGGACTGCGCTTCGCTGCCTGTGCCCGATGTTGTCGGCACTGCGATCATCGGCAGCATGGGATGTTTTGCTTTCCCGATGCCTTTGTAGTCCTGCATTCGGCCGCCGTTGGTCAGGACAAAGTTTGCACCCTTGGCGCAGTCGATACTGCTGCCGCCGCCAAGTCCGACAATCAAGTCCACATTGGCGGATCTGGCAAATCCCACACAACGTTCGACGTCGTCCGTAGTCGGGTTTTCCGAAACCTGATCGAACAGTGCCACTTCAAGTCCCGAGGATCTCAGACTGGATTCTGCCAGATCGCTGTATCCGGTTTTTCGCAGTCCGACATCCGTGACCAGAAGCACACGCCGGGCGTTCAACTCCCGAGCGGACTCCCCCAGTCTGGCGAAAGAACCGCAGCCAAAGATTACGCGAGTTCGCTGATTGAAGTCAAAGGCGGGTACGGAAACGCTACGATCCGCGACAATCGAATGGTTTAGCTGATCTGAAGAAGTCATGAATGGTAAAATTGCGAGGCGAGATTTTTTGGTGAGTTCGGAATGGTCTCTAAGCACCCGCGCACAAGTTATTGGGCATAGTTCGTTTAACGGCGAGCCGGGGGCGTAGAAAAAAACCAGAATACCTACGCCTTCGGCTCGCCGTTAAACGAAGAAACTTGTGCACCGGTGCTTACCGAAGGATAGTCTTTCGATTGCCTGACAACAACGAGAAACCTCAGTTGTTTTCTGTCAAACCTTCGACGTGCCCCAGATTCTTCACCGGCTCGAAAATTGCCAGGACTTCCTTCAGCAGCGTTTCATCAATCGGTTCTTCCAGCCACCTGGCCCAATTACGAATGTTCGCAGGATTTGCACTGCCAGCGACGGTCGTCGAAATATCGGGATGCGCACAGGAAAACTGAAGAGCGAGTTTCGCAATGTCGCTGCCCTGCCTGGTGCAATGTGCGGCCGCCGTTCGTGCTGCGGCTTTGACCGATTCTGGTTCCTTCAGCCAGGGCGGCAATGTGGCATTCGTCAGAAGTCTTGCGGAAAACGGGCCAGCGTTCATCACACCGATCCCCTTTGACTTCAGCCAGGGAATGCTCTCGTCCGCAAATCTTGTATTCTGCAGCGTGTATTGGTTATACGACAGCACACAATCGACGTCGGTCTGTTCGCAGATAAAGTGGAAGATCTTTTGCGGATACCCGCTGAACCCGACGGCTCGTACTTTCCCAGACTGCTGGATCTTTCGAAGTGCGGGTAGTGTTTCGTCCACGATCTGCTGCATGGGAACGAATTCAATATCGTGGCAGAGCACAATGTCCAGATAATCGGTTCCCAGGCGATGCAGACTGACGTCAATACTCTCGGCAACGCGCTTCGCGCGAAAATCAAAATGCTGAAGATCGTAGCGACCCAGTTTCGTACAGAGCATATAGCTGTCACGCGGGACGCCTCGGAGAGCGATCCCCAGCAGCACTTCGCTCATGCCGCGTCCGTAAAACGGCGACGTATCGATAAAATTCAAACCGCAATCAAGAGCAACTCGCACACTTTGCAGAGCTTCATCGATCTGCACGCTGCGAAACTCCTGGCCCAGCGATGATGCGCCGAAGCTGAGAATCGGAAGCTGAAGATCGGTTGTTCCAAGAGGTCGCATTTGCATAAGAATTATCACTATCCGACAAACAACGGCTTCAGATGGCGTTCATAAAGATTCTCCGTCACCTGCTTCGCGACGATCACTTCATTCGCCTTCAATAGATCGGTGTAGCGTTTCCCGGCCTTCGCGGCAACCTTAAATGAGACGTGCAGCAGTTGACGCATGCTGGCATTGAACTCCGGATGCCCAGGAATATGCCGCAACGCACCTGCCAGTTGCGAACCAGTCCAGCCTTTGACGATTGATGCGTCCGGCAGTTTGCTTCTGTCAATATCGATGACGCTGGCATACGGAGCGCACAGTTCGTCGACGTGTTCCAAGGCGTAAGCATAAATCTCTTTCGCGAGTTCCAGGCCATCGCCGCCTGCTTCGGCAAGTCCAATGAGTTCTTCCAGCCAGCTTGTTCCGGCAGTTTTAATATGCAGGCCAGCCCCGGTAGTTGTGACAGCCTTGCGAATGATCGGATACAGACTGAACTTGTCACTGCCGCTGTGAACACTCAGCTTCAGATTCGACGGCAACCCGTACTGCTGAATCGCATGGGCAATTACGGCGAGATCGTCATGGAATTCTTTTTCAAACTGAACAAGGTCGCCGACGTAGTCAACACCCTTGTTGAAACGCCCGGTAAACTTGGGAGCAATCGTCTGAACTCGGACGTTCTCGTCCGCCAGCATCGCCAGAATCATCAGCAGTTCTGGTGGTGTCTGCGGTGCGTCCGTTTCATCCATCGAAACTTCGGCGATGATCGCACCTGCACCTTTTGCGGCAGTGATGTGACGAAAGATTTTTCCCGCATCCTGCACCGCCAAAAGGTATTTCGATGCGACACTTTCCGCATAAGTTCGTGTCGTCGTGAACGGAACGGCAACACCAGGGATACTCACGGAACCAATGAGTTCCGGATGGCGGTGAATGAACGCCTGCACGTCGATTCCGGCTGCTGACCTCCCGATCGCATCCGCAACATCAATCGTGAAAAAATCGGAACACGAAATGAATCGATCGACCGTCTTCAGATTGATATGATCGGCATCGACATGCCATGCGTGTTTCCAGCCAAGTTCCTTCACCGCCGCCTGAGCCGCATCAAACACATCTTGAGGATCAGATCCAATAAACGTGTGCTCGCGATTTGACTTGTTCCACACCGGTACGACATGCACTCCGTTCTTCGCCAGCAACTGGAATGCCGCCAATTGCGCCTTCGCCTGATGCGTAAAACGGTCACCAACGCCAAAAGAGAAACGTTCGAGTTTGAGCATTCGATTCCAGGTTTCGTAAGAGTTGCCCTTGTTGCTCGACTTGTCCTCAGGTCGAGATCCAGCCATCGACACCATTAGTTTACCCGTGATTCAGAAAAATCATAATTCCCCGGCTTCCTGACAAGCATCGAGCGAAAAACAAATTTCTGTTCTAGTAGTGGGATTCGCCAGAATTCCATGCACTGGCAGGATTCCCTGCGAAATCCAATACGACAGTTGATTTGTACTGGCCGCCCGATTCTACGAATATCCCTGTTCAGCGGACTAAATCAACTCAACCTCCGGTAAGTCGCCCCCGTGAACGCACTTCGTTTTCGAGATCCCAAGTCTATGCACCTGCGACGCCCGCAGGACTTTGCGCGACTGTATACCGACGGGCACCGGGCAGGCGATGAGCACTTGCTGATATTTGCGGCGGCGAACGATCTTTCGGTAAATCGCCTTGGGTTGAGCATCTCGCGAAAGCACGGATCTGCAGTCCGTAGAAACCGAAAACGCCGTCGAATTCGCGATGCATTCCGACGTCTGCAGCATGAATTGCCGCAAAGCTACGATTTCGTAGTTGTGCCTCGCCTGCGCGACGATTCGACGTTGCAGGATTTTCGAAACTCCCTTCGAAAACTCATCAGAAAACTGGCGAAAAAGATTCAAACGCCACAGAACGAATCCGATGCCGCTGAAAATGGTGGAAAAACAGCGTGAGCATCTCGCCAGACGATGAATCTACGGATCCCGTTGATGACAGTTTGCCAGCCGCCATGGTCCACAAAACCTGGATTCAGGTGATTTTGTTCTTTCCAGCGGCAATTGCGATTCTGATTGTTCGAAGCTACCAACTGCTGCTCAGCCCGCTGCTTGGCCGTACCTGTCGGTTTCATCCTTCATGCAGTCAGTACTTTATCCTCGCGGTTCGCAGGCATGGCCTGTGCCTGGGCGGATGGCGCGGCCTCTGCCGAATCTTGCGCTGCCATCCCTGGAATCCGGGCGGCTATGATCCTCCGTGAGCAATAGGGAATCGCAATCAGGGGACTGACGTCCCACCGCTCGCCAGCGCCAACGGCAGAAACGGCCTCTCTTTCCTGTAATTGTACTGCCGCATTTCCGTGTTTAATCCCGGCGCGGTGTTTTTTCGAGTGGTTGCCTGGAGTAATGCTTTATATTGAACCAGAAACAAAGTCGAACGTTGCGTATCCGACGGTTCTTCTTCGCCAAACACTGGCCATGAAATAAGATTGCTGGAACCTGACCTGATGACTGGTCGGGCACCATGGTGTCGTCGAGTAAAAGGTTTGCACAAACATGACACGAATGATGTCGCTTGGAATCGTCACACTCATTGTGATCACGCTGCCCGGTTGCGGTGCGATGATGCATGAAATGCAACCGCACCGATTATGGCGATGGAATTATCATCCGCAGAGTGGCAATTCTGACGGCAGCTATGGCGCGTATTTTTCCATTGATGACTCTTTGGAAAAGACGCCAAACTCGGTCGGTTCGCATGTCTACAAGACCCCCTGATTTTCTGCAAATTGAATGTCACGATGAAACGGCCACAGATCGACTTGGCGCTCAGATCACAGAATCTGTACGCGATGGTTCGGTGATAGAACTCAACGGTCAACTGGGATCAGGCAAGACCCGGCTGGTGCGTGCGATCTGCGACGCCCTGGGGATTGACACGTCACAGGTCAATAGTCCAACGTTCGTGCTGCTCCAGCTTTATACAGATGGTCGAATTCCCGTCGCCCACTTCGACACTTATCGCCTGGGCGATGTGGACGAATTCGTTGCCATCGGGGCGGAGGAATTTATAAACAACCACGATTGGCTGTGTTTGATTGAATGGGGCGAACGAGTCACCGAATGCCTGCCGGACGACCGTTTGAGAATCGACATTTCTGCCACAAGTGCGGATGCTCGAAATTTTGATTTCACAAGCACAGGACCGAGAAGCTCCGCACTGCTGCAGCGAATTCGTGAAAACGCCGAGGCAAGCAGCAAGTGAGCATCGCCCCGTGTAGGCCAGCCCTGTCCTCAGGTCGGGATCCCATGTGCATCAAGTTAAGCGGTTTTCTGCACAATGAGTGTGCAATTAGCGAAGATTAGTGTTCTAAATCCGGTCCTTTGGGGGAACACTAATCTTCGCTAATCAACACTTATTGGAACAAACACTCGTGATTCTTTCTTAACTTGATGCGTATGCCTGTCCTCAGGTCGGGATCCCTCCCCCGTGATTTACGAGTGGAAAGAATTGTTTCGTTCGCCCGCCTGAGAAGTGCTGCGGCTGAATTCGCCGGTCGAAGCGTCCAAACGATGAGATCGGCAGAAAACGCCGACACCCGGACGCAGCGCGACATTGTAGACGGCAGCTTCGTGACAATCCGATGCTTCAACATCGAGCGCAAAGGCCGATATTATGCCTTGAAAGGTGAGAAGTGAGGCTGGCGAATCGGAGACGTCAGTCTCTGGTTGGGACTCTCTCATCAGGGGGAGCGACGTTCCTATGACTCTGTTTTTACGCTGGCCCATTTTGTCGCTGCTGATCTTTCTGGTCAGTGTACCGAACGTCGACGCGCAGAATTCGTTTCTGGATGAGTTGCGAATCAATGCTCAGACGGACCAGCGGGATCCCGCGGAGTTGCGAACGGAATCACTGCTGACAGATTCTGCAGCAACAGAGGAATTGCCGGAAGAATTCAGTTCTCTCGAAGCCGAACACAAAAGCGTCACATCGTTCGCTGGATTCGAATCGGGCTGCACCACAGATACCAACTGTTGTGAAACCCCGCTTGTCCGTTTTCGCGCGACATGTTTTCAGGGCGCACAGGCGGCCTATGGAATCATTTCGGCTGGCGATTCTAATGGACTTGGGATTCAGACGGTGGATTTGTTCGGTACATTCGCAATACCAATCGGCAGCATGGATCACGTCATTTCGTTCACGCCGTTTTTTCGCCTGGATCAGCTGAATGCCAATGCGTCTCTGGATGTTCCTGATTCACTTTATGAAGCGGGCGTGAAGTCATTCTGGAAGAAAGTTGTCAACGAACGACTGACGACGATGGTGCTGTTCACACCGTCCGTGCGAAGTGATTTTCAATCCAGTCAGGATGCATTCAAATTGTTCGGGATGGCGTTATTGCAATGGCATATTTTCCCGGACAAGTTGTCGATGACCGGAGGGGTCATTTATACGGGGCGCCAGGATTATCCGGTGCTGCCGACGATGGGACTCTACTGGACACCTTCGCCGCTGTGGAAACTGGATATCCAATTTCCATCTCCACGAATCTCTCGCCGACTTCTTAAAAACAGCGACAAAAGTGAAACCTGGGCCTATCTTAGCGGCGTCTTCGGTGGCAATACCTGGGCTGTAAAACGAACGGGTGGCCAGGACGATCAGCTCACCCTGCGCGATCTCCGACTCGTACTTGGCGTGGAACATCTGCTCAGCGGAAATCGCGGAGTGTTTGTTGAGACCGGATGGGTCTTCAGTCGCTCGATGGAATACGCAAACACCCCGGGTCAAATCGACTTCGGCGACGCAATCCTGCTGCGGGCCGGCGTTCAATTCTGATGGATCTTGAACGCGACAGGCCGTTCGCATGCCGTTGATCGGGTAGGTTTTGTAAGCCGAATCCACAACGTGCTTGATGCGGTGATTTTCAGTCGGCAGTCTTCACTTGTGTTAAGACATCCGCAGGCAGCGGTTTGAGCGACTGCAGCATGAGCATGATCGCACCGACAACAAGGCAACTGTCAGCGAGATTGAAGATTGGATAGTCGTAGTTGCCAAATTGAAAATGCAGAAAATCGCGAACTGCCATAGCGGGTGCCGTTGCATCTGGCGGCATGACTCCGTGCCATCCCAGTCGATCATACAGATTTCCCAGTGTGCCACCAGAAACCAGCGCGAGGGAAACTGTGGTCCATAAACTGGACGCGGCCCCACAGAAGAAGAGCCAGTAAATAATTCCGACAAATGCGGCAACGCTCAGCAATGCGAACAATGGAGCCATGCCCTGACCGACTCCCCAAAGTGCTCCGTAGTTCAGGTTTGTCATCAGCTCAAACTTAAGCCATGAATTGATCAGCAATCTGGAGCGGCCATGAAGTCCCAGCGACTGAAAGGCCCATTCTTTGCTGCCCAGATCAGCCGTCAGCGCTAAAACGGCAACCGCCAGATAGATGGGAATCCGATTCCCTGGTACAGTCCATTTCAACGGCCTAATTCCTTTTTTCGTTCGCAGTCAACACAGTTTCGAGCGTGTGGGATCGCCTGAAGTCGCATTTTGGGAATTTTGGCTTTGGTTTCAGGAAGACCCTGCTCGAGACACAACTCACAAAGTCCATACGTGCCTTCATCGACCTTTTTCAGTGCATGGGAAATTTCTTCCAGAACACCCTGTTCGCTTTCGACGAGCTGCAGGGAAAAATCGAGATCCCAGGCGTCGGATCCCATTTCCGCCATGTGATTGGAGGATCTTTGGTCGCTGCCAGATTCCGATGTGGAGAACGCTTCGTCCTGCAACTGTTCCACGTCACCTCGCAGGCGCGCCTGAAGCAGTTTCAACATTGCCCGAAAACTCTTTAATTCGTCTGGCTTCATTGTGTCAGAATCCCGCGAAACTTGGCAAGAGCGGTTTGGGAAGCTGGTGTACTTCCCGATGTGTTTGTGTGCGGAATTATTGGGAGCCAATGTAGGAGCGTCAAGGAGTTGGACGGCAGCCTCCGAAAACTGGGGCAAAAGTTGAGAATCTGCTGTTCAAACCGTCAGAATCGGTGCAAAAGTTGCCAATCCGGCAGCTCCGATCGAATCGGACCGTTGTTTTCGGGGAGACCCTAAATCGCTCGCAGCACGGCGGCGGCACTTTGGCCCATCGCGGTGCGATTGACGGTTACCGCAGTACGGTTGCGGACGCGCGCGGCCTCACCACGGACGACGTTCAGACCGCAGCGAGGGTCTGGGATTTCGTAGTTGAGTGTTGCTGGAACATAGCCGTTTTTGATCGACAGCAACGTTCCAGCGAGTTCCACGGCACCAGCACCAGCATCGAAATGACCAACGTAGCTTTTGAGTGCCGTGACTGGAATGTTCATGACGTAGTCACCAAGTACACGATGGTACGCTCGAGCTTCGACAATGTCGTCAGGCTGAGTGCTCTTGCCCTGGGCGTTGATGTGACCCAGTTCATCAGGTCGCACACCTGACTGCCGCAGTGCCGCTTCCATGGCTCGCACAAGACCCAGACCGGCGGCTTGATTTGCCGCGCCCTGTCCGTCACATCCAGCACCAGTGCCAAGGATTTCAGCGTAGATTTCAGCACCTCGGGCCACAGCGTGCTCGTAACTCTCCACCATGAACGAAGCAGCACCTTCACCAACGACCGCGCCTTCGCGTTCAAAGTCAAATGGTCGGCAGGCACGTTTCGGGTCATCAGATCGCCGTGACAGTCCTTCAAAACTGTGGAACTTCGCGATGTCCACAGGGTGAATGTTGGAACTGCAAGCCCCCACAATCATGCAGTCAGCGCGATCGGCTTCGATCACGCGAACAGCTTCCGACAACGCCAGTAAAGCGGAGGCATCGCGTGAGGTGATTGTATTGTTCGGTCCACAGGCATTGTGGTCAATGGAAACATGGCTTGCTGGCATGTTGGGCATCTGCCGCAACAGCCACAATGGAGCCACTTCGTTCAATGCCTCCTGGCCCCACTTGTTAATATCAACGCCGCCTTCGGAGCGACAGGCTTCGACCGCAGCAGCAAGTTCGCTTGGATGACACGTCATGCGTCCCGCGCCGTAGACCACGCCGAAGCGGCAAGGGTCCACCATGCCCGGCATCATCCCGGAATCTTTGACGGCCAGATTCGACGAGGAAACTCCCAGTTGAACTGCGCGCGACATCACCTTCAGGAATTTCTTTTCACGAAGGTAGTCACCGGGATTAAAATCGCGAACTTCCGCACCAAATGCTGACGGCAGACCGTCAGCGGGCAGCGAATGCAGGAAATCAATTCCTGATCGATTGTGGACAAGACTGTCCCAGAAATTGTCTTTGCCGATGCCAATTGGCGAAACGACACCGACACCAGTCACGACGACCCGGATCCTGTTGCGCCCAGCCATGGTAACGCCTCAAACAAAACACCCGCATCACGACTCAGCGCTTTGCAGATGTGACCCATCTTGGATTCACCAGAAAATCCATTCCAGCGAAAGATCGACCCTGTTTCCCCACGAACTCAAGGCTGATCCAAATTCGACATCCCGCCAGTCACTTATTCAACCCTTTGCCCCCGCAAAGAGTTGTCTTCGTTGATCCAGCTTTCAATGATGTCGGCAAATTCCGCTCTCAAATGCAAAGCATCCCCGCTCCAGCACTCACTCGCAGAATTTCTACAACACAATTACACGCAGATTCGGTCAAACTGTCAAGCCGATTGTTGATCTCCGGCCCCAGTTTGTAATTCTTGAATACATACATATGTACACATTCCTCTGAATTCCGGCGTCGCAGGCACTCCAATCCGTGTCTTCTAAAGACTCGGATTTTGTTTCGGGACTGTTTCTTTAGATCGGTAGCCCAGACCAAGGTCGCTTCGTTGCCGGAACATTGCTCGCTGATCCACCTTGCTTTCTGCCATTTCACCCCGGCAGTCCTCGAAAACGTCCGAACTGCCGACTACCATCTTCCACTTCATACTCCAAACGCTAGTTCTGTAACGTTCGTTCAATGTGACCCTGTCCGGGATGCTGAGACTTCTGTCATGGCTATTGAATTCAACTGTCCGTATTGCTCGGCGACGATTCGCGTGCCGGGTGCGTATGCCGGAAAACAGGGACGATGTCCAAAGTGCGACACGCAACTGCTGATTCCAAGCGTGCCATTGCCAAATCAGCCGACAAAGACCGGTAGGTCGATGGAGACTCAAAAGCCTCATCAATTTCCGGAAACTCCGGGTGGCGCGCCTTCATTGATGAATGGTTCGACACCAGATGTCAATGATGCAGACAGGCCGGATTCCGATGATCCATTTGCTGTTCGCCCGGTGACAACATCCGTCGCCAAATCGCGACGCAGAAGAGCACGGCTGCGTCCAAGCCGGGCCCTGGTCATTGGAATTCCTGTAATTTGTTTTCTGGTGTTGTTTGGGATCATCGCCTACAGCTTGATGAGTAGTCTGCCGAAACTGCAGGGAAATCTCACCGGTCGGCGTCTGGATGTCAGAGCACTGCCTGAACGCACGATTGCCTGGGATGAATTGAGTCTCAACGCAGAAGATCGGGAAGTTCTAAAGAAGTCTCTTGAGACAAATCCGGAATCGCTCATCAGTCAGTTCATGACCTGTCAAGTGTCGGCAAACGAAGGTGGTCTGGTTGTGACATTGGCAGCACAGCCGGACTGTCAATGGATCGCCGTCGATGTGCTTGGTGATAAACCACTTGCGATCTGGAAACGCAAAGAAGGGCCGCAGTGGAATCGGATGCGACTGGACGAACGTCGAATCGCCGCAAATCAGTATGCCAAAGACAAGCTGCTGAAGGTCAGTGGCCAACAGATTTCGATCGATGCAGTCGCCGCTCGAGATAAAGTGGCTTTGAACACCAGTTGCGGTCCGCTGGGATATGTTGTTCAAGCGGTCGCCGAATCCAGCGCTTTTCCGTGTGCGGCTGAAGATGATTCTGGAAAGCTGTATTTCTGCCTGCCGAAGACGGTCCAGGGTTTTACGATTCAGGGTCGAACGCTGGCGAACGGACTGTCAGCATTTTCCGGAGAATATGCAGTCGCGATTTCTGACGAAACCGTTGCTGACGAAATGGCTTCTGACGCGACGGATCCTGAAGAGACAGAAACCGCAGATCCGAATTCTGCGGACGATAAAACCATGTCAGAACCGCCAAAGTCAAAAGGCCATTCAGACGGTTCCGACCCGCAGCCGGACATGCCAGGTTCAAATCCGGAGACGGAGGAGTGAATTTTAAAAAATGCACACGTTGACGCACTATCGCTGGCCGGCCGAGTGGGAACGACACGATGCCACATGGGTTGCATGGCCCGTGAACCCAAACACCTGGCCGGGAATTTTTGAACGGATCCCGACGGCGTTTGCGGAATTTGTCGCTGCAATCGCTCGATTTGAACCCGTTCGAATTCTTGCAGGCGGCGACGGTGTTGCAGAATCTGCTCGTCCGCTGATTGATGCCGCATGCAGTCGACATGGAAGTCGGTTCGTGCCCGAACTGATCGATATTCCCGTCAACGATTCGTGGTGTCGCGACCACGGTCCAATTTTCCTCACCGGTCGCAAACACAGTCCCGCTGCGGGCACAAGTGTCATCATCGACTGGAATTACAACGCATGGGGCGGCAAGTATCCGCCATGGGATCTTGATGAACACACCGCTTCACGTATCGGCGAACGACTTCAGATTCGGACTCTGTGCCCCGGTCTGATTTTGGAAGGCGGTGCAATTGAAGGCAACGGGGCTGGAACAGTGTTGACGACAGAAAGCTGCCTGCTGAATCCGAATCGCAACGTCGGTGCCACGCGAGAATCCATGGAAGCTGTTCTGAAAGAATGGCTGCAGGTCACAGACGTCGTCTGGCTTCCCGGACACGGAATTATCGGCGACGACACGGACGGCCACATCGATCAAGTCGCACGGTTCGTTGATGAACGTCGCGTTCTGGTGGCCGCTCCATATGATCAGGATGCCCCCGAAGCTGCGGACCTGCGAGCCAATTTTGAAGCGGTCGGATCGAGCTTTGTCGGAGTGCGACGCGAATTGCTGGAACCGATCCCTCTGATGATGCCGCACCCAAAGTTTCTGGACGGAAACCGATTGCCTGCGTGTTACTGCAACTACTATCTCGCCAACAGTGCCGTCATCGTACCAACCTTCGAAGATCCTGCAGACGAAACTGCGATGCAACTGCTGAAAGATTGTTACCCGGATCGATCAGTCATTGGAGTCGATGCAACTGACCTGATATGGGGTCTGGGAGCGTTTCATTGCATGACTCAACAGCAACCAAGTGCCGCAGAGTAAGTAGCGTTACAAAATCGCGGACCCTTTTACGTCGATGCCTTTGAGTCGCATTTTGAGTTCTTCGATGTTCGGGGAAATTTCAAACGCGGCTTCGCGACTGACGATTTCACGATTTACGAAATCATACAGGCTGTCATTAAATAACTGCATGCCTTCGGTCTTACCGATACGAATCGCCGCAAACAGTTTTTCGTCCATTACTTCCATGACCAGTTTGCGCACCGTCGGATTGAAACTCATGATTTCCACGATCGGAACGCGAGGTGGTTTATCGACGATTGTCTTCAACAGCTTCTGCCCCACGATACATTTCATATTCATGGACATACTGGCGCGAATGGCTTTGTGCATGTCGAAGGGGAACAGGTCCAGAATACGAGCGATGCAACCCGGTGCACCCGGCGCGTGGATGGTCCCGAACACCAGGTGACCGGTTTCTGCTGCGTGAATCGCCGTTTCGAAAGTTTCACGGTCTCGCAACTCGCCCACCAGCATGATGTCCGGATCTTCGCGAACGGCATGTTTCATGGCGATGTGAAAATCGATCACATCCTGACCGATTTCGCGCTGATTGATCAGACACTTGTCAGACGTATAAATGAATTCGATCGGATCTTCGATCGTCAAAATATGTTTGTTCATGTTACGATTGATCCAGTCCAGCATCGACGCAATCGTCGTGCTTTTTCCGGAACCCGTCACACCCGCCAGTAGTACCATGCCCTGATCGTACTTACAATGATCGACCATGCAGGCTGGCAGGTAGAGTCCTTCGAAAGGTGGAATCGATCGCTCAATCTTTCTCGCGACCATGCCGACCTTTCCAAGTTGAGTGAAAAGATTCACGCGGAATCGCCAGGGATCGTCGCCGATTTTGATGACCTTTGAAAAGTCAGCACCTCCGTTCATGTGAAAGATGTCGAGGTTTCGCTGGTCCATCATCGGAAACGTGAGGGAGATCATCTGGCTTTCCGTGATTGGCGGCATTTCCAGATCACGCAGTCCACCGCGAATTCGAAAGACAGGCGGTCGTCCGACCTGCAGATGGATGTCCGAACAATTCTGCTTGATTGACAGCCGAAAGACTTTATCAATCTCAATGTCTTTCAACGGATCAAACGTGGATTTTTTCCAATCGGCAATCAACACCATCACTGAGGTTCCTGATCAGTCAGTTCTTGTTTTTCTTCAGAAGCAGCGTGCGGTTTATATCACGTCGTGAGTCCAGCGGAAACTGAGCCAGAAATCGATCATTTCAACCTTTGGCTACAAACGCACGGGCACGCCACGTTCCGCCATATAACGTTTGGTTTCGTCGATCGTATAGGTGCCGTAGTGGAAGATACTGGCGGCAAGTGCAGCGCTTGCCCCACCCGCAGTGACAGCCTGGTACAGGTGTTCCGGTGACCCCGCTCCGCCGCTGGCAACAACAGGGATGGAAACGGCGTCCGCAACGGCTCGAGTGATCTCAAGATCGTAACCGTCCTTCGTTCCATCGGAATCCATACACGTGAGGACAATTTCTCCGGCTCCCAGACGTTCGACTTCGCGCGCCCAGGCGACAGCTTCCAGTCCTGTCGGAACGCGCCCGCCGTTGATATGCACATCCCAGAACTCTTTGCCATCCCGCTGAATGCGTTTCGGATCGATATTGACAACAATGCACTGGCTGCCGTACTTCAACGCGGCCTCACGAACAAACTCCGGTCGCGTTACGGCTGTGGAATTGATTGACACCTTGTCGCACCCGGCGCTTAGTAATCGACGAATATCATCGACCGTACGAATTCCACCGCCGACCGTCAGCGGCATGAACACAACTTCCGAAGTGCGTTCGACCACGTTCAGAATGATATCCCGCTGTTCGTGACTTGCCGTGATGTCCAGAAAAACCAGCTCATCGGCCCCCTGTTGTTCGTACCGCTGAGCGATCTCGACCGGATCGCCGGCATCCTGGAGATTGACGAAATTCATTCCCTTCACAACTCGCCCTGCATGAACGTCAAGACAGGGAATGATACGCTTTGCCAGCATGAATTTGGTTTCCTGAGTTCTGTAACGAATTCGACTCTAACGCAATGGTGAAGGTATCTGACCGATGAAACTCGTGCCTTTCAACCGTGGAACCGTCCGCTGTCTATGGTTTCGCTGAATCTGCAAGAACTGACGGAAGATCCGGTGTCGTGTTCATTCGTGGCGACAACTCGCGATTTTTTACAGCGCATGGAACCGCACCTGGTGGGCTGACGCCGCACCGCTCGCCGAGAAGCTCTCGCCAGGGATCGTTTCACGCCGGGTCGAGTGTAACGACTATTCCTTATACCAGCGCCGGTTCCATGATTTCGATGCGAGAGGCGATTGATTCCAGTTCGCACAGCATCGCTTCAATCGTATCTTCGTCGTGCGACTCGGCTGCGAACTGAAGTTTACCTGATGGTTCAGTAAAGTCCGAAAACCCAACAGTACCGCCTGTGCCTTTCAGGCGATGAGCCAGTTCTCGCATCTGCTGATAGTCCATACAGATCTGCGAATGCCGGAGTTTTGCCAGCAGTTCGCCAAGGCCATCAACGAACGCTTCAACGATTTCACGGAACTCCGGAATCTCCATCGGCAACGTTGAACGCAATGTTTGCTTTGAGGGCCGCGATTCAGCAGTATCTTGTGAAACGCCCAAATGCGGTGACTTGCCGAACAAGGAATTCATCAGGTCATCGATCGTATCGTCGTTTGACATCGGCGTCGCTGGTATTTGAGCATCAACCGGTGCAGCGTCAACCGGCACTGCGGCTCGTGTTCGTTCCATCGGTAAGGCAACCTTGTCTTGTCGATTCGATTCTTTGGAATCCGATACCACAGCGATAGGCTCAGCAGCCGCTTCGACAGCGATTGGCGGATGATCCTGAGTCGGCAGATACTCGGCAATCGTACTCAGCAGCAGATCGATATTGATTGGTTTTGTCAGGAAGCCTGTGCAACCGGATGCGACGCAGTTCTGGCGATCCATTTCGGTGACATTCGCGGTGAATGCCAGAATGGGGATCGTCATTCCCTGACTTCGCAAAGTGCGTGTCGCAGTGAAACCGTCCATGACCGGCATTTGCATGTCCATTAACAGCAAGTCGTATGAATTCGTGCTGGCTTTCTCGACGGCGATTGCGCCGTTTTCGGCTTCGTCGATCTGAAGCCCGGCCTTGCGGAGAACAAGACTGGCCAGTTGCCGATTCGCCGGCGTATCGTCGGTAATGAGGACTCGCGCAGGTTTGAACCAGGTACTTAACCCTGTCTTGACGGTGCTGTCGTTTACGGCGAAGTTTTCCGCTGCCTGTTCACATGTCAGCATTTTCACATGCGCGATATCCCCCGTTGCAATACAGAAGTGGAACCTGCTGCCGGTCCCCGGTTCGCTGTCGACGGCAATTTCGCCGCCAAGAGCTTCGGTAAGTTTTTTGCTGATTGCCAGCCCCAGTCCAGTTCCGCCGAAGCGTCGAGTGACCGAAGAATCGGCCTGCATGAACTCCTTGAATAAACGTGCCTTTTGCTCTTTCGTCATGCCGATACCAGTGTCGATGACTTCGAATTGAACAAACGATTTTCCGCCTTTCCGAACTGTCGACGCCACAATGCGGACGCCGCCTTCGGATGTGAACTTGATCGCATTGCTGACCAGATTCATCAGAATCTGACGGAGACGTGTCGGATCAGATTCGATTGTTTCAGGAATTTCGCCGCAAACCTCCACAGATATCGTCAGTTGGTGCTCTTCGGCTTTCATACGAAGGACATTGACGACGTCTGACATGAGTTCGTACGGACTGCATGCACGAATTTCCAGATCGAGCTTGCCTGCTTCGATCTTGGAAAAATCGAGGATATCATTGATCAACTCAACCAGATGCGTTCCACTCGCATGAATTGTGTTCAAATGGCGAGTCCTCGTCGCGGCACAGTCTTCCAGACCACGCCGCAGGATGTCAGTGAACCCGACGATCGCGTTCATCGGATTGCGGATTTCATGGCTCATATTCGCGAGGAAGTCACTCTTGGCTTTGTTCGCGTTGTCCGCTTCGTCTTTGGCGTTCCGTAGATCGATTTTGTTCTGTTCCAGAACAGTAACGTCGTCGAGCGACACCATGACACCGCGGATCTGGCCTTCCGTTCCGAATAGCGGTGAACAATTGATTTTGAAGTTGCGATTCGTCTGGTCGGCGTCCACAAACTGCACCGTGGTTCCGGAAATCAATTCTTTCCTGCGACCACATTCTGTCCACGGCATTTCCTTCACGCCATCGACTCGTTTGAACGGAAACTGATTGGCCTTTTTCCCAACCAAAGCATCGGCGTCTTTGTTGACGGTTCTTGCCATTGCGCTATTGGCCAACAGGACGCGATCATCCAGGTCAACGATCATCAAACCTTCGGTCAGGATATCCAGCGCTTCCCGCACCCGGCGCGGAACCGCACGCGACGGATCGAGATTTTTCAAAACCATCCGCAGGAAGATACGAAACATCACACTGCCACTGCACGCCGCGAAAACCAGTAACTGCAGCAGCGGATTTTCAAAAAGCGAATACCAGCAACCTGAATCCAGCGGCGTAAACGCGATTTCAACCTGTCCCCATTCGCCAACACCATCCTGTGACAACGGAATTGGCATAAACTCGGGAGTCACTTTTTCACCAAGATCTGCGGGCCAGACTGCCGAATGATTGCCAGCCGCAACGACGACACTGCCGTCACTGTATCTGCGGATCCCGATCGAGCGAACAGATCTGTTCCTGTGGATCACGTTTTCAAAAACTGCATTGATCCCGGCAAGGTCGTGACCGGCCAGCAGCACCGAGTTGCTGAAGGCGACCGATTCTGCCAGTCGCTGGCGTCCCTCAATAATGAGCGCATTGCGATCCGGGATCAATCCAAGCAAATTGGCTGAAATGATAATGCCCAGCATGGAGCAGACCAGCCCAAGCGTGATTCGTGATGCGGCCGTAAACTTCTTCATTGGTACAGGTTCCTAAGGATTTTCAGCCTGCGGGCTGATTTCCTGAATCTTGTGCATTTTCGCCTGTTGGCGGTCCATGATATTTTCTAATGATTCTTTGTCTTCTTCTTTTTGGTCGCCGTCGATCACAAGCAACGGATCCAGCATAGACCATGCAGGAACCTGAGCTAACAAGCCGGACGCCAGCGTTCCCAGACGAACGGCCCAGAACAGGTACCCGACCGAAAAACCGGTGGTGACGACTCCGACGGACCCCACCACGCGGCCCTTGAAGCGCGTTGTCTGTTCCAATTGTTCGTTCACCGAATCGGATTGACCGTCGACGTGATCAGCCAATTGGCGGTATAAGACTTCACGTTCCGCGTTGAGACGAACGAGTTCCTCCGACGTTCCAGTTTGACTGAAGATGACGTCGAAGTCCTGCGCCGCAAATGCTCCGCCAACGTGTCTGGTGAAATCACTAGTGCCACTGCGATCGGCTGTTGCACTCTCGCTAATATTGATAATTACGGCAATTCGTTTGGCTAACGTCGCTTCCATCGTCGGAAGAATTCCGACAATGTCGTCGTCGTTATTGTCCCCATTCGCATTCGTTGATCCTGAAAGCCCCGGATTGAGCAGACCTGCCATGAGTGGATCAACCGCACCGGTCGTGGAATTCGATGAACCATTCGACGACGCTTGTGCCGTTCCGGAATTTCCGGATCCGTTGTTGCCAGTCCCCGCCGAACTCGATCCGTTCGCAGACGATCCGCTGCCTGCACTCGATCCGGTTGATGTCTGAGTTCCGGAATTACTGCCGCCACTTGATGTCGAACCACCATTCGGTCCTGCAAACATCGGAAATACATAAATGCTGGCCGTGGCAACCTGACTTGACAGAACACCGTCTGACACGATAAACCGGAACGTATCCACACCAAAGAAGCCCGCGTGTGGTGTGTAGACAAATGCGCCGTTCGCCTGCAGTACAATTGTCCCGTTGGCTGTGCCTGAGACCAGTGTGACGCTCAACGCATCGAAATCCGCGTCAGAGGCTGCCGTCAAAACACCAGAAGCCCCAATACTCAACGTCTGTCCGATTAACGTGCTGTTGGAATAATTCTGAACGACAGGCGCATCATTAACGGATTGGACATTTAACTGAAACTGCTGAGATGCGGAGGCATTCGACGGATCGGTGCCCGTTACGCGGAGCACTGCCGTGCCGAAGGCGTTGGCGTTGAGCGAATAGCTGATGACACCGGTCGTTGAGTTGATACTGATCGTCTTGATCAGTGCTGGCGTTACAGAGACGACTTGCAACGAATGAGTCAGCGTATCTCCATCACGGTCAAAGAATGCCGACGCTGTGCTGATAGTACCTGGCGATGCATCTTCCAGCACGGTGACGTCCGGCAGATCTGTTGCGGTCGGTACTTCATTGAGATCCTGTACGGTGAAAATCAGAGTCTGCGTTGCATCCGGCGATCCGACGATCGACGGATCGTCGAGCTGCAATTTCACTTCAAACCGCGTTCTTACGTCAAAGTCAATTGTCAGACCGGCGTTGAGGAATAGGTTGTTGTTCTCGTCGAGTGTGAAAAGTGCGGCGTCAGGACCAGCAAGTGTCAGCGTGTTGGTGCCAAGTCCATCGTCTGCAACGGTCACGACGCCGAGTTTCAATGGCGTTGCCAGAGTTTGATGTTCAGGAATGCTCGAGAACAAAGCATTGTAACTCAGCGTCGCCGGCTGATTGACGGTCAAGGTGACCGTCGTCAGTTCGCCCGAGTTTATGCCGTCCGTCGCCCGATAGGTAAACGTATCAACCCCTGAGTATCCTGTTGTTGCCCGATACCAGAATGTCCCATTCTGGTTCAGGCCAAACGCGATTGCATGAGTCGGACCGGACACAAGAGCTGCCACAAATGTGTCACCGTCAGCATCGAGGTCATTGGCCAGCACGCCGACTGAAGGGCTGCTCACGCTCAATTGCCGTGTTCCATCGACGGCGTACGCATCGTCGGCTGACAAAGGAGCGTTGTTGACCTGCAGTGTGAAACTCGTTGAAGCGGCTGCACCACTGGCGTCGGTCACCGTCACTGTGAGCGTTACGGTCGGCTCTGTCAATGGATTCAGTTGCTGGCCGGGTTTCAACTTGAGAGTCGATCCAGTAACCGTGAAGCGATTGTCGCTCACAGTCCATGTGTGGGAGTCACCAACGTCAGGATCCGTGAAACTCAGAGTTCCAACTGTCGCCCCATTCTGGAACGAGGCGACACGAGTGTTCGACAATGTGGGAGCCGAAGGTGTCGTGCTGTCAACGGAGACTACCAGCGGGCTACCCGTCATCGGGAATGTCCCGTCTTCATCCGTGGCATCGACCGTGATCAATCGCGTTCCACCGGGATGAAGGAATGTGTGCGTTGCGGAAGTTGCTGTCCCGGCAATTGTCTGCGTTGTGCCGTCGCCCCAAGTGATCAGGTACGACGCGATTGTATCGGCTCCGGGATCGCTGGATGTCAGATTGATCGTGTACGGTGTTCCGCTGGATGTCGTGGCGTTTCCGGTGACAATGACCGTCGGCGGAGTGTTATTGATTATCAGCGTTGTGGTCGCAACGGTGGCATTTCCGCCAGCATCGGTGACCTGCAGCGCGATCGTGCGAACACCGTCGTCATTGACTGCGATCGGAAGCGATGCAAGTTGACTCCAAGTTAGAGTCGCAGTGTTTCCGGTCGCATCAGTGAAGACTCCGTCGCCGTCAATGTCCCACGCATAAGTGAGCGGCAATCCTTCGGGATCGATACTTATTCCTGCGACAAGCGTGAGATCATTGCCCTCTGAAATCGTATACGATCCTCCGGTATTTGCTGTCGGAGATTCATCAACATTGATGACGGAGACGGCAATTGCCTGATTCACAAACAATGTTCCGTCACTGGCCCGCACGATCACGTCGTAGACATTGTCGGAGCCGCCATCTGTTGGATTTTCAAAATTTGGAGCTGTGAGGAAACTCAGAACGCCAGTCGCACTATCGATCGTGAACGTCGCGGCATCGGCACCACCAAAGATCGAATACGTCAGCGTTTGTGCTGGCAGATCGGCATCCGTAGCGAAGACCGTCGTCACCGCGGTCGAATTCTCCGCAACACTGATCGAAGCCGTCACGCTGCCGGCACCATTAGACGTGATCACGGGAGCGTTATCGTTTACCGGAGTGACGGTGACAGCCATCGTCTGAGTGTCGTTGCGTCCATTTCCGTCGATCACTCGAACTCGAACGTTGTAGACATTGTCGGTTCCGACGTCCGTTGGATTTTCGTAATCCGGAGCAGTAACGAATCGCAGTACGCCAGTAGAACTGTTGATTGTAAACTTCGCAGCGTCAACGCCGCCGTTGATCAAATACGTCAATGTCTGTGCTGGCAGATCGGCATCCGTGGCGGTCACCGTTGTTACAATCGCAGTGTTTTCCGCGACGTTGATTGCAGCGGTTGCACCACCGCCGTTTGACGTAATCACGGGAGCGTTGTCGTTGACCGGAGTTATCGTGACGGCGATGGCTTGAGTCGTGAACAATGTTCCGTCACCGACTCGCACAATCACGTCATAGACATTGTTGGCACCAGCGTCCGTCGGAATTTCAAAATTCGGAGCTGTGACGAATCGTAGTATGCCGGTCGAACCATTGATCGTGAATTTCGACGCATCGGCACCAGCGGAGATCGAATACGTCAATGTCTGAGTTGGCCGATCCGTATCCGTTGCCGTGACTGTTGTCACATCAGTCACATTTTCCGCCACGCTCACTGATGCTGTCGCACCACCACCGTTTGACGTGATCACGGGAGCGTTGTCGTTGACCGGAGTGATCGCCAGAGTCACTGTTGCCGTGCTGGTGAGACTGCCGTCCGTGACTTGATATGTGAAGCTGTCAGCGGTTGTTTCGCTGCCGTCGTGGACATAGGTAAATGAACCGTCCGGGTTCAGGGCGAACGATGCCGCATGTGTCGGCCCGGATACCAGGCTGACGATCAGCAAGTTGCCATCGACATCAAAATCGTTGTCCAGCAGACCACCAGGACCGGTCTGAACACTACCTGCCGTGACATAAGTTCCGCTCACCGTTTTGTAATCGGCCAGGATTTGATCGACGGACAAAGCTGTATTTGAAAACCGCACTTCATCGATTCGCCCGTCAAACGTTCTGTCGGACGCTCCACTGCGGTTGCCGATGAACAGATTCTGACCGGCGTCTGATTGCGCGGTGCCTGCCTGAGCTGTCACCTGAGTCACAGCCAACTGAACACCGTTCACGAAAATCTGCGGTACGTTTGTGGCCGAGCTGTTGTCATAGACGACCGCGACGTTTTGCCATGAGTTCAGTGAGACCGTTCCGGCGGATGTCTGCCAACGACCGGTCGTCCCTGTGAAATCGCTTTTAAACAGCACGTAGCCGTCAGAGGTATTTGTGCCAGCCGTGCGAAATCCCCAGCCCAACGCACTATTTGACGTCGTGCCTTTATCTGCAATGCGTCCGTAGCCGGTTTCACCCCAACTCACCGGGTTTATCCACGCAGAAATCGCTCCGCCGCCAGCGAAAATGTCATCGACGGAGGACGCCGATCCAGCGTTGATCCTGCTGTCCACTCCATCGAACGTCAGGGCGTTGGCAACTTGACCGCTGGCAGTGGCTATGTTCGTCAACGTCCCATTGTTGGTGAACGCGGTGGAGTCTCCCGCATTCCCATTCATGTGGAATACGGCGACAAGATTGCTGCTCCAGACCGCGTCGGCGTTTTGGCCGGCAGCGATGTTCGCATTGCCGTAATACATGCTGATCGAATCCGTGGTTGAACCGGCATTGATCTGAGGTACTTTAACCCAGACGTACGAATAGCCCGATTCATCCCATTGCTCAATCTGATACGCCAGCACAGTCCCGGTGGAATCCACGAATCGAAGATCCTGTCCCGCGTCCTGAGTGGCGGAGTAGTCGATCTGAATTGCGTCTGAAGCAGTCGCGTGCAGTTTGACCAGCACAGCATTATCGATGAGGTTCGAACTGCTGGCCGAATTGTCGAAGACTAATTGTCGGCGGTACTGCCAGTTGGAATTGAACCAGCCGGACACGACCGTTTGATTTAACGTGCCGCCTTCCAGCAAGGAGTAGCTGTCGGCATTTGCAACAGGCGCATTGTTTTGTGATTCAATGACATTGATCGTAATCGTTTGGACGGCTGACGTATTGATGCCGTCAGAGACCCTGACGCTCAGCGTATAGCTAGGCGTAATATCAAAGTTCAGATTTGTACGATCAGCAACCGTCAACGCTCCGGTTAACGCATGGATCGAAAATACTCCAGCGTTGTTGCCTGCAACGATCGTCCAGCCACCAAACGTTGTGCTTCCGTCGGCGTCGGTTGCCAGAACACTGCCCAGCGAGGTTCCGTTTCCGGCAGTCTCCGCAACTGAAAATGTCTGACCTGCGGTAATAACAGGGGCAGTATCATCCGTGTTCGTCACCGTAACAACGATCGCCTGCGTGTCAGTCAAGGCTCCATCGGTGACTCGTACTGTCACATCATAAGCATTGTTGTTCCCATTGTCCGTCGGTGATTCGAAATCGGGAGCGGTAATGAAACTCAAAACACCCGTCGAGCCGCTGATTGAAAACTTCGCGGCATCCGCTCCACCGCTGATTGAATAGGTCAGTGTCTGCGTCGGCAGATCGGCATCAGTCGCTGTGACAGTTGTCGCGGCAGTCGCATTTTCAGCGACGTTGATCGATGCTGTCGCTCCGCCGCCGTTCGATGTAATAACTGGGTTGTTGTCATTCACTGCTGTCACGGTGACTGCGATTGCCTGCGTGTCGGTCAATGTTCCATCGGTCACTCGCACAGTCACGTTGTAGACGTTGTTCGTTCCGACGTCAGTCGGGTTCTCAAAATCCGGCGCGGCGACGAATGTCAACGCGCCATTGCTGCTGTTGATCGTGAACTTCGCCGCATCTGCACCGCCACTGATCGAATACGTCAGCGTCTGAGCAGGTAGATCCGCATCCGTCGCTGTGACAGTTGTTACGGCTGTCGCATTTTCAGCGACGTTGATCGATGCTGTCGCTCCGCCACCGTTCGATGTAATAACTGGGTTGTTGTCATTCACTGCTGTCACGGTGACTGCAATTGCCTGCGTGTCAGCGAAGGTTCCATCGCTGACGCGTACTGTCACGTTGTAGACATTGTTTGTTCCCACGTCGGTTGGGATTTCAAAGTTCGGTGCGGTGACGAATGTCAATGTCCCGTTAGTACTGTTGATCGAAAATTTCGTCGCGTCGGCACCGCCACTGATCGAATACGTCAGCGTCTGAGCAGGCAGATCCGCATCGGTCGCTGTAACAGTTGTCACGGCCGTCGCATTTTCAGCGACGTTGATTGATGCAGTTGCTCCGCCGCCGTTGGATGTGATCACTGGAGTGTTGTCATTCACTGCTGTCACGGTGACGGCAATTGCCTGCGTGTCAGCGAAGGTTCCATCGCTGACGCGTACTGTCACGTTGTAGACATTGTTTGTTCCCACGTCGGTTGGAATTTCAAAGTTCGGTGCGGTGACGAATGTCAATGTCCCGTTAGTACTGTTGATCGAAAATTTCGTCGCGTCGGTGCCGCCACTGATCGAATACGTCAGCGTTTGAGCAGGCAGATCCGCATCCGTCGCTGTAACAGTTGTCACGGCCGTTGAGTTCTCTGCCACGTTGATCGTGGCTGTTGCTCCGCCACCATTTGACGTGATGACCGGATTGTTGTCATTCATTGGAGTGATCGTCAGAGAAGCGGTCGCTGTGTTCGTGAGACTGCCGTCGCTCACGCGATAGACAAAGCTGTCAGCAGTCGTTTCGCTGCCGTCATGCACATACGTAAACGATCCATCCGTATTCAGCGTAAACGATGCCGCGTGTGCCGGTCCGGACACCAGGCTCACAGTCAACACGTCTCCATCGGCGTCAATGTCGTTGTCGAGCAGGCCCCCGGGACCTGATTCGACGCTGCCCGCTGTGATGAAAGTTCCGGCTGCCGACTTATAGTCCGCTTTAATCTGATCAGCGGTCAGAGAGGTGGATGAGAATCGCACTTCGTCGATTCTCCCACTGAACGTTCTGTCGGACGCTCCGCTGCGATTGCCAATGTAGAGATCCTGTGCTGCATCGGACCTGGCAGTCCCGACAGGAGTCGACATGACCGTCAGGGACAATTGTGTGCCGTTCACATAGATCTTCGGCACATTTGTGGCTGAGCTGTTGTCATAAACGACCGCTACGTTCTGCCATGCATTCTGTGAAATCGTTCCCGCAGCCGTTCGCCATCGACCAACGGAAGTTGTGAAATCGCTTTCAAAAACCAGGTAGCCGTCGGCGGTAGTAGTGCCGGCCGCCTGGAAACCCCAGCCCAGAGCACCGGTCGTCGATGTGCCTTTGTCAGCGATACGGCCGTAGCCGCCTTCACCCCAGCTTACGGGGTTGATCCATGCAGAAATCGCTCCGCCACCGACAAAGATATTGTCGACAGACGTTGCGGAGTGAGCGTTGATGCTGCTGTTCAATCCGTCAAAGGCACCGGAACTGGCGATCTGTCCGGCTGCGGCGACAACACTTGTCGGACTGCCATTGTTGGCATTGCTGCTGGAGTCGGCAGAATTTGCGTTCATGTGAAACACAGCGACGTCGTTGGTACGCCAGACGTTCGCAGAATTCTGACCCGCCGCAGCGATGGAATTACCGTAGTACATAAAGATCGAATCTGTCGTCGAACCCGCATCAATTTGGGGCACTTTCACCCACACATAGGAATAGCCGGATTCATCCCATTTTTCGATTTCATACGCCAGAACAGTACCGTCAGGATCGACCAAGCGTAGATCCTCGCCCGCGTCCTGAGTGGCGGAATAGTCGATGCGAATGGCATCTGCTGCCGTTGCATGCAGTTTGACCAACACCGCATTGTTAATCAAATTTGCGCTGCTGGCAGCGTTGTTAAACACCAACTTCTGCCGGTATTCCCAGTTTGAATTGAACCAGCCCGGGACCACCGCCTGATTGAGTGTTCCACCTTCCAGAACGGTGTAGCTGTCATCGATCGCCACTGGCGCGTTGTTTGGAGAATCGATGACTGTGACAGTGACGTTCTGCACGGCGGAGGTGTTCACGCCATCCGACACAGTGACACTCAGCGTGTAGCTGGGGGTGATCGTGAAATTCAGTGTTGTTCTGTTAACGACAGTCAACTCACCAGTAGACGCATCAATCCCGAACACACCGTCATTGTTGCCGCCTGTAATTGTCCAGTTACTGAATGTTGTGGCACCGTCCGCATCGGTCGCAGCGACTGTTCCCAGCGATGTCCCATTCGTGGCAATCTCTGAAACAGCAAACGACTGCCCCATCGATACGGCTGGTGGCGTGTCGTTTGTATTTGTCACGGTGACACTGATCGCCTGAGTATCGAACAGGCTTCCATCACTGACCTGCACTGTGACTTCGTAGACGTTGTTTGGCCCGGCGTCCGTTGGAATTTCATAGTCAGGAGCGGAGATGAAACTCAGCTCTCCCGTCGAAGCGTCGATCGTGAACTTGCCTGCATCCGCCCCACCGAAAATTGAGTACGTCAGCGTCTGAGCGGGCAGATCTGCATCGGTTGCCGTGACCGTGCTTACGGCCGTCGTATTTTCAACGACGTTGATTGCGGCAGACGTTCCTCCACCATTGGAAGTGATGACCGGAGCCGCACCGACGATTGAGAACTGACGCGCAAAGACGCCGGCCGAGTCGCCAGGTCCTTGACCACTCCAGACGACCACGTAATAGTTTGGATCAAGCATCGCGACGGACGACATCTGTTGATTCCCCGCCGTCGTCGTGTTTGCCTGCTGCGTGACTCCTAAAATGTTAAAGTCGGCGTCGTAGCGTTTCACGAAGACCGCATTGCCACTGCCGTCGCCTGAACCCTGGTATGTGACAACAAAGTTGCCCGCGTCGTCCGTCGCAATTGAAGGAGAAGCAAAGTCTGAACCAATTCCCGTTGCCACGGAAACCCAGGCGTGTCGCTCGGTGCCGTCAGCGTTGAACAATCTGCCCCAAACACCCGCCTGAGCAAGGAAATAATCGTCAATGCGATGAACGACAATCGTCCGGCCTGTCGCATCAATGCCGACGACTGCACTGGACGCATTAACTGGCGAAAAATCGACCTGAATATCGGCCGTCGAGGCAATGCCGTTGGCGGCAAAATTCCGCACGAATACGTCACCACCCACTTGCCACGCAATGGCAAACTGACCAGCATCATTCATCGCTATCGACGGCGCGAGTTCTACTCCACGGTTTGTGGCGTTCGCAAGCCTTTCCGTCGCATCCAGCGGAGTTCCATTCGCATCGAACCGTCGATAAAAGATTCCGCCCGTGTCTCCCGTTCCATTGCCAGACCACGCGACCACAAACGCCCCGGAACCGGACATATCTACTACTGAGTTCTCCTGAGCTCCGGCTGTCGTGGTATTGACCAGAAACTCATTACCCACGAGGGCACCGGTCGCGTTGAATCGACGTGCATAGACTCCGGTGGAGCTCCCGTTGTCCTGAGCTGTGCTGGTCCAGACAACGACGCCGTTGCCTGCATCATCCGTGGACACAGTCGCCCACTGCTGATCGCTGATCGTTGTCTGATTGACCTGGATTTCTCCAGTCAACGGTGTGCCGTCTGGTCGAAAGGTTCGCATCAGGACACCACGACCGTTTGTATCGCTCCCAGTAGACTGGTTCGACGTCCATACGACCACATAGTTCCCGCTGGGCGTGATCGACACAGCCTGCGTGCTGCCTCGCGTCTGACCGCTGGTTTCCTGCGACTGTCCTGTCGTTCCATTAACGGTCAGTTCCCCAGTTCGAATCAACGTTGGAACATATTCGTAGGCTCCGATATCAGGCGTCGCAACGCGACTTACACTGCGAGCATCAACTGTGGGGGCGCTGACGGACGTTCCCATATTGATTGCCGGACTATTGATCAACAGTCGATGTGTCGGTACGTAACCACCGTTATTCTCCAACGACGGATCCAGCATCGGATTGACGCTGTTCTGATCCGCAGGACCAGTTAGACCAGCAGTACCATCGCTGTCAATATTATAGCCCAGCGAGACCATTGCTTTGTTGGCGTTGCCTCCAGCCGGGTTTATCAGGATTGAGTTCCTGAACGTGACGATTCCGCTTCCGCCCTGCCCGAAAACGCCGGCACCTGCGGCACCTTCATTAAACGCTATGGTCACATTCGTGGCCGTGACCCCGCGATTCGTAAATAATCCTCCGCCATTACCAGTCGCGATATTTGAGCTGAGCGTAACGTTCGTCAGCGTCATCACCGCTCCCGATCCGGAGCTATAAATCCCTCCCCCATCCTTGTTTGCGTTGTTTCCATACAGAGTGACGCGGTTGAGCGTCGCATTACCACGATCATTGTACAAACCGCCGCCCCAGTCACTCGCCAAATTGCCATTGATGACCGAGTCCGTTGCGACAAATGTGCCGTAGTTATAGATCCCGGCACCGCTCCCAGCGGAGTTCGCGGTCACAACGACACGCGACAAAGCCAGACTTCCACCGCCGTCAACCAGCAAACCCCCACCCCAGCTATTCGCCGCGACAACGCCACCACTAATTGTGGCGTCGGTTAATCCTAATGACGCACCTGACAAGATGTGAAAGACTCGGTCCAATCCACCGCCACTGATGACAGTCGATCCCATGCCTTGACCTGTAATTGTCACCGATTTGAGGATATCCAAATCGCCGGTGGTCGCCGCATTTTCTCCGTTCCCCGCAATCGACAGCGTATAGGTTCCGGATGACAGATTGATCGTGTCTCCGCCGCTACCGGCATTCACCGCAAGGATTGCTTCACGCAGTGAGATCGCACCGTCGGATCCTTTGTTCGCAAGCAAATTTGCCACCGAAGTCACATTGCCGTCAACGGTGTCGGCGAATGTCGTGACATTGATGACGGCCAGCTTGCCCAGCCAATTCTGCTGCACATCGGTCGTAAAAAAAGCGGTCGTTTCGATCACGCCTGTTGCGTATTCCAGATCCCAGTTGCCGCCGTAGTTTGCGCTTCCCGTCGCGTCCACACTGGCTGCAACATCGGCGGCCGTGAGCTGTGCCAGCGAATTGACAAAATCTTTTCCTTGCGGAGTTCCCGCCACATCACAGCCATAGATCAACAGATCCGCGTTTGCTGTCAAATTGTGCTGCCATGCCAGAAACTCGGGGGCGTGCTGAGCCAACGTGCTGGCGTTCAGTACTGTGGATCCCAGCAGAATTTCTCCGTCATTGCCGTGAGTCAGCAGGTGAACGGCCGACACGTTCCCCAACTGTTGGAGCTTGTCCGTGATTTGCGATAGTCCGTCAGTGTTTGCATCCAGCCGCAACAAGCGAATATCACGATCGGTATTGAGCAGATTTTCCAACAATGTGTCCGCGTCCTGCACTCGTGAATCAATCACAATCAGTTCGATACCTCGAACAACGGTGGCGTCTTGTAAAATGCCATTCGCATGACGTTGGCCTGATCTGAAACCGCGACGTTCTGAGATTCCGGGGTGACACCATCAACGGCATCTGTCGCCACATAGTGATCGTTGCCAGCGTCTACCACGATTGCAAACGCTGAAGCATCCAGCCCGACCGTGGCCACTTCGGCGATCATCGCCATCGGCGACGCACTCATCAGAACGCGTTCTTCCAGTTTCGTAAGTTGTAATGACCGACTGCGCGCACCGTCAGCGCTGGATATCGAGGCGTGCCCCAGCAGATGGAGCACTTCATCGACGACCAGTTGAACTCGATTGGTAATGTTGCGATGTTTACGTGGCATAGAGTTTACCTGAATTGCCGCGCAGCACAGGCGCAGGCCTGCACAATGCAGCAACCGAAACCTACACCACGCAGACAGGAAAACAGGAAATCCCTGGCACGATTCAACAATTCACCGAATCAGAGTGCTCTGTGTAATCGCTACCGTCGGTAGAAACGATACAGGGCGACGAAACTCAGGCGAGCGGCGGGACGTCAGTCCCCCGATTGCGATTCTACTGGCAATAACCGATCGCAATCTCACGGAATTGCTGAATCTGACCGGCCTTCCATCCATCGGTTTGCTTCATTGCTCGCTGCAAAATGTCTCCGACAATTGTCGCCGATTCCATGGCGGCCTGGGCGTCGAGAAACAAGGCTCGTGTGCGCCGGGCAAGAACGTCTTCGATAGTTTGAGCCATCTCATGCCTGACCGCCCAGACGACTTCAGCCGCCCGATACGGAAGTCGTGGATGCAAAACCTCTGCCAGCTCAGGTTGCTTTTCAATGAGGGAATCAATTTCTGTCGCGTCACTGCCGTACACAGTGCGAGATTTAGCAGATGCTGAGATCGACGATTCAGGACAGCCGTGCAGCTTGAGAGATGCCGTTCGGGATTTCTTACGTCCAAGCTGACCACTCGCTTCTGCACGGTCGATCAGGTCCTCACCCATCTGGCGATAGGTGGTCCATTTTCCGCCAATCACCGTGATCAAACCGCTGGGTGCCGTATAGATTTCATGCTCGCGAGACAGCGACGCTGTTGAATTCGTGCCGTTTCGCGCACCGACCAATGGCCGCAGTCCGGCAAAGCGAGACCGAATATCCGATTCCTCCGGACATCGCTGCAGGTATCGCCCGGCGTATTCCAGCAGATAATCGATTTCAGAGCGCAGGGGACGAGGTTCCTGGACTGCGGTTTTCACTGCGAGGTCCGTTGTTCCCAGGAGCACTTTCCCATGCCATGGGATCGCAAACAGAATCCGCCCATCATCTGTTTTCGGAATCAACAACGCATTGGAGCCGGGTAAAAACTCGGCATCCACCACCAGATGGGATCCCTGACTCAATGCAACTCTGGGTTGATCTGCCGGTATCGCCGCGTCCTGTGGTTCGGTATCCATTCGCAGAATGTCTTCGGAGAAAACGCCCGTCGCATTCATAACAACGCGCCCCTTCAACTCCATTTCCTTCCCCGTCTCCGCGTCCCGAACAATCACGCCGGTAACTCGCTGCTCGGTTTTGACCAGCCGCACCACTGACAGATAGTTCGAGACAACCGCGCCCAGATCAACCGCCGTCCGTGCCAGCGTGATGGCTAGCCGAGCGTCGTCGAACTGTCCGTCGGAATACAGCACACCTCCTCGCAATCCGTCGCTCCGCAGAGTTGGCAATCGACTGCAGGTTTCATTGCGAGACAAGCGGCGGGCGTCGCCGAGAATCAAGCGTCCCGCCAGTAAGTCGTAAGCGCGCAAACCGGCGTAGTACATTGTGCGTTCGCCAAATCGCCAGGTCGGCAGCACAAAATCCAGCGAATGCACAACATGGGGAGCGTTCTGCAGCAGTCGTTCACGTTCCAGCAGTGACTGTCGGACCATCCCCACGCGGCCCTGCCGCAGATAACGGACTCCTCCATGAATCAGTTTCGTCGATCGGCTTGATGTGCCCTTGGCGAAATCTTCGGCCTCAACCAGCACGGTGCGATGTCCCCGCGACGCGGCTTCAACAGCAGCTCCCAGGCCCGTGGCACCGCCGCCGATAATGACGACATCCCACTGGTTACTGCGATCTTCAATCGCAGCCAGCATCTCGCCGCGTTTCATGGCAATCGCACCTTAACCAATCCATTCTCGGAAACTCTTGTCATCCACATTTCTGCCGCTCACGATGACAACGATGTCACCGTCACCATCAATCTGCGTTTTGCCGTGCAGTAACGCAGCCACAGCGATCGCTCCCGACGGTTCCGTTCGCAGGCCGTGCTTGTCGTAGATCCAACGCATCGCCTGCTGAGTTTCGGAATCCGGAACGGACACGGCAGCCGTCACATGTTGCTTGAGTATCGGCCAGTTTTGTTCACCGACGTCGTACGATAACAACCCATCACAAATACTTTTGGGGCGATCCAGGCGAACACGCTCGCCAGCAGCAAGTGACAGGCAGAAGTCGTTTGCCAATTCAGGCTCAACGCCAATGATATTAGCGTCGGAGAATGCGTCGGCGATCGCCAGTGCATGGCCAGCCATCAAGCCACCGCCACTGACCTGGCAAAAGAAGTGCGAAACCCAGCGACTTTGCCGTTGTAACTCCGCAGCAATCTCAAGACCTCCCACCCCGTTACCCGCAATCACAAATCGATCGTCATACGGAGATGCCTGGATGGCTCCTTCTACTTCCGCAATCTCGCGAGTCATACGCTCTCGCTCACCGGTCTCATGGTCGCGGGTGATGTCATAGGTCCGAATCTCGGCGTTGAAAGAACGCGTCAGATCGAATTTCACCTGCGGAGCACTTTCCGGCATGACGATGATGACTCGCTTTTCATATCGCATCCCGGCATAGGCGATCCCCGATGCGAAATTTCCGGACGAATGAGCCGCCACAGGGTGGTCGCCGATTCGCTCCAGATTATTCGCCATCCAGTTCAGCCCGCCCATTAGCTTGAACGAACCCGAAGGTGTCCAGCCATAGTCCTTCAGCCAGACACGCCTGCTTGCCGGCAGGTCCAGCTCTTTCTCCAGCGCAAACGACCGGATCAGCGGCGCAGGAGAAATATGTTTTCGAATAACGGATTCCGCTTCGCGGACATCTTCAATGGTTGCGATTGGTATCGACATCGACAACGCATCTTTCAATTGAGCGGGTGTTGTCATTTGCAGGGTGATCCGTGTGACCACGAAATACTCGAATGACTCAAAAGAGAAACAGAAAAACTCTCGGCAGTGGTTTAACACATTCCGAGAGCTTCGTCCATTTCGTGAAATCGTAATCGTCGATCACCTGCAGTAGGTCCTTTCTGCCGGAAAGGACTTCGCAGCCCCACTGCGACCTGCGACCGGACGTGGTTCCAATTCAAAATCATGTCGCCGGAGATCACAGCACCGCGTCTTGTTTCGCTCTGCCACATCCTATTCACGCTGCGCCTTGCGGCGGTTTCCCAAAAAAACGCTCGGCAGGCGTGACCTGACAGAAATCGCAAACCCCGTCACTTCACCAACAGAATCGGACAGTCACAGATCACCGAAACTTTGTAACTGAGAGTCGCCCACGTCTCGGCAAGATTGCCGGGATCGATTCGGTGTGAAGACATGACGATCAAATCGACGCCGTGCTGACCCGCAAACTCGACGATTTCTTGAAGGCGATCGCCAACTCGAACTTTGACCTCACATCGAACTGCGGCGTCAAGAAATCTCTGAGATATTCGTTCCATTTCAGATTCCGCGCGGCGGCGAATCTGGTCGTAGAACTCCGTCGTCTCCTCGTCAGGTGTTTCATCCACAGGATCAATGGCCTGGACGACATGCAGGATCGATGCTGCCGCGTTGTTCTGCACGGCCAGCTCAAATGCGATATCCATCGCAGCATTGTTTTTTACCGTGGAATCGACAGGAACAAGAATGTGTTGAAATCGAGGCAACATCGGCGAGCCTTTCCGTAAGACGATAAATGATTAACAGCGTTCGACAATAGCCGGGGAAAACTACATTGCAAGCAGCAAATGCGATGCCATTGCCAAAAACGGAATCCGGACTTGAGTTTTACCTGCCGGACTAAGGAACTTGATTCAGGACTGTTCCTAACCTTCTAGCAAATACGTGGCAGAGGCGCACCGGATGGTTCGTCGAGGGGCTGTGGCGAACCGAAGGTGCGCCGAATCGTAACAGGACTGAGACTTTTCGGTTGAACCTCCCCAATAATTGCTGCTCGCTCACATCCAGGCCGTTGGCGCAGTGCGTTCACGGCCACGTCGGCTTTGCCAGGATCAATGGCCAACACAATTGTTCCCTCGTTGGCCACATACAGCGGATCCAATCCAAGCAGTTCACACGCACCGCGAACATTTTCTGTCACAGGAATACGGGATTCAGTGAGTTCAAAAGTATGTCCGCACTCCTGAGCCCATTCATGCAACACTGCTGATACGCCGCCGCGAGTTGCGTCTCGCATTGCTCGAAGATTTTCGCCGACAGAATTTCGCAGCGCGGTGACTTGAGGAATGACTGAACCGGAATCACTCAACGGCGCAGGCTCAAACGAGAAACTGTCTCTGGCACACATCACGGCGATTCCATGACGACCGATTGGCCCAGTCACCAGGATTTTATCTCCGACCTGAATTGACTGCGGCCCCGGTGGGACTGGATCCAGCAATTCGCCAACGCCACTGGTGTTCAAAAACAGGCCATCTGCTGCACCACGCGGTACGACTTTGGTGTCGCCAGCGACGATTGTCACACGGCATTCGCGGGCAGCCTGCGCGGCACTGTCGAGAATCTTTTCAAGGACAGCAATGGGTAAGCCTTCTTCGATGATCAAGGAAAGCGTCAGCCAGCGAGGCATAGCTCCTGCGACGGCGAGATCATTCACCGTTCCGTATACAGACAATGAACCCAGGTCACCTCCCGGAAAAAATATCGGCGAAACAGTGTGACTGTCCGTGCAAATCGCCAGTCGATAACCTGATGTCGTTACGGAGGCCGCATCGTTGAATTCACGATTGGCGACCGTCGAAAATCGTGGCAATATGATCTCAGAAATCAAACGTCGGCTGAGCCTCGCGCCTTCGCCATGCGCCAGCGAGATCCGCTGCGAGTCACCGTCAATCAGAACCGGACAATTGCGGCCCCAACGGTTGGAATCAGTCACATGACACTCCTGCGTTGATACCGAAAATAGGCCGCGCACGCTCCTTCGGACGAAACCATTGGCGCTCCGAGCGGCGATTCGGGAGTGCAGGCTTTGCCGAACTCTGGACAATCACATGGCTTCAATCGCCCCGTCAGCACGTCTCCGGCTTTGCATCGCTGTACGACGTGAGAGTCATCTGTTAGTCGTTTGCTCGTCAGATCAAATCGTCGCTGAGCATCGTAGATTGCGAATTCGTCACGCAACCTGTATCCGCCGGCAGGAATCACTCCAAAGCCGCGCCAGGCACGGTCGTCGATTTGGTAAACGGATTCCACGACACGTTGGGCGTCAGAATTCCCAAAACGTGTGACCGAACGACCGTAACTATTGCTGACGTCGGCCGTCCCGGATTCCAGTTGTGTGACACATTCCAGAATGCCTTGAAGTAAATCCACCGGTTCGAATCCCGTGACAACGACGGGTACACAAAACTGCTTCGCAAAATCGGCGTACATGTCATAGCCAGTGATGGTGCACACATGGCCAGCCGCAAGAAACCCCTGAACGCGATTGTCGGGATCCTGCATCAACGCCTGCATGGCGGGCAAAACGCGGACGTGAGACACAAGGACCGAAAAATTCTTCAAGCCAAGTTTGCTCGCCTGGAGCACTGCAAGCGCCGTCGCAGGTGCAGTCGTCTCAAAACCAACCGCAAAAAAGACGACCTGCTGATCTGGATGATTTTGGGCATACCGAACCGCATCAAGCGGTGAGTACACAGTCGTCACATTCGCTCCGGCGGCTCGCGCGGTGAGTAGTGAACCATGCGAACCCGGAACCCGGAGCATGTCGCCGAAACTCATAAGAACCACGTTTGGCAGAAACGCCAGTTGCTGGGCAAGATCGATCGCAGAAATATCTGTCACGCACACCGGACAACCGGGACCATGAATCAACTCAACGACGTCTTGAAGTTCTACGTCAATACCATGTCGCAGCAGGCTGTGAGTTTGCCCACCACAGACTTCCATCAAAACCCACGGTTGCCGCGACGTGAGCTTGATTCGACGCACCAGGTCCGCCGCAAGTTCCGGATCACGAAATTCGTCGATGAACTTCATTGCCCGACTCCCTCAGAGTAATGGTCATCGTGGCCGAAGTCTGTCTCTGCGATCGAAGCAAAATCCCGGAGCGTACGTTGGGCTTCGTCTTCATTCACACGGGTGATGGCGATACCAGCATGCACAATCACGTATTCGCCGACCTGCGTATCCGGCACGCAAGCCATGTGACATTCACGTCGAACGCCGCCGAATTCCACGAGTGCTCGACCAAACGTGGGGTCACGGTCGATCCATTCAACAACTTTGCCGGGAACGCCTAAGCACATGACGATGTCTCCTGAAATTCTTCTGCCTCAAGCAGCGCGGCGGCGATCGCGATTTGACCAGCCGCTAGGCCTCCGTCGTTAGGAGGAATCGTTCCCGGTGAGGCCATTATTCGATCCTGCCGTTCAAGCTCTATGATCACAGCTTCTGTGAGCATACGATTCTGAAAACAGCCGCCGGAAAGGACAACTGGATAGTCCGGAAATCGTTCCGCCACCATTCCTACAGCACGCGCCATGACGCGGTGAAACTCCATTGCAATGAGAGATGCTGGACGCCCGATCTGAATATCAATAAAGATTTTCCGCACGACTGGACGCCAGTCAATACGATGCTCGGCTGTATCCGACACATCAAGCAGACAACTCACAATTTTGTTGCCCGAGTCGTCTTTTGTTTCATCACAAACGGACTCAAGCCGCATGGCGGGCTCACCCTCGAACCCAGAAGTACCAATGCCAAACAGCATGGAAGCAACACCGTCAAACAGTCGGCCCATACTGCTGGTTTGCGGGCAAACGTCTGATGCGACGAGTTGCTGCATCTGCCGAATCTGAACTAACGAAGGCAACTTGTCAACACCCGTAGCTACGCTCGCCAGAGCGTGGATCTCCGCCGTGTGGCGACGGCAGCTACTTCTTAGCAGTTCATCAATCTGCTCGGCTGTGATTTCCGGAATTGCGGCATTCAATAACGACACCGCGACGCGCCACGGTTCGCGAATGGCTGCGTCACCACCGGGCAATGCAAACGGTGTCAAAGTGGCAACTCGCTTGAAGCTGGTTTTCGATGCAAGCAGGAACTCGCCGCCCCAGATCGTCCCGTCTGTTCCGTAGCCCGTTCCGTCAAACGCAACGCCAAGAACCTGCTGATCATATAAACCGTGTTGCAGCATGCCTCCGACGATGTGAGCATGATGGTGCTGGATTCCAATCGTTCGCAGCCCCTGGTCCCCCGCCCAGCGCGACGTGAAGTAATCCGGATGCAGATCGTGAGCGATGACAGTTGGCTTTGCCCGATAGAGCGTTGTCAGAGCGACTGTTTGTGCGACGAAGCGTTGGCGAACTTCCAATGATGACATGTCACCCACATGAGGTCCCAGAACTACCTGACGACCATTTGACACGGCACAGGCGACCTTCTGTTCGCCACCAACGGCGAGAATCGAGTGGCGAGTCTGAAACGGTAATCGCAGCGGAGCGATACCTCGGCCAGCACGGATGGTCACAGCGAGCCCGGCGATGAGTCGAACGACACTATCGTCAATTGGTCGCTCGATATTTCGATCATGGTGCAGCCAGCCATCGGCAATGCCGACAAGGCTCTTTCGGGCGGCGATTTCTTCGAATGCGAGTGGTTCCGCATCTCGATTGCCGCTGGTCACGACCAGCGGAGTCTGCATCTCGTTGAGCAGGAGGGCGTGCAATGGTGTCGTCGGGAGCATGATTCCCACTGAGTTCAATCCTGGATGAACGTCCGGCGCGATTGCGAGACTTCCTGGATTCTCCAGAATCACGATCGGATTCGCAGGGGAATTCAACACTTTTTCATCTAACCCGTGTCCCACTTTCGATGGTCCGGCATGGGAATTTGGACGCATTGAACCGGGGATCATTACGGCCAATGGTTTTGAGTGCCGACTTTTCTTTTCGCGAAGTCGCTTCACAGCCGCTGAGTTGGTCGCGTCACAGAGCAATTGGTAACCACCGAGTCCCTTGAGTGCCAGAATATCGCCGGTCCGCAGAATCTGAATCGCTGCTACGATCGCGTTCGTCCCTGTGCAGGCATGGGCCGACGTTTCAGATTCAAACCATACCACTGGCCCGCAATTTCGACAGGCGATTGTCTGCGCATGGAATCGACGGTCGTCGCTGTTGTGATATTCCTCGTCGCAGCACCGGCACAACGGAAACGCAGTCATCACGGTGTCGCGTCGTTCGTACGGCATCGTTCGGATGATGCTGTAACGCGGTCCGCAGGCCGTACAACTTGAAAACGCATATTCAAAGCGGCGATTCGTCTGATCTGTCAGTTCACGTACACACTCAGGACACATCGCCAAATCCACTGGCACGTCCACGGCAGCAACGCTTGAATCTGATCCGCTCAGGATTCTGAAGTCCGAAACATCTTCGAATGGCACATTGTTGATGTGGCTGATTTGAAAATCTGCGAGAAAAGGCATCTCGTCAGCCAGCAGCGACTGAAAATCATCAACCGCCGAAATCAATCCTGCCAGATGAATCACCACGCCTTCTGAGGTGTTGACTGCGGTGCCATTCAACTTCAATCGAATCGCCAGTTTCGCAATTGCCGGGCGAACTCCAAGGCCCTGAACCCGTCCTCGCAGCAGAATCTGTCTGGCAATCAGTGCTCCTGTGTCGGCTACAATCGTGCCCGTATTGACGGTGGTCATGGCGCACCATGCAGTGAAGCCAATGGCGCAGTAATGCTGTAGGCGTCTCTTTCTGTCAGCATTGCTGCACGAGCGTCCTCCAGAAACTGGCACCAGTCATCAAATCCCTCGTTCCGCGTCGCACTGGTGAGGATCGTCACAATGTCCGGCTGAATCAGTCGCGCATCCGCAGTCGCAGCATCGACAGAGAACGGGACGTAAGGCAGCAGATCGCTCTTGCTGATCACCATTGCCTGGCTTGTGCGAAACATTTTCGGATACTTGCCCGGCTTGTCGTCACCTTCTGTAGTGCTAAGAACGACGACTCGAAGATGCTCGCCCAGATCATGCGATGCCGGACAAACCAGATTCCCAATGTTCTCAATGAACAGGAAATCGTATGCTTGCTGCGGAAGGCGGCTTAATCCCTGCTGAACGAGAGAAAGTTCAAGATGACATGCCCCGCCCGTCGTCAACTGTTCCACTGGAACATAGGGCCTTAGTCGTTCAGCATCACGATCCGTGGCGAGATCTCCCACGAGAACCCCAATGCGTAATCGGTTGCTCCAATGCCGCGCGGTTGCCTGCAGCAGGCTGGTCTTCCCAGCACCCGGTGACGACACCAGATTGACAACAAACGTTCCCTGTTGTGTAAACACGTCACGCTGCGCACTCGCTCGCCGTTTCTTTTCGGCAAGGATATCCTGGTTCACGATGACCGTTTTCGTTTCCATTTTCAGTGCTCCGACTTTCGTTAATTGAAGGACCGTGTGCCACTGCACGTCTCCCGCGAGCAATTCACAGTTCACTGCCGCAGTGACTCCCGATTCTACTTTCGCTGCTGGAATCATCAACCTGCAGATTTATGTTAAGCAATCGAAATGCGTCCCCACGCAATACCTGCAGTACTGTGGAACCGCAGTAACCACACACAAAACGAAAATCTTTAAGTTGCGATTCGTTTTCGCAACTCCTGCAAAAAATATCCAGACCAATCTCCTGCACGGACAATTTGGCCCCAGACCATGGAAAACTGTCTTTGAGACGCGCAAATGCGTCCTGCAACAGGAGCGGTTCAACTCCGCTCAACGGACCCACTTCAACCTGAATTTCATCGACGGCCACCGCCTTATGTTGTCGCGCAATGACCTCCACTTGCCGCAATAGTGATCGTATCAGAGATTCTTCATGCATGGCACGGTCTCAATTCCTTCAGGATCTCCACCACCGCTTGTGAAGCCGCCGAGGTCGCTTCCGCAGTCATTTCGGCCCCCGCCTGAAAATTCGTGCCTGCAATCGCCCACACGATGACCTGCTTTGGCAACTGCTGTATTTCTGTTGCCAGCCGCAGAACATCGGGCAGTCCGAAGTCGTGAGAACCACGACTTGGCAGCGACCGCAGCGTCGTGTACAACTCGGGTCTTAGAGAATTGATTGAATCAACAAGCTGCTCGCCGATCAACTTGAATCGGTGCAGATTTCCGTGACGTGGTGTCGCTTCACAGGCATCACAGACATGCAGGACATCGACCCCTTCAAGCCAGTCGAGTACATCCAGCGGAATGGCTGCTTTACGAACGGTGATGTCCCGATGTCCCCGGCACTGCAAAGCCACGTTCTCCGCGACCAGCCAGCCAGCCTGATCATCACCATGGGCACTGCCAAGTCCAGCGACAAGAATCTTCACGGATTGATTCATCGCGTCTCTCCCGCACTGGACTCGCGATCCATCGTCAATCCGGATGTTGAAACGATACGTCCATCGTTCATCGAGTACTCAACCGGATAAGTGTCGGGGGGCTGTAAGGCGGGCTGTTGAAAATGTAGCAGTCTGGTGAATTTGGAGCTAAATCTATATTGAAGTACTGCAACGCGTCCTTGTACCTGGTTGTTTTGTCAGCCAAGACCAAGCGAAGAACCGCAGCAGTTATGGGGATATTCGTTGAATCCGCCGGTCAATACAAATCATCTCTGTACGAAACAGGACGGAATTCACTCCGAAGTCGCAATACTGAACAAGCGCGAGTCGAGAGTCTGGCCCGACAAACAGACGAACTCAAGCAACAGAAAGAGCAACACCGCAGAGAGCTGCTAGAATCAGAAGCGCGACACAAGCAGACGCAGTCATTTGGTTTGATGCCAGTCTGATGATGTCGCGAGGGCAACACTCAACAGCAAATGCCGATCGAAGGTAATGACTGCACCTGGTTTGCCGATCACTCAATCCAGATCGCCGTGGAACTCCGCGAGAGCGTGGCGGCTTTCGCTCGGAATCTTTGCGTCACGGCCTTTCACCCGGAGCTCCTGCAAAGTAGCTGTTTTCACGATTGGTTACGAAAGGCAATTGCGACAGACTCCCGGTTTACCACGCATCCGTCCAAGATTGACTTCCTATCCTGCTTCCTTCAACATGCGTCCGGTCGCTACTCCGCCGGAACAAGAAATTCGATAATACACAGTTCTTCCTCAATAAGCATCGAGCGGAAAATAATTGCCCTATTTGATCGTAGCTGCCGTCGCCAGACGGTCGCGATCCACGCTCTGGCGAGCGTAGCTACGACAGTCATTGAACGCTCGATGCTAAGGCGGTGTTTGTCACTCCCGGTTGAACGCTGTCTCATTCGCCGGGATGCAGGTCACACACAAATCAATACCAAAATAGAGTCCTCAATTCGAACAAGGCTATCCACCATGCGATCTCAGCTTTTACGTCCCATGTTTCTCCTTGCTGCTGCCGCGATGCTTTCGCTCGCAGGCTGTTCCGACGGCAGAGACGAACCGCTTTCCACGAATGATGCACTGGCCAAAATCAAGCAGTCGCGCGTCAATTCAGAACCACTTGCAATACCACAGCCGGAAGTGCCCGAAGCGAGTGAAGCAGCCGACATGCCGGAAATTGAAACGACGGATGTGCCCAAAACAGGCGTCTTTACAGTCAAAGTCGAATCATCGGCGGGCGACTACAAAATCGAAGTGCATCGCGACTGGTCACCAATCGGCGCTGAGCGTTTTTATCAGTTGGTCAAGGCTGGATATTATGATGAATGTCGCTACTTTCGAGTCGTGCCAGGATTCATGGTGCAGTTTGGAATTAGCGGTGACCCGGCAGTACAGAGAGAATGGAATCGGAACATCAAAGACGATGCGGTGAAAGAGAGTAACGTTCGAGGCTATGTCACATTTGCCAAGACCGGGGCTCCGAACAGCCGTACGACGCAGATCTTCATCAGCTACGGCGACAACAAATTCCTGGACAGCGACGGGTTTTCACCGTTCGGTAAAGTGACTGAGGGCATGGATCATGTCGATGCAATCAACTCAAAGTATGGGGAGTCCCCTGAACAGGGCCGGATTGAACAGATCGGGAATGATTATCTGAAACAGAGTTTCCCGGAACTCGACTACGTAAAGAAGATGTCGATCATGAGCGAACCGACTGGAAGTCCCAGCGAAAATTGACGTTCTTTAGTCCGTGGTATACACGCGGCACTAGCTTTTCCTGACGGCCAATGCTGTCAGGGGATCTTCGGGCCATGCGTGTTTTGGGTAGCGGCGTTTGAGTTCTTTACGAACTTCCGGATATGTGTTGGCCCAGAAGCTGGCAAGGTCGTCGGTGACCTGTTGAGGTCTCATGTTCGGGGCCAGAAGATGTAGTACTACAGCAATTCGACCGCTGGCAATCTTCGGTGTCTGCTTCAGGCCGAATACTTCCTGAATGCGAACTGGCAACACTGGTGGTCGGTCGGTTTCATAAATCAGGCGAATACGACTGCCGCTGGGGACCATGATGCGTTCGGGAGCTTCGCGTTCGATCGCCTGCACGAGGGCATATTCAAGCTTTGATTGCAAAGCCGCGAGCCACGGTGCGGACTTGAGTTCTGAAAACGACCGTCGTCCATGGCAGAGGTCGCGCAGAACATCTCCCAGCAGATCATCGTCGAATGAGGGGAGTTTGAGTTCCGGCATCCAATGACTCAGGCAGCGACCGCGTGCCATGAAGCTTTCGAAGTCGTCGTTATTCTGCGGCATGACGAGTTGCAATTGGCTTTGAGCGGCCTGAAACAACACTTCCGAGGCAGCGACAGGATCAGCGATCGAAGTGGGAGTCTCTTCAAGCACAAGATCGTCGAACAGCACGCGACGTCGAGCCACCACCTGCTTCTGCGTCGGATGAAAAAAAAGATCATCACCCGTACGAATCAACGAAGATGGCAGCCATTCGCGAAGGACTTCTGACGCCTGACGGACCTGGGCATCGGAACCAGCCCCATCGATATCCACGCACAGAAATAGGGGCGTGTTGTACACGGCAGATCGCGGCCCGAGTCGCACACCTCGCCCACCGACCATCAGCCCTTTGTCGCTGGTTGGGTCTCTGCGACGTGCGACGCGATCGGGAAACCCAGCCACCAGCGCCCTCATTAGCGCTTCATCTGAATCGTCAGAATTTGTTCCGGGGGACCTCAATGCGGAGTCTGACACGGGACGGTCGTCCGCCACTGCACTTGCCAACTGCTTTGCGACCTGCGTCAATGTTTTCACGGCACCTCGATTGATTTCACCGCATGTTGAAAACGCCTGCCCCGATGACAGGTATTCCTCCACCGCTCGCAGCCGATCGAGAACATCAGAACGCGATCGATGAATGGCGGTTGATTTGATCGGGGCACCTCGGCCCGGCGGTGTATCTCTTTGACCGCGAAGGAACGGATCGCGTTCGGAAAGCAAAGCGGCCATCAGAGCCGCACGATTAGTTTGTCCCGAACGCTGCGCTTTGATCAGCAATCGTCCGATGCGAGGTGACACAGGAAGTCGCACAATTTTGCGACCCAGCGGAGTGATGCCGTTGTCGTCGATCGCCCCGAGCAGTCTCAGCAGTTTTTGACCGTGTTGAATGGACGCTTCAGGCGGAACTTCAAACCACGGAAATGCGGCGACGTCGGTTTCCCCCCAGTCATACAATCGCAGAATCGCCGACGACAAATCCACGCGATGAAGTTCTGCGATGTCAAAATCCGAACGATGACGCTGAGTGGCTTCGTCCCACAGTCGCAGGCAAATCCCCGGCTGCGTTCTTCCCGCGCGACCTGCCCGCTGGTCGGTGGAGGCTTTCGAAACTTGCGTAAGTTCCAGACGATCCAGACCGATATCGGCATCAAACTGCATCTGTCGTGCAAGACCGGTATCAACGACTGCGGTGACGCCTTCAATCGTCACCGACGTTTCCGCCACATTGGTCGATAAAATGACTTTGCGCTGTTCGCCGGGTGCCAGCACACGATCCTGTTCTTCAGCGCTCATGTCACCGAAGAGCGTGAGAACTGCCAGATCGTGGTGTCGAGAGAGAAATTCCAGCGCGGTCCTGGTTTTTAGGATTTCACCGACGCCAGGCAGAAATACCAGCACATCGCCGTCCGACTGAGGCAGGATTTGTTCGACTCCGTTCACGGTCAGTTCGGTAATGGGCTGACGTTCGGTGCGTCGCAGGTACTGAATTCGAATCGGATGCAATCGACCTTCACTTTCGACGATCGGGCAATCACCGAGATATCGAGCAATGCCAGCAGGGTCCAATGTTGCAGACATTGCAACAATCTTGAGATCCGGGCGAACAGTCTGCTGAACTCGCCGCACCATCGCCAACGCCAGATCACTGTCCAGTCGACGTTCGTGAAATTCGTCGAACACAACGATTGCGATCCCGTCCAAAAACGGATCCTCCTGCAACCGCCGCAAAAACACGCCTTCCGTCACAACGAGAATTCGTGTCCCATGGCTGACAGCTTCTTCAAAGCGAACGCGATAGCCCACGGTTTGACCAACTCGTTCGCTTCGCTCGAACGCCATCCGCCGCGCCGCCGTGCGCGCCGCCATGCGCCTCGGTTCAAGCATCAGGATTTGTTCGCGATTTTTTGGCAACGTCCGGAGCAGCGCTGGCGGGACGCGCGTCGTCTTGCCCGCGCCCGCCGGAGCACGCAGTACGACGGAATCGGAATGCTGCAACGCGGCCACAATCTGAGGCAGAACAGAATCGATGGGAAGTGAGTTCAACATAGATCGTAGATCGCGTCGCAGTTCAGCCTGCCGTCGTGCAGCGCTGACGCAATCAGCAGGCCGTCCAGACCAGCGTCAGAGGCTGCTTTGATGCAGTAATTTGAGTTGACTCCGCCGCCGGAGATGATTTTTATGGTTGGCGAAGTGTGTCTGATTTTCTGGCACAGCGGCAAAGTCGGGACACCGTGGCCGCTGCCAACGGCAGTCAGGTCCAGCACAATGAGTTCCTGAATTCCGCGCGCTGTCACATAGCGAACCAGATCGATTGGCAATTTGCCGAGCCATTCAGGATCATTCACCAGCAACTGTCCCTGGCGGAGGTCGATACTGAATATTAATGACGCCGGATGAAATTGCGACGTGAGCATCTCGATCTGCGACATGCTGTCGATCGATTCGGAAGACAGGACAACCTTTTGAACGCCGATCTCGAACAGCGATTCAATTTGTTCAACCGTTGTTACACCGGCATCGACGATCAGTGACACGCCCGTTCGAGCCATCTCCGCGATTGTGCATCTGTTGAGCTGACTTCGCTCAATCGCATCCAGATCAGCAACGTAGCAACATTCAAACGGAAACCGATCGCGCAAGGCTTTCAGCACCACAGCTGGTTCTGCGCTGTTTGTCAGCAAACTTTCGATCGCTCGGTATTCACTCCGCCGCCCCGCAACAGCCCGCACGGCAATCCCGTTGCGAATATCGATGACGGGGATGATCTGCATTGAAGTCAGGATTGCTCAGTTTGAAACGGACATTTATTTGTCGAGCGGCCCTTAGTGCCCGCCGCCCGCCACACTATCTGATTCTTCCGGAAGATCCGAGTGCATCCATTTCATCAATAAGGGTGAAATCAGGAGGCAGATAATTCCACAGAGAGTTGCTGCGACCGCTATCTGCTTGAAGACATCGCCGTAAACATGCACGGTCTCAAGTGGTATCGGGATCGAATTCTCGTCACCTGCCCCGTGTTCAACACCAGTGAATTGAGAAATAATGGCGGCAAGATACTGAGAAAATGCGGTCGCGAGGAACCATGCGCCCATGACTGTGCTCACGAGGATTTTTGGAGACAGTTTGGTGATCATTGATAGACCCACTGGGGACAAACAGAGTTCGCCGGTTGTGTGCAGCACGTACCCCAGCACCAGCCAACTCGCAGCAACCATCCCGCGTGAATCTGACACATGAGCTCCGTACCAGAACACGGCGAATCCGAGTCCCAACTGAATCAGCCCGAATGCAAACTTCACTGGAGTTGGTGGCTCTATTCCGCGTGCTCCCAGAAACGTCCAGAGTGATGTGAAAACAAGCCCGAAAATCAGAATACACACCGCATTGACGGACTGAAACATACTTGCTGCCAGCTCTTCGCTTCGACTGGCGATTCCCATCCCCACGTTATCTTTACTGACCATCCATTCAATTTCGAATCCGACATTTGCTTTATTGGCCTCTGCGGATCTTAACGCATTCAATTTATCCAGCGTGAAGATTTTGTCGCCATTGCTGTAGCCAAGTTGTTCCTGTGTCGGCTGGATACGGATTTTCTGACCTACGTCCGCTTCCGCAATCGTTCGAGACTCTGAAACACGATCCACATTTCGGTCGGCAAAATTGTTCAGACTGCTGCCGGCCTGCTCAAAAAAAGCCCAGAACAACATCGAGAAAAACGTCAGCGTCAGTACGACAAACATACGATGACGCGCAATTGTGTCGAGGACGAATGTCTTGAGGATCAGGTAGCCGAATGCCAGGATTCCGGTGACCGTCAGAAGCAAACCAGCGGGCTTGCTGATTTCTTCGAGAAATACGGCGGCAATTTTCATCAGAGTGCCGCCCGACTTAAACTGGTCGATTGTAGTACTGGCAATCAATTGCACGGGTTGTTTGTCAGACGTAAGCAGGGAGAAGCCAGACACAAAGTGCATCAGGAGCGCGATTGCTGCGACGATTCCTGTCACGACCACTGCAAGTGTTTTCGAGCTAACCGGCTTCTTTGCTGCGCCAGCGGTTGATGGCAATCCGCCACGAGCCAATGCCGTGATCGAGATCACTCCGGCGATTGCCAGGCAAATTGCCACGAATGCGTTCCATAGAATAGCGGTTGTGTTGTCAGGTCGAAAAAATAACAATCCAATTACCGCACTGATAGCGCCAGCACCAATAAGGGCTTGAGTGACAATATTTGGCATAACGAATACCGCCAGTCCGATCAGCATTCCTATCGTCGCCAGACCGAAGCCAAGGTGCCACCCGTATGTTTCACCGATGTAGCCACACAAAAGTGGACTCATGGCGGCCCCGAGGTTCACGCCCATATAGAAGATCGTGAATCCTCCGTCTCGGCGATGACTTCCTGCGGGATACAATGTCCCGACAATGGTTGAAATGTTCGGCTTGAAGAATCCGTTCCCGACGATAAGTAAGGCCATTGCCAGATAAAACGCATTCGAATTCTGCACGCCCATCACAAGATGCCCGGATGCCATTAACAGTCCGCCGATAATGACCGCGATCCTCTGGCCGATAAACTTGTCGGCCAGAAGTCCACCAATAAATGGAGTCATATAGACCAGCGCTGTGTAAGCACCGTAAACTGTATAGGCGCGACTGTCATTGTAACCGAGGAACCCTTTCGTCATGTAGAACACCAGCAATGCCCGCATCCCATAGTACGAAAATCTCTCCCACATCTCCGCAAAGAACAGTGTGAACAGGCCAGTTGGGTGGCCGAACAGTGTTGTTGAAGTGTTCGAAAGGTCGGAGGTGGACGCTGAACTCATGGTGTGACCTAACTGAATTTGACGAGGGTCTCTGAAATGAGGAACGCAGCTTAGCTCTCAAGTACGTCATGGGCAACACGTGATCGCACTACACGCATTTCTCAGTTTCTTCCCGGAAACCGGGATTATGAAACAGGCGAAACCTGCGGCTGATGGTTTTCTGATGGCACAGGACCGCCGATTGAGATCACATCGGCGGAAATTCTCAGATGTGTGCAGATCGCCGGTTATTCAATTGACGCAACATGGCTCTTGCATCGTTGCCCACGAACCGGGATGATGGATGACGCAGGAATTGGTCTTAGGCGAGCGGAGCTGCGCCAGCCCTCCGAGTCACATACGCGTAACTCGGTCGGCTGACACCCACTGCTCGCCAGGTTACCTCAATAATCACCGCGTAAAGTATAATACAAAAAAACAAAAACAAGACCGAGACACAACATGAAAAAATGCCGACGTTGCACAAAGCCAGCGACGCTGCACGTCACGGAAATCCGCGAAGGGCAAGCGGCGATCGTGCATCTTTGCGACACGTGCGCGAGAGAGTATCTCGATCAGAATTCGGATGAAGAGAACTCAGCAATCGCCTCGGATCTGGCTTCGAAGCTGGATGAATTGATGGGCGAAACGCATTCGCCGGCCAGTTGCCCGAACTGCGGAATTTCTTTCAGCGAATTTCGTGAGAGCGGGCGTTTTGGCTGTTCGCAGGATTACACGGCGTTTATGACCGAACTGCTTCCGTTGCTGGAAAACATTCACGAAGAAGTCGAACACAAAGGCAAGCGGCCCAGGAGTACCGTCGTGGGAACAGAGGAGCAGGGGCAACTCATCCAGCTTCGAAACGCTCAGCGGAACGCAATTGAAGAAGAAGACTACGAAACCGCCGCCCGTCTGCGTGACGAAATCGCAGCGCTCGAAAGCGCCTTACGGGAGGATACGCCGAAGAAGCCCCGCAAGAAAAAAAAATCGGCACCGCCGGAATAGTGTTTCGTCAATCCTTATCATGCGGGTGGAAGGGCGTTAGGAGTCTGTCGATTTACCCGCCACCGGATTCATTCCGGTAGTTCTCGGGATTCTGCACTACCCGAAAACACAGAAAATTCTGGTAGTGCAGAATCCTGAAAACCACTGAGCTAAACTCAGTGGCGGCCAAATCAACAGCCTGCAAGCCTGAAACCCCGGGCTTCCTTCACTTCGTTCAGTCCAGCCCCGGCCACCCAATCCAGGTCGGTCGCGTTGACGAAGCATCAGTTCGACTACTCCGATTGCTCGCCCAACCGCTCCCAGTAAAACGTACAGCCATTGACCGGTACAAAGACCGTGACGTGGTTGTCGTCATCGAATGTAGTAATATGTGCGATCTTTCGATTTGGATTCCGCCGCAATAATGACCATATTGTTCTCTCTAATTCCTTCGGAAACTCGTCAGGGTAGTACATTTCATTTCCATTGACATACCAGCGGCCTCCGTATCTTTGGCCTCCTTTGAAAAACGTACGGTCTTTTGTCAGCGTAAACGTCATCCCGACAGTCGTATTCCTCCAGGTGCCCACCAGCTTTTGTTCGACGTCGTTGAGGGGCCGATTAAGAAACCATACACCAGATCCGGCGATGACGAGCAGTCCCGCGATAAGCAGCGTCAACAAGACGAATCGGGAACGACGCCGGACCTGCTTCTGATTGGCATTGCAGGAGTCCGGGGAGATTTTGGCGGCTATTTCTGATGAACTATTCATATCCTGTTCAATTTCGCAAGCAATGAACCTGATGAATGGATTATGGATTCCAAGTGACAGTGCAGGATGATTCTTCTACAATTCGGGCTGAAGAGATAGCGAATCTACCTGCTGTTCAGCAATTGAGCAATGAGCATTGATCGTAAAGACAGCACGAAAAATTTAAGGATATCGTTCGTTGAGTTCTGATCCTCCCGATAACTCGTTTTGCATGGCAGACCTCGCACGGACCAGCGGTGAATGGCTGAGGGGTGACGGGCCGGAATCGGATATCGTCATTTCCAGTCGTATCCGACTGGCCCGTAACGTCGCAGGCTTTGCGTTTGTATCGCGGGCCTCGGCGGACGCACGGTATCAGATTGTGCAGATGGTGAAGTCGGCCATGCAGGACGAGATCCAGCATCGCCCTGTGCATCATGTCAACATCGAAACGCTGTCATCGCTTGACGCACAGATGTTGATGGAACGCCAACTCATCAGCCGCGAACTGGCCCGCGGCGACGGACCTCGTGCTGTGGCCATCAGTGAAGGCGAACGTCACAGCGTGATGATCAACGAAGAAGATCATCTGCGAATTCAGGTTCTGCACAGCGGCTTTGCTTTGGATGACTGCTGGCTGGAATGTGATGCTCTGGATGATCAGATCGAACAAACTGTCCCGTATGCGTTTCATCCTGATCTCGGATATCTGACAGCGTGCCCTACGAATGTCGGTACCGGAATTCGTGTGAGTGTCATGGTGCATTTACCGGCGCTGCGTCTGACTCGCGAGATTCAAAAAGTCCATCAGGCCGCTCAGAAAATTAATCTGGCGGTTCGCGGGTTGTATGGTGAGGGAAGCCAGGCGATGGGCGACTTTTATCAGATTTCCAATCAAGTCACCCTTGGCAAATCCGAACAGCAACTGATCACCGAAGTTCAGGAAGTTGTTACGAACATTATCAGTTGGGAACGCCGAGTCCGCGATCTGCTGGTCCGCGACAAACGCGACGAGCTGCATGATCAGGTCGCACGATCTTTTGGTGTTCTGACCAGTGCGAGATCGATCAGTTCTGAAGAAACCATGCATCTATTGTCCAGCCTGCGAATGGGCATTCAACAAGGGCTGATCGACAATCTGGATCTGGCGACGGTGAATGAACTGTTTATTCACACTCAACCCGCTCATCTGCAGATGCTGCATGGTGAAGCACTGGAAACTGCCGAACGCAATACCGTGCGCGCAAATTATTTGCGAAAGCGATTGAATTCTTCATCGCTGGGTTGAGGCGTGGCACGTCGTCAAGGTCGCCGTCTTTTCGCCTTTGCCGTTGTTACTATCGTGATCGTAGGTCAGACCACAGACAGGAGACAAAGCGCCCGACATCCACGAGCCCGTTGTTTGTGCGGCCGCATCATTAGTCACCAGGCCGGGAAGCCGCTTCGCGGGTTTTCCGACAGACTTGTCCACCCATGCCAGTCGTTGGTCGTCTCGTTCCAGCTTCCGAAAGAAGGCCCGACGCGGGATCATTCAAAATCACACAGGGACTCAATGGCAGTCGGCGAAACGGATCGACGTTTTTCCACGACAGTGTCTGCCATTGCCCGCCCAAAGATTCGTCGTAAGCTGCGGCAGGTTCTCGTCCCACACGGCAGGAAACATTTGCAGCGGCCAGCAGGTCCCCTTCATAAGTGCTGTCCACAAACATGGCCGCCCGAACGGTCTCACCAGTTTCCATGGTGACGGACACCAGGCGTTGATGCGGCATCTCAACAGAGCTTAACGCACGTGTCAGAAAAACTTTGACAACCGCCTCTTCCAGCATTTTCCGGAACAGCGCCTCTGCATCCGATGGACGATAGTTCCTGGCTTTGCCAATTCGATTTTAAAACTCCAGATCCAACCCAACGATGGCATCTTTTCTTCCGAGATCCGTCGCCGTCAATCCGCCGGAAGTCATTCCGCCAACATGCCGGTTGAACGAAAGCTGAACGGCTTTCTTCCCTTCGCGCGCGACATGGCGGCCGCCACCCCGGCCGGAGTTCCTCCGTACACGGCGACGTCGCATTCGATTGACTTCGACCGCCCAGACTCCACCTGTTCGTAGTAACGTGGTTCCTCTGCCGCGAACACGTTGTGACAATCAGCCGGATGCACAGAGGCACTTGCAACGAGAGCCATCAGCCTTACGACTTGCTTCGAAACTGGTTTTCGGTTGTTCATATCGGCCAGACTTTAACGAATCAATCATTCACCCAACAGTGACATGATTTCGGCTCCGAGTTTCAGGTCTTCATGTTGAAACTTCTCGAAGCGGTAGAATGGGATTCGTGGATTCCAGAAGCTGGCGGATCGTGACCGCCGCGAGGGCGGCTTCGGTGGCAGCAGAGGTTTTGTCGAGTTCACTGTGCAGCGGACACAGTGACGTGTGCGACTTGAGTCCCAGCGGGCAGGAGTTGATGCGTACAAGTGGCGCGACAGCATTGATGACGTCCAGAATTGTCACTTCGTCGGTCGCGTGAGCCAGCACGTATCCGCCGCCAGGTCCGCTGCGCGACGAGACCAGACCCATCGCTGCGAGGTCCTGCAGGACGCGAGTCAGATAGCGACGCGGCACTTTCGTCTTCTCCGCCAGAATGTCAGCCGAGGCAGGGCTTGCGGTATCGGTTGCCAGGCACGTCACAGCTCGCAATGCGTATTCGGCAGTCTTCGAAATCATGGCATTTTCCCGGAAAACTGGCTCAATCAATCCTGCCTCTTGACGTGCAGACGCCTATTCTATACGTTCTAGTGATTGATTGGCTCAGCCTATTCTTATTTTCGCAGAACCGCAACCTCAAACCTAAGTTTCTTCGTGCGCAAATACAGTATGGAAGGAATCACACGCATACCAATTTGTGTTGTATCCCGTTTACGATAACTCTCTTTGCCAACCGGACTTTCTAATGACCACACCTGAACACACACGCCGTCGGTTCCTGAAAACTGCCGGTGCGGCTTCATCGTTTGTCGCTGCAACACTGGAGACGAGTACAGCTCTGCCAGCGCGGACGTATGAATCCGACACTCCACATTCGTGCCTTGACTACCGTCGCTCGTTTATCTGCGGCACGTCGGAACTGAATTCCGTGCGATTCTGGATTGAGAGCCGCACCACGATCACGGATTCCTCGACCGGCCACAGCACCGTTTTTTATCAGTGTGCGTCCTGCAAGAGTGAGAACACGTTTGGTGAAAGTGACCTGTTCTACCCCGACAACTATGATTTTCTGCCGATTTTTGGTGGCGGACACTGGCTGCTGTTTCGACGAAAGGCTCACCTGGACGTTGAGCGATACCGCGAGACGGTGGTATCGCCGAACGGATGGGGAGAACCCCGGCTGCTGCTTCACGAAGGTGCCAATGTGCGGATGCTGGACGCATGGGAGCAGATACGAGACGCGACCGCTCAGGGAGTTCCTCTGGTGTCGCAGACAGAACTGGTCAATGCGGAGACATCATTGAAGGCCGTTATTGAGTGCCCGGTGAAGACGATGAACATCAGCCTTGAAAAAAAGATGTATCAGATCGACACAGGCCCCATTGCGTTTCCTGATCTGACGCGGAAGACGGAGCCGCTGATCGACTGTCTGAGTCTCGCGTTTGTGGCATTCAATCACAGCCACTTTGCGGATTTCGTGATTGAGCAGCCGACGCCGGTCATTGAAGACGAAGTGGAACTCTGTAAAATTCATCACTACTCAAACCCGATCAACCTGCCCGCGACGAATCGAATTCTGACTCACGAGTAATGTCTTTATGCTATCTGCTGGGCGATACTTCCCGAATCATCGTAAGCAACGTCACCAGACAATCGCCGCACACAATCCTGATCGGCGGCTCGCTCTCTGACTCGATCCTCTCCAATCTTTTTCGACACGAATCATCGGGCGATGCCGTGACGATCGAGGCGGGGCCGGAGTCCATTCGAGACGTCACGATGACGAATGTCCACGTCCTGGGTAAATGAATCCGCGAATGCGGATGAACGCCGCGCCCGGTTGGCTGCAAACAATAGCCCGATCTGTCCTCAGATCGGGAGCCGGACGCCGGACGCCGGGCCACGATGAAGGAATCCGACCTTCGGACAGGTCGGACTACGGTGCTATGGCTGCGTGCGTCCATCGGGTCGCTGGCGTCTTTATACCATATTTTTGTCATCCACTTTTTTGTCAAATCCTGGCTTCGTTGACGATATCACATGCCATCACACGTCGCGCTGTTTACTGACGAGGAAGCAAGAAAATCCGATATCGACCAAAAGATTGATGGCAGAAAAATGAATCGCAGTGTTTCAGTACGGCACCCCGGAAACCGCAGGCTTGTGCGGTGTGTCAAACTTGCCGAATACATCCGCGAGTCCATGGAATCCCTGATTTCCACGTCGCGCACTTCATTTCTTTCGCGCAGAGCCATAAATCATCCTCATCGCGAGTCGGCGGGAGCGGCGGTTTCTAACTCGGGCGGGACCAGTCGTGTTTGAGTTGCTTCCGGCGGTTTGAGGTGGGCGTCCATCCAGCCATACATCAGTTTGCGTGATTCGTGGGCGACGGAATGGCCTCGTCCGTGAACATAGAAGCCAAAATTCTGTGGAGCTTCCTGCAGCTCAGAGATATCCATATAAGCTGCCAGAAATAATGTCCCGTGGCCGCCCAGCGAATGCCCCAGCGCTCCGATGCGGTCGCCGTCGACCTGGTCGAGCGTCTGCAGCACGTCGATCGCAATTGAGTGCTCGTAAGTGAACTTGCCGACGGCTGTCCACTGCGGCTGCTTTTCATGGAACCGACCGGTCTCGTACGGTCCTTCTGGCGGAACTCGGTGCCCGGATACGAAGTGTTCCGGCGCGATGACGACGTAGCCGCGTCGGCACAGGTGGTCCAGCTACGCCTTGTCCGGGTTGTCAATCAGACCAGCGGCTTGCTTCGCTCCGAATTCGTAGGTGCCGTGCAATGCGACAATGGCCGGCGCTTTGCCAGTCAGGTTCAGCGGAATTCCCAGATACGCATGTGCTCTCTCGTCCGATTCGACGGCATAGCTGATCAACTGGCGGCGATAAAGACCATCGACAATGACTTCCTCGTGGACCTTCAGATCCGACGCAGGCTTTTGCGGCTTGTGTTGGTCTCGCAGCAGTTCCAGGTACTTACCTTTCAATTCTGCTCGACGCTGATGCCAATCGGCTTTGGTTTCGATGCCGTTTGTGAGGTCATCCCAGGAAGAATGGATCGTCGGGACTTCGAACAAAGCAGAGCATTCTTCGTTTTGGTTTGCCTGCAGGAGCGTCTGAATTGCATCGGTTAATACCTGCTCCACTTCCGGTGCCACTCGGGAAACGATGCCGGTTTCGTAGCCTCCCTGAGTGTACGCGATGCTGGTGCCGATGTAGCCGGGTCCGTAATCACCATACGCCGCCATGGCAACAAACGCATCGGGACGCATCTTCTGAGCGGCCAGTTGATATTCGACAAACAGTTCGCCCGGCATATGCAGAATCTTCGCGGTGCCCAGACTCAGGCAACTGAGCGAGATGCGAAGTCCACCCACCGTGCGACGCAGGAAGGTGAGATCCCGTGCGGCGCGCAAGCGATCGGTCTCTTTTCCTTTAGGATCGAACAGTTTCGCCAATAATTGCTCTTCGACCAGTGTGTCTCTTACCGGCATGGCAGCGGGCACGACCTGCCAGCCGATATCGCGGGCCGTGACCGGTTGTTTCTGTTGGGACTGTCAGGCCAGTTTTATTCCGTCCGCCAGACGTTGAGCCAACACGGGGCGTGTTTCCTTCGAACCGTCGTTGTACTTGCCCGCAGCAACATTGCCGCCCGCACCGTCGAAGTGAATGTCGAGGAACGCCGGGCCGAGTCTTCTCACGGATTTCGCGAGCCATGCCGACGAAATCCCAGTTCACCGAACCTCGACCGTAATAGCTCTGCGGATGTGTGGCATAGTAAGTCAGCACAGCGCAGGGTTGGTCGTTGTTCCAGAACGTAATCAGCTTGACCAGCGGGTCAAGCGTGCCTTCAGGAGCTTCGCGTGCTGCCGGATTTCTGCCGCCGCTGCTGTGACGTCGCAGGATCAATCGACCGTCCGGGCCCAGAATGCGGCGGTTCGACGCCACTTCTTCAACTCGGCCGGTGCCCAGCCCAATGTGCGTCACCGGCCGTGCCGTATCAAGTGCTGCCTTAGCGGCAGCCGCCACCCGTTTCATCACATCCGCATCGAAGTCGGGGTTGGAATAACGTCGTTCCAAACCGCGTTCAGCCAACAGCCGCTCGGTGGCAAAATCGCTGCCGGGCGCATCGTGTTGATGCAAAGTGTGCAATGCCACTCGTTCGGCTGCTGTTCCGACCGCTTCAGCCAGAGAGCTTCCCGAAACCGATCATGACTTTCGTTGGCAATCCCCACCCAATCAAACGCGCACAGTACGATCGGCTGGTCGGCTCCCAGCAGAACGATTCCGCGCGCGGTCAGCGGTGTCACGATTTCCATAGCTGGCTTCACACCGCCATTGCACAGCGGCGAACCCAGTGGAGGCGTCACGTCCGCTTGAAACGCGGCGATCCTCAACGTCGACTCTGCGTCTGCCCAGGCAACATTCCACGAAGACAGTGTGACGCTGATAACCAGCCACAGGCAGCGAATCAGAGGTTGTCGAAATCGATCGTCGTTTACAAACAGACGGTGAACGTGCTTCAGTCGTTTCATCGGTTCGCTTCTCCTGTGGTAGACCCTGTCGCAATTTCCGCAGATTCCGAAAAAATCCGTCGCCGCCCGGCAGCGCCGACACCGCGTCTTAAATGGAACGGTCGGTTACTCACGATCGGGAGTCGTGATGAGAATCTCGAGGGCTCCAGAGTCTGGCTGGACAGTCACCACGGGGTAGGTAAAGGGGTGCGGGTCCGCATATTTCATGCCGCCGAAATGGGATTTTGATTCCACGAATCCCGTCGGATCGATCGACTCAATGTAACCGATCGCGACTTCCAGTCGCGTGCCGTCTGACCAGATCAACGCATTGCCGTCTCTGCGCGCGTCGCCGGAATACCACCACTTCAGGGGTTGTGATGTTTTGCGACGAATCAACAGCCTGCCAGGACGATCGAGATGGACGATTTGCTCACCCAGTCCAGCAGTGGTCGGGCCGACACAACGAATTGTCGCCAATCGGCCGTCGTCAGCGACCAGCATGTCTTCAACGGCTGAGGCAGGACTGTTGATATTGTTGACGTTCAGTTGATCCACGAGTACGGGTCGTCCACCGGCGTGAACAATAAGGCCGCCCTTCTTCATGCCAACGACGATGTCGTCTGGTTTGAAAGATGCTCGCAAATAGGCTTCGTTGACTTCCGGCTCGGGAAATTCGAACGAGAGTGGTAAGTTGTCTTCAATTTCGGCAGCGACCGTCGGGTCATACCACAAATAGGCGTAAGGCCCGAAAGTAAACAGCAACTCTTCGGACTGGTTCGGCGTGATGTAGCGTGTGCGCTGCAGAGAACCGAGCGACTGGTCCCAGCAAGCCAAATACTGAAAAATCGGACGTCGCTGCTCTCGGGCAAGAAATACCAACACCGGCGACCAGTAATTAATTTGTCCATAGGACGGTCCAAACAGCACTGAACGATTGTCTTCATTATACTGCAACTCACGCGACTGGCCGCCGGCAATCGCAGCCAATGCAATTCGCCCCGGCATCGAGTGAGGAAATTCCCGGAACAAGTCACGCCCAGTGACTCGCCGCAATGCGTCCATAAAGAAAATCCGATAGTGCAGCGTCGAAGCCCAGAAATTTGAGGATTGGTCACTCGTTCCGCTCGGCGTCAAGGCGTGAGGCAGCAGATATTCCACATGTTTCCTGATGGCCAGATCGAGCCAGGCACTCACCTCCGGCGCTTCGCCCAACAGGGCCAGGGCCATGATTCCAAACGGCGCGGCATCGACGCTGCCATGATGTTTGTTGTAGCCTTCACCAGCGGTGAGCGGTTCTTCAAAAAACGTGAAGTATGCCCGTCCGACAGACAAGATCGCATCGCGAATCTCTTCCCGTTCTGTTTCGCTCAATCGAGGATAGAGTACGTCGTAGCTGACAGCCAGCGCCTTCATCACGCGCAGTACTGCATACGCCTTGCTGGCGTCAGGAGCGTTGGTTGCTTCATTTTTCCAGGTACGGGCCATCACCAATGTCCAGTCGCGCGCGGCTGAAAAGAACGGATCGTCAACAGGATCCGATAGAGCCGATGTCAGCGCCAGATGCTCAACAATTGCCATGTCGTGCATCGCGCCGTAGAAGCGATCATACAGATTTTCGTATTGCCGATCGTCGGCCAGCGTGGGCGTCCACTTGCTTCGCGGCGTTTGCGCGCGACACCACTCGGCTGATGTGACGACGCTCTTCCAGATATCACCAGACACGCCTGACTCGCGACGTGCCGGGAGCTGTTCGGCCGTAAAATAAAGCCGCGGATGCCCCGTCAGCGGTGGCTCTGCACTGGCTGTCTTTCCTGCGCCCAGGCAAATGAGAACAGTGGCTATGACAAACGCGATATGCACTACTTCTCCAGTAGCTGATTGATTCACGGCAGTCCTCTTACGAACGATGATACATGACGGCGACGGCCTCAATTTCCAGTTCCAATTCGGGAATCGCCAAGTCGAGTGTTCCGACAGCCGTCGAAGCTGGGTACGGTTCAACCAGGTAGTCCTTGCGATCGTAACAGCGGAGGCACCACTTGACAAACGGCGAAGGACAGGCACAGGGCACAGTCGCGCTTTATCGGCCAGATATCAGTAAACGGAGGTCACTCTCAACGGGCGGCGATTTCTAAGTCTCCGGAGTTCAAGGTCAGGTGAGTCTCATTACTCCGAGCTGAGTAAACTGTGCGTCAGTGATTTGTCTTCAGTCGTTGGGAGAGTTGCACGCGTGAAAAAAAGAACGTTCGTTGTTCGCCTGAGGTTAATGGTGTCTGATAGACGTGAGGGGTCAGCCAGCCCTTGCTCGTTGGGGTCGAGTGTCGCTCAGCACGGTGCAGCGTTGGGTGGCTCGCGCCTGAATTTTCGGGAGCAGACGGTGAAGTGCAACAGGCGGTCATTCCACCAGATCACGGTACTCGACGACTCCATAACACCTGCACTTTGGAAGTCTTTCGCAGAGAACTCAGCCGCGCTTCAATCGGTCCACGAACCCCTGAGCCTTCGCATACTTCCTGGGACTCAATCGTGGATTTGACAACCGCAGTGACAATTCAAAGCAAAGGCCCGCTTCGCGTTCCTTGTTTTTCGCCAGATACAGCAGTCCGCGATTGAAATGCAGCCAGGCGTTGTCCGGCTGCAGTGAGAGGGATTCTTGAAATGCCAGTTCTGCTTCTTCCAGTCTGGCAAGACCAGTCAAGGCCTTTCCGAGACCGCTGAGACAATAGGGCAGCACGGACTTATCAGACTTCCGGCCAATCTCAACAGCCCGCTCAAGATCCTGCAGAGCCAGTTCGAAATCGCCCAGCTCCGCATAGACCTGACCGCGCCCGTTGTACGCTCCTGAGTCCGGCTCCTCCTGAACTTCGATCAGGTGCGTGTAATCCTGCACCGCATTCACGAATTGTTCGGAATACCAGTACGCCCCCGCGCGGCACCGCCGGGCCCGATAATTCTCTGGTTCGAGTTCGATGGCTTCCGATGCCGCGTGAATTGCTTCGTCATACTGCTGATTCCGGTCTGCCAGCGAAGCCTTTGTGACAAGTCGCGAGACCTCAATGGACTGTGCATGCTCTGGAGAAGTCTGAATCGCCGCGTCAAGATCCTGCATCGAGCGGTCTCTATCGCCCCGGCTGTCCCAGACGACACTTCGACCGATCAATGCCGGAGTACAATCCGGATGGTCGCGAAGGATCAAATCAAAGTCCTTCTGTGCAGCGCTCAAGTCGCCCAGATACATACGAACGTGAGCCCGCGATAACAGAGCTGGCAACAAGTCCGGAGCTGAAGACAGGACGGAATCAAGATCCTTCCGGGCCGCTGCAAGATCGTTGTCGGCCAGCAACAGGTTCGAACGATTCAGGCGGCAGGCCGGGTCATCAGGGTCCAGCAGTAGTGCCTTGTCCAGCATCCTGAGGGCTTCTTGTGGCTGTTCCTTTGCTTCATGGACAAGGGAACGACCGCGATATGCATCCACGCACTGCGGTGCCAGACGAAGTACTTCATCGAAGTCGCTCGCGGCCGTCTTAAGATCGCCGTTCGTCAGCGACAGAAACCCACGCGCTATTCGCGGATCAGGCCATTCTGGTGCCGACTGCATCACAGCCGACAAATCTGCCACAGCATCGTCATGCAAACCCTGAACAGCCTTGACTCGCGCCAGGTGATACCTGGCCACAACATTCTCTGGATCAATTTCACAGGCCTGTAACAAATCGCTGAAAGCTCCATCGGGATCATCATTCATCAACTTCGCCACCCCGCGATACATATAGGCCGGCGACGTCTTGTGCCCCTTACCGAGGGACTGATCGGAATCTTCAATCGCCATGTCCGCGTCGCCGCTGTCGATATTAATCCGCGCACGCAACTCATAGGCCGCGCCGAATTCCGGGTATTTTTGGATAATCGAATCGCAGTCTGCACGTGCGAGTTCCAGCTTTCCCGCATCTGCCAGGTAATCCGCTCGGAGCAGGAGAAACAGCGCGTGGTCCGGGTGTTGCGCAATCGCTTCTGAAAACACGGTGATTGCCTGATCGATCTGTCCCAGTTTCCTGAACAATCCCGCTTTTATCTGCGTGGATTCCAGAGTCAGCCCGACAAGTTTCTCATACCGCACAACATCGTCGAGCGCTGCGGAATACTTTTGCTGTGCGGCCAGAAATCGAGCACGCTTCAAGTACGGATCAGGAAACGCATGGTCCTGCAGAATCGCGGTGTTCAAATATCCCATCGCACTTCCCATATCCTGAAGCTCAACCGCAACGCGGGCCCGAGTCAGCCAGTATCTTGCCGATCGTCCATCTTCGGGCGCTGAAAGCATCGTTTGCAGGGCATCCTGAGGCCGATTCATGTTCAATTGAAGGTGAGCCAGAAAGCCATAGATCTCGGTGAATGCCGGAAAGTCGTTCACCAGTTGCTGACACACCCCGGCCGCACGTTCCTGTTGTTCGGCCTGTTCGAGAAACGATGCATATTGATAACGCAGGCCTGAGTCATTCGGGGAATGAGCGATCAGTTCATCAAAGACGCCGATCGCATCATCCGGTCTGTTCTCTGATTGCAACAAACGGACATGCTCAAAAGCCAGAGATTGATTCATCGGGGCGTAGATCCGCCATGCCGCACATTCGTCGGCAGTCATCGCGGAAGACGTTTCAGGCAGTGCCACACTGAAAACCCGCATCGCAATTTCTGCATACGACAATCCGGTTTTTTGTCCCAGTTGATCCCACCAGGTCATGAAAGGCTGAGGAAGTTCGTTCAGAGGCGTTCCGCCGGATGCATTGCAACGACTTACACAGAATACAACTGGATAATTGACGGACACAGGCGGAAGTGCGGCAAGCCGATTCGTCAGCTCTTGTTTGATCTGAACGCATACTGTCGGATAAACCGGGATATCAAACACTGTCTGGCGATCGGGCAGTATCGCAACATTCACCTGCACGGCAGCCGGGTATTTCAGGGCGGCATTTCGCAAAATCTCTTTTGTGGAATCGACCACGCATTGAATCATGGTGGTCAGCACAGCAGATCGGACGCCAGAACGGCTGAGGTCGTTCCGGCTGCAGAGGATCCGGATCTGCTCATGGCAGATCAGATTCTCGTCGAAGATTGTCAACGCCGCGGAGCCAACGCGGGAAGCGGAGGCATCTCTCAATGGCACCACGGCCGACAAATCTGAAAAATGCTCCAGCAGCGAACCGACTTCCGGAATTCTGGAGAGTATCTCGCGAATCTTTGAATCGCGTTCTGCCGTGGAAATGCGAACCTGTGTCTGCATGCGGAGAAACGCCACAATTGCTCCGGCAGCAGCGATCACTAAGACAACAGGCTCCCGTGCAATCCCGCAGGCGACTGTAAGGATTATCAACGAGGCAACCAGTAAGAAACGATCGTCAACATTTTTCGCGGCAAAGGAAGGCCGCTTTGAACATTGAAAACATACGGAAATCGGCAAAGTGCAATGAAAGTCTTCATGATCAACGGATACGAGCAGCAGCCTGTCCGTCGTCACTCCACAGTTCTCGCATGCTGATCGTTCGGGCATTTCATGCAGCCCGCTGCGAATGCGAGCCACGATCTCTTCCAGAACCGTGTATGCAGGAGTCCGGAAGACAGGAGCTTGAAGCCCCAAGTCTTCGACAGTCGGCGATTCAGAAGGAGCAGACGACATACGGACCGCCGCCAGACAAGTAAGGGAAAAACTAATTTGAGCCGACCCACGGAGTCAGCTTACCCGTTCCAGCCAGCGCGTTCAAACGTCAACCATCGACAATTGTCACAGGGGTGTAGTCGCGGATTTCGGCAGGTCTGACTTGCCGAGGAAGACTGCTCCCTTCCCTATGTTGATAGCCCAGTCATTTGTAATCGCGTTTTTGATGAAATACTCTTATCGGCCTGTTGCCGTTGATCTTCCTACTCAGAATGAATGGGATAAAGCCCGATACTGGGCAACGTTTGATTGGTTCGAGGAGATCACGTGGTGATGGACTGTTTTACTCGGCCTTTGCGATCCGACTTTTTGTTTCGACGCGGCCTGCATCGGCTGTCTCGACTTTCGTTTTTCGTTCTTATCATGCCGGCTTTGGGTTTCTGCCAGGAAGCTTCAACGGGAAACACTTCCACTACCGGAACCATTCAGGGAACCGTAAAGTACTTCGCTGACCCTCAGCACCCGTGGCGACTGGGACGTTACTATATTCGCAACGCGAAGTCTGGCGAGCTTGCCGAGGCTGTGGTAGCCATCTCCGGACATGGACTTAAAGCGCCGGGCGAAAAAAGAGAGCCAGTCACGGTGGTGGTCGATCAGAAGGATTTTCAATTCACCCCTGAGACGACTGCGATCAGAGTTGGCGACCATGTGCGTTTTCTCAACAGCGACAACCATGTCCATAACGTTAAAACGTCTCACCCCGACTTTTCTTTTAATGTCGCGATGCCGGTTGGCAGCGAACACACCGAAACCTTTAAAGTTGCCGGTGGCACTAGTCAACCCTACCGGATCGATTGCGTTTTTCATTCCGCGATGCAGTCATGGATTTTTGTCTTTGATCATCCCTGGTTTCAAGTCACCACCGTCGAGGGAAGCTTCCTCATGAAAGATGTCCCCGCCGGTGAATATCGTCTCGATGTAGTCCATCCGGCTGGCGGTCTTCGACATCGACAAACCATTCAGGTGGTCGCTGATGAAATATCCGAAGTCAAGATTCGGATGCAGCCGAAAACAGTTCAACCCTAGTTTGTCACCACATTCATTTCTCAGGATTTAGAAGATGCATTCTCAAACGACCCGACGCGAAGCCATGAAAAGAACGGCCATTTCCTCGGTTGGCTTTCTGGCATGGTTGTCCAAGTCATCGCCGGTTTTTTCCCAACAAGCCAGCACAGGAGAACTGGTTCCCTTTCTCGATGAACCGCGCACACCGCCGAATCGACTGGACTGGGAGGTCCCCGAAACCTGGCTGACTCCGCAGGATCAGGTCTTTTCGGTGCAGCACTACGGGATACCAGAGTTTGATTACAACGACTATCGCCTTGAGATTGGCGGGATGGTGAGGAATCCCCGGCAATTCACGGTTGACCAGTTGAAGTCGCTCCCAAAGTCAGAAGTCGTGATGACGCTGGAGTGCGCCGGGAACGGATCGAATCCGGGATTTATGAATGCTGTTTGCAACAATCGTTGGGGTGGAACTCCGCTCGCACCGCTTCTGGAGGACTGCGGTATCGATCCGGCCGTCACGGAGATCGTGTTTTTCGGCGAGGATAAGCAGGAAGAAATTCTCCGTCCCGACACAAAGCGCGAGCTAAAGGTCGAAGTTCCCTTTGGTCGCAGTATGTCAGTAATCGACGCTGCCCGTCCGGATTTGTTGCTGGCCTATGAACGCAATGAGCAGCCGATCGAGCACCGTAACGGAGCACCGATCCGCTTGATCGTGCCCGGATGGTATGGAGTCGCTAATGTAAAATGGCTGACGCGAATCGAGTGTCGCGATCGTCGCTATATGGGCAGATACATGGCACGCGATTACGTTACCGTGCGCGGCGAACGACTCGGAGACGAGATTGTTTATGTAGAATCATCGGTGACACGCATCCAGCTCAAGTCTGTTGTGGCGCGAGTCATGCGTCAGCCGACCAGCGACGGCAACGTGCCGGCGAAAGCATTCGGAATTGCCTGGGATGACGGGACGGGAATTGCTAAAGTCGAAGTCAGAGTTGATGACGGTTCGTGGCAGGCAGCGGACCTCAGTACCGAACCACATTCAAAGTATGGCTGGACATTCTTCTCAATCAATTTGGGCGAACTTTCAACAGGTAACCACACTGTCGTGTCGCGTGCGATTGACGTCAACGGACGCATACAGCCAGCAGCCGATGATGATGAAATTGCCCTCAAAAAGACGTACTGGGAAGCGTACCAGCAATGGCCACGTAAGTTCCTTCTGGAGACTTAACCCCCCCCCGACTAAACCTCCGTGACCGCGTTGTGTCGAGAGTGGTCGAGTTCGAAACTCACGAACGGTGACATACTGATACTGCAACCAGGATCAATTCGGTGCGACTCATTCTGCCAGGCAGCAGATTTCCGTCCATCGCTCGTCTCATTTCTTGCGTTCCCAGGTTTCGCCGCGTTTGTAGCGGTTTGCGCGTTCGACCAGTTCTTCGTTCTTTGCCAGTTTGATCACCTGATCGAGTACTGCGTCGAACTCTTCTTTGTTCGGATCGCGAACCTGGCGGTGGTGGGCCAGTTCGACAATAGTTTCGCAGGCGATCTGGCAGAACTCGGGCTGGTCCAGCCAGGGACGCACGAAACGCATCGATTCGACATCGTAGGCCGTGCGGGTCCGATTGATGACGGCCGTTTTTTCGTCCGCGTTCCGCGATTCCTTCATGGCCTGCTTCATGCGGTCCAGGCGTTGCTGATCATTGCGGTTGTCGCGGCTGGCGCACACCTTGACAAAGGCATGAAAGGCCTGGCGGCGCTCTGTGGCATCTTTCGTATTGTTGGCGATCTCCAGCAACGTATCGGCAGGGCCTGCATCAGGCCACTTGCTCAGTGCGTCGATACCGAACGTTCGTCGGGAAGCGTCACTGCTCGAGGCGATGTCCGCGACAAACCTGATCAAGCGCTGCCCGCCAACGCGACCTGCCAGAGGCATCAGCTCATCGCGTTTACCCGCATCGACGGTATCAAGAGCGGCGATTAAAGCGTCGCCTCGCTCGTTCTCATTCTCGATCCGCTCGCAGACTTCGGCAACGTTCCGTTCCGCGTTATCACGTTCCCCGCCTCTGGATGCCATCAGCACACCAGGCAACATCGCCGCCAATTGTTCGGGCTTGCCGATCAGACCAAGCGCGTTCATGGCGGCGGCCCGAACACTGCTGTCGGTATCCGTGGTCGCCGCAATGATTGCGGGAATTTCGCTGGTGGCGCGCCGTACCGCAAGAATCTCGATCAACTTGCTGCGCACCTCCGGCGGAGCTGTTCTCAAGTCAGTTACAATCGTCTTTGCAACCCAGACATCACGCATGCGAACCAACGCTGTCTCAGCTGCTTGCTGTTCGGCATTCGACACGCTCCCTAATGCGTTGACCAGTGCCGGCAGATCTGAAAGACTGCCGATCTCACCAAGAGCGGCAAGGGCCGCAGCGCGGACAGCTTCATTTTTGCTGCCGGCAAGTTGTTCCAGAATGGCGGGACGCGCTGCCACGTCGCCGCGATCCCCCAGCGCAGCAATCAACGCCGCCTGAGCTTCAGCATCGAGCTTCGGTAATTCCGCAGCGAACGTCTGAGTCTGCGAGGTTCCTTTGGCCGAAGAGCGAACGGCTTCCAGAGCTGCCGCTCGAAACTCACGGTCGGGATTGCTCAATAGGTTGACAATTTGAGTGACAAGCTTTTCGCCGTCTGCTCGCGCTGACGATGGAACGACACACAATGCGACGCTCATCAGGAAGCAGGTCAATTGTTGCGTTTTCATTTATGGTTTACCTTAGTGGTTTGTTTGAGTGGTGAGTCTTAGAACAGGCGGCCCGCCTGTTTATACCTCGGCACATGTCAACAGGCCACGAGTCGCCGCAAGTCTTACCAACCGTGGTTGCTCATTTCCTGATAGCGACGTGTAGATCGCGGCGGCTTCGGTTGTTTTCTTCTGGCTGAGGAGCGACTCGGCACAACTCAGCAAACCATCGATCACTGCGTTGTTGTCGGCACTGGAGCTTTTCATTGCTGTCTGCAACGCTTCGGCAGATTCATTCCCGCCGATCAATCCAAGCGACAACGCGGCAGCTCGAACAACCATCGCGTCCCGTTCTTTCAGCAAACTGGTCAATGTTCCGACTGCCTTCGTTTCGCCGCGCACGCCAAGCGAACCGATTGCACCAACTTGCAACTTGCCCGAAAGATTTGTCGCGGCAGACGCGAGCGCGTCAGCGGCTTCAGGTCCTGGAATCCGTTCTAACGCATGTCGTGCCAGATGGGAGTTTTCTGCGCTCGATAACAGACTGGTGAGTGCAGGAACAGCCGCTGCCGAACCAACTAAAGCCAGTTTGCGGCAGACATAGTCTTTGGCGTCGCGGGAAATACCCAATCCCAACGCGGCAATCAATCGCTGTTCGAGGTCTTTACGAACCTCAGCGTCTTCGTGAGCAGCGAGCGCAGCATCGTCAATCGCCTCGACATCGCTGAGCGGGGTGCCAAAATCAAAAGTTTTGAGAGCTTCAAAGGCCTGGTCCAGCATGGGGAAGTCCTTAATTAGATTGGTGTGCAGTTTTAGAGCGTGCGGGAGATCATCTGGCAGAGTTCTTGAGGACCCTGGATCCATCACGTTTGGAAAGAGTCCGAATTCTAACGAATCCGGCTCCTGAATCTGAGCGATCGATCTACAATTGCCACGGTTCGCGGCGACCGCGATCGACCATGCGGTTGGCTTCAGTATCATTGACGAATTGCTGCGTGGCCGCGTCCCATTTCAGCGAACGCTTCAGCTGATAGGCTATGTTTCCCAGGTGAGCCAGCACGCAGGTGTTGACCGCTTTTTCGATGTCGCGGAACGGCATTTCACGCGTCTTGACGCATTCAATGAAGTCGCCGTAAATACCGCCTGCTCCTTTGTACTCCGGAACTGGTCTGGAAGGCAGTTGTTCACCCGGTGTTCCTTCGAGGTGCAGATTTTCGGTGTGAGGCTTGTTGTGATAGATCGTTAAGCCGTTGGAATACTTGTAATCGAGCCATTTCCCTTCGGCGGTCTCGTTGTAAATAACATTTGTTGGCTGTAATTCGCGAACATCACAAATGAAGGTCGCGCCGCCAAAGTGATGCGCTCCCCAGTCGGTCATCCCGCCACCTGAATAGTCGCTGAATGACCGCCAGCTCGATCCGTTGATGTTGTAGCTGCCACTGCAACGCCTTGAGTTGTACGGTGCCCATGCCGCAGGCCCGAGCCACATGTCCCAGTCAATCTTTTCCTCCATAGGCTCTTCCGGAAGATTGCACAACTGCGGCAGCGGACCGACGCTGACGTTGATCGATTTGATCGTGCCCAGTTCTCCCGCCCATACGGGATCGACGTACTTGCGGTAATCGCCCAGGACACGCTGACTTCCGCCCGAAACGACCCGCCCATAACGACGTGCCGCCGCGATCATGAGCGGCCCTTCCCGCAGCGTCAGGGTCTCTGGTTTTTGACAGTAAACATCCTTCCCAAGCCGACACGCTTCGATCACCAGAAGCGCATGCCAATGGTCGGGCGTCGCGATATGGACCGCATCGATGTCGGGTCGAGCCAGCAGTTCACGGAAGTCGTTGTAAACCTGGCAGTCTTTATTCCTGTAGCGATCGTCGATGCGGGCCTTCGATTCCTCGCGGTTCTTTTCCCGGACGTCACAGGCTGCTATGTATTGTACATCGCCGCGACCGAGGAACGCTCCCTGATCACCGCGTCCCATGTTGCCGATACCGATGCCGCCCATCACGATTCGGTCACTGGCTGCAGGACGATTTGCGTTTCCGAGTGCTGATGAAGTAATGATGAATGGCATACCAAACGTCGCAGCTCCCGCAGTCTTCAGGAAGTTACGGCGACTGTTGCCGAGGTGGTCCGGGGCATTGGTTTCGTTCGGTTTCATGCTGGCGGTCTGCGATGTTGATTTGCGGGGAGCGTTTGGCATAAAAGGTCTCGATTGTTTTTATCGATGCGAAAATTGATGAGTGAGCCAGTCAAAGTCGCGATGGGGGTTCGATATACCAGGATTTCCGCGACGGTGCTGTCTTGACATTCGTTTGTTGACCAAAGCATTCTACTACAGGTCAAAGCCACGGGCAATTCTGAAGAGCCCTTAACACAACTGGTGCCATCTCAGGACACGGTGGGTTGCCGACGTGATGTCACGCGCGACGACTTATTAACACACACCCTGGTTCCATGCCAGTTCGTTCAGCACAGGTTGAATGCGTTACTATTACAGTCAACTGCACAATGTCGAGACTGCTGATAACGCCGACCGGCTCGCCCTCCCCTCTTCAGAATGAAACGCGGATGCACCAGTTTCAACGTCCTGGGAGGTGTGCAGGGTAGATTTTGGTGGACGAACCGTTGAGGGAGTTTTGACCTGCATGGCCCGACGTTGCCAGGCTCAGTCACGAAACTGGATCGCAAACAGATCCGCCTCCTGCATGACGAACCGCAGCCGCACTGGCTGGCCAGCGAGCGACAAAATATCACTTCCCTTCTTCCAGCTGAACGGTTGCTCGATCGTGTCGCCGACGCGGTTGCTGCTGTCGGCCAGTGTGAAGTCGGGGATCGGCTTGCCGGACTCATCCTGGACTTCCAATCGCACGCTGCCGCCAGCACTGGTCGAATAGTTGATCACCAGTTCTTTACCTGTGAAACGCAGCGGATGAGTCACCAACTCGCCAACGTCGGCTCCCACATTCACCGACGCGAAGCCGTCTGTTCGCAAAGTGAACCGGCCGAATGGTGTTGTGTAAATTGACATCTCCGTCAGCCGATACGAATGCCATCAATGACGACTTCACTGTTCCAGCCAGCGCCTTGAAACGCTCCTCAGGTGGAACGTCAGGACGCTGATCAAGGAACGGCGAGAAGTTATGGCAAAACGGAGACTCATGCAGGATCACATTGTTGACTTTGAACCATCGATTTCGAAGAGCCCGAGTTTTGGCTTTGTCCAATGAATGCCGTCGCGACTTTCGCAGTAGCGAGTGACTTCGGTGACATCGCCATCGAATTTCGCCCCACGACCGTCTCGCGTGTAGAGCCGGAACAGATCACCATCTTTGATGACCGTGCCATATTCCAGGTTATCGGCGGGCTCAGTGATGGCGGGCGCGAGCCTCGGCTCATGCAGCTTGAGCGCTGCGTTCTCCAGCCGATCAATCAGGAAGCGATCAACAAACAGCTCACGCGTGGATCCTATATCGCGAACGACGTGCCCTTTCAGATCAGGTTCTTGTGCCTGAACGATCGAAGCGAAAAATTGAAGGAACAGGATAAGCTGGCAGATCGGCCGTATGCGGGGCATTTTATGTTCTCTTATTGAATGGTGGCATTTGCGGCATCGTCGGAGTTGCAAGAAATTCCGGTCGTTTACTGACGAGCGGAAGTGTTTCTCCGGTAGCTCTTTCCGCAAAAGAGGTTTATGGTTCCGTTTGAGCTGCACTCGATGAATGCAGCAAATACCGCTTCAGTCTACCAAGATTTGCAGGCATTGAAATCCGGACAACCGCGGCAACTTGCACTGTTTTTTCCTGTCAGGAGATTGTCTTCATGGCCGCTCTAAATCGTCGTGACATGCTTCAGTTGAGTGCCGCCTGTGGCGCGGGTGCCGCGATCAGTGAGGCTGCGTTTTCCCGACAGGCGATCGCCTTTGACTCAGCTGCTGGACCGGCAGTTCAAAACAAGTCGCCGATAAAGACGCGAATGTTCTGGACGTGGGACCATAGCACTGAGTGGGCTCTGAATCGGCTGGGTGCTCACACGCATGGATCGTGCAACGAATATGGGCGCACCACGCAATCATTCCTCGACGACTACACGGCTCTGCTCCGCTGGTGCGGGCGTCATGACATAGACGCGGTCGTCGTCTGGGGTCTGTTGCGAGATGGACACGGTGGTCTGGAATCGGCCAAACGCCTGTGTGATGTGGCGGCGAAGGAGAATGTGCGGCTGTTGTGTGGCGTGGGTCTGAATGCGTATGGCGGCGTCTATTACGAAGGAGACTCACCGTACAACCTGGAGCGACACTTGCAGACGCATCCAGAACTCTACGCCGTCGATGCCGAAGGCAATTCGACAAACTTCAGCATCGATGCCATCGGAACCAGAGTCCCGATCAGCAATACCAGCACGCCCGGTCCGCGTGGATTTTATCATGCGTGCCCCTCGCGACCGGAGAACCGGGAATTCGTGGCGGAGTCTTTGACCTGGCTGTTCAGGAATCTGGAACTCGGTGGCGTTCAGATCGAGACTGGCGATACCGGTGTCTGCCAATGTTCACTGTGTCGAGACCGCCGGAAGCATCCTGCGGACACTTTTTCATGGGAAGACATGGCGCTAATGTACCCGCTGGCAACTGACGCGATACGCTCCGTCGCGCCCGACGCCTGGATCGTGTGTGAGACCTATTCGCATCCCGAGCCGTACGCAGGGCCCAAAGCGGCACCCGGCTTTGGCGACGGGAAGGCCGCGTGGGCTGATGAATCGCTGGCGAAGTTTCCGCAGGGAGTCTTCGTCCAGTGGGTGGCTGATCGATACTTAAGACAGGGGGAACCTGATCGAACCTGGACTGACAAGGGGCGAGTCTCCGGCGCTGGACTGCGTCATGTGATGCGCGCCCATGTCGGGACCGACTGGGGCTGGGGAGCTTTTCGCGGCGAGGTGGCTCTGGAATGGATCGCTCAAATGGTGCAGCAGTGCGTGTCTTCGGGTTTTGAGGGCGTGTCTTTGTTTGGAGAAGTTTCGCCGTTCCAGACCGGTGCTGAGTTGAATTATCTGGCCTTGTCGGATTTTGGAAGTGCCAATAACCCAACATCGGATCAGGATATCTTTGAAGAGAAAATCGCAGCTCCGCTTTTGGGCGGCCGAGCTCACGCCCGCGATTTCATTCGGTTCGCCGGATTGCTGGACGCTCGGTTTCCGGAAAAGCGAAAAGAGATCCCCGCAGCGATCACCAGCATCTATGGCCGTCTGCCCGCGTTACCTCCGGATGCCGCACGGCGATGGTGCTGGCTCGCGAACAAACTGGCGTCATTTGCATATCTGTGATCGAGGCAGAATTTAACTGACCGTGGACTTGCAGCGGTGACTATTTCGGTAGCAAGAATGGTTTCGTAACGACTTGGGTGATGTACGGCCTCCCAGATTTGCTCGTCGTTTTTCAGACGCGAATGTGCGTGTACTGGGCTTGCCGTATCTTGGACTTGAACCCATACATTGCGTGCATCAGATGTTGAGCTCGCACTGATCAGGGGAGCGTTTGCACCACGCGCAGCGACTTGCAGGGTTCAAAGGGCTCTTCCAGCATTGTCAAGTACCTTTTTTAGAAAGATTTCTGCGCTTTCTTTGCGCACCGCGAAATTTCATTTTTCAAAACATTTTTAAAAAACGTTTTCGAGCTCATGATTGTGATTCGCTTTTTATCATAGAAATTCAAGATGCTCATGCAGTTCCTGTCACACGCGGTTATCTGAAATAGCTTCATGCGCTTGCCTCAGATGTCACGTACTGGTTCGATCCGACTCCACTCGCTCACGCGACGAAATCAGAGAGCCATGTGCATCGAATTGGCTTAATTGAAGATCGCTTTCAGTAACGTGTCCGGAGACGCCTTGAGACTCGCTATGATGGTCGTTTACGCCTCTGTTGTTGCTAACACGGCACGCCACGAACCCCGAAATATAGAAGGTCATCTCCAAACACGTTCCACATGAACACGACTTGAATCGCTGGTCCCTCCGAATGGTTGTGGGTGTCTGTTCTAGGAATGCTTGTGATCTGATAATTTGAAGGTGCCGTGAGAAACGGAGTCAGGCTCTGCGGGGACGCAACCTGACAAGGGATATCACGGTCGATGTGCGCCTATGGTGCTGTCTGCCTCTGGTGAGTTCTGCGCACCAGAGGTTTTCATCATTGAACCAATCGCCTGTAACACATTGGACACAGAGCCATGCCTCCTGAAATCGCACATCCCTGTCACGAAGATGCATCACTGAGCCCTTTCGTCACGCTGCCTTTTTCGCAGCCTTGCGCCGACACCTGCGGCCGCGAGGTGGCATGCCACTGATGACTGACGAATAGTCAAAAAGCGTGTTATGAACTCCCGCGTGCCACAGCGATTTGCACAACTTCCGCATTATCGCAATCAGGCTAAACGCCTTCAGATACGCACCCGCACTGCTGTACGCAACAGGATCGCCAACTTCGCTCGACAAAACCGCCAGCGTGGCTGCACCCACGGCGTCGCGGTATTGCAGCATGACAGGATCGCTGGCAACTTACTCTTTGATGATCTTTTCGCACGCGAGTTGCTCCCGGTGGCAGCGTAACGATTCTGCGGCAAGTTCCTGCATCCAGCTGACTTCCGATGCGTCCATGGGCAGCCCCTCCGTCGTACGGGCGGACAACACGAGGGCCGCAAACTTTTCTGCCTTGAGGTATTTCTTTCCCCACAGCCGAAGCGTCTTCGCCAGCCCTGGATCGGCGATTGCTTTTGCTGGTGAACCGTATGTGGCCAGCAGATTCAGCAGCGTGCCGCTGGTGAGCTTCAACACGGATGTCAATTCAGGCCAGTGCCGCGCTGTCAACGCTTCGGTGCGGCCCTGCCATTGAGTCTGCTGCTTCCTGAACGCATCGATCCGAAATACCTGCTGTCGAAGGAGACGAAACGGCCGGTGCTTGACTCGCACACGAGGTGGTGCGGGAGGGGCGCAGCCGCAAGGCTGGAAGGCCCTCGTCGCCCGTCTGATCGATGTGTGCCAGTCAGCAATCTTGACCGGCAACTGTTTCGGCGGGCAGTCTCACCGTTGAGTGAGGATCTCCTGTGGACGACTTCCCGGTGGCAGCCTGATGAGTTGCGGATGGTGCAGGCCAGCAGACTAAGGAATATGACCACAACGAGAAAACCCAGCAGCAATCGCTGCGAACTTTTACGTCGATCGGCACTGGGTTCACGGGTTGACGAGGCCATCTCAGCAATTCCTTCAGGCGGATTTTCTCAAACATTCTGGCTGGCGGTATGAAACGCTGTTAGTTTTAGGCGGCAAAACCGAACAAGCGAGGGTCGGGGATGCTCAACGACAAGCAGCTGGCAAAACAAAATTTGCGGTTGAGGTTGAGGTTGTACTAATGTCCGGCATTTCTGAAATTGACCAAGGGATTGCAGCATAGTCGAGCATGGAATGTGAATCTGCCGCGAAACTCATCTGGATGCGTCGAGTGCTGATGCTGGCTGCGGCGTACAACCTGATTTGGGGCCCGTTCGCGATCCTAAGTCCGCTGACAATCTTTCGCTGGGCTGGTTTCAAACCGGTGCCAGTCCACCCGGAACTCTGGCATTGCATCGGCAAGATCGTGGGCGTGTACGGCATCAGCTCCGGAATTGCGGCTCTGGATCCGGTTCACCACTGGCCCGCCGTGCTGGTCGGTCTTCTCGGCGAACTTTTTCGACCCGGTGGAATTCGTCGGCGCGGTCAGTTCCGGTCGCGATGAGCTGGACAATTCTCACCAATGACCTGATCTTGCAGATCCCGTTTTCGCTGATTCTCTGGAGAGCCGCCGCGGCAAACGCGGGCAGCCGGAAGAGTTCCTCGTAGTCGAAGCGGGTCGCATTCTGGTTAATGTTCCCACCAATCTGCGGATCGCACCCCAAGGAATGATTTTAGAACTTTCGGCGCGACCTCCATGTCCAGATACGATCAACTTCAGTCATTGCTCCGTAACTCTCGCGCAGAATTGTTGAATCATAGACTGTATGAACAGCTCACGTCGCTGGAATCCCTCCACGCCTTCATGGAAAGTCATGTGTTCGCGGTGTGGGACTTCATGTCACTGCTAAAAAGCCTGCAGCGGAAATTGACAGGTGTTGAGGTGCGGTGGCGTCCCTCAGCAAACTCATCGGCGTGCCGACTGATTAATGAAATCGTGCTCGTGGAAGAATCCGATCTGGATCCGAATGGTCAGCCCACGAGCCACTTTGAACTCTACCTGAGCGCGATGAATCAGGCAGGCGCTGACGTGAGTCTGATCGGTGCGTTCCTCAGCCGGGCCGCCGAGAGGGGCTGGTCGCAATCGTCTGTACACAAGAGCACAATTTCTCAGGCCGCACGCGACTTCATCGGCACCACGTTTGAAATTATTGACAGTGGAGACGTCTGTAGGATTGCTTCAGCCTTCACATTCGGATGGGAACAACTGCTGCCGGGAGTGTTCGAGCGAATTGTCGCGGAACTCAATTCCGGATCCGCCGGGAAGCTCGATACTTTTCTGTATTACCTGCAGCGGCACATTGAAGTTGATGGCAAAGAATAATCATGTCTGACGTTCAAAACCAAATCGTTCAGGAACTGAAAGTCGCCTACTGGATGGAGATCGAGACGGTTACTAACTACATCTCGAACTCCATTAACCTCGACGGCGTTCGCGCGGAAGAGATTAAGAAGGCCCTCCAGGCGGACGTTCTCGAAGAGCTGAATCATGCCCAGATTCTGGCCCGCCGCATCAAGACGATTGGTGGGACGGTTCCAGGAAGTGGTGAGTTCAAATCATTGCAGAAGTCTCTTCAGCCGAAGACTGACACGACCGATGTGGTATCCGTCATTAAAGGTGTGATTGACGCCGAGAACTCAGCGGTTGAGCAATACAACAAGCTGATCCAACTGTGTGACGGTGTTGACTACGTGACTCAGGACCTGTGCATCCATTCTCTCGGCGACGAGGAAGAACATCGACGAAGCTTCATTGGATTTCTCGCGGAGTATGAGCAGTAGGTGCGAGCAGATTTGTTGAGGGGCACCATTTTTCTGGGGTCGCATGTTGTTGACCCGGAGTTCGAAGAGTCGGCGAACAGCATCCCATGTTGCGACAGTATCTGTTTTTTGTCATCACTTCTCTTTCGACGCTGTTAAGCGTATCTCATGCGTTCTCCGCTGATCCGGAAGATCCGGCGGCGGCTGAACGCGGCTACATGTTCCTGATTGAAACGTCTCTAATTCCTCCCGACTTCAGCGAATCGACGTTCGACGAGGTTTGGAATGTCTGGCCGGAACCGTTGAGGTCGAAGGCGGCGACCGCGTCCCCTGCCGAACGGAGGGCGATGGCTTTCGATCGATACGGTCTCACCAAGCGAGCGGGTGATGATTCCGGAAAACCACTGCAGTATGTCGTGACCCCAGAACGTGGCTGGTCGATGAATTGCTTCGCGTGCCACGGCGGGACCATTTACGGGACACCGATGCCGGGCGCGCCGAATAACCGCTTCGCACTGCAGTCACTCACCGAAGAGACTTTTCAGACCAAATTGCGACAGGGCAAACCGCCGAGTCGAATGGATCTGGGCGCGTTCGCGATTCCACTTGGAACAACCAACGGGACCACCAACGCGGTTGTGTTTGGCATGGGACTCATGAATGCACGGGACTCGGATCTGAATCTGGTTTTCGGACCGCCCAAATTCTTTGAGAATCATGACATGGACGCGCCGCCGTGGTGGTACTTCTACAAACGACCGTCGATGTACATCGACGGGTTCGCGGAGAAGGGGCATCGCGGGCTGATGCAGTTCACACTTGTCCCGGAGAATGGCCCGCACTTCTACCAAAAGCACGAAGACAATTTTCGTGACGTTCTGGCATATATCACCTCGCTCCGGCCCCCAAAATATACCAGCCCCATCGATCAGACACTCGCCAGTCGTGGGAAAACTCTCTTCAACCAAAACTGCTCGCACTGTCACGGGACGTACGGCGACGAATGGACGTATCCAAACAGGCGAGTACCGCTCGACGAAATTGGCACTGATCCCGTGCGACTCACCGCTCTCACTGCGGAAGGCCGGAAGAAATACGCCGACAGCTGGTTTGCGCACGCGGGAGAAACAGACGCTCAGCAGACACTCGCAGATCCCGATGGCTACGTCGCTCCTCCGCTTGACGGGATCTGGGGGAGCGCACCTTATCTGCATAACGGCAGTGTGCCCACGCTCTGGCATCTGATGCATCCCGACGATCGTCCAGTGATCTGGCGTCCCGTCTCCGTCCGGATGGACGAGAAAAAAGTGGGGCTGACAATTGAGGAACCTTCGGAGATGACCAAAAACGAGCAGGATCCCGTCGTCCGCCGCAGCTGTTTCGACACACGTCAGTTCGGCAAGAGCCGCGCCGGTCACACGTTTCCCGATCAGCTTTCAGAATCAGAAAAGCAGGCCGTGCTCGAATACCTGAAGACGCTGTGATTCTGCCAATGTCAACCATTGTTGAACGCATCTGATGAGTGCATGGCTCCGAATGTGCGCTCCGAATGTGCATGGCTCCCCATGTCCTGCCGCATGGATTCGGATGTGGCTTCCTATAAAGGATGCTTCCTGGTTTGTCGCTTCCGATGGGCAGTGAATCGGAAGAGGTGGAAATCTTCGTTCGTCCACACCGTCTCAAAATTGAGCAGAATTGAATCCAAAATGGACCCGATTACTAATCACAACAGTCCGCACCAGGACTTCGGTGGTTATTTCGAGTCAACAATTTGAATCTCGCAATCTGCCGCTTCCCCTGTTTCTTTTTGTGAGCGACAATAACGCTAGCTCCCTACTTAGAGGGAGATGTTTCGAGAACGGCAGGTAAAGCCGTTTTTGGCCGCCCTTTTTTAGATGACCTTACACAAAGTTCACTTGATGCCGTCTCTTTCAAATGCTGGAATTCAACTTGTTCAAAATCTTGCGCAGAGGCACGGTTTGTCTGTGAAGACCGGTAACGATGTTTGGGTATATGACACCAGAGATCATCACATCAGCGGTTTCTCCCAGCAGCAGGGCTCTGGTGGGTCGATCACCTTCACAAGTCAATATGGGACGGTTGACCTCTCGACTCTCCCGGTGATTTCACGCAACGGTGTGATGCAGCCCATCGCTACTCCTGCCGCGCCGGTGCCAGCGTCGTTCGTAACCGGTTCCACATCACAACCCGCCCGTCAGAATGCCGGGGCGTTTGCTCCCGCGGACAATTCTCAAGCAGCGGCCTTGCCCGGTCCGGCTGCGAAATCGCCCAACACCGAAGGCATTATTGCAACGCTGGAACGGCTTGGCGAGCTTCGCGACAAGGGTTATGTGACGGAAGAAGAATTCGCCACCAAGAAAGCCGAACTCCTGAGTCGACTATAGGAATCAGCAAGTGCATGGCTCCTATTCCTTGCCTGGCTCCTATTGCTGTGGCTGACATTTTGATTTATGGACTGATGCCGTTGATGGGGTTCTAACGCAGGACTGCGGCGGCGGTCCTGCCTTTGGTTTCGATTTTCTTCCGATCGGATCAGGAGGAAAATCTGCTGGGGTAGACCGGATGCCGGATTGAGTTTTTTTCTCTTGTGAGTCTTCTGATTACGCTCGCTGCAGTCTCGAGTTACTTCAACTATCGATAAATATGGATCAGCGTTCAGTCGAACGGGGCAATTTCGGTGCTGAACTGGGGAGGATTGCCCTGCGGAATTTCTGTGGCGATGGCGTTGTCGCTGCCTGCCAACGACGGCAGAAGCCTCTTGCTGACTCTGACGCATTTTGTCGTCGTGTTTTCGATACCTGTGCATGGACTGACGATTGGTCGAGTCATCCGGCGGACAACAGCTCCTTCGTCAGCAGGGATCCAAAGTGTACAATTAACGGCAGGATCCTGTTCAGCGAGCGGGAATCTTCGAACTTTGCCACTGCATCGCTGGATGCGTTACGATTCGAACCTGACAGTTGTGAGCAGACCGACCGGGGCTGGCAAAGGAACCACTTGATGAAAAAATCCCATTCGGACGCACTGGTGTTGTTTGGTGTCACTGGAGACCTCGCACACAAAATGATATTTCCGGCGCTTTATGCGCTGGCAAAGCGAGATGCGTTAAAAGTCCCCGTCATCGGAGTTGCCGCGCCGGACTGGACCGCGACGCAGTTGCATAAACGAGTCAAGGACAGCATTACGCAAGCTGGTGGAATCGATAACAAGCCGGCTTTCAGGCATCTGTTGTCGCTACTCAATTACGTGAGTGGGGATTACAACGATGCCGCGACATTCACGAAATTGAAAGCGACGCTGGATAAATCCAAACGTCCGGCCCATTATCTTGCCATCCCGCCTTCGCTGTTTGAGACAGTCATCAAAGGGCTCGGTGCGGCAGATTTGGCAAAGAACGGGCGTGTCATTGTCGAAAAGCCGTTCGGTCGTAACCTTGCCTCAGCCAGAGACCTCAATCGCATCGCGACATCGGTCTTTCCGGAGGACTCAATCTTTCGCATCGATCACTTCCTTGGCAAAGAAGCGATCATGAACATTCTCTACTTCCGCTTTGCCAATACATTTCTGGAACCGATCTGGAACCGCAACTACGTAGCGAGCGTACAGATTACTCTCGCGGAAAACTTCGGTGTGGAGAACCGGGGAGGATTCTACGAAACGGCAGGCTGCCTGCGGGATGTCATCCAGAATCATCTGTTTCAGGTCGTTGCGCTGCTGGCGATGGAACCGCCATCCGGTCGTGATTACGGAGCCGTGCATGTCGAGAAGACGAAAGTCTTTCAGGCCATGCGTCCCCTGACACCTGATGACCTTGTTCGTGGCCAGTATGCTGGTTATCGGAAGGAAGCGAATGTGGCAAAGAATTCAGATGTGGAGACATTTTGTGCAATGCGACTGTTCATCGATTCGTGGCGATGGAATAGTGTGCCGTGGTATCTGCGTTCCGGAAAATGCCTGGCAGAAACAGGCCATGAAATTCTCATCGAATTTAAGCCACCGCCGCAGCCGCTGTTTGCTGATTCAGCACCGACGTCGGGACGAGCGAATTATCTGCGGTTCCGATTGTCGCCCAATTCAGCCGTCGCTCTGGCAGCTCGGGTGAAACGCAAGGGCAAGGAGTTCATTGGCGACCAACAGGAACTGTTTCTGATCGAAGAAGAATCCGGTGAGGAGTCGCCATACGAACGTCTTCTGGGCGACGCGATGGAAGGTGATGGGGCACTCTTCTCTCGCGAAGACTCGGTTGAAGCGGCATGGGAAGTGGTCGAACCCGTTCTGAAAAAGTATCATCAGGTCCACACCTATAAACGCGGAAGTTGGGGACCAAAACAGGCGGATGCTTTAATCGCTGCGGATGGCACATGGCACAACCCGATGCCAGAGAAGGCGACTCAATGACCATCGCAAACGAGATTGAGGGCCTGAAGATTGAGGTGCGAAATGACTGAATACCGAAGTGAGTCCGACACGATGGGTGAAGTTCGCGTCCCTTTCAATGTTCACTATGGCGCACAGACACAACGCGCGGCTGACAACTTTAAGATTTCCGGCATTCGTTTCCCCCGCAGGTTTATCAAGATGCTGGGCCTTGTGAAGGCCGCTGCTGCTGAGGTCAATAAGGAACTCGGGCGCGTCAGCAACGACTACGCCGATGCAATTATGACAGCCGCCCAAGAAGTCGCTGACGGTCAATGGGATCAGGAATTCATACTCGACATTTTTCAGACTGGCTCCGGCACTTCGACCAACATGAATGCCAACGAGGTGATTGCCAGCCGCGCAAACGAGCTGATGGGCGGCACGAAAGGCGACGTCAGGCCCATCCGACCGATCGAACATGTGAACCGATGTCAGTCGTCCAATGATGTGATTCCGACAGTGATCCACCTCTCGGCGCTCGAAGGTATCGATCACGATCTGTTGCCGGCCATTGCGCAACTTGCTTCCGGACTGGAGGCCAAGGCCAGAGAGTTCAGTGACGTGCTCAAAGTCGGCCGAACTCATTTGCAGGACGCCGTTCCAATTCTGCTTGGTCAGGAGTTTGGTGGGTGGGCCTCTCAGTTGCGGCACGGCATCACAAGAATCCTTGCGGCTCGTGTCCAACTTTTGGAGCTTCCGCTGGGTGGGACAGCAATCGGAACAGGTCTGAACGCGCATCCGGAATTTGGTGAACGGATTTGTAAACTTCTGGCAAAGTCGGCGGTACCCGGCGTGCGGACGGCAGACAATCTTTTTGAATCAATCAGCTCGCGCGACGCCGTGGTTCAAGCCTCAGCAACTCTCAAGACACTGGCCGTAAGCCTGGTCAAAATTTCGGGTGACATTCGATTGCTTTCGTGCGGGCCTCGAACGGGTATCGCCGAGATTTCCCTCCCTGAATTGCAGCCGGGCAGTTCTATCATGCCCGGCAAGGTTAATCCGGTCATGCCCGAGATGATGATCCAAGTGTGCGCTCAGGTGATCGGGAATGATGCCGCGGTGACTCTGGGTGGCTTGATGGGCCAACTGGATCTCAACGCGATGATGCCTCTCATGGCGCACAATCTGCTGCAGTCGATTTCAATCCTCTCGGCTGCCTGCCGGGCTTTTGATGAGAAATGTGTTTCGCATGGACCAGTGATGTCTGCCAACCCGGACAATGCTGGCGGGATTGCAGCCAACCGGGAGCGATGTCAGCTTCTGGTTGAGTCCAGCCTGATGTCCGTCACGGCTCTCGTGCCGAAACTTGACTATCAGACTGCCGCAAAGATTGCTTCTGAATCCCTCCGATCAGGCAGGACGATCAGGGAAGTTGTTCTTGCGGACAATCTTATCTCAGCGACTGAACTTGATTCACTCCTTGATTTGACGAGCATGACTCGTCCGTCAGCGGGTGACCGGGACTCTGCCGCGACTGAGGAATCATCGGGCGACGCCGCGATGCCAATCGCGATATCTGCCAGTGCTCTTGATCGCTGGCGTGACGATGGTGGTCACCAACTCATCTGAACATCGCCACGGCAGGAGATTTCAAAGGTTTCGCCTTGATCAAAGTCACGTCGAACCAACCCGTGGACGTCGGATTCACAGACGTGGCGGCTCACAATTTTCAGTTGCGAAAGGATTCTTGGTAACAGCACATTCGTCACCTTCACTTTCAGCAGGTTGGCGACCCGCACTCCGGGGTCGGCAGTTTGAGTACAGAATCCGACCGAACTCGTCGAATGCGATTTTTGCGTGCGGAGCGGATGTTGGGTTGGGTTGTTGTCAGGGACGGAGCTGCCGTACTGCACTGGTCTGCTGATGGATTTCAATGCCACGAATTCTGCCTGTTGGTGGCGATCGATGTGCTGTGATACGATGTCCAAATACTATCGCCGCGTTGAAGACTTGCTGCGGCGTGGCGCCTGATTCTTCAGGGAGTCGAGTCGCTTCTCCAGCTGCGCTGAGAATTACGTCAGCGTCAGTCCAAGCTTCAAGGCCATGGTTCTCAACTGAATCCGCTTGCTGCTGTTGCGGCAGATTCGTCGCTGGCAGGCGAAGTTGGCGCAGTCGTGCTCGACTTTTGCAGTGCGGTGCGCGGCATCCTGAATGATAATCACGGCGGTCCCTGCAACCCGCCGGGGATTCGAATAGTCGATGCATTGGGGGATGTGCACGAGTCCTTAGCACGGATTTTAGCTTCCGGAAAATGTGGTCCTGCGTTTTCGCTGCTGGATCGACTCAAAGGCTTCATCGATCGCGGCGTGGCGGAACAGGAGGACACTTTTTCCCGCGTGCGAGGTTACACGGCTCAGGTGCGTGAAGTGGTTAAGGTTCTGACGGTGGAAGATGGCATGTCACTGGCCGATCGAGAGCCACTGTTAGCAGCGAAGATCGCGGAGCTTCAATCGTTCGCCGATGACAAAATCTGCCACGCGATGGCGAAGATGATGACATCATTTCATGTCGGTCTTTTCGCCGGTGCCGAACTGAGCGATTATTCCCATGACAACCTGGATCTTGAGCGTTGGTTCCGATTGCCGAAGTCCCATGAACGTCGCATTCACGGCCATCATCATGCGGGGATTCGTATCGTGCGTGAAGGAGCAACGCCGATTTCGACACTCGACGCCCACTCTCAGCATCCAGGCGTTTTCACCGAAGACGAACTCGCAGGATTCGCCACGGCCACCGCTTCCGCAAGCCAGCTCGCATCTCAGCAACGGGATGGCTTCATGCAAAAAGCCCGCTCACAAAAAGCGAATCCTGCTCCTGAATCAACTGGAAGCCCGCATCCTAAATCCCAGTGCCTAAGCGAGCCATTGATAAAAGTGGCCGCCGGATTTCACGGCGGCCGCGGCGAAAAGAATACTGCGATGCTGGGCTACTTGATCTCGTCTCGCTGCGCATCCGTGAATTTGTTGTCAACGGGCATACTTTCCATAGACGCCTTCCGCATGCGGGATACCTTGCTCGATGTAACGGCGTAGGAGGCGCGTGCCTTGCCCATCGCGAAGCTTGCGATGCCGTCCTGAGCAATCCCCATGGAAGCCCCTTCTGCAAAAGCATCCTGATTTGCTGCCAGAAACGTGAACTGCCACTTATAGGCAGATTGCCGATGCTCAATCATCTCCCGGATCTTGTCGCGTTCGAATTCGCGGCTGGCATTCTCTTGACCGTCGGTCACGATCACAAAAACAACAAGTCCGGGGCGATCGGCATCATCCATCGCAGCCAGTCTCGCTCCCGTTTCATTGATGGCCCGACCAACGGCATCCAGCAGTGCTGTCGATCCACGAGGCACCAGCGCAAACGCCGGAACCTGTTTAATTCGTGTGCCGGAATGAACGAACTCGTACTCCGTATCGAAGTGAACCAGCGTCAGCATCGCTTCGCCAGGCTTCACCTTCTGTTGTTCGATGAACGAAGTAATCCCGCCCTCCGCGTCGGTCCGTATGGACTGCATTAAACCACTTCGATCGATGACCATCGTGATATCCGTCAGCTCTGCGGGCATGGTTTGAGTTCCTTTCAGAGTTGTTCGATTCGCTTCGGTTCCAGAAGATCGCGATAAGCTGAGCGAATTGGAATCATTCAAGACACCATCATGTTGCCCGATGTTCGCTGATTTAGCGAAGAACTGGCCCCGTAACGCAGGCAGTGGCTTAACGGATCAAAGCGATTCAAGTGTTTTCTGGTGGCCGTTATTGATTACCGATTCTTCGTGAGCAGACTCCCGCAGATCGTGAACGATGTGCCCATTGCATGACACTGTATTGTGCCGCAACAATTACGGACGGTTGACTCCCGATCACATTCGAGCTGAGAAACCACGGTATTCGCCTATCGTCACAACGGGACAACTAAGTGTCCGCCTTTTCACAGCGATTCAGACCCGCCCGTTGTGTAGGGACAATGGCTTGTGAAGCGTGTAGATCGTTTTCGCCCGGGGGATAACCAGCTTGGGCATGTCACCGTGTCAAAATTCGGGACTCGCTTCGCTGGTGTCGGCGGGTTTATCAACATCTCACAGAGCGCGGGGCGGTTGGTGTATTGCGGAACTCTGAAAACAGACGGCCTGCCCATGCAGACTGCCGCAAAGGCTTTCGTGCGTCGTTTTGTACTTTTCTTTGAAGTTGTTTCTGTTGTAGCAGCTTTCCCGTGGTGACGGTCATTGCCCTTCAGCAAAGAAATGTTCTTCAACAATTTTTCACAAAAGCAGTTGCCGCTGTCCTGTTGTTTGTTACTCTGAAGAGACGATGTACCAGAGTTCTGGCAAACAATACCGAATCGATTCCCCGGGCTGCCTTTTGGCCCGAGATTTGGCGACACCAGGAGGACTCTCAAACGTCTGGCGGAATCCCTGTAGAGGGCTTCCAGTCTGCCCTATTTAAGGAATCGAGTCGGGATTCGTTTTTTTGGGTGTAATTGTGTGAGCGACCAGAATCGAGTTCTCTCTGACTTCGACTGCTTCATGCTGGCCCAGAATACTCTGCGGCATCCGATGACGTTCAGTTTTCGTCTAGAGGTGGAAGACAGGTTGGAATATGCCGTTCTCGAACGCGCCGCCAACCAAATTGCCCGAAATCATTTTCGCCTTGTGGCCCCCGCCCAAACCGAAGCGTTTCCCTTTTCCTGGGAGCCCATCGGACAGTTTGAAATTCTGGTGGAGAGCCATCGCTGGGGGGAATCACCCCAAATCCTTCAACGTGACAGCCACTTTGGAAGGGAACCGGCGATTCGGATTTCCCTGGCGTTGAATGACAATCTGGGATATTCCGAACTGTGGCTGCAATTCCATCATGTCAGTTGCGATGGCATTGGCGCGATGCAATTCATCCAACTCCTGCTCCAGCACAGAGATTGTCCGTCGCAAGGAATTCCAGCCACGGCCACTCAGGAAGGGCGTCTCCCTCACATCTCGGATAAAAATAAAACCGTTCGTACAAGTTTCAGATATGATTGTGTGCGGACTTGGTATTACTTCCTTCACGGACGGCCGGTGGTGCTGGCCGGCAAAGGGGCACAGAACGCCGGACCCGACACATCGGCGAGTGCAGTTCGTCGGCTGAGCCTGTCGCTTTCCTGCCGGATTCTGCCGCATTTCAGGCGAACGTCGCAGAAGAGCGATCTCACAATCAACGACGCCCTGCTTGGTTGCCTGTTTCGTGCGGTCGCAAAGTGGTGCCCGACGGCGAACGGACAGCGAAGCGGTTGGATCCGGTTAGGGGTTCCGACCAATATGCGCGTTTCTGGCCAATCGGATTCCGTCGAAATCAAAAACGATGTCAGCATGGTCTTCGTGGACCGTGAGATTGGCGAGATCTCAAAGGATCAAAACTTCCTGGAGGGGATCCATCAGGAAATGGGGTTGCTTAAAATTTATTGCGCAGGCAATGCTCTGCTGCGGGCTCTCTCCTGGCTGAAACACATTCCGAAGACACTAGCCTACCTCTTGAAGAGTCCGCAGTTCGCAACGACCGTGCTGATCACTAATCTGGGCATTGTTTTCCGTGATGCCGAAACGTGTCGGGACGCGCAGCATAGATCGTTAATCTCGTCCATTAACGTTTTCCCTCCACTGCGGATTGGAACTTCTGTCGCATTCGGGGCGCTGACCCTGGAAGACCAGCTTCAAATCTCGATGACCTACGATGTGGAGAAACTCGGCTTCGAGTCTGCCTCTGCGCTGCTGGAGGCACTTGCTTCTGAAATGAAGCCGTTTGGCCAATACTGGACCGAAGTCGCTGTGAAGCCCATCGGAGCGAATCAACGTAAACCTGTCTCCGCGTTGACTTGAGTTGTCTATTCCGGCCTCGGCAATCGTCTTCGCTGAACGTGACATCCAGTTGCCAGTGAACGGAATTCGATTGGCTGGCACTGCCGCGAGTCGTCCACTACAGAGGAAAAGCCTCAACGATTCAATAGAACCTGACAAATTTAAAAAAAAGTGACTGGCAATCGTCGAGTTGGCCGATAGTATGCCGCGACCCCTTGTGCAGAACCTTATTCTGTCAAAGGCAAATCCACTGTCGCGGGGTGGAGCAGCCTGGTAGCTCGCGAGGCTCATAACCTCGAGGTCGTCGGTTCAAATCCGGCCCCCGCCACTTTTCAGTTGCTTGTAAAAGCCATTGACGCCCGGTATCGAAACAATTTCGACACCGGGTTTTTTATGCGCCGCCGCAGAGACATCCGCAAAAGTGACGCTGTATCCCGCGTTCCTGCCACAACTTGCGACGCCGGCGTTTTCACATGTAACGCCTCCTGTGAACAGAGAGAAACTGTTATTGGTCTTTGGTGGGAACAGCGTCTTCTTCACCTGCGTTTTGCGCACGTTGGACGCCCGCACCTGGCCTGAGCATTTGTTTACTTCCCGCGTCTCCTTCCTGCGATTGTTTCCTTCAAAAAATTTTTAAAAACTGCGTTTCCTTCTGTGTTTCCTTGCTTGGCCCCAGGTCTCCTGGATGCCGGGGCAGTGTGACAAACCAGTCGCCACTTCCATCCACGGTCGCCCTGATCGGACATCGACAATCGAGACCGTAGCTTCGGCAGTGCGGCGAGTTCAGTCTGGCCTACTCGAGACACGGCGAACAGGGATCGAATCGGCGTCTACTTGTTTTCTTCGCAATCACCGAGATCTGATTCCCGTTTCTCTGCGCTGTTCGCGGGCAGTGATATCAATGGAAACCTGGTCTTTTTGACTTCTCGGTATTCAATACGGGATGATCGGGAGGCTGCCTGCAATCTAGGTGCCTGCGCTGCGACTCGTAATTGTCCTCTTCGAAGTGCTGCTGCCATCGCCGATGGGATTTCTGCTTCGGCCAGAACAACTGCCGCCTCGTTCTCTCGCGTCAACGCGACCATTTCCTGTTCTCGGGCGACAGCCATAGCGCGACGTTGCTCGGCATGCGCTCTGGCTATCCGAATGTCAGCCTCTGCCTGAGACGTCTGCAGTATGGCACCAATGTTCGCACCGACATCAATGTCGGCGATATCGATGGAGACAATTGCAAACGCGGTCTGGCAATCCAGTCCCTTTGCGAGCACCTGTCGAGTAATAATCATCGGATCAGCCAACGCATCGCGGTAGCTTTCACAGGATCCGATCGCCGAAACAATTCCCTGCCCGACTCGCGCAATGACAGTGGACTCCGTTGCACCGCCAATCAACTGCTTGAGATTGGTTCGTACGGTGACTCGCACCTGAACCTTCAACTGGATGCCGTCTTTGGCGACTCCGTCCAGCGTGTTGCCGCGTCCGTCTGCTGGATCCGGACACAAAATGACCATGGGATTGACGCTCAGTTGAACGGCTTTCAGGACATCCCTGCCGGCAAGATCAACCGCTGCTGCAGTATCCCAGTCCAGTTCGATGCCCGCTCGATGCGCAACAATCAATGCTCGCGTAACTCGCTCGACATTGCCCCCTGCCAGGTACTGCGATTCCAGCATATCTGTCGTGAAATCGCTCAGACCAGCCTGAACCGCCATGATTTTGCAATGCACAATCATCTCAGGATCAACTTTTCGCAGCGACATGGAAATCAGCGACCAGATGCCGATGTGTGCACCCGTCAGGCGGACTTGTAACCATAAGGACGCATAGCGACCAACCACATACAGTAGCCCCCCGGTCAAGACCACAAAAAGTATCCAGAGCATCACGGTTGTCATGAGTCATCGCCTTGCTGTGTCACGAAAATGCACTGATTTGAAGAATCGAGCCCGTAGATGCAGATTTTCTGGCGAACATGCTGTGGCACGTTGCAGACCGGGAACTGCGCTTCCACGGACTCATATCATTGGGCAGCATGTCCTGTTTCTGCTGATCCTGATCGCTCCTGAGTCGCATGCGTTTCATCCGTTCGTCATCGAGACGACGAACCACTAGTCAAGTTCAACCTGTACTTGATGATCGGCGTGGTCATTTACGAGGCAAATAAAGTTCTCCGGCTGCTGAACGCCATCGCTTGTGAGACGCCGAATAGAGTTTCCATGGTCTCCGTTTTGAACGGTGATGTGATAACGTGTCTGGTGAAATCGATAATGAATTTTGAACGATGGCCACGCTCGAGGAGGACGCGGTGTGAAGTAAAGTTTATCAACTTCCAGTTGCAGGCCGAGAAGTGATTCTGTGATCAGGCGATACATCCAGCCGGAAGAGCCCGTGTACCAGGTCCAGCCGCCTCGACCGATGTGCGGAGCAACGCCGTAGACATCGGCAGCCACCACATACGGCTCCACTCGATAGATGCTGATGTCCTGCGGCGTGGAACCGTGATTGATGGGATTGATCATATTGAACAGTTCCCACGCACGTTCGGTGTTGCCGATGGCGGCGAAAGCCATGACGGTCCAGATCGCACTGTGAGTGTACTGGCCGCCGTTTTCGCGCACGCCGGGGACGTAGCCTTTGATGTAGCCGGGATTCAGGTCGGAGTGATCAAACGGCGGATCTAGCAATTGGATCAGCTTCGCGTCAGGCCGAACAAGCCGTCGATTGACGCTGCCCATCGCCTGCAGTGATCGCTCCCGAGTGCCGGCGCCGGAGAGAATTGACCAGCTTTGCGAGATCGAATCGATCTGGCATTCTTTGTTTTCTGATGAACCCAGCGGAGTTCCATCATCGAAGTAAGCGCGACGATACCATTCGCCGTCCCAGGCATTGTGTTCGATGTGGCCTCGCAGGCGTCCGGCTTCGACGATGAGCCGATCGCCGGTGACGGTGTCGCTCCGCTGATGGGCGAGTTTTGCAAACTGTGTTAAGACGTCGTATTGAAAGAACGCCAGCCAGACACTTTCGCCCTGGCCATGTTGACCGACCAGATTCATGCCATCATTCCAGTCACCGCAGCCCATCAGCGGCAAACCGTGAACCCCGAATCGAAGCCCATTGTCGATGGCGCGAAGT
>Ga0105047_10000195_pt1 | contig 91806 bp, 89 predicted proteins | sample MAT04_FD_78384 | JGI IMG/M metagenome (GOLD analysis project Ga0105047, IMG submission 78384) | Freshwater microbial communities from Lake Fryxell liftoff mats and glacier meltwater in Antarctica - MAT-04 (megahit assembly) | ecosystem: Environmental > Aquatic > Freshwater > Ice > Liftoff... | reverse complement strand
ACATTTATTGGCAAAACGCTATTAATTGCATTGTAGACGGAAGATCTAGGTAAGATTGACTTTTCGAGGCAAAAAAAATACACTCAAACAGATAAATTTGGATAAAAATAAAATGGCAGCAGGAAAAAGTTACTTAGGTTTAGATAGAAATGTAACTAATTTAATTTCTTGGTTACTTCCTTTCATGGGTCTTATTGCAATCTTTGCAGAGAAAGAAGACAAGAACGTTAAATACCATGGTTGGCAGTCTACAGCATGGGCAGTGGTCTGGTTTGTAGGCAGTACAGTGTTAAGCGTAATTAGTGCAGGATTATTAGGATGTATTACACCTTTCTTGTTCATTATTAATATTATTGCTGCTATTAAAGTTTACAAGAACGAAGACTTTAGACTTCCAGTTCTTGCAGATTTTGCAGAAACTCAGTCAAATAAATAACAGTTTTTAAAGTAATTAGAGGGGCGATTTCAACAGAAATCGCCCTTTTTTTATAATTAGGTAAAATTCGGTGTAATTGGCTTTACAATATGCCAACACAGAGTGTAATATACAAAGTAGCTTTATCAGACATTAGGTCCAATTAAGACCTCAATCTGCATAAACAAACAAGACCAGCACGAGTGTTTCAGGTTTCTTAAAAGAGTAAATAGAGCAAGGAGTTTCGCTAAAGCAATTTAGTTTACTTTCCGAAACTCTGCCTGTTATAATCGTTGCTACTTGGTTCCTTAACAACTCAATAGTGATAGGAATATAAATACAATAACGTCAATTTTTTTTTATAATTTCTTTTTCAAAAAAAGAAATCTTTACAGCTTTTAATAACCGCGATAAATTTTTTGTCAGCGATTATCTTTAAGCACAGGAACAAATTTAAACGGCATACGCAAGTATGTCGATTTATCAACAAAAACCCTTTATGCAAACTTTCACTTTTCAGTGGATTTTTGTATTTAGGTGGACCCATAGTGGTAGCAATATCGACTAGGGTTCTTTTGAAGAGTTTGATCCTGGCTCAGGATGAACGCTGGCGGCGTGCCTAAGGTATGCAAGTCGAACGAATTTAGTTTTCTAGCAATAGAAAATTAAGTTAGTGGCAGACGGCTGAGTAATACATAAGAACATACCCCAAACTCGTGAATACCTTTCCGAAAGGAAAGTTAATACACGATAGACCCTTGCAGTAATGTGTAGGGTAAAACTCCGGTGGTTTGGGATTGGCTTGTGGCCTATCAGCTAGTTGGTGAGGTAATGGCTCACCAAGGCGATGACGGGTAGGGGACCTTAGAGGGTGAACCCCCAGAATGGGACTGAGACACGGCCCATACTCCTACGGGAGGCAGCAATTAGGAATCGTACGCAATGGACGCAAGTCTGACGTCGCGACGCCGCGTGGAGGATGAAGGTTTTCGGATTGTAAACTCCTTTTATGTGGGAGCAAGTTCTGAGAGTACCACATGAATAAGCAGCTTCAAACTACGTGCCAGAAGAATCGGTGATGCGTAGGCTGCGAGCGTTATCCGGGGTTACTGGGCGTAAAGAGATGCGTAGGCGTTCTTTTAAGTTACTTGTTAAATCCCTCGGCTTACCCGAGGACAGGCAAGTGATACTGGAAGAATTGAGTATATTAGGGGAGAGGGGAACATCTAGTGGAGCGGTGAAATGCGTTGATATTAGATGGAACACCAAAGGCGAAGGCACCTCTCTGGGATATTACTGACGCTAAGGCTCGAAAGCCAGGGTCGCAAAACGGATTAGATACCCGTGTAGTCCTGGCCCTAAACCATCCCTGCTAGATATCTGTTAACCATTTTCTTGCACTTCGGTGCATTAAGATGGCAATGGGTGTCGCAGCTAACGCGATAAGCAGGGCGCCTGGGGAGTACGAGCGCAAGCTTAAAACTCAAAGGAATTGACGGGGACCCGCACAAGTAGTGGAGCGCCTGGTTTAATTCGATGGTAAACGATGAACCTCACCAAGGCTTGAACTGTAACTGCACCGCCTATGAAAGTAGGAAGCCTTCGAGGGTGTTACAGAGGTGTTGCATGGCTGTCGTCAGCTCGTGTCGTGAGATGTTGGGTTAAGTCCCGCAACGAGCGCAACCCCTATCTGCTGTTATTTTTACTGCAGAGACTGCCTTGCTTAAACGAGGAGGAAGGTGGGGATGATGTCTAGTCCTCATAGCCCTTATGTCTTGGGCTACACAGACGCTACAATGGTCGGTACAACGGGCAGCCAAACCGCGAGGTGGAGCTAATCCCATAAAACCGACCCCAGTTCAGATTGCAGGCTGCAACTCGCCTGCATGAAGTTGGAATTACTAGTAATCGCAGATCAGCATGCTGCGGTGAATACGTTCTCGGGTCTTGTACACACCGCCTGTCAAGTCACGGAAGTCGCTCTCGCCTAATGGCCCCGACTTTGCGTTCGCAACAGTTGGCTCACTTTTTTCATAAAAAGCGGGTTAATTCGTAGTTGAGCTCAAAGTCGGGGACTAGGGTGGGGGTGGCGACCAGGGCTAAGTCATAACAAGGTAGCCGTAGGGGAATCTGCGGCTGGATCACCTCCTTTCTAAGGAGAAACTTGTTACTGCTAAACCGCTGGAATTATTTCTTGCTTAGGACCGATAGCTAGTCGCTAAATGGTTATGCGCTTCGACTGTAATCTAGTCGGCAACTTCGGTTGTCAAAAGAGGGTCAGCATAACGCCTAAGAACTACAAGAGATAATGTAAGTTTAGATTTGTAACAGACAAGTCCTACGGTGTGTGCCGTAGGCAACATTATTGTAAATATATGTTTGTAATCTTCGGATTATAGACTGCAGATAACCTTCTGCATCCTATCACTATTGAGTTGAGAATGAACCCAAAAATTCATGCCTCTGCTCAATTTAAAAAGCCTCCCGCAAGGGAGGTTTTTTATTGCGCCCAAGCCAGCTTCTGTTGCTATAATTCAGCTTGCGAATTTAGTTTGACCACTTATTAGTAGTTGGGTTAACTGTTCGCACGCTCTGTTTACAACACAGGATACAAATAAGGAGAAAGATGCATGAAAAGATACAAAAAGCTTTTTTATGGCCTGCTCGGATTTATTTCGGTAGTATTGGCAATTGCAATATTGGCTATGCTAGTTCGCTGGGATAGCGAATCGCGTAATAATCGTAACTATCCTGCTCAGACCCAAGTTGCAGGTGTAGTAACCAACATGGCAAAAGTTAAGCTAGGCATTTACACCGGCACATTGCCTATTACATTGGACACACCTCCTTCTGTAGATTGAAGGAGAGATAAAACACGCACATTTTGCTTCAATTCGCTCCAACGTATCCTGTGTTTTATCTCTCTCTGCTATAATCCTTTGGCTTAATTGCACTGTGCAACTAGCTAGTCTTCTAAAAACAGAACAAAGGAGTTTTTTATGACAAATATTCGTCTTCAAAAGCGTATCAGCGCTCGCCAGGAGGGTAGAGGCGCAATTGTCGCGTTTAGTATCATCCTCGCAATGATTTTGGCGTTTCTTATCTTGTTATCCGCCAATTTCTATCGGGTTCAGCGAGTAAACACAAAAGTTCGGGGAATGAACCAAGAAGTGGCAACGCCGTTCATTGTTGATGAAGTAGAACTATGCGAGCGTGATGTTTTTCTTGGCCGTTTGTGGTGCCGCATTTACTTTAATGTTGGTACTACAGTTTTTGCTACGTTTACCTTTTAGGAAGCGAGCAGAGTAGGGCACTTAACTTCTTTGTTCTGTGCCTTTCTGTTTATTAGCAGTGAATCGTTCAGATTGACAAATTAAGTAGCCTATAGTAAAATAGATGTCGTAAAGGTTGGATTAATTCAACCAGTTGTTTGAAAACACAGGATAGCTCAAAGTTTTTTCGTGAGGAATATAATGAATATCAAAAATCTTCGGTTGCCCGCTATCGTTTCAGTTGTCGGACTACTAATAGTCTTAATGTTTCAACCAACCACACCGCCTCCCGGCAGTGCGGTTAATTCGACAACATCAACCTGGGTTGAAGAGTTCTTCACAGAACTCATCTACTCGGACATCCGTGGTGATGCTCCAGTGGAGTATTGCCCAGACGCACAGCCTGGAGCAGTTTATGGAGATGACGAAGTGCTTAAGGCTCTGTTCGAAGGCACGGATCATTCCGTTGCAGATTGCCCAGGCGTCATTGACGGCCAGGAACAATTCCGAACCCCGGGAGAGTTCGGGACCAGGTAGCTAGAAATAGCTAAAGGTACAGCACAGTGTATATTGATTCTTTTCTTTCCCCGAGTGAGTATATCCTGTGTTTTACCTTTTCCCTCACATTACCCCAAAAGTACTTGTTGACGATACTTTCCTTGCTCTAGTACAATCCTGCTCGTGGTTTGAGAAATCTACCATAGTGTTATAAAACAGCATATATAGAGGTAACAAATGAAAACACCTTCACCTAATAATAACCGTAGTTCGTTCTGGCTGTGGGCTATTCTGGCGGCTTTAATAATCCTTGTTGTAGTGAACTCCCTGATTGCGTCAGATCCGTTATGGGTTTGGCACTATATACAGGGGTTATTAGAACCAAACTGCGACTATGCACTTCCAAAGTGCTAGTTAGAAGGGCATAGTGTATTCTAAAACTCTATATATGCTGTGTCCTTCCTAGTGATGCAAAATTCCGATACGTATTTGAAATTATTGTGCATAAGTTATGTAACATTGCACTGTTACGCATTAGTGGTCTTGTAGTATAATTCCTTTTAAGCATATCAGCTTAAAAAGCCGATTGCTCGGGTCTTTGACACAGGATACGCAATAGGAGGATCTACATGGTTGGTTCAAATTCTTCAGTTCAGCCGCAATCGCGGTATCACGTTCTCACTTTTTTTGTTGGCCTGATTGCTGGGGTAGCATTAGTTTTGTGCCTTACCAGCAGCTGGTTCGCCGAGTTCCGAACAGAACTTGGCAAGACGAATGACTACGATAGGGCTCGCGTTACTGCGGCATGCGGTCCGGACGGAGATCCGGCCAACTGCGCGCAGCAGCCGGCAATATTTGGCGATTCGAAGTGGGATCAGCCACCAGGGCCTAATTAGGCCAAGATAGAACACAGTGTATATTCTCCTCCTAAATAATCGTTTTTAACGAGCGTATCCTGTGTTTTATCTTTTCTTAAATCCCTTCTGATGCTTATGTTTTGCTTCATACCTCCTTGACTTTGCTGGTAGCCTATAGTATAGTTATTGCCGTATTAATTCATGTAGCGATTACGCTCTGAATTAATTTATTCATCGACAGAGGACATACAAGACAGATTCAAAGGAGTTTTATTATGCAAGTAAGTAGACGCGGTTTTCTCATTTTGACAACAAAGACGGTGATTGAAGCTACAGTTCTTGCGTCGATTCCAATGGTGCTGTCAGGCTGCAGCCGCAGCGATGGCCCCACACCGCAACCTCAGAGTGCAGAGCCCGACCCTAATCGTCCTTCATGGGAAATTCTGGGTGACATGAATGATGCCCGTTGCGGTACAGGAGAGAGAGACGTTGACATAAGGCTTTGCCAAAAGCTTCAAATTGACTACACCGCGGCATTAGGTCGCGAAAGCAATGAAAATCAGCAACCATAGAGTAGTTCAAACATTGACCTAAGAGGTAACGTAGATGAAATTCAAGAAGTGTTTAACATGGCGGACTCTGTGTTTTGTGGCGTCTGGACTAGGAGCGTTCATTAGTACGGTGGCATTTATTGCTCGCCAAATCGCGCAAAGTCAGTAGCCATAAAGCCACAAACTTGGGCTATGCAAGGTCAACTCCATCTTAAAGTGATTTCTTCTTGTATGTCCCAAGTTTTTGTATTAGAATTTCTACATGCATTTAAACAGCAGTGTTCTCGTCCTCATTTCTAGCTTGCAAGAGTAGGAGGACGCTATATTTGTTATTAAAACCTCCGAAAGGAGGTTTTTTTGTGCCTTTTGGTTTTTTTATTAATTTTAGTAGAGAAAAAGTGCCATGAGTAGACAAGTACAAAGACCAGGAATGATAGTGCAAGAAACTAGTATTAACAAAGCCACCGAAACAATGTGTTTTCTCGGCAAGCAATTATAGTTACGACCAATTGGGCCAACATGAAGAAGATATTGGCAGCGGCAGTGTTTGGGCCACAGACAGCAGTGCTCATGAATATGAGGGCGAGCTAAATTTAGAGGTAAATGATTGCTCTGGTGCTTTTCGCAGTGCAATTTTAAGTTGTGCCGAGGCAATTTTTATTAGGCAAATAGACAACCAAGCCAATATTACCTGGCAAGAACCTTAATTAACAGCTAATTTTATTTTTTAGGAATTTATTATGTTTGTAAGTGAAGTGTCTCGAACTACAGAGCAAGATGGTGTCTCTATGGTGTGGCAAGAAACTCCAGGGAAATATACTGGTGTTGCTGCACAGGTTGCGGGTGAGGAGTCTGGTAATTGGGTGGTGGTAAACGAGCGTGGCAGCAAATTTATGGGAACTGTAGAAGTAGACGGAAGTTTGCCCACAGAAACTAGGCAGCAGTTTATACAGGCAATGACAGCGCAGGCTGGAAGCATTATTGCTGGAGCTATTAGCTGGACCGAACTGTAGGAGTATAATTTGCTGTCTTAGTGCAAGTGTCTGCTCCTTTAAAACAGAACTACAAAGAAACAAAATTTGGGGGAGGTAATTTCCATGAAGACTTACTTTCGAATAGCAGTTAAAGTTTTATGGTTTTTCTTGCTGGTAGTGGTAATTCGAGGTGTAGTAATGGTTGGTCCTGCGGTTGTAACTGTAATTCAATATCGCGCAGAGATAGAAGACTGGGCAAAGTGTCAAAAAGAAGACCCTTCGGAATGCAATCGTGCAAAACAACAAGTAGTAACAGTGGCATACAAAACATGGCAATATTGCATGCAGTATTATCCTACTGGTGAGTGGTTATGTGGGTCGCCAATCTTGGCAATTAAAGGTGGTGGTATTCTGCCATCTATTGCCAATTGGAGCTTTTGGAGCTCATTGCAGCAATTTACTAGGAGAGAGTAGAGTGCAGAAAAGATTAGAATATTTACTTTGTAGTTCTGTTCTAATCCTTTTTGGTTCTATTAAACAACTTCGCTTTGGCTATTGGCTGTTCGAAGCAATAGGTAAGAACGTACGCCACCAAACAAGAAACTATAAATACTAGAATAGTAAATTGCAATTGCCAGGTTTTATCTGCGTGATAATCTGTGCCCAAATAATTTGGAATTTTATTCTCTAGCAAAGTTCGGGCAATAATCTGATGCCATAAGAAGAGAGCGTAAGAAATAGCAGAGAAGAAAAGCAAGAATTTGTTTCCTAAAATCTTTTTCCAGGCCGAAAATGCCCACAGCGAACCTGTTGCAGTAATAAAGAATATCAAGCCAAGTAGTAGGCGATAGTTTGCCTGCCAGGCAGAGATTCCACCAATTTCGTAGCGAATAGAGTGAGCCCACAACAACATTGCAATATGTGCAATAAAGCCGCCAACTCCTAGAATAGTAGCTATGCCAAGGTGGGTTTTGATCCACTTTGAAAATGCATTTGGAGTTATGTAAAGGTAGCTTGCCAACATGCCCAAAGCAAAAAAGTCTATAAACCCTGGTAGCTGATTCAAGAAAAAGTCGAATCTATCTATCTGGTTCAGTGCAAAAATTCGGTAAGCTTGTGCTGCTATTAATAAAAAGCCTGTTACCAGTAGCGGCCATTTGCGGAAAACTTTGTAGATAAACGGAAATAGTACGTAGAACTGCACCTCTACGGCCAGAGTCCAGTAAACTCCGTTAATTGTGCCGTATGTTTCGTTAAACCAGTTAAAGATAAAAAGTAAGTGAGAAGAAATCTGCCATAACCACTCATTAAAATCTTTAAAAGGAGCGTTAAAAAACAGACTAAGCACTACAATAGACAATAAGTAACCTGGCAGAATGCGCAGTAATCGCTTACGAATAAATGTTTTTACACTTGGTTGCAAACTATAAGAATAGTAAAGCCCAAACCCACTTATAAAAAAGAATAATGGCACACCAAGCATGCCAGTTGTGGCCAAGAACTCAAACGAAACAATTTGCCCAAACGCCACAAAACTATGACTAAACCAAGAAATTTGCCAGATGTGGTAAAGCACTACAGTAATAATTGCAAAACCACGCAGACCATCTATTACTTCTAAGCGAATTTTTGGTGCTGCAATTTTCATGATTCTGTTTTATTCTAATACTGCCCCCTGGGGCAAACAAGTTATTTTACTTTACAGAAAATTACTTTGTCGGGTAACATGTTGGATGGATTTAGACCAGGTTAAAGTTTCCGAAAAAACAGAAGCAAATTTAATAGCTAGAAAGCTAGCTCGCAAGACAAAGAATTTATTGTTTGCATTACTTGCTATCCTTATTGTTACAGCATTTGCTTCTAATACGTTGGGCAAGTATTTAGACACTCAATATGGGTTTGGTCCAATTGGAATAGTTGTAGTAATGCTTTTAAGTTGGTTTGTAACTTTATTGTTATTAACTCCAATTTACAAAAAATTTATTGCAGATAAAATGCAAGAAGATATAAATGCTTTGCAAAAAGCTACTCAATTAGAGTCTAAAGAAAAAAATAATCACTAAACTTAGAAATCAATGAACATACTTGAATTTTTTCAAATTAAAAATGTCTTGCCTTTGTCTCCTCATGTTTTTGGCACAGTACTAGGCTTTCCTGTAACAGACACAATGTTTATGTCTGTAGTAAATTTTTTCATAGTACTTTTATTATGTTTTATTGCTAGTAAATTTACAGTTAAAAACCCAGGGAAATTACAGCTTGCTATAGAGTCTATTTATACATTTGTTGTAGATAGTATTACTCAGGTTTCTAGTTCTGCAAAGGTTGCCTGGCAATTAATGCCAGTGGTTGGTTCTTTGGTTTTGTTTATGCTTATTTCAAACCTTAGTTTTGCATTCTTGCCTTTCTTGTCTGGTTTTACATTAAATGGTCAGGCTCTATTTAGAAGTAGTACTAACGATGCCAGTATGACTTTGGCATTATCTATTGGAATGTTTGTGTTGTATCAAGTAATTAGTATTGGTGTAAACGGACCATTACTGCACTTTGGTAGATATTTGCCTTTGCATAATATGTACAAGAAGTTATTAGAGAAAGACGTTTTGGGTATAGTAATAGAGATGTTCCTTGGTGTATTAGAATTTGTAGGAGATATTGCCAAAATTGTCTCGCTTGGTTTGCGTTTGTTGGGCAATATGTTTGCAGGAGAACTTATAACCAGTATTCTAGTTTCTGCCTTTGCCTTAGTATTACCGCTGCCAATTATGTTCTTGGGTTTGTTGGTTGGTGTAGTACAATCTTTGGTATTCGGATCTCTTGTTACAGCAACACTTTCTAGTGCAATGAATTCTCTGAAAGTAGAAAAAGAAACTGAAGAAACAGAAGTACAAGAAGGAAGTATAATAGGCGCAGCCCCAGAAAAAGAAGCTAACACTATTAGTGCAAGTTCACTTAAACCACAACTTAATTTAAATTAATTTAGTATTAAATTTTATGAGTCCAGAAGCAGAAGCTGCAAAATATATTGCCAAAGCATTGTGTATTATTGCTATGATTTCTACTGCACCAGCAGAAGGAAAGATTGCAGAAAAGGCAATAGAGGTAATTGGTCGTAACCCTAAACTAGACGGAGTAATCTTTTCTAGAATGGTTATTGCTATGGCTATTACAGAGTCTACCGCAATTTATGCGTTGGTAGCATTCTTTACTATTTAGTAGTTAATAGAAAAACAAGTATGGATCTTGCAGAAATTTTTGCAAAAATAGGATTTGATTGGAAAATAGCATTATTTAATGTGCTTAACTTCTCGGTCTTTGCATTTATTCTTTGGAAACTATTCTTTACAAAAATTCGTAACACTTTAGAAGAAAGACAACGAATTATTACAGAAGGAATAGAGCACGGAGAACAAGCCAAGATAGAGCTAAATAATTCTAAAGCAAATGCTCAAAAAATCTTAACTGCTGCACAAACAGAGTCTCAGAAAATCTTGCAACAAGCAGTTACCAGATCGGAACAAGTTGCAGCCCAACTACGCGCACAGGCAGAAGAAGAAATTGCTGTTGTAAAATTACGCGCAGACAAACAATTACAACTAGAAAAACAGCAACAATTCAAAGAAATTAAAGATAATCTAGCTACACTAGTTTTAAGTGCTTCAAATAAGCTTATGGCTACCAAATCTGCAGATATGAACGATACAAAGAAAGTTGAAAACTATCTTTCTGGTCTAGATTTAGATGCGCAATTAGGAAGTAAGAATTAATATGCAAAATCTGCAAAAATATCTAGAATTATTTCAAGGTAAATTAGGTTATACACCAAAGCAAGTAGAACTTATTAGTGCAGATGTTATTACTCCAGAAACTTTAACTTCTGTGCGCAATGTTTATGGTGCAGATGTAAAGATTGTGCAGCAAATAGACCCAACTGTTGTTGGTGGTTTAAAAATTCGTGTAGGAGACTTTATCCTAGATGCTGGCGTAGACAGCAATACAGAAGACCTTTCTGCCAGTTTACTTAAGGCAGAAACAACGCTAGGAAAAAGCGTGCTACAGGAACTTACAGAACAAATTAATAAATTTACTCCATCTGCAAAAATACAGGAAGTAGGAGAAGTTTTACAGGTTAAAGACGGAATTATTCTTATTTCTGGTCTTACAAATTGTATGTACCAGGAAGTTTTAGAATTTAATAATGGCACAAAAGCCTTGGTTTTAAACCTAGAAGAAAAGACAGTAGGAGCAGTAGTGCTAGGAGAATACAGAGATATTAAAGAAGGAGATCTTGTAAAACGTACTAAGGAAATTATGAGTGTTGCAGTAGGCGCAGACATTGTTGGCAGAGTTGTAAACTCTCTTGGAAAAGCAATAGACGGAGGCTCAGATTTTTCTACAGACGCAATGCAAGTGTTAGAAAAAGTTGCACCAGGTGTAATGGATCGTCAACCTGTGGTAACTCCTTTGCAAACAGGTATTAAATCTATAGACGCACTTATTCCTATTGGTAAAGGTCAACGCGAACTTATTTTAGGAGATCGTCAGACAGGAAAAACAGCAATTGCTATAGACACAATTATTAATCAGAAGGGTCAAGATGTAATCTGTGTGTATGTAGCTATTGGTCAGAAGGAATCTAAAGTTGCTACTTTGGTGGCAAAATTAAAAAAGGCAGGAGCAATGGACTATACAGTTGTTGTTTCTACAGGAGCTTCGGAAGCTGCTCCTATGCTTTATCTTGCCCCATATACTGGTGTAGCTATTGCAGAATACTTCTTGGCAAAAGGCAAAGATGTTTTGGTAGTTTACGACGATCTTAGCAAGCACGCAGTTGCCTATAGAGAACTTTCTTTATTATTACGTCGTCCACCAGGAAGAGAAGCTTATCCTGGAGATGTTTTCTACTTGCACTCTAGACTTTTAGAGCGTGCTTGTAGACTAAGCAATGAAAATGGTGGCGGTTCAATTACTGCTTTACCAATTATTGAAACTCAGGCAGGAGATATTTCTGCTTATATTCCTACAAATGTTATTTCTATTACAGACGGTCAAATTTTCTTGGAAACAGATCTCTTCTATAGAGGTGTGCGCCCAGCAATTAACGTAGGACTATCTGTCTCTAGAGTTGGTGGTTCTGCTCAGATTAAGCCAATGAAAAAAGTAGCGGGTTCGTTAAAGCTTGCCTTAGCTCAATTTAGAGAATTAGAGGCTTTTGCCCAATTATCTGCAGACCTAGACCCCAAGACAAAATCGCAAATAGAACGCGGACAAAGAATTACAGAAGTAATTAAACAAAAGCAGTATGCTCCGTTGCCAGTTGCAAAACAGGTTGCAGCAATTTATGCAGTTAATAACGGTTACTTCGATGGCGCAAAAGTAGAAGAAGTTAGTGCGCTAGAAGCAGATTTCTTAGATTTCCTATCTGGCTCTGCTCCAGACCTACTAACAGCTATTACTGCTATGAAGTGGGACGAAGAAATTGAAAAGCAATTAAAACAAGCCTGCGAAAATTTCCTAACTAGAAATTAGCGTTAGCCAATGCCGCAGAGTACAAAGCAAATAAAAATAAAGATCTCATCGGTAAAGAGTATTAAGAAAATTACACGCTCTATGCAGATGATCTCTGCTGTAAAAATGCAAAAAAGTGTAAAGCTAGTTGCTATGAGCAAAGCATATAGTGCTGCGGCAAATGAAATTCTAGAAGAACTTAAAAGTTTAGAAAAAGTGAGCCACCCATTCTTTGCAGTGGCCACAGATAGTGCAGAAGAAATAGCAGAAGAAGACACTCAGTCTAATGTAGAATTACTGCTCTTTTTATCTTCTAATAGAGGGTTAAGCGGTAGTTTTAATAGTAATTTATTAAAGGTTGCAACCGCATATTTAAAAACTGCACAGCAAGATAAAAACACTCAATTTAAGGTAATTGCAGTAGGAAAAAACGCAGCGAAATTTGCCAAGCGTAATAACCTAGAACTTATTGCTCTTTACGACAAAATTAACGAGAATCCTACTTTTGCAGAGGCAAGAATAATTGCTTTGCCAATTTTAGATTTATTCAATTCTAAAACAATAAGCAAGGTAACATTAATTTCTACAGATTACGTTAGTTCATTTACACAAACTGCTAGGTCTAAACAGTTACTGCCAATAGACCTAAAAAGTAATGAAGTTAACCAAGAAGCCCAAGAAAATATTGTGCAGAAGGGTATTGCTCCAATTTTAGAGCCAAACCCAGAAGATTTATTAAACTATTTGCTACCCAAGTTGCTAGAAACTCAAATTTATCAGGCAATTTTAGAATCTGCAGCAGCAGAACATAGTAGTAGAATGGTAGCAATGAAAAATGCCACAGATTCTGCAACAGATATTATTGGCAGTTTAACACTAGAGTTTAATAAAAGTAGACAGGCTTCTATTACCAAGGAGTTGGCAGAAATTGTTAGTGGTGCAGATTCTCTAGATTTAGCCTTTGCTTAAATATAAATAAAATAATTATTACTAAAACGGATTAAATGAGTAATTCAAATATCGGCACAATTATTAGGGTAATGGGAGTTGTTATAGATGTGCAATTTACAACAAAAACTCCTGCTATTTACAACGCGCTTGTAGTTGCACTAAATGGGTCTGACCTGGTACTAGAAGTGCAGCAACATTTAGGAAATAATTTGGTGCGTACCATTGCTATGGGTGCAACAGATGGCATTTCTCGTGGCATGCAGGCTACAGACACTGGTAGCGCTATTATGGTGCCTGTAGGAAAAGAAGCGCTAGGTAGAATGTTTAACGTAGTAGGAGAACCAATAGATAATAAGCCAGCGTTAACAGCTGCAAAAAAAATGCCAATTCATAGAGATCCTCCGCCATTTACAGAGCAGGCAGATTCTGCAGAAGTTTTAGAAACAGGAATTAAAGTTATAGATTTACTTTGTCCTTTCTTACGAGGAGGAAAAGTAGGTCTTTTCGGAGGGGCAGGAGTAGGAAAAACAGTAATTATTCAAGAACTTATACGCAATATTGCCCAAGAACATGGCGGCTATTCTGTATTTGCCGGTGTTGGTGAACGTACAAGAGAGGGGAACGATTTATACCTTGAAATGTCTGAAGCAGGAGTTCTAGATAAGACTTCTTTAGTTTTTGGTCAGATGAACGAACCACCAGGAGCTCGCGCTCGCGTAGCTTTAAGCGGGTTAACAATGGCAGAATATTTTAGAGACCAAGAAGGAAGAGATATCTTGTTATTTATTGATAATATTTTTAGATTTACTCAGGCCGGTGCCGAGATGTCTGCTTTACTAGGTAGAATGCCTTCTGCGGTAGGGTATCAGCCAACTTTGGCTACAGAAATGGGTAAACTGCAAGAAAGAATTACTTCTACAAAGAAAGGCTCTATTACGTCTATTCAAGCTGTATATGTTCCTGCAGACGACTTAACAGATCCTGCACCAGCTACAACCTTTACTCACTTAGATTCTACAGTTGTATTAAATCGCGCACTTACAGAAATTGGAATTTACCCTGCGGTAGACCCTTTAGACTCTACATCTACAGTTCTAGACCCACAAATTGTTGGTCAGGAGCATTATGATGTGGCTCGCGCAGTGCAGAAAGTGTTGCAACGATATAAAGACCTACAAGATATTATTGCAATTCTGGGTATGGAGGAATTGTCTGACGAAGATAAAAACACTGTTTCTAGAGCCAGAAAAATTCAAAGATTCTTGTCGCAGCCTTTCTTTGTGGCAGAAAAGTTTACTGGAAACTCTGGTCAGTATGTAAAGATTCAAGATACAGTTAGAGGTTTTAAAGAAATATTAGAGGGTAAGCACGACAGTAAACCAGAAGGTGCTTTTTATATGAAGGGTTCTATAGATATGGTTACAGAATAGACTTATGGAATTTAACTCTGCTAAAGAAAAACTTACGGTTCAGGTGGTAACTCCAGAAAAAGAAGTTTTTGCTGCAGAAGATGTACTGTCTGTGTTTGTAAATTCCGACTTGGGAACATTAACAATATTACCTGGCCAAACTCCTTTAGTTGCCAATTTAGTAGTAGGAGAATTAGAGATCAAAACTATTGCTCAAACATCTATCTTTGCTATAACCGACGGTGTTCTTAAAGTTGATCAAAAAAGTAAAATTACCTTATTGGTAGATCAAGCCATTAGCCCAGAGGAAGTAGATGTTGCTGCTGCAGAAGAAGCACGCAAAAGAGCCGAAGAGTATCTAGCACAACAAGAAAATATGGCAGACATAGAATATGCCAAAATAGAAGCAGAAATTCAAAAGGAATTGGCTAAGATAGCAGTTGCAAAATACAGAAGGTCAACAAAGCCTACCACTTAGTTTTTAAGTAACTCGAAGCTAAATCCGGAACATAGGAGACACAATGTCTTATTATCCCGGATCTTTTGTTTCTGCCGGGACAATTTTTTGAATTGCCCCAATTGGTGTGGGTACTTTCACCTCACTCTTCGCTACATTCTTAAAGTAGAGATAACCTACTACAAGAACTACTGCTAAAAGCTGAAGTATTAGTACATAACACCCACCGTGGCGAATTGACCTCTTCATGTTTCTCCTATGTTGTAACGTCCATAATACTGCAGCCTTACGCATGCTGGTATCAACTGGAAGATCTTATACTGAACTTTACTATAAGACAAGTTTTGGGAGCGAAAATGTAAAATAATTCCCTAATGGTATTGATATTAAACCTACTGTGCTAGAATCCCTGATGCGAAAAGGACCTGCATTTACAGAAATAGTGCGAAGGTTTGTATTAGGTGGGCCTGGGCCTTTATCCGAAACGAACTTTGTAAACTTAGAAACTCTGCCTACTGACGGAGAACTTTTTACGCCAGCGCAATTATGGAGTAATGCTTTAGAAGTTTTTGGTAGAGATACACTAATAGATTTATTGGGAGAAGAAGTTACAGATTTCTCTGAGCGTACTATTTCTAATGAGAAGTTACTAGAAAGAGCAAGACTTGTAATGCTAGGCACTGATAATTTTAAAGGTTTCGTACCAGCAAATGATTACGTTCTAGGAGGAATACCTCTAAGTTTTAGAATTAGTTGGTCTGGTGGCGCAGATAGGGGTTCTGTTGCCCTAAATAGCGGTTTAGTTTCATTGGCAATAACTCATAATGCAGTTCATATACCAAACGAAGAGTTTTTCCATACAACAGAAATTCACACAGCGGTTAATGGTCCATGGAATCCTTTGCTAACCGAAATAGTTCCAGACTTGGGGGAAGGTTTATTTAGAGACATGCGAAGAGACGCAGGAGTTGATGCTTCTGTTAATCCGTTTGTAAATTATAACGGCAATTATAGATTAGTTGGTGGCGAAGGAGACCCTACTATGACAGTCGCAAAGTCTTGCGTATTAAAGTATTCGGGCAAATACGGAGCTCATGATGTAATGCGCGAATTTAATTTTGAAACTGGTGAAATTACCACTCCTGTAATTTCTAATGAAGAGGTCTAACTTTTTTGGGCAGAGAATGCCTATAATAATATAGATGGATGCTTTAAGCCTAGATTTTACTGTGCTCTTATTGCTCATTCCTTTATTGGGTGTACTAATTGCGTACTTGCACTTACGCTTTAAACACCTGCAAACCACTGTTAATGAAGAGATTCTAGACAAAGTAGTAATGCGTATTTCTCTGCCAGCCAATGACGAAAAAACTCCAGCCTCGGCTGAACAACTTTATGCCTCTTTATATGGAATTTTGCGTGGTGGCAAAAAATCGGCAAATCACTTTAGTTTCGAAATTGCTGCGGGCAGTTACGGCATTTATTTCTTAATAGTTGTTTCGCAAAGGTATCAACAGTTTGTAGAGAATCAAATTTATGCGCAGTATCCTGCAGCAGAAATAAAGATTATTCAAGATTATGCTCAGAGTGCACTAAATACTAGTAATAAAATGGCAACAGTAGAAATTGCTCTTAAGAAAGAGTTCTATTTACCAATTAAGACTTTTGCAAATTTCGATGTAGATCCTTTAGCTTCAATTGCCAGCACAATTAGTAAATTGCAGGCAGAGCAAGAAGTATTTATGCAATTTGTTGTAAGGCCAATAGACAATACTTGGCAGAAAACAGGCCAAGTGTTTGTAAATGCAAAGCAAAGTAAAACAGATGCAGAAGGTAAAAAAGTTGGCTTAGAAGCAGGAGAAGCAGCAATTCTAAAAGAAGTAGAAAATAAGAGCTCAAAATTAGGTTTTCAATTTTTAATTCGTGTAATTGCTTTAGCTTCAGACAGCTTAACAGCCGAAAGAATTTTAGAAGACGTAGAGGCTTCGTTAAAGCAGTTCGAAACTTCTCAATATAATGGTTTGGCCAAGGTTAAAAAACCAAAGAACGATTTAGCAAACTTCTTGTTCGGTGCCAGACGCAGCGAGACCTTGTCTGTGCTAAGCAAATACTTATTGCGTATGCTAGACGAACGTACAAACCAAATTATTAATATTGAAGAGCTAGCTTCGCTTTATCACTTGCCTAACCAGACTGTGCAAGTGCCAAAAATTGCTTGGTCGCGTAGCCGTAAGCTACCTTATCCAATGAATGTAGCAGGTCCAGAAGACGGTGCCAGAATTATGGGAGTAACAGACTACAGGAATCATCACCAGCAGTTTGGTTTAAAAGAGATGGATAGACGCCGCCACATGTACGTTTTAGGAAAGACTGGTACTGGTAAATCTACACTGCTAAAGAACCTAATTATGGGCGATATTTATGACGGCAAAGGCATTGGCGTAATAGACCCTCACGGAGATTTAATTGAAGAAATTTTGGGACTTATTCCAGACTACAGAATGAACGATGTGGTTATTTTAGACCCTTCCGACACGGCTTTTCCAATTGGTTTAAATATCTTAAAGATTAAAGAGGGAGAAGAAAAAGATATCGTTGCAGACGGTATTGTTTCTATCTTTAAAAAGTACTTCGGAGACTCCTGGGGTCCTAGACTGCAGTATTTGCTTACTAATGCTATTGTAACGCTGTTGCAGGCTCAGAACGTGTCTTTATTGGCTATTACTAGGTTACTAGAAGAGCGTAACTACAGAAGATTTATTGTGAAGCAACTTAAAGATCCAATCTTAAGAAAATTCTGGGATGTTGAGTACGAAAACCTAGCAAAAAATGCAAAAGAATTTGGAATGGTGCTTTCTCCAATTCAAAATAAGGTAGGTCGTTTTGTTAGCACTCAAATTATTCGTAATATTGTTGGTCAGGTGCGTTCTACAATCGATTTAGAAGACATTATGAATAATTCCAAGATATTCTTAGTCAATCTTTCACAAGGAAAGATTGGAGAAGAAAATAGCGCACTTCTTGGTGGTATGTTAATTACTCGTATTTATACCAACGCTATGCAGCGCGTAAAGATTGAAGAGAGTAAGCGTACAAACTTCTACCTCTATGTAGACGAATTCCAAAACTTCGCCACAGAAACATTTGTAAAGATTCTTTCTGAAGCTAGAAAGTACGGTTTGAACTTAATTGTTGCTCATCAGTATATCGACCAGCTATTGCCAGAAGTGCGCGATGCTATTTTTGGAAACGTAGGTACCATGCTTAATTACGTTGTAGGACCTCGCGACGGCGCAGAATTAGAAAAAGAGTATAAACCTCATCTTACTTCGGAAGATTTAGTGAACTTAGAGAAATATCGCTTTGTCTGCAAAGTAACTATCGACGGAACTCAGTCGCCTCCATTTACTGGAATTGCTTTACCTCCTAGCTGGGAACCACAAAATAACAAGGATGCAATAATTGCCGCTTCGCGTGAGGCCTACGCGCTGCCCCGCGACGTTGTAGACGACAAAATTAACCGTTGGGCAGAGAGCAAGTACGACGACCAAGGTGTTTTGGTACAAGCGCCTATGGCTGGTGGAAACAGCAGTAAAGATGGCGGTTATGCAACATCGCCTTCTAGCACCTATACTAGCACTGCTACTAGTGCTCCGACGGCGGCGGCTCATCCTCCTGCAACTTATGTGCCACCTAGACCTGCACCTAAACCAGCTGTACAAGCAGCTCCTGCGCCTGTATCGAATCCTGCTCCAGCTGCAATGCCAAGGCCAGTAATATCGCCTAACCCAGCTCCTCGACAAGAAAACAGACAAGAAAACAGAGGAGAGCATCGCCCAAACTTCCAGAACAACAGGAATAACAATAGCAACCAGGGTAAAAAGTTGTTCAAGTTTGACCGCAAGCCAGAAGCTGTTCAGCAAACACCTTCTGCACCAGCTCCTGTTGCTCCAGCAGTTGCACCTGCAGTTCCACAAGCCCAACAACAACCTTCAGCCCAGCAACAACCTACTGCGCCAAGCCAGTCTTCTGGTCAGTCAATGCGTGAAATATAGCCTAAAGATTTTCTGGGTGTAGAATTAGTTATGAGCGCAGACGTGCAAATAGAAAATAGTTGGAAGGCCGCCTTAAAGCCAGAGTTTAGTAAGCAGTATTTTCTAGATTTACAAGAGTTTGTGCGCAATGAGTATAAAACTGGGGTAGTTTTTCCTCCTGGAAAGCTTATTTTTAATGCTCTAAATACAACTGCACTGCCAGATGTAAAAGTAGTAATTCTTGGCCAAGACCCTTATCACGGAGCAGGCCAAGCAATGGGTTTATCTTTTTCTGTACCAGCAAAAATGCGCATTCCGCCGTCATTACAAAATATCTATAAGGAAATAGAAGCAGATCTTGGTACAACTCAGCCACCAGATGGCGATTTAACTAGGTGGTCTAAACAAGGAGTTCTGCTTTTAAACGCAACTTTAACTGTGCGTTCTGGTCAGCCAGGTTCGCATCAAGGAAAGGGTTGGGAAGTTTTTACAGATGAAATTATTAAAACAATTAGTGAAAAGCGCCAAGATGTAGTTTTTATTTTGTGGGGAAACTTTGCGGGCGCCAAAGAACCGCTTATAGACTCTACCAAGCACTTAGTACTAAAAGCTGCTCACCCTTCGCCGTTCTCGGCGCATAAAGGCTTCTTTGGCTGCAAGCACTTTAGTAAAGCAAACGCTTACTTAAAAGAACATGGCCAAGTAGAAATTGCCTGGTAGCTTATAATAACCTCATGTTAAGGGCTCATAATCTTGCAATTCAATACAATAAACTACTTTTCGCCAACCTTTCGTTTACCCTTGGTAATAAAGAGAAGGTAGGTCTAATTGGCCTAAATGGCTGCGGCAAGTCTACTTTGCTAAAGATCTTGGCCGGCGAAGAAAAGCCCGACCAAGGCTCGGTCATTTTAGAGAAAGAGACAATTGGCTACCTTCCTCAGGAATATACTTTCGCTGGGGGCTTATTGGTAGGCGAGTTTCTGGAAGATTTAGTAGACGATATTCATAACGAAATTCATAAAGTAGACAAAATCTTAAATCTCTTAGAATTCTCGGACGTAGATTGGTATCAAGAAATAAATAGCTTAAGCGAAGGTCAGAAGATGAAACTTTACTTAACAAAAGTATTAATTGCTAACCCTACAGCGTTGCTTTTAGACGAGCCAACCAATCACCTAGATTTATACGGAATTTTATGGCTCGAAGAATTTATTAAAAACTTCGACGGCATTTGCATAATCATTTCTCACGATAGGGCATTTATGAATTCTGTAATAAATAATGTCTTCGAAATTGACGAAGGAAAGCTAACTATTTTTCCTGGTAATTATGACGACTACATTGGTCTAAAAGAAAGACAGCTAGAAAATAGAGCACTAGAGTTTAAAACCCAAGAACGCAAACGCCAAAAGTTCGAGGACATGATTATTAAAATCAAAAAGCAAGAAGCTGGCGAAAAGCAGTCTAAAAAGCTAAGCTCGGCGCGGGCCAGATTACAACGCGAAGTTATTAGTAAAGAAACTGCTGCCTACAAAGAGCAACGTATTAAGGGTTTGAGCCTAGAGGCTGCAGCACATAAAAATAAAATTTCTCTGAATATTCGCAATCTTTCTTTTGCATACTCTGCAGAAAGAATTATTTTTGATCATGCAGATTTTCAGATGTTCGGCAAAGAGAAGATTTGGTTTTACGGCGCAAACGGTATTGGTAAATCTACCTTATTAAAAATAATTAACGAAGAGCTTACCCCACAAACCGGCAATGCAACTATTGGTGATAACTTACGTTGGGTATATTTTTCGCAAGATCAATCGCACTTAAATTACGACCAAACTGTAGCCGAGTATTTCCTGGGCAATACCAAAGTAGACTTCCATTCTTCCTTTGGAGTTCTTAATAAATTCTTGTTCCCAAAAGAATTGCGCGACACTAAGATAAAAGCGCTTAGCCCGGGCCAACGTGCAAGGTTAACCTTCGCGGTATTCGCTCAGAATGAATATGACTTTATGATTTTAGACGAGCCCACAAACCACTTAGATATAAGATCGAAGGAGGTAATCGAGGAAGCGCTTCGCAACTACCAAGGCTCAATCTTATTAATTTCTCACGACCGCTACTTTGTAGAGAATATTGGAGTAGATAGATCGATTACGATAGCAGAGGGGAAGGTAGTTTAAGATTTGACAAATTCGATATCTTATAGTAAAATAACCATATCTTATTTTCTTGTGTGCAAGAGTGTCTTGTACAAGGAAAATAGGTGTTCTTAACGGTGCTCAGACATAGCTCCTTTCAGTGGGGTAAAAAGTCTGGGCAACCAAAGTCAAGTTCTTTTGGGAAACCATTAGAACCTTTGCTACAAAAATATGCGCATGGCTCGCCTTTGGCCTACCCCATGCATATACATATTTTTGTAGCCCCCCCGTAGTTCGCGCTCGAAGTCTTTTTTCCCAAGGGGAAAGATAAAGCGCTGTACACGGGGGTCTTTTTTTGCATTAAATCTTTATTAGAAATCGCTAGTATAATATCTGGTTTTAAACTGTTGATCTTGCCCATTTACCGATCTTGTAAACCATTCGGTAAAGCCACGCTGAGACTTTGTTCCTTTATCATTACCAAAATCTTTTAGAACCACAGTTGGTTTTTCGTAGCCATCTTCTGCCCAAATATCTACCCAGTATCTAAAATAGCCTTCTTGGTCGGTGGTATAGCCAGTAAGAATGAGCATGTTTTTGTCTGTGTTATTGTCGAACTTAAAATCCTGTACTGTGCCAATCTCCATGAAGAGGGCGGCGTCTACAATGTAGCCATCGTATGGTGTGCGGGTGTAGTTCTGAATTGCTTTTACATGTGGGTGACGCTCTTTAATAGGGAAGCCGCCCTCTAACGCACTTCTAAACACAACAGTACTAACAGCGCAAATTCCTGGGCTGTAACCGTAATCTCCTCCACCTACAATCGCTCTAGGAGCGTCACTGGTTTTTAATCCGTATATCTTTGCATCTAACTCCTTCAGTAGAGAGAACTGGCTACGTGGAGCGATAATTGCGCCTTTAATGTTATCTAATCCTAGTCGAATAACAGGGAAGACTTCTTTTCTGTTTTGTGGCAACTTCGAAACTCCGTTACTAACTTTTACAGGGAAGTATTTTACAGGCAGACCGTCCCACGAATCTACTTTAAAACTTGTGTCGAAAATATAGTCTATCTGGGCCGGCACATCGCCTTGAGAGAATCTGTTAACAATAGAATTAAAAGTTAGATCTACATTCACTTTTTTTCCAGCTTGCGATGTGCCAGTAGAAAGGTACATATTCTTGGCTTTAATAAGTGTGCTGGTATCTAGCTCGGTGGTATCTTTCTGCAGCTTGGCTAAAGTCTCTTTAAATGCTGCAGGGTCTTTTATCTCATAGCCAAAATTGCCGTCAATTTTATAAATAACTTTAAATAAATTTTCAAAAGTAGAACTTACACTACTAAGCTGATTATTCGTATTGTTCTTAAAGGTATTAAATTTTGCACAGCTATTGCTGGTAGCAAGTAACACTTGGCTAAGACCTGTGCCTTCTGCAGCAATATCTATGTTTGTGGAAGAACTTTCTATCTGAGCAATAATTTTGCTTGTATTTGGGGCTAACCCCCAAACACCTTCTTTGCAGCCAATAATATTATTGTCTCCGGTAATATAAACTTCTGGCACAGCTGCAGGAGAATATAACTCTGGGAACTTTTCTTGAAGAATAAGCTCTAGTTTAGCCGGGTCTGTTGTTGGCTGCGACTCTTGTAGTACATCGGCCAAAGTAAGATAAACAGATTTATCTGGGTTTTGAGTACTTATTAATAGAAGTTGTTGTTGAGCTAGATTTTGCCAAGCTTCTATCTGTGCTGCTTGGCTGGCACCCAATACTTGTTGTTGTCTATGTTGCTGCCATTTTTGGGAATTATCGTAAAGCTTCCAACCAATTAAACCAATTAGAACTACTACAACTGCAAGATAAGAAAACAGCAGTATTTTAATTGGAGATTTAGAAACAGGCATTGTCAATTTATCTTGATTTATTAACTAAAACTAGCATAATTAGAGTAATGGAGAAAGTAGATAACACATTTGTAATTGCGCCAGAAGACCTAGACTTTGTAGAGCCAGTGCCTGCAAAGAAAAAACCGATCTTAATATTGCTAATAACATTGCTAACTATTGGTGTTATGGCTGCAATTATCTTGCTGCCTAACATTCGCTATTTTGGTGAACTATTCGGTTTGGTAGAACCATCCGTACCTGCCACTCCAATAGTAATTAGAACTACTGCCACCCCAGTTAGCTTGCCTCGAAAATAACCCCTTAATTATTAGAAAATAATAGTGTTCTGACAATAATTTACAGAAAATATACATTTCTTATTCTTGTAATAGGTTCAACGCGCTAAAATGTAAATAGATAAAATTAGCAGCTTCTAATATGTATCAACAGAAAATAGTAAATGTAGAAGTGCTTATTCCAGAAGAAGATATTTTAAACTACGATGGCAGTTTTGAGCCTGTAGTTAGTAGAAGAATAGATATTAACCTTGGCGCATACAGCAATATCTCTGCAGGCATTAAAGCCCAAGACTCAGATGAGGATGAAGATGAGGACGAGGAAGGCGAAGAGGATGTAAATCATGATGCCGATTCTTCCGAAACAGAAGTTGTTCTTGGCGACGACGATGCTGGCGACCCTGCCGCAGCTCCAAACGAAATGGGCAACAACACAGACGACGACAGCGACGCAGTAGACAACGAAGACAAAGATGGAGAAGTAGCTGGTATGGCAATTACAGATAATGAGCTTGGTTTTGACGCTTCTAGATTCGCAGATCCTGAAGAAGAAGCTACTGAATCGGAAGATGATGTAATTAAATATGTGCCAGATAAAGCCGAAAAGGGTGGAGGAGACAATGAAGGTAGTGGGCGCTTAGCAGATGGTACTACTGCAGAGCAGAGAGATAACCAGGGCAAAGTAGAGCCCAGTCAAGTTATAGATGAAGAGTTCATGCCAGAGGATGACAGTAATGCAACTACCGGTACAGATTCAGAACCAATAATTCCATAGGCCATAAAAAGTGGAGCCTGAGGACTTGAACCTCAAAGCAAGACTAAATCTTGCAGCCCCATCTGGAAGAACACTATTTTAATAATAGAACAGAATTGCAGAATTTACAAAACAGCTCTCGAAAGGGAGTTGTTTTTGTTTGTTATTGATTTCTAGTTGCTCACTTTGTTTTCGCACACTGAATATCTGCACCCAAAGGGTATAGTTCAGGTAAATTCGCTTGTGCTCATTAACCCTTCACTTACAGCCGAGAGTCTCGCTTTTTAAGAATACCTACTAAAGATTACTAAATGGAATGTAAATTTATCTCGATGGCGAAGCCATGAGGTGTGCGAAAACAAAGTGAGCGATCGAGGACTCGAACCTCGGACCCCAGTCTTATCAGGACTGTGCTCTAACCAACTGAGCTAATCGCTCGCAAACGTAGGCAAATTATAAACTAGTAGGGCGTTTTTTCCAATGACCCATTATTAAGCGCAATTTCAATTGAGAATTCCCCAATAAACAATTAGTATTAAGTTAATGTCTTCGTCTTACCGCCCAGAAAATATAAATGATATAGATGGTGAAATGTCTGCCTTGTTAGGCGGGTTTAACTTGGCAAAGCCCAAGAACTTTGTGCCAGTCTACGAAATTAGCGAAACTGTGCTTACGGTTAAAACTTCCTCAGGAAATTCTATCTTTGCCAATAGAGAAGATATTCAAGAGCTTGTAGATAGCGTGCTTTCTCCAGAACTTGCCCAAGAAGCACAGACAACAAAAGAGTTCGAAAAAGAATTGCACAAAAAAGCAGAAATTGTACAGTTTGCAGAACCAGTGGTAAAAGCGTTTCAAGAGAAAAGAGAAGAGGTGCAAAACGAGCGCGAAGAAAATATAGAATTTCAACAAACGCAACAATCTCAGGAACCAGCTACTCAGACCCAAGTTGTATTTAAAGAAGAAGACGGAAGTACTACTCAGATTACTCGTACTGTCTATAAAATAAAAGACGTTTATGGCAGAGCAATTCCTTTTCCACAGTTAGTAAAACATTTGCAGGCAGGAATAGACCAGGGTTTAGACCTTACATTTCCAGAAACACTAGATTATTACTTGCAAACAACTTTACCAGTAGATCAATACGAGCAACTAAAAGTACATTATTCAGATCGCAGCAAAATTGGCACTCCCAAAAAGCGTCCTTCCACAGATAACGAAACTAGCGAACACACCAAAGGAATTTTAGAAAAGTTTAAGAAACATTTAAACGAACTACTTGGAAAGTAGTTTTGTTTTGCCCAATGCAAGTTTGTTAATACGGTAAACCATCATCATTACAATAATTGCTCCTAGAACTTGCCAGTTAGAAAACTCTACTCCTCGAATAAAGTCTAATCCAAAAACAGCCAATGGCCAGAATAGCTCCAAGAAAGTTGCAATCTTTGCCGGAGCAGAACTTAACCCTTTGTAATAGAATACTGTGGCAATACCACCTGCTAAGGCTGCAGATGCTGCAATAAATAGCCAGTTAGTAACAGAAATTGAAGCCAATGGCACCATTACTGCAAACCCGTAACAAATTGCAAAAGCTGCTGCGCTAGTTACAGAAAGTTTAGCCGCAGAAATAAAACGATAATCAATTTCTTTGGCAGCTGCACGACCAAACACTGTGCTTGCTCCAAATGCTACAACTGCTAATAAGCTAAACAGTACTGCTATTAAACTTGCATTAGTGCTTGCTCCAACTAAACCTGTTGTGAATGCAGGGAAAGCCATTAAAAAGGCTCCTGTTAAGGCAAGTCCTCCCCAAGTAATTAGCTTTGGGGTAATTTTTTCTTTTAAAACAATTTTGGCCAAGAATAAAACTACAGCAGGTTGTAGCAATTGAATAATTGCAGTTATGGCTAAAGGACTTTTCGGAGAACCCAGTACTTCCTGCAAAGCAGAAATATAGAAGAAGTTGCCAAGCAGGCCACTTAAAATAATAGTAGTAATTAAAGAGATCTTGGCTTTTACAGAGGAAGCCATGAAAGACTCTCTTTGTCTGTATAAAAAGAATAATAGAGGAATAGCTGCAATTAAGTTTTCAATTGCAATTAAGTACACTACAGGAAAACTGGTTAAGTTTGTGCGTAACAAAGCCCCAAACGCCCATAAAATAGCAGCGGCAGCTATAAATGCACTGTGATATTTTTGTTTAACCGCAAACTGAAAGTCCATTTATATAGATACTCCTGTTATTTTCATTAATATTTACCAGGTTAGATGCCTAAAAACTGCACTTGCAAAAACCTTGGCGTATATTACCAGATGAAGGGCAGAATTGACTAGTAAAATGCTTGTTATATAGATAATTAGCAATATTTTGCATTTTCTTCATAAATCGCTCAATAAGGCTTGCGCTAAATGAAAGTGCTGGTCTATAATGCTTTTACCTTGGTCCTTGAAAACTGTATATATCATCAAATTAATTTGATGCATTGAGGTCTTTTTGTTCGCGTGGAGGTGCAAACTTCCAACAATTTCATTGTGAGCGACAAAAAATCAATAAAACCATTTCAAAAAATGTTTTATAAAAATAAGTGTCTAAAAAGAATCAAAAAATCTCAAAATCTTCGAAAATAGTGCAGAAGTATTAAATAAGCTAGCAATAGCTAATTTGTATTTCCAAATGAATTTCGAAGCAAAAAGCTACAAAGAGTAAGTAGTGGATGCCTTGGCAGAAAAAGCTGATGAAGGACGTATGGGCGCGAAAGTGCACGATCAGATCCCTAATATCGTTATTAGTCGTGCGTGTCCGAATGGGGAAACCCCTTAGTCGTGTCTATTTATAGACATGATATTAAGAACTATCCTCCGAATATATAAGAGGATAAGAAGCAAGCCTGTGAATTGAAACATCTCAGTAACAGGAAGAAAAAATACCACAGAGTATTCCGTTAGTAGCGGCGAGCGAAAGCGGAAGAGCCCAAACCTATGTTTCGGATTTATTTTCGAAGCTGCTCCGCAGCCTAGATCATAGATCACCATAATGGTGGCAGTGAAACAGAGGTGTTATAGGAGTTAATCGTTGTTATTCCATAAATAACAGAACTAGTTTTAGAAAATCTATTTATAGACGAAGTCTCTGGAAAGAGACTCCATAGAACGTGATAGGCGTGTAGTCGAAATATTTAGGTCTAGTTGGATTAAGATCCTGAGTACCACCCGATAAGAGAAAGCTGGTGGGAATTAACCGTAACCACACGGTAAGGCTAAATACTTTTTCTGACCGATAGTGAACAAGTACCGCGAGGGAAAGGTGAAAAGATCCGCGTGTAGCGGAATGAAATAGTTTCTGAAACTACTTACTTACAAGCAGTTGAAGTCCGGACTTGTCCGGATGACAGCGTGCCTATTGAAGAATGAGTCTGCGAGTTATTGTTAGAGGCAGCTTAAGCCGTTCTGCGGTGGAGGCTCAGCGAAAGCGAGTTCGAAAGAGCGATTTATATGTCCCTAGCAATAGACCCGAAACCATGTGATCTAGCCATGAGCAGGATGAAGTTTCACGAAAGTGAAATGGAGGTCCGAACCGGTAAACGTTGAAAAGTTTTCGGATGACTTGTGGTTAGCGGTGACACGTCAATCGAACATGGATATAGCTGGTTCTCTCCGAAACAACTTTCGGGTTGGCCTCCGGCCAATTGTACTGTGGGGTAGAGCACTGTTTGAGTTCTAGGGGACTTCGGTCTTACTAGACTCTCACAAACTACGAATACGCAGTTACATTAACCGGGGAGTTAGACTACGGGCGATAAGGTCCGTTGGTCGAGAGGGGAAGAGCCCAGATCGTCTGTCAAGGTCCCAAAGTTTATGCTAAGTTAGTAAGGATGTGAGATTTCAAAGACAGCTAGGAGGTTCGCTTAGAGGCAGCTATCCTTTAAAGAGTTCGTAACAGATCACTAGTCGAGAAATCTTGCGCCGAGAATGTAAGGGGAATCAAGCATAACACCGATACAGCGAACTAATATAATCTTCGGATTATGTTATTGGTAGGAGAGCGTTGTGTGTGGAACGAAGCAGAATCGTGAGGTTCTGTGGACTGCACACAAGTGAGAATGCAGACACGAGTAGCGAGAGTTAGGTGAGAATCCTAACCACCGAATGAGTAAGGTTTCCTCAGCCATGGTCGTCATCTGAGGGTAAGTCGGTCCTAAGCAGAGGCCGAAAGGCGTATGCGATGGCAAACAGGTTAATATTCCTGTACCTTGTATTATTTCGTTATACCTAAGGAGGGACGGATGTGGAGACATGCACCCAGCTATACGCTGGGCTAAGTAATAAGTTAATTGCTTTTAGGTAAATCCGGGAGCGGTGTTGCTGGCTACGGTCAGCTGAAAACGAGTTGCAAACGATAACCAAAGCTTCGGCAGCGGTGAAGTGTATGAGTTCACGTTCCAAGAAAATCTTCTATGGGAGAAATAATCAAGTCCGTACCGTAAACCGCCACAGGTACTCTGGTAGAATATACCAAGGTGGACGGGTGATTCCACGTTAAGGAATTCGGCAAATTACCTCCGTAAGTTCGCAAGAAGGAGGCCCGTACACAGGCTTGCCTGTGATATGGGGGCACAAAATAGGTTCTATCGACTGTTTAACAAAAACACAGATCCCTGCTAAACACGAAAGTGGATGTATAGGGGTTGACGCCTGCCCAATGCCAGAAGATTACGGAAGGGGGTGATTCATAGCTTGCTATGATGAGCTTCTGACTTAAGTCCTGGTCAATGGCGGCTGTAACTATAACGGTCCTAAGGTAGCGAAGTTCCTCGGCGCTTAATAGGCGTCCCGCACGAAAGGCGTAACGAGTTGAGCACTGTCTCAACGTGGAGCCCGGCGAACAATGAAATGGCTGTGAAGATGCGGCCTACCCGCACCAGGACAAAAAGACCCCGGGATCTTTACTATATCTTTGCATTGTGACAAGGATATTATCGTAGAGTGTAGGAAGGAGACTATGAAGTTGCGGCGCTAGCTGTAATGGAGTCGCCAATGTAACACTTCCCTATGATATTTTTGTTGCTAATCGTGACCGTAATCCGGTTACGAGACAGTGCAAGGTGGGTAGTTTGTCTGGGGCGGATTCTTACTAAAAGATAACGTAAGATTTCTAAGGTCGGCTCAAGCTGGATGGAAATCAGCTGAAGAGCGTAAGAGTATAAGCCGGCTTTACTGTGAGAGAGACATCTCGAACAGTCACGAAAGTGGGATCTAGTGACCCTTTGGTTACTCGTGGGAGTGCCATTGTTTAAAGGATAAAAGTTACCCCGGGGATAACAGGCTAGTCTTGCCAGAGCGTTCATAGCGGCGGCAAGGTTCGGCACCTCGATGTCGGCTCGTCACATCCTGGGACTGTATAAGGCCCCAAGGGTTGGGCTGTTCGCCCATTAAAGTGGCACGCGAGCTGGGTTCAAACCGACGTGAGTCAGGTTGGTCTCTATCCGGTGTGGGCGTTCGAGACTTGAGAGAACTGACTCCTAGTACGAGAGGATCGGAGCCAGGTAACCTCTGGTGCACCAGTTGTTTGTAAACAAGCATAGCTGGGTAGCTAAGTTACTATATGGATAAACGCTGAAAGCATATAAGCGTGAAGCCAAGCTCAAGATAAGGTCTCGTCATTAGACCCGCAGTAGACTACTGCGTTGATAGGCGTTAGGTGTACAGGCAGCAATGTCTTTAGCCAAGACGTACTAATCGGTCGAAAGCTTTTTGCTTTTCAATTCATTTGGAAATGTAAATTAGCAGATTTAATGGTTTCTTTTTAGTGTCTAACTTCCTTCAGATGGTATCTGAAGTGGATGTTTCGCCATCACTTTCAAAATAGAACTTCGATGTAATCAAAAAGATGATAGATATATACAGTTTTCAGGGGCAAGATGCTCTTGAATTCAAAATTTAATACGCAGCGGTCTTTAGAAACCACTCAATTTGCACAAAGTTGACTGATTTCTGGTGACCGTAGCGGCGTGGCACCACCTTTTCCCATCCCGAACAGAGCAGTGAAACGCGCCAGCGCCGAAGATACTCGGACCGCAGGGTCCCGGGAAAATAGGTCGTTGCCAGAACATAGAACCCAAGCTTAATCGCTTGGGTTTTTTGTTTGAATAGTTGGCCTCGCCCTTCCGGTTAAGGAATACTCAGATATATTCCGGTAGGTCGTTGCCAGAACAATGTGCCCAAGCGAAAGCTTGGGCTTTTTGTTACAAATTTTCTTAAGCCACTTCACTAGTCCTCGCCTAAATAGGCTGCGGGACGTTCATTGGCTTAGAGAAATTTGCAACCAAGAATGACACTTGAAAAACGGCGGGCGAAAGAAGAAAAATATGTGCTACCATTATATATATGGACCCAATTGCAAAGACTAATTCCAACCCAACAGATACTTCAACCCAATGGGGTGGTTTGCCTCCGCTTGGTGGTGGTCCTGTCGCTGCAGTGGCTGCTGCTCCTTTAACTGCAAAAGAAGAACCACAGTTAGCATCTGCAGGAAGTGCAACTCAGTCTGTGGCAAGTTCTTCAGGAGACAAAATTCAAATTTTAAAGTTGCTAGGAGACATTGGTCGCGCACTTCATAATACTTACAGCGAAGTGAATCAGGATACTGCAGAAGGATTTGTGCAGGCTCGCAACGAAATTGAATCTTTACGTGGTTTAATTGAAGGAAAAGTAGGGTCTGAACTTACAGTTACAGATAAAGACGGGTTATTATGCTTGCTTACTTATCTAGATAAAAAACTAGAACGAAGAGTGCAGAACTCCGATAGCAGTATGGGCAGCTACTAACTTTCCTATACCTAAATATTAGGCAGAAGGGAAAGACTTTTTCATATCTATTACAAAGCGCTTTGCCATCTGCTTGTTGGTCAGAGAATCCCATGCCTTATTAATGTCTTTAATGTTTATGATTTCAATCTCGGGAAGTATTTTGTGCTCTGCACTATATTCCAGCATTTCCTTCGTTTCCTTAATACCACCAATGCCCGAACCGGCAATAGATTTTTGCCCACTAATAATATCGCCAGAGTGAAAACCTGGCATTGGTTCAATTGGTCCTACTAAACAGATAGTTCCATGTATATTTAGTAGTTCTAGATAGGGCGACAAATCGTGTGCACTTGGAATCGTATCTAGTAAAAAATCGAATTTGTGTGCTGCGTTACTCATTTCGTCTTTTGAAGAAGAGATAATTACTCCGGTGGCACCATAGGATTTTGCTACATCTGCCTTTGCCGGAGATGAGGTTATAACCCAAACTTCCGCTCCCATGGCTTTTGCGTACTTTACGCCCATATGTCCTAGACCTCCCAGACCAATTACACCAACTTTTTTACCTGGACCAACATTCCAATGCCTAAGAGGAGAGTAAGTAGTAATGCCTGCACATAAAAGTGGAGCCGCCTCTGCCATACCTATGGACTCGGGCAGGTGTAATACAAAATGTTCCTGTGCAACCATAGTGGTTGAGTAACCACCTTTGGTGTTGCTGCCATCTATAGAGTCTTTTGAGCTATATGTCCAAACCGTGCCTTGAAAACAACTGTTTTCATAGCCGTTTTTGCAGGCCTCGCAGCTGCCACAACTGTTTACCATACAGCCTACACCAACTTTATCGCCAGGCTTAAACTCCTTTACAGCACTGCCTACGCGAGTTACCACTCCTACAATTTCATGACCAGGCACACATGGATATTCTATTTCACCCCAATCTCCCCTTGCAGTATGTATATCGCTATGGCACACACCACAGTAGTGAACTTCAAGCTCTACATCAGTGGCATTTGGCTCGCGTCTTTCAAATTCAAAATATTCAAGTGGTTTTTTGGCTGAGGGAGCTGCAAATGATTTTGTTTTCATATATTAATTATCGCACAATTAGTTTTCTAATCTTCGTAGTTCGGTGTGCTATAATTGCTTTGAAAGGGCTATAGAGCTCTTGTTGTTATTGGTTACGCAAGTAGTAAATAAGAACAGGAAAATTCAACTCTCTAGCAAATTTTCATTATGTCAAAAATTGCGAAAGCAAAAGTTAAAAGGTATTTTGCTGTAGAAGCAGATGCTAGTGCCCGTAAGGAGTTAGATAAGTATTTAGAAACCCTTGCAAATCCTCCTCGTTCCTTTTCTAAGGGCGAAATTGTTACCGGTAAAGTAGTAGGCGTTGGAATAGGCGAATTGCTTGTAGACGTTGGTGGCCGTGCAGAAGGTGTGGTTGCAGGAAAAGAGTTACGTCTTGAAGGAGACAAAACAGTGCAGGTTTTAGGAGACGACGTTCTTGTTTACGTTATTAAAGGCGAAAACGATAAGGGCCAAATTGAACTTTCTATCCGTAGAACTGGAAGTGCCAGAAAGTGGTACGACCTTAAGATTGCTAAAGATACAGATCTTACTGTTACAGTAAAAGCTATCGAGGCAAATACAGGTGGAGTAATTGTAGACGTAGGAGGAGGCCTTCGTGGTTTCATTCCAACATCTCAATTAGACAGCGGCAGAATTTATCTTGGTGCAGCTTACAGCGATAAAGCTCAGGCTACTCAGGAGTTGCAGAACCGTCTTGCAGATTTAATTGGTAAGGAATTAGAAGTTAAGATTATCGAGATTGACCGCGAAAAGAATCGCGTTATCTTCTCCGAAAAATTGGTACATTCTAGCGCCAACGCCGAACTTCGCAAGGAAACACTTTCTAAAGCTCAGGTAGGAACAAACTTAGAAGCAGAAGTTACCGGCATTGCGCCATTCGGCTTATTTGTAAGTGCTCAGGGTCTAGAAGGTTTAGTGCATTTGTCCGAAATTTCATGGGACAAAGTTACAAATCCATCGGACTTCTATAAGGTTGGCGACAAAGTTAATGTCAAAATTATTGGTATTCAAGATGAAGGTAAGAGAGTTGCTTATTCAATTAAGCGCTTACTTCCAGATCCTTGGGATGACTTGGTTAAAGGCTTTGAAGTTGGTCAGATTGTTGAAGGCAAGGTTACCAAAGTTGCAGATTACGGAGCATTTGTTCGTATTGGCGACGGCTTAAATGGTTTAATCCACATTTCTGAAATGTCGGATAAACTAGTTAAAGATCCTAACGATATAGTTAAATATGGCGACGATATTAAAGTCATGATTATTTCTATTTCTCGTGAAGACCGTCATTTAGGCTTATCTATTAAGCGTATTGCCAAAGGCGAAAAGCCAACTGCAAAAGTAGAAAGCGAAGAAGAAGGCCAGATGGCACCAGAGCTAGCAAGTTTAAAGAATATTTTGGGCGACGATTCGGACGAAAAGTAAAGAGAAGGCTTAGGAATATTTATAGGTAAGAATATAAGGGAAGGCGCCACAAGGCGCCTTCTTTTGCGTTATAGCGCGATAATTTTAGCCCGAAATCTTTAGCAATCGTTTGACTAAACTGCTAAAAATAGTATAAAGTTGACATACATATTTTTAGTTTCTAGCTCAGCGAATAATACACAGAAAGGAACAAATATACTCAGAATGGACAACACTTTAGAACGGGCAGAATTAGTTTTTAGTCGCCTTACAAAAAACGCTAGAAAGATAATCGTAGCAGCCTATGAGGTGGCTCGAATTGATGCAAATAATTTAACACAAGAAATTAAGCCTAAGCATATTTTTGTAGCGGTATTGCAAAATAGAAGTACCTTGGCCGCAAGGTTATTAGAGAAGTTGAACATCGATTTAGTTCGTACGTCGGAAGCTGTTTTAGGAAATATTCTTACAGAAGCTGTCAATGGTTCATTTGTTCCCAATGCAGACTTTAGAAAATTAATTGGCGAGGCTTTCCTAGAAAGTGCTGCTTTGGGTCATGTTTATGTGGGTAGCGAACATTTATTGCTAGCAATTTTGCATTATGAGAATTTACAGTTTGTAGAAGATCTTGCAGACTCTGGTTTAAGCTATGACGTTATAAAGCAAGAGTTATTAAATTTCGGATCATACCAAGCTGGTGTCTTTGCTCAACCCGGAGCTCCTGGAAGCAATGTACCAAACAATAACATGAACGACTCAGCTGGCGACTCACCTTTTGGAGGAGCTGGTTTAAATGGTCTTGGTGGTTTAGGAGGAATGCCCGGCGCAAATGGTTTTGGTGGTCCGGCAAATGGCGGTAACGCATTAGAATTCTTCGGACGCAATATGAATGAAGCTGCCAAGGCAGGAGAATACTTGCCATTGTTAGGCAGAGAAGAAGAAGTAAATAGAATGATAAATATTTTAAGCAGGCGCACAAAGAATAACCCAATTTTGGTAGGGGAAGCCGGAGTAGGAAAGACAGCAATAGTAGAAGGTTTTGTACAGAAAATAGTTAAAGGTGATGTGCCAAATTCCTTTAAAGATGCAGAAGTATTTCAGGTAGATGTGGCAGCTATTATTGCTGGCGCAAAAATACGGGGCGATGTAGAAGAGCGTATTATTGCAATTATGGAGGAGCTAGAGAAATCTCCTAACCGCATTGTTTTCTTCGATGAAATTCACATGATTGTTGGTAGCGGTTCTGGTGGTGGCAACGATATTGCCAATGTCTTAAAGCCTTACCTTACTCGTAGCGATTTTAGAATTATCGGCGCGACTACTCCAGACGAATATCGCAAGTATTTTGAAGAAGACTCTGCTTTAGCCAGAAGATTCCAGCCTGTTACTGTAGAAGAGTTAGATCAGCCCAATACAATAGAGGTTTTAAAATTCCTAAGGCCAAAGTTTGAAGACTTTCATAGAGTACAAATTACAGACGAGGTAGTTGCTGCGGCGGTTAAGCTTTCGGCTAGATATGTTGCAGACAGACATTTGCCAGACAAGGCAATAGACTTAATAGACGAAGCTGCGGCTAAACGTAAAATTTTGCGTTCAAGACAAGACCCTGGTACTGGCCACTTAGAAAGTTCGCTTACAGAAGTAGGTAAGAAAAAAGACTCTGCTTTAGATAGCGGAGACCTAGATATGGCAGGTAAGCTACGATTACAAGAGGTAGAAATTGGTAATGAAATTGCCAATACCAATGCCAAGAATAATAGAATTAGTGTGCGCTATAAAGTACAAGTAGAAGATCTTAAGCAAATAATCTCTAACTGGACCAAAATTCCTGTCTCTTCATTAAGCGATTTCGATTTAAAGAACATTGTGGCAATAGATAAAGTTATTGGTAGTAAAATTATTGGTCAAAAAGATGCTGTGCAAAGAGTGTCTAGTACTCTAAAGAGAGTAAAGCTTGGGCTAAGTAGCGGAGTTCGGCCAATGGCGTCGTTCTTGTTCCTTGGTCCTACTGGAATTGGTAAAACCGAGACAGCCAAAATAATTGCCAAAGAACTGTTTGGTACAGAAGATGCACTTATTCAGCTTAATATGAGCGAGTATATGGAGGCTCATTCGGTTGCCAAAATTATTGGCTCGCCCCCTGGTTACGTTGGCTACCAAGATGGTAAGAATGTTGCCGAAATTGTGCGCAAAAGGCCATATAGTCTTATTCTTTTCGACGAAATAGAGAAGGCTCATCCGGATACTCTTAATATTCTGCTGCAGATTCTAGAAGAGGGTTACTTAATGGATAGCCATAGCCGCAAAGTTCCATTTACAAACACAATTGTTGTAATGACATCAAATATTGGCGCTTCGCAAATTGCCGACGATAAAACTCTAGGTTTCGACGTTTCGTTCCCAGCAGAACCAAATCAGAAAATAGAGGAGGCGTTTTCTGCAATGCAATTACGTATTTTGGCCGAGTTAAAAAATCACCTTCGCCCAGAGCTTATAAATAGAATAGACGAGGTAGTTGTTTTCCGTGGTCTAAATAAAGAAGATATGGCAGACATTGTAAAATTACAATTAGACTACCTAAACCAAAAATTATTAGAGCGAAAACTTTCGCTTAGTTATAACGCAAAAGTTGTTAACTATTTGGCAGAGGAAGGATTTAGTAAGGAGTTTGGAGCTAGAAATGTACGCAGAAAAATTCAAGAAGCTGTAGAAAATAAACTTGCCGAATTTATTCTAGATTCTAACTTGGCAGCCGATCTTCACAAAAGAGAGAAGAAAGATCTTCCAGTTTTGGCTGTTGCTGCAGACTTAGACTCTGGCAAAGTACGCTTTTCGGCTACAAAATAGTACTAAAGTTCTAAGTTTCAGAAAAATCTCAGGATCTCGGGATATACTATAAATAAGGTATTAACTTTACCCGTAGAAACTCAATGGCAGCAAAGAAATCTGTAATGTATGTGTGCGAAAACTGTGGGTCGGAGTACGCCCAGTGGTTGGGTCAGTGTACAAATTGTAAACAGTGGAACAGCATTGTAGAACAAGATGTTTCAGAAAATGTTACGCAAAGTATACTTAATTATGACGTAGCTAAAACAGGTGGAAAGCAAAGTCTGTCTAGAAGTTTGGCAGATGTAAATAAGAATGCAGACAAAGAGTTTACTCGTAAGGGTACTGGTATAAGCGAGCTAGATAGAGTGCTTGGTGGCACAGAGAATAATAAGGGTTTAGTGCAAGGAAGTGTTATTCTTATTACTGGCGAACCTGGTATAGGTAAATCTACTTTATTGTCGCAATTCGCTCTGCTGCAGGCTATTTCGGCTACAGATGTTACTTATATTAGTGCAGAAGAATCTCTAGACCAGGTAAACTTACGCTTACAAAGATTGTTAAATGCCTACAATCTAGAACAAAGAGACCAGGCTATGATAACCTTGCAGCTGTCGCACACAGTGTTGCTTGAAGATATTCTGCAAATAATGATGTCTGCTAATTCACCAAAGACGCTGATAGTAGACTCTATTCAGGCTATTGGCAGTAACTCTGTTAAAGGTATTCCTGGTGGTTTAGCACAGATAAAGTACTGCGCCGCCGAATTGATCATTGCCGCCAAAAAGCTTGGTAAGACGCTGGTTTTGGTAGGTCATGTAAATAAAGAGGGTACAATTGCTGGTCCTAAGACTTTAGAGCATATGGTAGACCTGGTCTTGCATTTTGAAGGCGAGGCTCGCAGTGGTATTCGTATCTTAACCTCGCGTAAAAATCGTTTTGGTAGTACAGACGAAATTGGCTTATTTGCAATGGGCCCCAACGGTTTAGAACCTTTGGAATCTTCAACTTCGCTGCTAGATTTAACAGACGATGGTCCTATTGTAGGAAGCGTGAAAACCATTGTAATGGAAGGGCGTAGGCCACTTGTGGTAGAGGTGCAATCTTTGTTAACCAAGACAGAGTTTCAGTACCCTAAACGAGTAGCAGAAGGAGTGTCTTTGGCGCGCTTGCAAATGCTTATAGCAGTAGCCTCGCGCTACTTGGGGTTAAAATTACAAGATTATGATATTTACTTAAACATTGCTGGTGGCTTAAAGCTAAGTGACCGATCTGCAGATTTGGCAATAGTTTACGCCCTTCTTACAAGTGTAAAAAACTATGCTGTACCCGCTACAGGAGTAGTGTATGGGCAGGTTTCTTTGTCTGGTAAGGTTGCAGGAGATTTGTGGGACGAAAATAGAACCACAGAAGCCAAGAGACTTAGTTTAAAAGTGTTGCAATCGCCTAAAGCTGTAAGACTTGTAAGTAGTCTTAGATAAATTTCCTTTACTATAGGCTTGACTACGCCATATATTATAGGGTATAATGACCCCAGATCTTTTAGAAGTAACTGCGTCTGCCTAGCTGGAAATTTTTCCCAGAGTCTGGTTCGCGTACAACGTTCCGTAAGGAGCGTCCTTACTGGACTCTCGGAAAAGCCGCTAGTATCGTAGTTACTTCTAAGAAAGATTTAGGCACTGTGTACGGTTGCTCGCCATCTGCAAGCATGCTTTGCTTGCGAATGGGGGTCGGTCGGGGCAGTGCCGATCCCATTTTTAACCCCCCAATCATTTTTCAATTATTCTAAAGACCAATAGGATTCTTTGTAACAGACTGCTTTGCATTGCGATTCATACTTCTGTGGACTTATGGTCCACAACCAAGAAGTAATTTTTTGACATCGAAAATTCAACGGGTTACAGTAGGGTATAAACTTTTGTTATTAAGAGATGCCCCGCCAACAGATAAAACTAAGTGTAGACCCAGATACATATAAATCACTTAAAAAAGAGGCTGTAAAAGCCAATTTGCCAATTTCTACCTTTATTCGCAAGACTTTGCAGGATGTTCTACTAAACGAAGGGCTGCCTGTAATAGAGCCAGTAAAAGTAAGCCAGCAGCCAGTAGTAAACCTAATGGAACAGGCTATAGAAGAGGAAGTAGCAGAAGTTGCAGACTTAACAGAGAAGCTATTTACTGTGTCGGATATTGTAGCTGCTCAACAGGACAGTATGAAAAAAGAATCTGCTGCAAACAATATGGTAGAAAGCGCTCCAATTCAGGTTAAAGATGGCTCTGCCACAATAGAAGCCGAAGATAAAGAAAAGGGCAAAACAGTAAAGATTACTATTAATATGTGGTAACTGCTAAAGCAGCTTTGCTGGTCTTTTTTGTAGGGTCAACCAAGAATCTGCTTAACGATTTTCTTCCCACAATAAGCTTGTATTCAAGCTGAGAGCGATTAAATACAGTTGCTCTGGTACGGAAAATAAAACCTCCCAAGTTTAGGGTAATATAGATAATTAAACGCAAGCTACGTCCGTGGCTAGACCGTACTGGTACAGAACCACAGATATTCGGGTTGTCGTATTCTTTTAGTAGCTCGTCAATGCGGTCGCTATAGCCAACAGCCTCGGTCTCGTTTTTAAATTCGTATGGAACATTTAACTGTTTCTTGATCTTTTCGAATAACTCAATTTCCTCTTCATAGCCCAGTTTAGTGGCCACTACTGCGTCTATAGAAGTAGAGTCGGCTCCGGTATCTATCTTTGCTTTTAAATCGATTTTAGCGAGCTTTTTGATGGTCTCGGAACTAATCTCTTTGTCTGCGGCAATAATTTTGGGCTCAAGTGTCTTTTCGTAAATGGTGGTGTCCTCGTAGATTCCAATTAAGCTCCTACCAGAAATACGCTCAATGTCTTCCTCAATTTCTCCTCCAAATAAATCTTTACCCAGACGAACACCTTTTTCGGTGCTCTGAATTTTTACGCCTTTTGTTTTTGTAAGTCTCCAGCGTAAGCCGTCTTGGTTGGCAAGCTGAATAGAAAGGCCAGGGCGCGCATTCATTTCTACAATTAACGGGCCGTTTTCTCTGTCTATTAAGAAGTCTACAGAAGCGAACTTTAAGCCTGTGGCGCGCGATGCACCAATTGCATACGTAAGAATTTTTTCCCAGTAAGGGATCTTCAATCCAGATAACGGCAAGTTTGTGCCTGGCACAGTGTAAATTTGCTCGTCTTTGCCAATAATAGATGTAGTTGTAACACCGGTTGCGATATCTATACCTGTACCAACCGCACCCAGCGCCAAGTTACCACGGCCACCAGATTCCTTGGTTGGCAAGCGTAACATAGCCATAACTGGTACAGAATTAAACACAATAATGCGAACGTCTGGAACTCCTTTGTAAGAGTAGTATTTAAAGGCTTTGTGAAGCTTAATGCGCTCTTCGAAGAAAACTTTATCTGGTTGATTATGCAGCGCATATTTGCCGTCTACAATATCCGAAGCCAAGTTAATAATATCTTCTAGCGAAGACTTACTGCCATCGGCTTTAATCCAATTTCCATTTTTGTCTTGATTAAAGAAAATTTCAATGCCACCACCTTCTAGCCCAAATACAGGCTTAATTACAAAAGAAGAAGGGAGTTTATCCCAGTGAAATTCTGCAAGTTCCGAGTGATCATTAATAACTCCTAATAGTTTTGGCGTAGGAATACTTGCTTTAGCCAAGGCTTCCTTGGTTTTTAGCTTATTATCTGCAACTGCCTTTGTCTTTCTAGAGTTGTAGCGCTGAATATAGCCAATGTTGCGCTCGTTCATACCTAGAACTAGCTTGCGATTGTCCCATATTTTGCGAATGTCATCGAAAATCATGGGGGTTATTTTTCCTGAGCGTCGGTGTCGTCGCGCAATAAAATATCTCTAAAACGGATATATTCACGCACTCTTAAGCCTCTATATTTACCAACAAAGTAATTAATTACAAAGGTTAGTAAAATTGCAAAAGGGTAATTAATTAGAAATTGCTGTAACTCTGGGAAGGCAATAATCATGTAGGCCACTACAGAAGTTAAGAAAGTCTCTATAATTAGTAAGATTGCTTCTTGAGCGCGCTTCTTAAACAAAGTAGCTGTTACTTGTTCTGCTACTGTGGCTAATAGCAACAAAGCAAAAGCATTGGCATTTACTAGCGCACTAAAGCCCAACATTTTACTAGCAATAATACTTACTACTAAAGCTAGAGCAGTTGTACTTAAGACAATAGAAATCTTTGGGAAGTAGTGCATTCTGCTAAGTTTTAAGATTCTAGTAGCAATAAATGCAGAAATAACTACAACTACAATAAAAATTGTGCCAATTCTTAAACCCTGGTTAATGTCTGTGTAAGCGCTTTGCTGGTTAACCATGCCCAAAGCGTACATGCTGTAAGTAAGTATTAGAGGGGCGTAAACACCCATAGACTGCACTCCAACAATATGGCGAGCAATTCCTACTATAGTGGCTACAATTGGTAACAATAGTAATAGCAGTACAATTGGATTATCTAATCCTAGGTCGGCTGCACTTACACTAAAATTTAATAAACTATTAAGTTCGAGCATCGTTGAATTATAACTGTATTAGCAAAATAGTAAAACCTAAATTGAAGCTCGAATAATACTAGAAGAACGCCAAAAAGGGAAGGGCAACAGCCAAACAAATCTGTGTCAATCTTGCGCTACAAAAAAGCGACCACTTTTCAGTGGTCGCCTCTTTAGACACCGGTATCTGGGTATTACTTAAGTTCTACCTTTGCACCAGCTGTTTCTAGCTCTTTCTTAAGAGCTTCTGCGTCTTCCTTTGCAATTCCTTCTTTGATTGCTTTAGGAGCACCGTCTACCATATCTTTAGCTTCTTTTAAGCCAAGACCTGTAGCATTCTTAACAACTTTAATAACTGCAATTTTGTTTGCACCACCGTCGGTAAGTACAACATCAAAAATTGATTTCTCTTCTTCTGCTGGAGCTGCTTCTGCAGGAGCTGCAGCCATAGCCATCATAGGAGCACTTGCAGATACACCAAACTTTTCTTCTAGGGCTTTAACTAACTGAGAAAGCTCTAAAACTGTCATTTTTTCAAGCATTTCTGCGATCTTTGCAGAATCGCCTTTTAGCTCTACTTTATTTTCTTCCATTATAAAAACGTCTTACTAAATTAAAAATGGGCACTATTAATTAACTTATTCACCGAAACCGGCACTAAAAACTTTAAAGAGAGGAAGCTTATGCAGCTTTCTGATCTTTAATAGCGTTCACTACATTAACGAAGCCACTAATGTTTGCTCCAAGTACGCGAACGAATCCGCTAATTGGGGCTTGCATTGTGCCAAGAACCTTTGCAAGCATAATCTCGCGACTAGGCAAGCTGGCAAGTTCTTCAACGTTTGCTGCAGTAATTGCTTTTCCTTGCAAATAACCACCTACGAACTCTGCTTTTTGTGACTTCTTTATGAAAGCCGACACAATTTTTGCAGCCTCGGATGACTGTTTGCCTGTAAAAACAACCGCATGCTGACCAGTCGAATACTCACTGTTAAAGGGTAGAGTGTTCTTTTCTAATGCAAGCTTGAACAAACTGTTCTTGATTACATGAAATTCTGCACCTACTTCTGAAAGGCTCATCTTTAAGGCCGAAGCTTCGTTTGGGTTAATTGCCTTTGGGGCAACAACGAACATTGCTTCTGCATCTGAAACCTTGATTTGCAGTGCGTCAACGGCTGCAGTCTTTTGGACTTTAGTCTTTGGCATTGAATATTAAATTAAAAACTAAATTGCTGGCACCCATAAAGTTGGAAGTGGAATAGAGGACACACGAAGAGGGGATATATAACACAACTTCAACTAATGAAATAGTTGGGCGTTTTCTCCTCCGCGGGTCTTATAAATTTTATCTCGCAATAAAATTACTGCCTGCTTCTCTGGACTCCTGAACTTTAACATAAATAAAAGAGTGGAGCAAGCCTTGTAAATTAACTTTGTTATAATTTTCAGAATGACAACTTCAGGGATTAGAATCCGCAAGTTAGAGAACAGAGACCTTGAACAGGTTGCACTAGTAGTGCAGAAGTCAATGTTACCTTCTTTAGCCAAGCTTTCTCCAGAGATAATTCAAAAGAAACTTAGTCGAAATAATACCACAAACTTTTTAACAGGAAGGGAGCTTGTTGAATACTTTGTAGCGGAAAGAGAAACCGAGATATTAGGTTTAGTTGGCTTACAAGATAATGAGATTAGAACATTTTATGTAGATCCCACTCGTCAAGGGCAGGGTATTGGCAGGCTGCTTTATAACAAGATCATTGAACTAGCTAAAGTTCGAAATTTTAAAGAATTAATAGTGAAATCTTCTGAAGAAGCATTTGATGTATACAAACACCTAGGTTTTATAAAGGTAAATAAAATATGGAAGACTACCGAAGATGGAAGTAAACACTTTACTATACTTATGAAACAGATTCTTTAAAACTTTAGTTAAATCCTCAAAAAAGCTAGACTTAATTATGACATTTCCCGTGCACGCAGCTGTTGGTGTAGGTGTTGGCATTCTTGCTTACAAGTATGTTCCAGCATTTCAAGATGAAAGAGTAGTACTAATTGTGCTGCTAGCGCTGTTGTTTTCGGTGTGGCCAGATATAAATGTGGCCTGGAAGAAGATGAACCAGCATCATCATGATATAACTCATTATCCAATCTTCCCTGTGGGGATTCTGGCAGTTGCAGTTTATTCCTCAATTTTAGGAACGGAAAATTTAGAGTTTGTAATATTTTTTGCTATTCTGTGGCTATTGCACTTGTGTTTAGACAGCTTTGGCGTACGCGAAGGCATGCTGTGGTTGTGGCCACTAAGCAAAAAAGAGTACTCGGTAACCAAGCTTTCTAACCGCGTAAAGCTAGAGCGCAGAAAGATAACTGCGCATTACTTTAAACATGGAGTTTTTGTGGCGGAGGTGTTAGTGGTTGCCGCTGCCGCAGGAGCAATTCTTTCTAGCTTTTAACATCCAAAAAAAATCCGCTTGCGCGGACTTTTTCTAGTTTTAATATTTGTATTACTTGCTTAAGCGAAGAGGAGCACCCATAGTAGGCTTAACAATCATTTTGGCGATTGAGTCTGGACCTAGCTTGCGAGTTTCGTTCTTAATAGAATCTATTGCAGCTGTTAAGTTCTTGGCAATATCTTCTGTGCTCATGTCTGCAAAGCCAAAACGTACTTTAACGTTCTTGCCAGCATCCATTTTAAAGTCGATTTTTCCAGATTTATACATTTTTACAGTGTCGCCGATATTGTCGGTAACAGTACCAGTCTTTGGGTTTGGCATTAATTGCTTTGGACCAAGAACTTTTCCAAGTTTGGCAATCTTAACCATAAGAGAAGGTTGAGCAATAACAACGTCAAAATCGAACCATCCACCCTCAATCTTTTTAACAAGATCTTCTAAACCAGCATATTCTGCGCCAGCTTCTAGAGCTTCTTTTACTTTTTCTCCTTCTGCCATTACAAGAACTTTCTTTTGTTCACCAAATTGCACAGGAAAAACAATACTTCCACGTACAGATTCGTTTTCTTGTTTAGCTTTTAGTTTAATAACTACGTTTAAATCTAGAGAATTCTTGAAATTGCCTGTAGCAATCTTGGGAAGAAGAGTAGCAGCTTCTGCAACTGTGTAATCTTTTTTGGTTAGTAAACCTGCAACAGCAGCTCTTTTAGCAGCCTGATTAGGTTTCTTTTCTTTTTTCTCGGTTGTCTTTACAGCTTTTTTTGCGGTTGCCATTTCTTAATAGTGAATAAATAATTATTTGCCAGTTACTTCTACGCCCATACTTTTGGCTGTACCAGCAATAATGTTGGCTGCAGAATCGAGTTTGTTTGTGTTTAAGTCTGGTAATTTTTGTTTAGCAATTTCTAAAACCTTAGACCATGCTAACTTACCAACTTTTTTGGTATTTGCAGTAGCAGAACCTTTAGCAATATTTAATGCTTTAAGGATTAAGAATGAAACAGGTGGCTGTTTAAACTCTAAGTCGTAAGTACGGTCATCGTAAACAGTAAGGATAGTAGGGACCAAAACGCCACGTCTATCTTTTGTTTTTTCATTGAAGTTTTGTACAAATTGACCAATGTTAACACCAGCCTGACCTAAAACAGGACCGATCTTCTGACCAGGTACAGCGTTTCCGCCTTCAATTAATAATTTGATTCTTGATTTTACTTGCTTTGCCATCGGAAAAGATTATAACAGAAATTAAGGAAATTAAACCAAGATTACAATTTGTTCACCTGTAAGAAGTCTAGAATAACAGGAGTTTCGCGACCGAAAATGGAAAGCATTACGGTAACTTGACCCTTATCTTCATTGATATCGGAAATAGAACCAACAAAATCTTTGAATGGACCGTCTGCAACTTTAACAGCATCGCCTTGGCTGAACGAAGCCATAAATGTTGGCTGCTCAACTTTTGTAAATGCCATAATGCTCTTAACTTCACGCTCGGATAGAGGAGTTGGCTTTTTTTCTGTTCCTACAAAACCAGTTACGCTGTCTGTGTTACGAACTACCATCCAGGTTTGTTCGGTTAAATTCATATGTACTAAAACGTAGCCAGGGAAGATTTTTTCGTCTTTTCTGCGCTTTTTTCCATCGCTAACCATAATTTTCTCTTGAGTAGGAACCAATACTTCTATGATTTGTTCCTCTAAGCTGGCAGCCTTTGCGCGCTGCATAATTAGGTTCGATACCTTCTTTTCATGACCAGAGTAGGTCTGAATAATGTACCAGTTAAGATTTTTTGTAAGCTTTTCTGCGATGTTCATTTTATTGTTGGAGTACTAAAAATTTTAGTCCTCTAAAGAATGCAAAGTCTAATGCGGCAATAATGCCTGCCAAAAGAATCATAAATAACAAAATTAAAGTACTGAATTTTAGCGTATCTTTGGCGCTAAGCCAAGTTACGCCACCTAATTCCTTAAAAGATGAGCCAATGAAGATAAAGAAACCCTTAAAGGCATTGAAAATACCAACAATAATATTTGCTGGTGCTTTACTAATTCCGACAAGTATTTTTTTACCTGAATTTTTAGTCTTTTTTGAAGTTGTGTCTGTTTTTGTTTCCATTTTCTTTAATGAAAGAGAGCACTAAGTGCGATTTAATGGCACGGGCACTCAGACTCGAACTGAGAGTTCGGGTTTTGGAGACCCGTGGTTTACCAATTAACCGATGCCCGCATCTCTTATTCTACAGTTTCTAGGTTGTTAAATTTGCAGCGTGGGCCAAATTGCAATTTGTCCCACTCTAAAGACACTAAAACGTAATAAATTTGACTACTTAAGCTTTGCTTCGTCGAATTTTTCGTGCTTGCCAGTAACGTGATCGAATTTTTGCATAGAGATTTTCTCTGTGACATTAATTCTGTTCTTTGTTACGTAATAAGCAGTTCCAGTTGTCTTGTTGATCAACTTGATAATGATTCTGTTGCCTTTTTTTGCCATTTCGAACTTTTTCTTTAAATTACTTAGAAGCTAGCTTATTTTCTCTTAGCATTTACTACAGATTCTTGTCTGGCAGATTCTGCCATCACAATAGCCGCAGCAACGCTCATATTAAGCGAGTTTATTTTACCATGCATAGGTATTTTCACAATAGTGTCACACTTATCGGTAAGCTCGGTAGAAAGTGATTTGTCTTCGCCTCCAATAATGAATAGTGTATCGCCAGTAAGAGGGGCATCGTAATAATAGGTATCTGTATTTACTTCAATTCCTACAATATTCCAATTTGCTCTTTTTAAAGCAGAAATTGCTGAGTATAAACTCTCTTGAATAATTTCTACGTGGGCTAACGCTCCGGCCGAAGTTCTAAACAACTGCGGGCTAATAGCGTGCTTTGGTTGCAAAACAATGCCGTCTAGGCCAAAAACTTCGGCCGAACGAGCAATTGCTCCTGCGTTATCTTCCAATTGAGCTTCTCTAATATAGATAAGCTTATGAGCAGGAATCTGGCTAGATTTGCCCATTGACATAAGTTCAGAATCTGCGAAAGATACCTTTTCTAAGTAGTCTTGAATACTTTTTGCCTTTACAACTGCCTCTGCAATAACACCTTGGTGATTCTGAGTTTGACTCATCCAGTTTAACTTCTTCTTGGGTGTCCAAGTAATAGAGAGGTGACGAGGCTGCATTAGCTTTATCATTTGTTCAATTTTGTCGTCGCGGTTTATTCCTTCCTCTAACATGACTTTTTTAATGTCATGATTCGAGCGTAAAAGTTCTATTACCGAGTTACGTCCTTCAATTTGCATAGGGCATTATAGCAACTCGCGCCTAATAATAGCGCGTATTAGTTCTTGAATTTCTTCTATTGGCAAAATTTCCCCCTTATTATTGCAACAATCTATTAATTTCCAGTGCGGAAATTTTGCACAGTTATCTACTAACTGTTGTGCAGATTTTTTTTGATGATCTAAGTCATCTTCGGCAATATCCTTAGTGCCATAGGTTTTTCGGGCTCGCGTCTTGTGCGCATTGGCATAAGAAATCTCTGGGTTTACATATAATGCCACCACTAAATCTTCTTTTATCATGCCCAATTTATTGTAGCCGGCTTCTAAAAGCCAACTTTGATAATTATCTTTATCTTTTTGTGCAGTAAACTTGGCGGTTTGGTGCACAAGCGAGGCTGTAATATAGCGATTACTAAGTACAAACTTTCCTGCGGACAAAGCCTCCTTAATAGATTTAGACATAGTTGCCTGATCTAAAACCAGCGGTAAAGAGACTAGGTATGGAGATGTATCGTTTAAGCCTCCAAATTCTCCTGCAAAGTATCTTCCTGCCAACTTTCCCCAAAATTCATTGTATTGCGGAAAATCTAAGGTAAAAGTGGTTTTTTTAAGTTCACCTTCAATATAATCCTTAAGTAGGGCAAGCTGAGTTGTCTTGCCACTGCCGTCTGTTCCTTCTATAACAACGAATTTACCTTGCTTGAGTGTGTTTTTGCGAGTAGGCATCTTTAAATATAACGCAGAAGAGGGCATTTGAAAATTTCGGTTCTAGATATGTAATAAATTGGCTTTTCTGTTGTTAGAATAGGTAGTGAGTTTAGTGTCCGGCTAAATTTTGCTGACGCTTGTCCTAACGGGAGCTCAAAATCGTCACTAGCCTAGGTTAGTGATTGAGGGCACCCACCTTTTCAAGTTAGGGTGAAAATTTGGCCGGACACTGAACTCTTTGTGTTTCGATTTTCTTGTTGTTAAGCTATAATTCCCTAGTTATTCTTTTTAGTGCTGAAATAGCTCAGTTGGTAGAGCAACTGTTTTGTAAACAGTAGGTCCAGGGTTCGAGTCCCTGTTTCAGCTAATTGTTCTAGTGCTGGCAAGACTTTGTGCAAGGGTGGCGGAGTGGTCAATCGCGCCTGACTGTAAATCAGGTCTCTACGAGTTCGGGGGTTCGAATCCCTCTCCTTGCAATTTTTAAAACATTACAGTGAGTATCACTGCTGAAATAGCTCAGTTGGTAGAGCATTCCCATGGTAAGGGAAAGGTCTTGGGTTCGACTCCCAATTTCAGCTTATTTTCATAATCATTGGTTATCATTATTCCAGAGGTCGAGAGAGGAAGCAGGGTATAGTCTATGGTATAATTTGCAAAATCTTTTCGACTCAAAACCTTCGCTATGCAAATGCGGCGAGTCGCTAGGAATTATTTAAATAAAGGTTTAAAACAAAATGCAAGAAAACAAGCAAGCAAGTAGACCAGGGTCTAGTTCTAGTAATTCTTATGGTCAGGGTGGACCACGCCACAATGCGCCTCGTCCAGTTACCCCTTTAGCTCCTGTAGTTCCTGTTAAGGCAGCTCCAAAAGCACCAATTACATCCGAACCAAAGTTCAAAACAAAAGTAGCTTTACCAGAGGTAAAAGATCTTTTACGTGCTGGTGTACAGTTTGGTCACGAAGTAAGAAAAAGAAATCCAAAGATGGAAAACTTCATCTTCGGTAAGAAAAACAACATCAATATTATCGATATCGCCAAATCTCTTCCTATGTTGGAAGAAGCAGGCAACTTCCTTTCTAATGCTTTGGCAGAAGGTCCTATTGTTTTTGTAGGAACAAAGCGTCAGGCAGCAGAAATTGTTACCGAGGCAGCTGTTAAATCTGGTGCATATTTTGTTACCAACCGTTGGGCTGGTGGCTTAATGACCAACTTCGAGCTTATTAAAAAGAGTTTAGACAAATTGGTAGACCACGAGAAGCAATTCGAAGAAGGAGTTACTAACCGTACTAAGTACGAAGTAGCTTTAATGCAGAAGGAATGGGAAAGATTAAACAGACTATATGGTGGAATTAAATCTTTACGTGTTCGTCCTGTGGCAGTATTTATTGTTGACCCAACTTACGAAACTAACGTAGTAAGAGAATGTAATATGTTGGGAATTCCTGTAGTTGCAATTGTAGACTCTAACGGAGACCCTACACGTATAGACTACCCAATTCCAGCAAACGACGACGCTATTAACTCTATCAAACTAATGGTTAACTACATGGTGCAAAGATTGGCAGAAGTGCCTTCAGAGCATAGAGTAGACCACAAGTTTAAAGATTACTCTAAATTCGACGTGCAAATTAAGAAAGTTGCTATTGCAGCTCCTGTTGTTAATGCAGCAGATAGCACAAATAGTGCAAGTAAGACTATTAAAGTTGGTACTCCTCAATTTGCAGGTAGCCAGACTCACCGTCCTGTTCGTGCAGTTGCACCAGTTGCTGCTCCTGTAGCACCTGCTGCAAAACCAGCAAAAGCTGGAGAAAAAACTGCTGCCGGAAAAGCCAAGAAAGAAGAAAAGGCTCCTGCTGCAAAGAAAGTTACCAAGAAAGATGCTGTAGAAGCAGAATCTAAAGGTATTTTGGGCAAGTTTCAGGCAGAGAAGAATACAAAAGTAGTTGCCAAATAAGCTAGAATATTTTTAGAGACTTATTATTAAATAGAAAGAAAAAACAATGGCAGAAATTACACTAAAAGAAATTAAGGAACTTCGTAACAGAACTGGTGTTGGTATTAACCACGTTAAAGAAGCTTTAAATGCTTCTAACGGAGACGTAGATAAAGCAATTCTTTACCTTCGCGAGAAGGGAATTGCCAAGGCTGCAAAACGTGCTGGTAATGCTACTAACCACGGTTTTATTGGAAGTTACATTCACGGTAAGACTATTGGAGTAATGGTAGAGTTAGAAAGCGAAACAGATTTTGCTTCCGGTTCTGCAAAATTCCAAGAATTGGCTAAAGAACTTGCAATGCATATTGCTGCTCAGTCTCCAATTTATGTAGACAGAGGTTCTGTTCCTGCAGAAATTATCGAAACAGAGAAGAAAGTCTTTGCAAAGGCTGTAGAAGGAAAACCAGAAGCAGTTGCCGCCAAGATTACAGAAGGTAAACTAAACGACTTCTACGCACAAAACGTGCTTTTAGATCAGGTTTACGTTCGCGACGAATCGAAGAAAATTATGGATTTAATGAACGATGCAGTAGCTGCTTTAGGCGAAAAAATTATTATTCGTAAGTTTGTGCGCATGCAATTAGGATTAGATCCAATTGTTGCTTCTCTTGCAGTAGTAGAAGAAGAATAATTGGCAATTGTAGGGGCGGGTTGCTTGGCAACCCGCTTTACTACACATTAGGTGTCTAGTATCTGTTTCACTTCAGAATTTAATATTTGCACATTTTATATGTCCGCAGAAATTACCAACGTTCCCGTTCACTTCGAACAAGAAATTAAGAAAATTAGAGCTGGTCGTCCTACGCCAGAAATGTTTGAAAACATTATGGTAGAGGCTTACGGGTCTATGCAAAAACTAAATTCTGTAGCGAACATTAGTATTGTAGATGCAACTTTGGTAACAGTTTCTCCTTGGGATAAATCTACAGTTTCTGCCGTTATTAAAGGAATTCAAGCTGCAGAAGGAAACTATAATCCTCTGGCTCAGGGCGATCTTATTAGAATTCCAATTGCTCCTATGAACCAGGAAAAACGTCTAGAATTTGTAAAGCACTTGCACGGCATGGCAGAAGAGCACAAAGTACAAATTCGTTTGGCTCGCAAAGATGCAATGGAAACTATCGATGCCAAGAAGAAAGCAGGAGAAATTACAGAAGACGGCCACAAAGCAGAAGGTAAGAAGGTGCAAGATCTTGTTGACCAAGCGAATGCAAAAATAGATACTTTAGTGTCCGATAAAGAACAACAATTACTTACTGTCTAGAATATTAGAAAATAAATGGAAGCCACTATAAGTTCTGCACTTACAACAGTAATTAGTATTATTGTTACAGTTGTTATTTTGGGCTTTCTTATTTTTATTCATGAACTTGGTCACTTTTTAGCAGCTCGTTCGGTAGGTGTAAGAGTGCAGAAGTTTGCAATTGGTTTTGGCCCTACAATATTAAAAAAGGTAAGAGGTCACACAGAATTTGCTCTAAAACTACTTCCTTTAGGAGGATACGTGCAAATGTTAGGAGACAGCGACCCAAGTAGTTCTGTTCCAGACGAGGCTTTAAGAGATCACCCCGAAAGTTACCTTAGCAAAACAGCTTTACAAAAAAGTTGGATTACTGTTGCAGGCGTATTGGTAAACTTTGTGTTTGGTGCAATTGCCTTTGCAATGTATTTAGCACTAATAGGAAATATTGTTGCCTTGCCTAGAATAGGCGATTACAAATTTATAGGTGGTCAGGAGTATCCAACCCTTATAACTGTTAGCAACGATTTTGGAGTTAAGACAGAAGACACTGGTTTTGTACTAAGTTTTAACGACCGCGTGCCAGCTTCAAAGCAAGATTTGGTTAACATTCTAGAAGCAAACTACGACAAAGCAATAAAAGTAGAGCTTTACCAAGACAATAAAGTAATTTTTAAAGACCTTGTCTTAAACGGCACCGGAGTAAAATCGAATCTAGATTTAGACTTCCTTGCTGCAGAAGAAAACACACCTGGCAGATTGGTATTTGTAAATATTAGAGATAATTCTCCGCTAGCGGCTGCAAAAGAGAAGATTACAGAAACTGCTTTATTAAGCGTTAAAGACAAAGAGGTTTACGATATTAAAGGCTTAAATGAAGTGCTGGTAGAGAACTTGGGCCAGGAAGTATTCTTTAAAGTTATTAACTACAACACAGGAAACATAGAAGAGGTGCGTGCAGTTTTACCTGCAAATAAAAATGCAGACGGCACAATTTTAAATATTGAGTTTGCCCAAGATACAAGATCTTTTAATGGCGATGCATTCTTAATACGTTATCCTTCTGCAATTGCTGGTGGTCCTATACACGCTTATAACAGTGTTGTATACAATGCCAGTGCGCTAGGAGGCCTTATTGGAGACGCCTTTAAAGGCAAGCCAGATCAGTTGGTAGACAATGTTGGCAGTGTTGTTTCAATTGGCTCGCAAGTTGGTCAGGTTATCTCTATTTCTAAAATTATTGGCCCACAGGCATTTATTCAATACCTAAACTTTCTAGGTTTAATTTCTGTTGTGTTGGCATTTATGAATATTTTGCCTATTCCAGTATTAGATGGTGGTAACTTGTTATTCATTATTATTGAGGCTATTCGCGGCAAACCATTACCACAGAAATTCTTACAGGTTGTTTACCCAGTATTTGTCTGGTTTCTAATAGGTTTAAGTGTTGTGCTGGTAGGGCTAGACATCTTTAAGCTATTTAAATAGTAGATATTATTTTAAATAGCGAGAAGACGGGGCACTAGTGTTATAATTGCCTACTTATTTATTGAACTTTAAGAGGGGGTGAATTTTCGTAATGTCAGTAATCGTACATGACGATATGCCAATAGATCAAGCATTAAAGATGCTTTGGCGTGAATCAAACAGAGAAAAGTTGATGGATACCGTGCAGCGTAACCGCTACCGTGTAAAACCAACAAGTGTAAGACACGAAATGAAAAAGGAATGGGCCAAAATGAAACGTAGAAGAGGTTCTCAGAAGAGACGTCTACGCAGAAAGGGTATTGGTTTATAAAATCTTAAAGTTTTCGGTATAGAGACGGCTCTGCTATGTAAATAGTAGAGCTGTTTCTTGTTATATAGATGTGCCAGCATATTTTTCTAGCTAATTTCGTTGTAATCTTTTAAAATCTAGGTCTATGAAAGCAATTATCGCTGCGGCAGGAAAAAGTACACGTTTATATCCGTTAACAATTACCAGGCCAAAACCTATTACCAAAATTCTTAACAAAAGTATTTTGGAATACAATATCGAGTCTTTACGAAATGCCGGTGTTACCGAAATTATTATTGTCATTGCTCCAGGAGAATACGGTCAGAAAATTACAGATTACTTTAATTCTGTTAATAGCAATGGAGCACTAGGCGTAAACTTAATGTACGTTCCTCAACCTTCTCCTATTGGCACAGCCAATGCTTTTTATGTGGCCCATGAATTTTTTCCTGACAGCGACACAATGCAAGAAAATGCTGAAGAAGTACTTTTCTTAAATGGAGACGATATTTATCACCCAGAAGATATTCGCTTATTAATAGAGAACGCTGGCCCAGCAATTGTTACAAAAACTGTAGAAGATTGGCAAAATTACGGAGTTTTAACAGCCACTCCAGAAGGAAACGTAGATAAAGTTGTAGAAAAGCCCACAGAATATGTTGGAAATCAGATCAATTTAAACCTGTTCAAGGTAAATGCCAATATGTTTTCTATGTACGGGCAAATTCTTCCTTCTCCTAGAGGAGAGATGGAATTAACAGACTTATTTCTATTATTTAGCAAGACTTACCCGCTAAAAATTATTTCTACAGAGAATTATTGGTTGCCAGTTACTTATCCGTGGAGCATTTTAGATGTTACTCATAAACTGGCAGACACTTTGCAGCCAAAAGTAGAGGGTACTATAGAGGCAAACGTTACAATTAATGGCAATTTAGTCTTGCCTGCTAGCAGTACTATAAAAGCAGGAACTTATATTGAAGGCAATGTAATTGTAGGCGAAAACACAGTTATTGGTCCAAATGCCCATATAAGAGGCAATACTGCAATTGGCAGCAATTGCAAAATAGGTTTTGGAGTAGAGGTAAAGAGCTCTGTGCTTGGAGACAACTGCAGACTTTCTCATCTAGCCTACCTAGGAGACTCTGTTCTTGGCAAAGACGTAACTTTTTCTGGCATGTGTATTACAGCCAACCTACGCCACGACGAAGAGAACGTAAAATCTATGGTTAAAGACAAGCTTATAGACACCGGGCTAAAGAAATTTGGCACAGCAATAGGCGACGGTGCAAAACTAGGTGTTGGTACCAAGATTTACCCAGGCAGAAAAATGTGGCCAAACACTACAACAGTTCCAGGGGAAGTTGTAACACGCGACGTTACTGAATAGCACTCGGCAAATTCGAGAAACTTTCAGGGAAATTTCAGAAGCGCTAGCTAAAATAAGTAAGTCTACTTATTAACGCAATGCCGCACAGTAAAAATCACGCAATAACTACAACTGAATAAACGGATTTTTTAGTATTCTAGAAGCGCCTTAATTTGCTCGCAGACTTCTTGGGTAGATGCTGCAATTGCATAGTTAATCTGGTCTGTTAGGTGAGTATAGATAATACTGCCACCAGCTTCTTTAATAAGTAGTAGGCCACCAATATGATCTACACCCTTATTTAAATGTTCAGCTGGTAAAACATAGGCTAAATACATTCCTTTTGCTGTCCAGGCGGTGGCCAGAGTGCCAGAACCAAGGTCTCTTACTCGGTAAAATGCGCGGCGAAGTCTGGTAATGCCTGCTTCTACAGAATCTCTGTATGCTTGCCAGTTATTGCCAATCTTTTGGCCGGTAGGAGTATAGAAAGTTTTGCTTTGGTTATATGCAAAAATAATATCGTCTGAAATTGCAAAATCTAAGGCAATTTGAGCTTTAGCAGCAGGAACATCTTTAACATTCATCTTTGTACCGTTATGAAATGCTCCTTGGCCAGTAATTGCAATGTAAAGATCGTTGGTAGAGGGGTGGTAAATAGCTGCGTACAGCGCTGCTTCCGAATTCGCTTCGTCTGTTTTTTCTGTAAGAGTAATAGACGTTGTCCATAACGGAACACCCTGGGCAAAGTACTTTGTGCCGTCTATTGGGTCTATATAGATTGTATATTTTGAAGTTTCGTCGTTTTCTAGTGGAAACTCTTCGCCAACAATGCCAATATCGTAGCCACTATATTTTTCTAGTACCATGTCGCGCAGACCGCGTTCAATTTCTTGGTCAAAGTTAGTAGTAGGGTTGGCACCGTCGTCTTTGCTAGAGACAATTTCTATACTATTTATCTTGCTAAGAACATCTTTGGCAGAGGTGTGAATAAACTCTTCGATGTTAATGGCAAATTGTTTAATGTCTAAAACTTGGTTTGCGTTATTGTCCATATTGATTGTGGATTTGCATCTAAATCCTACCATTCAAAGGGTATAATTAACAATGTCCGAAGTCCTTTATAGAAAATACCGTGCTCAAACTTTTGCTCAGCTAGTTGGGCAAGATCAGATAGTAAATATCTTAAAAACTTCTGTAGCAAAAGGCCGAATAGGCCATGCATATTTACTCACGGGGCCGCGAGGCACCGGAAAAACTTCTACTGCACGTATCTTGGCAAAGGCGCTTAACTGCTTAGATAGCAAAGATGGCGACTGCTGCGATAAGTGCGAAAACTGCAGATCTATTATTGCAGGTCAATTTTTAGATGTAATAGAGGTAGATGCAGCTTCAAACCGTGGAATAAATGAAATTAAAGAGCTTAAATCTGGTGTAAATTTTGCACCTATTCAAGGAAAGTTTAAGTGCTACATAATTGACGAAGTACATATGTTAAGCAAAGATGCCTTTAACGCCTTGTTAAAGACCTTAGAAGAACCGCCAACGCATGTGGTATTTATGTTGGCTACTACCGAAGTGCAGAAAATTCCGGTCACAATTCTTTCTAGAGTTGTGCGCTTAGACCTAAAGCTTGCCAGCCCAGAGGTTATTACAACTAAGTTAGAAATGATTTTAAAGGCAGAAAAAGTACAAGCAGAGGCTGGAGCCATGCAAGGACTTGTCCGCCAAGCTAGGGGTAGTTTCCGCGATGCAGAGTCTTTGTTAGAAAAGGTCTTGCAAAATTTAGATGCCGAGCGAAAAACTGTCTTAACAGAGAGTTTAATTGCCACTGTATTGGGAATAAACGACACTTCTGCTCTAGAAGACTACTTAAATAGTGTCTTAATGCTAGGCAAAGAAGAAGATATTCCTATTGTAATAACTGGCCTGCAAGATATTTTCTCTGCTGGAACTGGTGTGCAGTATTTTTTAACTGCTTCTTTAGAGGTTTTAACAGACAAAATCATTGCTTCATATTCTAATGGCGATGTAGAGACCCGAAAAAACGCGTTTAAAGTGGCCGGAAAGTTTCAGGAGCTATATGGCAACTATCAAAACCTAGCTAACCCAGAGGCGGCCGTAAAATATGCTTTGCTAGAGATTTTAGCGGGTAAGTTTATGCAGGTTGTGGCACCTATTGTGGCACAAAGCACTCAACCTCAAATTCGTCAAAATCCTGCTGCAAGTTTTGTGCCAAATTCTGCTGCGCCTGTGGCTCGTCCAACAAATTTACCCAGCTATAGAGAAGCTGCTCAGAATAGGACTAGTTTTAACCAGAAACCAACAGAAAACTTTCAGAAAGATAACAATAACGTAACAAATCTTGGCCAGTTAGCAGCTGCAAGTAGTGAACAACCTGCTGTAAGCTTTACTCCTACAGGAAATATTAAGAACGATTTTCTTGCAGTGCTACCAACTGTAGATGTAGGACTTTTGGGAATAGCCTCTAGGTGCGAGATTGGGCTAGAAGAGAATGTTTTAAAGCTTATTGCTCCTACAAAGTTTCACTTGCAGAAATTAACTCAACCTAAATATAAGCAAGAACTTAGCAGAGCAGCACAAATTGCTGCCGGTAAAGAGGTAGAATTAATTATAGAGTTGGGTGTAGTTGCACCTTCGGCAATAAGCGAAGCACAGGTCACAAAAAAAGAGGTAGATAACAGTGGGTTGGTAGAAAACGTTTTCGGCGATATGGTAACATTTGGAAGCTAATTATTAATCTAAAACATTGAGGCAGTAACACTATGGCAAACATTTTTTCAAAGGCAACAGATATGTATAAGTTGGTAAACGAGGCAAACCAGATGAAGAATAAATTAAAAGAGAAGATCGTTTCTGGATACTCCAAGAACGAAGATGTAGAAGTTCGTCTAAACGGCAACTTTGAACTAGAAAACATTGAAATTTCGGAAGAGCTTTTGGCTCCTGTAAAGAAGACTATTCTAGAAAAGGCCATAGAGCAGGCTCATAAGGATGCTATTGCTAAACTCCAAAAAGAATTGCAAAAAGATGTAAATTTAGACGAACTTCGCCAGAAGTTTGGTATCTAGATGCTCCCTACGGCTATTAAGAATTTAATTGCCGATTTTGCCAGTTTGCCTGGTGTTGGTAATAGATCTGCTACTAGAATAGTGCTGTATTTGTTGCAGCAGAAGAACTTTTCTCTAAGTGATTTCTCTATGCACCTTAAAGACCTACGTCTAAAGGTTAAGTACTGCGAACAGTGCTTTAACTATACCGAAGAAGAACTTTGCGACATTTGTAAGAATGAACGCAGAGACCAAGGCAAAATTTTGGTTGTAGAAAATGCTCTAGAAATAGAAAACTTTGAAACTATTGGCTATAGCGGTTTATACCATGTATTAGGAGGGCTTATTTCTCCTGTACAAGGAGTTGGTGCCAGCGAAATTAGAATAAAAGAGCTATTAAATAGAGTAAGAGTTGTTGGTTCAGAGGTAGAAGTTATTTTGGCGTGTGCTACCTCGCTAGAAGGCGAGGCAACAAGTAACTATATTAAGACAGTACTTGCTCCGCAATCTTATCCGCAATTAAAAACTTTAAGTGTTTTGGCTCGCGGACTGCCTTCGAATACTTCGGTAGAGTATCAGGACCCAAATACGCTTAAATATTCCTTTAATAACCGGCAAACATTGGGTTTTTAATATCAAAAGCAGAAAGACAGGATGAGTGATAACGCAGGGTCATGGGCAAATTTACAATTTATAGGAGCAGCCAAAGAGGTTACTGGCTCTAGTTATTTGGTAACTTTTGCAGCAGAACATAACGCCAAAGGTGTAATGGTAGATCATGGTATGTTTCAAGGACCAGGCACCGAAGATCTTAATATGGCGGAGTATCTTTTCTCACCAAGCGAAGTGGGTTGGTTGTTTCTAACTCATGCACATGTAGACCACTGTGGAAGGTTGCCAATGTTGGTAAAGCGTGGTTTTAAGGGAGTAATTTATACAACTAGCGAGACTTTTCAGTTAGTTGAACAAATTCTTTTCGATTCTGCCAGAGTGCAAGAGATGAATCATAACGAATATGGCAGTGCAGTAATGTATGACCAAACCGATGTGATAGAAACTTTGGCATTATTTTCATTTATAAGTTTGAACGAAACTTACGATATTACTCTTAGCGAGCACTTATCTGCCAATGTAGAGTTTTTGCGTGCAGGACATATTTTGGGTGCAGCATCTATCTATTTAAAGTTTAAGAGCGATATTTACTTAGATTCCGAGATTAAAATGCTATTTTCTGGCGATATTGGCAGAACAGATGCAGAGCTTATCAAAACTTTCCGCGAAGAAAAGCGCGAAGTAGATTATGTTTTAATGGAATCTTTGTATGGTGGTAAGGTTCATCCTGCAAAAGATTTAATGCGCAACGAGCTTGCCAGGGTTGTTACAGAAACTCATGCCCGCAAAGGTGTGGTTATAATTCCTGCTTTTGCAGTGCAAAGAACTCAGGAAATTCTTTATAGCTTGAATAAGTTAATACTAGAAGGAAAAATCTCTTCTAGAGTTAATATTTTTGTAGACGGGCGCATGGGCACAAACGTAACTCGTCTGTATTTACAGCACAAGGATAGCTTAGAACCACGTGCATTTAAAGGTTTCGAGAATATAGATAGCGCAGTTATCTCTAAAAATGTGCAATTTATTCGCGGCAAGCAAGAAATGCGCAAAGTAGTGCAACAAGAACAAGCAATTATCATTGCTGGAAGTGGAATGTGTACAGGTGGAAAAGTTGTTAGCTATTTAAAACGCACAATTTCTGGCGAAAGGAATACAGTTTGTATTGTAGGCTTTCAGGCAGAAGAAACGCTGGGGCGAGAGCTTATTTCGGGCAAAAAAGAGGTAGTAATAGATGGTGCCGAATTTGAAGTAAAAGCTCTAATAGAGAATCTTTCGGGTTTTTCTGCTCATGGAGATCAGATAGACTTAGATAATTGGTTTAAAGGTCATGTAGAAAGTACTCCCAAGAAAGTTTTCTTAATACATGCTGAAATTGAGCAATCTACTGCTTTTAAAAATCACTTAATAAAGAGTGGTTTAGTAGAAGAGCAGAAAATAGACATTCCAAGCCTGTTTGCTACTTATAAGTTATAATCTGCCACGATGAGTTTAAAACTAGGTTTAGTGGGCCTTCCAAACGCTGGAAAGTCTACTTTGTTCAATACAATTACTGGTCTTTCTGTTCCTGCAGAGAACTACCCGTTTACCACTATAGAGCCAAATATTGGTGTTATTAGTGTGTTAGACGAGCGCGTGCAAAAGATTGCCTCTATTATTAACCCCGCCAAGATTGTTTTTGCACAGATAGAAGTGCGCGATATTGCTGGTTTAGTAAAAGGTGCTTCTAGTGGAGAAGGTTTGGGTAATAAATTCTTGGCAAATATCCGCGAAGTAGACGGAATTATTATGGTTCTACGAGGCTTTTTGGATAATAATATTCAGCATGTTTTAGGAACTGTAGATGCAAAGCGCGACAGAGAAGTTTTAGAATCTGAACTTATTCTGAAAGATTTAGACACTTTAACAAAGCGAGTTTACACTTTAGAAAAGGAAGTTAAGAAAAAGGACCCAAAAACTCTTGCAATTCACACATGTTTTTCTGCACTTTTGGCACATTTAGACCAAGGTAAGCTAGCAAAAGACTTTGAGGTTAACCCAGATGAAGAAGTTCAAAAAGAGTATTTGTCTTTGCAATTGCTTAGTGCCAAAAGGTTTATCTATTTACTAAACACAGATGAAAATCTAAACCAAGCAGAGGTTGCAGCAAAAATTGGAGTAGAACCAGCCTTGGCAGACTCTTGTTTGTCTATGGACGTTGGTATAGAGAATGAATTATTTGCTAGTAAAGATTATTCTCCAGAAGAGCTGGCTAGAGACTTGGGTGTACAGGAGTTAAAATTGCCTAGTTTAATAAAACTTGGCTTTAGTGCACTTGGTTATGTTGTTTTTATTACTGCAGGAGAAAAAGAAGTGCGTTCTTGGCCATTTTTAAAGGGAATGACCGCCAAGCAAGCTGCAGGAGTTATTCATACAGACTTTATTAATAAGTTTATTGCAGTAGAAGTTGCTACTAGTGAAGATTTTATTGCTTTAGGGTCTAAAGAAGCAGTAAAAATAGCAGGAAAGCTAAGGCTAGAAGGTAAAGATTATGTTATCAAAGACGGAGAAGTGGTAGAATTTCGTATTGGTGCTTAAAGTGTGAGAATTTAGCGGTTTTGTGATATGATTATTCGAATTGAAATATAACTTAAATAGTGTGCATTGAGTAATGGCAGTAAAGCAAGAGACAGAAAAATATGAGTTAATGTTAATTATTAAATCTTCTTTAAGCGAAGAGCAGCGTGGTGTAGCCCAGCAAACTTTGGCAGATACAATAACAAAGGTTGGCGGCAGCATAACAAGCACAGATGCTTGGGGAAAAAGACATTTGGCCTTTAAGATTGAAAATAATTACGAAGGTTATTACATTGTTTATAAGCTAGATTTACCATCCGCTAAGGTTGCAGAACTAAGAGACGCTTTAAAGCTAAACTCTGATGTTGTGCGTTACTTAGTAATAAAGGAAGACTAATTTTAGTTTAAGAGGTTAAAGGGATGTCAACTTCTCGTTCACTAAACAAAGTTATTTTGATTGGTAATCTTACAAGAGATCCTGTATTACGAAGTACTGCAAAGAACTCTTCAGTTTGTACTTTCGGTTTGGCAACCAACTCTAGTTGGAGAGATGCTGCCGGAGGAACTCAGGAGAGAACAGAATTTCATAATGTAGTAGCTTGGAATAAGCTTGCAGAAATTTGTGTTCAGCTTCTGTCTGTAGGAATGTCTGTTTATATTGAAGGGGAATTGCGTACACGTACTTGGACAGACCAAAACGGTGTTCGTCACTTCCGCACCGAAATTAAAGCTTTAGACATGAAGTTATTAGACAATAAGAATAAAAAAGGTGTAGGAATGGAAGCTGCAAAAAAGAATGCAGGCACAGGAGAAGATATAATGATGGAAGAAGAGGGCAATATGCCAATACAAAGTGATGATGTTTCTGCAGTGAATAGTGTCTCTGAAGCTCCAGAAATGGCAGCACCAGTAAAAGAAGCCAATACCTCAGGTGAAGACCTGTTTTAAAGAATTAATTTAAACTAGACGTAAGAAGCGGTGATTCCAAAAAATAAACGCAAAAAAAAGTCAAAGATAGTGCCAACAAACCTTACAAGTCCGTTTACCGATCCTAAACAGATCGATTACAAGGACGTGTATAAGTTAAAGAAGTTTGTTACCACTCGCGGCAGAATCATTGAATCTGTGCGCACAGGTATGAACCGGAACTGTCAACGTAAACTTGGTCTTTCTATTAAGAGAGCAAGATACATGGCTTTATTACCTTTCAACGAATATTCTTAGTAATTAAGAGTGTTGGTTAAGGTTTTTTAGACAAAATATAAGTAGAGGCCGCCAGTAATGGCGGCCTCTTTTGTAATTGGCTGTAATTTGGTAGTTTGTAATATGTCTGTACTGCCCCTCGGTAAAACTCTTGTTGGCTTAGATTTCAATCCTAAGTGGGAAATCTATTGGCACCATAACCATTTGCAAATATTTCAGAAAGTGGGCGAAAGCCTAGATCATATAGTGCAAATAGATTATATGGGGCTTTCGCCTTACGCAATGGCGCGCTTTTTGGCTCTTTACTGGAATATTTCAATAAGTAAAATTGCTTCGGTTAGCAAAACTACCTTGGCCTTATATACTCAAGAGTTTCCTGTAGAAGAAATAAAATCAGAAAATCCTACAAATTTACTACGCAAATTGCTTTCTAAGTATGGTTTAGAGCAGCTGGTGGTGCTTAGTCAGAATAATAATGAGGTAATTGTAGATATTTACTCGGAATTGAGTGGCTACAAAGTATTAAAGTATCCGTGGCCAAGAAATGTAGAAATAAATGCCAATTTAGATGCAGAAAGCATGCTAAAGATTTTTACGCCAATTGTTTTAAGCTCAATTTATGGTCATGTAGAAAATTTGCGAACCGGTTGGGTATTAAGCGGCAATTTTGCAAATATTCCAACAAGTTTAAGCTGGGAATTTATAGAAAAGTTGTTTAATGACGACGTAATGTTGCATTTGCCAGCAATAAATTTCTATTACATAGATGTTTACAGTATGTTCAATTTGGCAAGCCATTTACACCTTTACACTTGGGAGCTTAACCTTAGTAAGCTTATAAAGCGTATTCCGCTAACTATTTTTAATGGCAAGCAAACAAAACTAGGCAAAGATTTGTCTATTGGCAAGAAAAAACTAGCAGTTATAGAAAATACAGCCTATAAAATTTCCGAAGCAGGTGAAATTAACAATGTTAAGAACTATTTCACTCCAAAGGGCTTTTTTTTAATGCCCAACCCAGAGAAAGTAAACTGGGTAATACGCGAAACTATTCTAGATAAGTTGCAAATTCCAGACTTAGACAAAAAGATATTGTATTTAAAAGATTTGGTGTCGCTAACTGCTCCAGCGCTAGAAGACCCAGATACTGGTGCTAACGTAGCAGAAGATTTAACCGTAAATAAGGACGTAAGGGCGGTATTATTGTTGCCTCATAGCTCGAAAGAAAAGCTGCAAGGTTCTTCTAAAGAGCTTCCAACCAACACCAGCCTAAAAGTAGTAGATAGTCAGCAAGTAGCTGCCAATGAGGTGTTGTGGCAAGAAAAAACAGGCTTTATGAGCAAAGTTTTTAATAGTAATGGTGCAAAAGGAGTCATTGTTTCTCCGCTAGCAGGGCAAGTTACTTTGGCTTTACCTTGGGTGGTTGTTTCGGGTAAGAAAAAAGAACGCCAAGAGAGTGTAGATCTTCAAGAAGAAAGCTATTTGCCAGTACAAGAACTCTTTGCCAGTACTGGGGTGTTTGAATATAACTATATTCCTACATTTGTAGATGCCAAAGAACAGGCCAAGAATAATTTGGGCACCTTTGTGGCAGTAGATCAGCAACTAACTGCTTCGCAACTACTAGAGCTTTTTAATAAGGGTATAACCAATCTGTTATTGCCAAGTTTACAGTTCGAGGGCAAAGAAAAATTAGACCTCAATTTGTTGTTAGAAACAAAGAGTATAAATTTACTTTTATGGTCGGAAGCGGCACTTACTTTTCCTAGTGTGTTGCGTAATAAGCTTCTTCGACACGAAGGTTTGGTTAAGATATATGCCGAAGAAGCTTTGTTGGGTTTTGTACGCAGTAAACAGCAAGTAAAGTTTGCTTTAAAATCTAAACCTGCAGACTTATTTAGTGCCAGTATAGAGGCGCAAAAGGGCAGGATTGTGCGTATTGTAAGCACAGAGAAATTGGGTCAGGAATACTTGGTAATGCAGGTAAATGAAGACAAAATCTTGTTGCAAGACAAACGAGCTGGTAAGTTATTCCCTGTGCACAGAAATAATGTTAGAGTTGTGCAGTAACATAAGAAAAATTCCCCATGAGTGTAAAAGAACAGTATGAGCAATATAGCAAGTTAAATACAGACGCATCGTTTCCCTTAGAAAAGGGTAAATTGCCAGCAGCTTTTGCTCCTCAAAAAATCATTATTGGTGGAGTTGTCTTAGCTGTAGTTTTTGCTTCTGGTTACGGAGTTGCTTATTACTCAATTTTTAAAAGACTACCAACAATTAATGGGGTAGGTGTTATGGGTGCAGCAGCAGATACCTCTGCTGCCAATATTACTTCTTATAAAGATTTAAGCGTTACCGACTTTAGCTTTTTGGTAGAAATTTATTCCAAAATTGCTGGTAACTACTTGGCACCAAAGCTTCCAGATAAAAATACAATGGTAGAGGCAGCGGCCAAAGGCTTGGTTGCTGGCTTAGGAGATAAATATACAAACTACTACACCAAATCTGAATGGGCAGAGATTCAAAAATCGAATGCTGGTGTATTTGCTGGTGTTGGAATAAAGCTACAACTAAATGACACTTACGTAGAGGTAGAAACACCATTAGTTAGCTCTCCTGCTCAACAGGCAGGAATTATGGCCGGCGATATTATTCTTAAAGTAGACGATAAATCTGTTGAAGGAAAAAGTGTTGCCCAAGTAGCCGAGCTTATTAGAGGAGAAGAAAATAGCAAAGTAAAACTGGGCTTATATAGACCAGAAACTCAGAAAAATTTAGATTTCGAGCTTACTCGCAAGAAAATTGATGTAAAAAGTATTGAATATAAGAAGGTTGGAGATAACGGCATGCAAATTTCTATCTCTAAATTTACAGAAGATAGCTTGGTAGAGTTCCAAAGACAATGGACAGAAGCCGTAAATGCAGCCAAAACAGATAAAGTTAACTATGTGGTTTTAGACTTACGCAATAATACTGGCGGCTGGGTAAGTGGAGCGCAGTTTATTATGGAGGATTTTGTTCCTGCTGGCACAGTTATAGCCAAAGAAGTAGACAGTAAAGGAGTTTCTACCGAATTAAAGGCGTCTAGGTCTGGTGCCTTGCTTGATATTCCTCTGGTGGTGTTGGTAAATGGCGGAAGTGCCTCTGCATCTGAAATTGTAGCTGGTGCCTTGCAAGACTTGGGCAGAGCCAAAGTTGTTGGCGAACCAACTATCGGTAAGGGTGTAGAGCAGGTTATAGAGCAAACGTCCGACGGCGGAGTTATCTTTGTGGTGCACAAGCGTTGGTATACTCCAAACGGCAAAAATCTTTCTAGCGAATCTCCTTTAAAGCCAGACGAAACTGTAGATATTACTACCGAAGATATTAAGACCAAAAGAGATCCTCAGCTAGACAAAGCAATTCAAGTTGTCTTAAAAAAATAGGAAATCTGTCCTATTTTTCAGGAAAATTACATCATTCTCATGCAAAATTAATCTTGCAGAGTAGAATTAGATCTGTAACCCACTTCGGAATATTAAATAGATAGTGGAATAACTAAATTTGGTTATTATTTTGTCTATGGAGAACAAATCCGCACAAAACGGTGTTCATGTATCAAGCAATTCTGTAAAGCTAGGTAAGAAAAAGCGTAGTGGTTGCGGAGCTTCTCTTACAGTAGTTATTATTCTCTTAATTGCTGTTTTCTGTTGTCTTGTTGGTGTTTCTGCTTCGTTAGCAACTGGTAAATTGCAGCAAGAAGTATGTAATATTGTGCGCACAAACGATTCTTTGGCAAGCAGACTAAATTGCAACGTAGGTGTTATTCAAAATAATTCTAGCGACAGCGCAAATAATTATCCTATTAATGTTTCCGATAGTGGCGCTCCTGCTGCTAGTTACAACGGCTTAGATGTAGCCGGCATATACGAAAATGCCAGCAAAAGTGTTGTTGGAGTTGGCATAAAAGATACTGGGGCTTCTACTGGCACAGCAAATACAGACGAGGTAATTGGTACTGGGTTTGTAGTTTCTGCCAACGGCTTAATTGCTACCAATCAGCATGTAGTTAGCAATACTAGTGCAGAGTATTTTGTAAAATTCCTTGGTAGCGATGAACTTATTACAGTTACCAAGATTTACAGAGACCCAAGTAATGATATTGCAATTTTAGTAATTAATAAAACTGGTCTTCCTGCTCTTACTCTTGGTAATTCCGTGACTTTAAAGCCTGGGCAAGCAGTTGTGGCAATTGGGAATCCTTTGGGAAGTCTTTCTAGTACAGTTACTACAGGAATTATTAGTGGTTTAAACCGCACAGTTACAGTAGGAGACACAACTTTTAATAGTTCTGTTTCTAAATTTGACGATGCAATTCAGACAGACGCAGCAATTAACCCAGGAAATTCTGGTGGTCCTTTATTAGATTCTGCTGGCAAGGTTATAGGCATTAATTTTGCGAGAGTGCAGGGTGCAGATAACCTATCATTTGCTCTGCCAGTTGGCTACTTACGCAGTCGTTTAACCGAAATTCAGCAGTATGGAAAGTTTAAAATTCCATTCTTAGGAATTGAGTATCGAAGCCGTCTTGTTGCTGTTGGAGGAGAAGTTTACACCGGCGCACAGATTCAATCTATTCAAGCAAGTTCACCTGCAAGTTCTGTATTAAAGGTAGGAGATATAATTATTTCATTTGGCGGTAAAGATCTAGAAGAGAATTCATTACTAAACTTAATTCAACGTAGTCAAATAGGAGAAGTTGTAGAAGTAGGAATTATTCGCCAAGACGGCACAAAAGCTTCTGTAAAAGTTACAGTGGGCGAACGACAATAAATCTATCTTCGTTTCCTAGGCCTGGCAGAACTTTGGTTATTGCCAGGCCGTTTTTTGCACAAATTTCTTTTAGCTCTGGTAAGTTTTCTGGGTGAATTTCTCCGCAGAAAAAACCGTTTGTAGGGTCTAACCAATACTTAAGGTTAGTTAAGATAGATCTGTAAGCCCGTAACCCATCATAACCACTATACAAAGCGATTCTAGGCTCGTTTTTGAGCTCGGGGGCATCGCTTGCTTCTTGCGAAAGAGGTAGGTAGGGAGGGTTGCAAACTATTACTTGCAGATTCTGCTTAAAGTCTCTTGGTAGATTGTCGAAAAGGTCACTATGCACAATTTCTACTGTAAGATTTTTGTCTGGGTTATTCTTGCGGAAATTTAGCAAGGTAGGTTTTGAAATTTTTCTGAAATTTTGCCGACAAATTTTTAAGGCCGCTTCGCTAATGTCGCTTAAAATTACTTGGTAAGTTCTAGTATTTTTTTTTGGAGCAACTGTAATTAACTCTTCAATAAGAGAAATTCCAATTGCACCTGAACCTGTACAAAGATCTAAACAGTTTAAAGTAGTAGGGTAATTATTTGTACTAATTGTTTCTATTACTTCCTTAAGTAACAATTCCGTATCTGGGCGAGGCGTTAATACTTGATCGTTTACTTCGAAAGTGTTTTTCCAAAAGTCTTTTGAACCTAAAACTATGGAAATTGGAATGTTGTTAACTCTTTGGGTAATTAGCTCGTTATATGCCTCTAATTGCTCTGTTGTTAGGGCTCTTTCTGGTGTAATCCAGAGCTTTTCACGAGATGTTTTTAGAATAAAACTTAGTAAAATTTCTGCTTCTAAGTGAGCGTCTTCGGAAACCTTAGTTAATTTTTCTTGCGCAAAGTTTAGGGCGTCTTTAACTTGCATGTTTATTTGTTAATCTTCCTCTTCGGAAGTACTTTGACCAATTAATTCAGGATTAGAGAGATATTTTCGAACATCGGTAATAATTTCGTCGAAATAACCTTCCATAACCTCATTAATATTATGCCAGCTTTTCTTTATCCTGTGGTCTGTAATACGAGACTGTGGGAAGTTATAGGTGCGAATTTTATCTGCACGGTCGCTATTCTTAATAGAGCTAAGACGAATATCGCTCATCTGCGATTGGGCTTCCTGCTGGGCGATATCGAATAGTTTTGCCTTTAAAATTTGAATTGCTTTAGCCCGGTTCTTTAACTGAGATTTGCCATCTTGGCAGGTTACTATGATGCCTGTAGGAAGATGTACAATTCTTACTGCAGAGTCTGTAGTATTTACACTCTGGCCACCAGGTCCACTAGAGCGGTACACATCTACTCTTAAGTCGCTTTCCTTTAAATCTACTTCTATATCGGGGCTTTCGGGAAGTACAACAATAGAAACAGTAGAGGTGTGAATGCGACCCGCTGCTTCGGTTGCAGGAACTCTTTGTACTCTGTGGACCCCACTTTCGAAACGTAATTTTCCGAATGCACCGTCTCCATTAATAAAGAAAATTGCTTCTTTAAAACCACCACTAGAGGCAACGCTAATGTTTGCTAGTTCTAGCTCGAAACCCATTCTTTCTGCATATTTGCTATATGCTCTGTAAAGTTCGTGGCCAAAGAGAGCGGATTCTTCTCCACCTGCTCCTGCACGAATTTCTACAATTGCATTGCCAGAGTCTAGCGGGTCTTTTGGTAAAGACTGCTCTTCAAAGTGGGCATTTAAATCTATTATTTGCTGTTTTAGTTCTGCTTGTTCTGCCTGCAAAAGATCTGTAAACTCTGCATCTGCGCTACTAGAGGCAATTAATTCTTCGTTATCGTTAAACTGACCATGCAATTGCATTAGTTTTTCAATAGTTTCGCGTAAAGCGTTAAGTTCGTGGTGACGTTTGTTTACCTTGCGATAGTTTTGCTGATCGCGGAAAATATTCTCATTCTGTAATTGAGTCTCTAAGTCTTCTAGTTCTGGACGAATAATTTCTAGTTTAGCCGCAACAATTTCTGGCTTGCTAAGGCTAAGCCCAAATAATGAAGAAGAGAGGTCGGATAATGCCATAATGATAACTAGATTTTAGCGCAGTTAAAAAGTTTTTACTTAAGCGAAGACAACATGTCTTTAAGAGTGACTGTTGAACGCTTGGTAACTTGCTCTACAGAAGTCTTACGGCGCTGTGCTTCTTTTTCTTTCTTGGCAGAAATCTTGCTAGAGTTTACCTTTTCTGCACGTCTAGCGAACTTTTCTACTAAGTTGTCTGTATCTACAATTCTTTGCTTTCCTGTATAGAAAGGGTGGGTAAGACTAGAAATTTCTACTTTCTGATTCTTTATTGTAGAACCAATATTGAAAATAGCTCCTGAAGAGTTATCTAGTATTTCTGCTTCTGTATAGAATTGTGGATGAATGCCTTTTTTCATGTCTAGAGATTATAGCAGAGGCAAAAGCTAATTTGCAAAGTAAGACGGATTTGTTAAGCTTTATTATGTCTTTATCGCGTAACTCTAGTGGTATTTTTTATTTGGGAAAACTTACTCTAATGAATAAAACTGAACAGTCTTCTGAGGTTGAAGTGGTAGGCTCGGTGCAAATGCCAAGATACGAGGTAATGAATAAATCGCTTAAAGGTAAAGATAGTCTAAAGCTTATTGGTGCAGCAGGTTTCTTTGCTGTGGCTTACGCATTTATGTTGTCTAGTATGATTCCTTATTTAGAAACAAACTTACAGTTTTATAGCGTTAGTGATTCTGGTGTGGTTCGGGCAGATTCTGCAATGCAAGAAGAATATTTTGGAACAGGAAGTAAAGTTGCTGGTGCTAGTGTAGTAGAACCCGAACTTTCTGCAACTGCTACTCCTTTTGTGAGTAATCGGAATGATGCTAATGGTCAAGATATAGGCAAGGCTAGAAGAGCATTCTTCGCTAAATACAAGCTTACCGGAAAAACACCTACCAGTGTGTATGTAGTAAACGACTCAAAACAAGTTGTAACGGTAGAAGGGACGATAGATCTTTCTGTTAATACAAATGCCTTGCCAGGAGACTATCTAGTCCTTGGTGGAGGGTTGAAAGAGATTTATAGACCATCAACTAATACCTTTGTTGGTAGCGTAAAGTAATATTCGTAATATCCTTTAGATCCTTTAAGGGCCCGTAGTTTAGGGGTATAACACCGCATTCGCATTGCGGAAGCACCAGTTCAATTCTGGTCGGGTCCAATATTCCATATCAATATTATTCCGTATTGAACTTCAAGACATAGCTTCATAAAGTTTTCCACAAACCTCATGTTTAGTTACGTAAAATAACCACACTGTCAATGTTACGTATTTACGTATCTTGAAGTTGAATAATGCTAAAAAAGAAGAGAAGTTTTCTGCTAAGATGAGGAAGAAGTAAATAATTTCTAATACTTTCTCTGCATGCAAATTGAATTGGAATCCTTAAGTCGCAATGGCGCAAAATACCCTGTTTTAAAAATCACTGCGCAGCAGGCGGGTAAAGAAGAAATAGTTAGGCTTTTTGCTGGTTTAAGCCCAGATGACGTAGATAGTAAAATTCTGTCTCCAAAGAATATTAGTGTGTTTACTCATCCTACAAAAGATTTAGTAGAGAGCCACAAATACGGAGAAAGCGGCTTATTGGTATGCGATAACGGTGAATTTGAAAAAGAAGGCGTGTTCATTACTACCCAGAGCAATAATGCCAAGTCTGAAGGTGTACTAGATGTAATAGAAGTAGAGGCAGAAGGTATTCGCGTACTTTATTACGCAGCAGGCAACGAGCTAGAGAAGGGCACTTTCGAGCAATTGGGCGATGCTCATATCTTAATATTAGATGTTCAGCCAGATTTTGGAAATCAACAGAAATCCTTACAGTATATAGATCCTCAAGTTTTAATGCCTGTTTCTGCAGACGAAGGAGCTCTTGTGCGTTTCTATAACACCATTGGAATTACTTTTGAAGATACAGGTAAGTTTAAAGCAAAATCGCAAGAATTTCAGGCGGAAGAATATACAGTGCGCGGTGTGAAATTAACCTAATCTAAAGTTAATTCTTATGTCCAAACTGCTCCGGTCATTTGTACGAGCCTTAGTGTTAGTTGTATTGCTAGTTGCCTTTTTTGTGGCTTATCAGAGTACTACTGTTAGGAACTTTTTTGCCAGCACGTTTGGCGGCAATTCTGGTGTAGCTACAAATATTCCTAGTACTCCTAAGTTATCTAATATTAATGGCAAAGTAGCTTTTGTCGCTCTTACAAGGCTTTCAAACCCTCGTCAGGAACTAGACAAAGCAGCAGCTTTAAAGATATTTCAAACAAATGAACTATTTTTTGACCATAAGCTTGTAGAATGGCTTCCAGAAGAATCTAAAGAGCAACTTATTGTTGCACTGGGCTTGCCAGAGGGAACAGATTTGCCAACAACACAGCTAGATAGTTTGGTTACAGATAATCCTGGGTTTTCGGAGAGAGTAATTATTGCTGTCCTACCAGATTTAGATTTCCGTTACAAAACATTAAAAATAGCTGGAAAACTTCCCTTAAAAGATAGCGCTACTTATCCGTGGCAGTTTGATGTTGCGCTGGTAAATCTTTCGGAGACTGCAACACAGAGAATTTTTAATATTATGCAGACTGCCTATAATTTGCCCCAAACTCCTACAAATTTAGAAGCACTACAAATAGACGACAGCAAAATTAACAAGATTTTTGCTGGCGGAGAAATTATTCCTGCTAGGGCAGTAGATAGATTGTCGCTAAATATGAATAATAATTACACTGTATTGTTCGATCGCTTTGCAGAAGATATAAAGTCTGCAGATCTGGCAATTGCCCTGTTAGAGAATCCTGTAAGTGCAGACCCTAAGCCTTGCACTGGTTGTACTACATTTGTAGGAGATGAACGAGTGGCCAAGGGGTTGGCCGATGTTGGCTTTGACCTACTAGGAGCCGGTAATCATGCAGGCGATGGTGGTCTGACAGCAATGAAAAGAACACAAGAAGTTATGAAAGAAGTAGGAATTGGATTCACCGGCGCCAGTGCTAGCAATTTACAAGACGCAGCACACGTAGAGATTCGCGATTTTGGAGGCAAGAAACTTGGCTTTATGAGTTACGATGACGTTGCCTATTTCTATTGGGCAGGCGCAAATAAATGGGGCGCAAATAGATTTTCTAAGGTTGGTAGTAGTGGCCTAGACCCAGATTTAGAGCGCATAAAGACAGTTGTACAAGCTGCAAAAGCCCAAGTAGATTATTTGATAATTTACGGTAGTGCAGGAGTAGAATATACAGACACAGCAAACCCTGGTCAGGTAAAAATTGCCAGAGCGTTAATAGATAACGGTGCAGATATGTTATTGGGAACTCACCCTCATTGGGTACAAAACTTTGAGGTCTATAAAGGTAAGCCAATTTTCTACTCTTTGGGTAACTTTATTTTCGACCAAACACACACAGACCCAACAAGACAGGGCTTATTGGTTAATGCATTTTTCTATGATCATAAGCTTGTTAGTTTCGAGTTAATGCCAACGCTAACTTGTGGTTATCATCAGACAAAAGATTCGTCTTCTGCTCCTAAAAAGAATTTAGTTGGCAAAATATTAGATGGCAGTATGACCTATGCACAGGTAGATGCTACGCCAGAAAACCAGGGTTGTGTTTATTGGCAACCAAAAGAGTTGAATTATGGCGATAAATATTATTCCGATGTCTGGAGCAGATTTACAAAAAGTACAACTGTTAGTGAAAAATAATTAATTATTAAGGTTTAAAATGGCTCAGAATTACAAAGTACCACCACATAACGACGACGCAGAGCAGGGAATGCTAGGTGGTATTTTACTAGACGACGAAATTTTAATTAATATTGCAGAAATTGTTGCCCCAGAAGATTTTTATAATCCAAACTTGGGAACTATTTTTGAGGCTATGTTGGCTTTATTCGAAAAGCAATCGCCAATAGATGTACTTACTGTTTCTAGTTATTTAAAGGCCAAGAAAAAGTTTAAGGAAATTGGTGGAGAAGGCATTCTTTCCGAGCTTGTAAGTATTACTCCTACAGCAGCTCACTGCGAAGAGTATGCCAAGATTGTTAAAGATTTATCTATTCGCAGGCGCATGATTTCTTTGGGCTCGCAAATTAATGAACTTGCCTTTAGCGAAGACAGAGAGCTGCAAATGCTGTTAGACGATGCTGAACGTTCATTATTCTCGATTTCTAATAATGCTGTTAAAAAAGATTTCCAACATATTGGCTTCTTGCTAGAAAAGGCCTACGAGCAAGCTGCGTTTATGAATCAGAACCCCAATGCTATTCGTGGAATTCCTAGCGGTTTTACCGACGTAGATAAACTTTTGGGAGGATTCCAACGTTCCGACTTAATTATTCTGGCTGCTAGGCCTGCCGTTGGTAAAACCGCCTTTTCATTAGACGTAGCTAGGCATGTGGGTACTGTTGGAGGACTTAAAGTAGGCTTTTTCTCTTTGGAAATGGCCAATGCTCAACTTATAGACCGTATTTTGTCTCAGGAAATGAAAGTGGGTCTATGGGAACTGCGTATGGGTAAACTTAATGACCACCAATTTGCCCAAATGGCAGATATTATGGGTAAACTTAGCGAAGGTGGCTTGTACTTCGACGACACTCCGGGTATCAACATTATGGAAATGAGGACTAAAGCTCGCCGTCTAAAGATGGAACAAGGTCTAGATATGATTATTGTGGACTATTTGCAGCTTATTACAGGTAACAAAAGCGAAAATAGAACTCAGGAAGTGTCTGAAATTTCACGTTTCTTAAAGATGTTGGCCAGAGAATTGGAAGTACCACTTATTGCGCTTAGTCAGCTTAGCCGTGCTGTAGAAAGTCGTGCAGATAGATTGCCTGTGCTTTCCGACTTGCGCGAATCTGGATCTATCGAGCAGGACGCCGACATTGTAATGTTCTTGCATAGAGAATCGGCCTTCGACCCAGATGCAGATAAAAGCGTAGCCGAACTTATTGTGGCAAAGCACAGAAACGGTGCTACTGGAAGAATTGGTTTGAAGTTTGTGCCAGAACAGGCAAGGTACCGCGATTTAGACACTGTGCACCAGGAGCCTCACGGGCATTAGCCTACTGTCTACTCAATGGCTTCGCTTCGCTGCAGATATTTCGCAGCCAGAAGCTAATGCCCCTCTAGAAACCACCTTATGAGACAAACACAGAACTATTTTTTTTCCTCGTGAGGAGCCGAAGTACTTATTCCTTTTACGTTTGGTTTGCCGAAATCTGCTATTCCGGCAGGAAGAGAGCCTTCTAAAAGTTTGGCAGCATTTAGAACTGTTCCAACAACAAAAAGTAGGGCAATGAAGGCCAATAGCAGTTTAAGACGTCTTTTTTCCTCTGTATAAATATATGCTAACATCAACTATATTCTAGTTAAACAGCCTTTAGTTAGCAAATTATGCCAATACAATAATGGAAGAGTCGACCCAAATACAGGATCAAAACTTATTCTCGTTCATGATGCAGTTAGTGCAAGAGAAGCATGGGGCAGAGGTTAAAGAGAAGTTTTTAAACGGCGAGGCAACAAGGCTGTACAACCTTTATGGCGATACTTTACTAGATTATTTTGAGCCTTTACTTACGGGCGATCAAGCAAAAGAGTTCGACCAATTGGTAAAGAACGAAGAGGGGCAAGATTTGTTAATTTCTTATTTGTCTAACAATATTCCCAATTTAGAAGATCAGATTTTAAAAACTTTGGCTGCTTTTAGAGGTAGCTATTTGGCGGGCAGTTTCGACCGCGAAAGTTAGGCAAAATTATGGTAGCAAATATTTCGGCAGAATCGGCACAAGCAAGAGAGCAATCGAATGTTCAGAAAGAAGCAGAAAGAGCACGTGTGCTTAATCAGATTAATGGTCGTCGCGAAGCCATTATCATGCAAAAAGAGCAGGCATTGGCCAGTGTAGAGCGCGTTGGAGAAGATAGAGAAGGAATGGTTGCACAGAAAATTGTCGAACTAAGAGAACGCTTGGAAGTTGCCACAGACCCTAGACAAAAGGGAGAAATTGAACAACAGCTTGCTGTTTTATCGGAACAAAAACATGTAATTGCAGAGCAAAACGAGGTTTATAAACAGCAGTTGCGAAATCAGATCGAAATTCAATATAGTTCCAAGCTTAGTAGTTTAGAATCTAGCAAGCGCGAAATGCTAAGAAACTTAGAAGAGCGAACTTCTAGACAGTTAAGACTTAGTTTATTGGCATTAGCCGAAAAGTTTGCCTTCTTAAAAGAGCGTGTGCAAGCAGTAAATGCCAGCAAGCCAGACGCTAAAGCAGAGTTGGGTCGAGCAGGAGCATAACGCAAAAGCAGCTTCTTACCTCACTTTTTTCCTGAATTTGTGTACACTTAAAGTAATATGGATGCTGCTCGTGTTGGCAAAGAAAAATTTATCCTGGGGTTATCCTTTCTGTTTTGTGCGGTAGCCTTTATTGGTTCTGTTGTTGCGTTTAATGCATATTTTTCTAACAGTGTGCCACGCTCGAACGTGCAGTTTGCTAGCGGAGAATTAGGAATTTTTAATTCTACACTGCCAGAACTAGAACCGGCTGGAATGGTGGCAACTTCTAACAGATATAGCGCAGAAAGTTTAGTGAAATTAAATATTCCAAGGAATCCTCATGGTTTAAGTAGCCTAAAATTTAATGCCGAAGGCTTGCCATTACCTGTAATTGTTAGATTTTGTCTAAGCTATATAGATCCATCTTCGAATGCTAGGGTAGATTACTATTGCAATAGCGCAAATATGGCGGTTAACCAGCAATATAGCTGGCAACAGTCGTTTGAAACAAAAGTATTGCTAGAGCCAAATCATAATTATTACTGTTCGGTGGCAATAGAATCTTTAGCAGGAGCTAGTTTTTCAGAGGAAGCAGTTGCTAAAGTGCGGAGTAATTGTGCACTAGACTATTCTGTACTTGCAGATACAGATTCTGCAGTCATTCCTGTAGCTGCCGCCAAGATTAGCAAGTGGGGCATAGGAGCAGATTTAATAAACTTGCAATATTCACCAGTACGAAATGTTACCGCAGTAGGTATGTCTGCAATGGTTGCTAGCAATAGTAGTGCAGGAACTCAAGAATTTGCAGAAATTTGTGCCAAGCAAGGTCTAACAGTAGAGTGTGTACCAATTCAGAAGTATATTGCTGGTACAGATAGTATTTACCAAGACGCAAGCAGTAATTTTACTCAGAAATTTAGTGCAGAAATTCCAGTGCAATTTACATGCAAAACAAATAGTGGTTTCTTGGGTAGCTGCGAGATTTATTTATGGCAGTTAGCAGACAGTTCACAACTAAAGATTTGGGAAGTAAGTACAAGCAATAGCGAAACTTTAGATGCCTTTAGAATTAAAACAGAGGACGCTGCCGCTATTTGTGACAATGAACTATATTATTATGAGAACGAGACCGAGTTCGCAAAGCTAGCTTCTAGCAATACAAAACAAGCCAATTGTAGGTCTTTATTGCAATCACTTCTTTAAACTGTTTAAATATTAAAGTAACGCTTAGTTAATTCCTTTTTTTAAGATGGCTGACGAAACAGCATTCAATCGTTTTAGTGTAGGTTCAGAGGCTTCCGGCGCTGCTCCTAGGCCAAGTACTAGTGTGCCTTCAAATGTTACTAGTGTACCTTCTAGACCACAAATGAACCATGGTTTAGGAAAAAGTGTAAGTGCTAGTTCTGTAAAGGGTAATGGGCCTAGTTTCATGACGAAGCTAACTTCGTCTAAAGGGATGATGCTTACAGTAATAGTGCTTCAAGTTGTAATTATTGCAGTGCTAGTTATTATTTCAATTTACGGCAGCCCAGCTGGATTGGTAAGCGAAATCCGACTGCAAATGTTAATTAACAAAGTTGCCAGTGCAACTACAGTTAATCGTAATGAGAAGCCTGTCTTTGCTACCGTTTCGGACGCACCGAAGCTAAGAGAGGGTAATGCAATAGATGCAGAAGTGTATAAGGATGCAGTGAATGGTGACTCGGTGTTGGCTTATACAGATAAGATGATTATCTACAGAGAGTCGGAGAACAAAATCATTTATGAGGGAAAGTCTCCAGGAGACAGATTAACCGATGCTCAGATTGCAATTGTTACGAAGATTGTAGATAAGGCTAAAATTGCAGGAATTAAAGTACCAGACGGAGAGAGTCCTCAGTTAGCAGTTATTACAGATGTAGACCAACAAAAAGTGAAGTATCCTAAGTTTTATGCAAATGCAGTTAACAATGACATTCTGGCTTATTTTGCTACTGCAGAAAAAGTTGTTATCTACAGACAGTCATCTGATTCTTTGATTAATACTGGTGATTATAAAATTACTTTACAAGAGTAGTTAAAAAGTATTAAATTAGTTAATAGGGGTGGCGCGAAAGCGCCACCTTGTTTTGGTGTAGACTCAACCCAGCTTCACGGCTTCGCCCTAAGAGGGCTGCAGATGTTCAGCTGAGTTGGTCGTACACCAACTTGGAACACTCTAGGAATCCCGCTTGCGCGGGATTCTAAAGTTTTTCTAAGACAATGACTATTGCTCCAATAACTTTTTGATTGTCTCGAGCATTTCTTGCCAGAATGCTGTTGTATGTTTTACTTCGTCTTCGCTAGCGTTTTTGTCTTGGGTTAGGCTCAACTTTGTGCCTGCATCTTCTGGTTCTACCATCATTGTTAGAGTGTGATAATTTTCTGGAATATCTGGCTGACCCATTAATGGGCTAAAGTGAGTAACTTGCATGATTTTATTCTCCTCGAACTGCAAGACCTTGCCTTTGTCTTCGTAAGGCTTGCCATTATATTCGCCTTGCCAAGAAATAGGGCTGCCAATTTTCCAATCGGTAACTACCTTGCTACCATGCATATACTTCTGAATTATTTCTGGCTTAACTAAAGCTTCCCAAACTTTTTCTAGTGGGGCATTAATAGAAACCTTTGCGGAAGAAACTAAGTTTTGATTCATTATTAATTATACTCTTACGCGTCCGTGGCAATTTCTTGGCCGACAACATAGCGACAGCCATCTGGGCCAACTACTGCGGAATGTTCGACCCCAACGGGAACGTCTAATCTTTCTCCGGTAGCTACTATTCGATTAATTCCTCCACTAAAAGCTACGCTGCCTTCTGTAACATAGAAACTAACTTTGCCTTGATGTTTGTGTGAAGGGTAATGGGTATCTGGTTCGTCGAACCAGTCGTAAACAATTGGAAAACCTTCTTTTTCTAAAGTTTCTTTTTGCATTTTTTTATTATACCTTGGGAATTAGACTATTACGCTGGGTTGCGTTAAAATCGAAAAGTTCAATTGGGGTCTTAGCTTAACTGGCTAAAGCACTACTATGGCATAGTAGGGAGTGAGGGTTCGAGTCCCTTAGACTCCAAATTTCTCTTTGTTCCATTGCAACCAAAGTTGCTACAATCTGGTAACGAATGAAACCCTTGGTTGCTCACACATTAATGCGTAGTAAGCCCCGCAAAAGTACTCCGCGAATAGCAGAGACATTTAGCTATATTTTTATGGGTTTTGGAATTGTGCTTAGTTTAGCTGCCTTGTTTTTCTTCTCTGAAGTAAGAAGATATGCGCTAGAGATTCCAACCGAAGAAAAGATTCAGGCTCAACTTCAGGATAGGGGTGAAAATAGCCGTATATATGACCGTAACGGCCAGTTGCTATATACATTTAAGGATAAGTACCGAGATAGAGAATATGCCGATTATAGCGAGATTCCTCCAGTTATTATTGCTTCGTTATTGGCAGCAGAAGACAAAGATTTTTTTACCCATGAAGGAATTGATTGGTTTGCCTCAATTAAAGGTGCCCTAATAACTGTGCTAAGTAGCGGAGAAAACACTATTGGAGGCAGTACTATTACTCAGCAATTGGTAAAACAAACTCTCTTAACTAGCGACCAGACAGTAGATAGAAAGATTAAAGAGGCTATGATTGCCTTATTGGTAGAGCGAGACTACTCTAAAGAGCAAATTTTAGAGTATTACGTAAATGTTGTGGCTATGGGTGGTCGTGTTTCTGGAATTAAGACTGCATCGCATGTTTATTTCAACAAAGACTTGAGTGAGTTAACTCTAGACGAAGCTGCTTTTTTGGTGGGCCTTGTGCAATCGCCAGGAGAATATTCGCCAATTTTTGCAATAGATAAAGAAAATGCTTTGCGACTTTCTTTAGAGAGAAGGAATTTTATTCTTAGTACTGTAAGTGCAAATCATAATTTGGTTGCCTACTTAAATAGTCGCGATGCTACCTACTTGAAAAATACCGAAGCAACACTTGCTCCTGCTAATTTGTATGATCAGGACGTAGCTACCGAAGACCTTCCTTTTAATAGAGCAAAGATAGAAGCACTGAAAGTAAATACTTATGCATTCGATCAAGCTGTAGATGAACTAAAAGCGCCTCACTGGGTGTTTTATATTAGAAGTTTGTTAAGCCAGGCTCCGTATAATTTAAATATCACAAAGTTGTATACCGGAGGCTACAATATTTATACAACTCTAGATATTCGCATCCAGGAAGTGGCTCAGCAATCTATTAAAGATGGGGTAGATAAATACGGAAATGTGTATAACTTTAAGAATTCTGGTCTTGTTTTAGAAGATTCTACTAGTGGAGAAATCTTGGCAATGGTAGGTTCTAAGGGCTATGGCATTAAAGCAGACCCCAATGACAGACGCTTCGATCCGCAGGTTAATATTACAATTGCAGACCAAAACCTTGGTTCTTCTCTTAAGCCTTGGGTTGCATATTTGGCCTTTAATACTGGTAAATTCAATGCCAATAGCCAGGTTTCAGACAGTCCACAAACTTTTTATGGCAATTACAGTCCTAAAAATGTAGACGGCCAGTACTTTGGCAACATGACTATTCATGATGCGCTTATTGAGTCTAGGAATTTACCGTTTCTTAAGCTTGCATATGTCCTAGGGGATAGGACATTACCGAACTTTATGCCTCAGATTGGCTACCATGCAAGTAATGACTATGGTTTGGCAGCTGCAATTGGTGGAGTAAATGAGAATTTATTAAGCCACGTAAGTGCATACACTGGTTTGGCTAACGGAGGCGACGTTTATCAACGTCGCCCAATTCTACGTATTACAAACCGCACAGGAGAAGAGACCTATAAGTCTGAATCTGTTGTTATTAATAGGCTTAACAAAGGTGCGGTTGCAGAGGTTAATCGCATTTTGGGAGACAAATCTTACACCGCAGGAACCTATAAATATAAGTTTATTGGCGGGCAGATGTTGGCCGGGAAGACTGGTACTAGCGACAATAACAAAGATACTTACTATATTGGCTATAGTCCAAAGGTAGTAGCAGGGGTGTGGGTTGGAAATAATGACAATACACCAATGACATCTAAAGCACTAGGGTCTACAACCGCATTGCTACTGTGGAATGACTTTATGGTGCGTTTTGGTTCTCAGTTTCCGGAGTACACAGTGAACGGAAATTATTAAGACTGAGCATTTTAATGTAATATATAACTAGTATGGCCACTGTACGCATTAAGTCCGCAGAAATCGTCCGCAAATTCGCAGAAATTAAGGCTCTTATCCGTGAAACGGGAAACCGTGTAGTAGTAGAAGAGTACAATAAGCCAGTGCTTGTTATTTATCCTGCAGACGAGCACGGAGAGCCAATGAAATCCAAAACAGTGTCCGAGGCTGCAGAAGTAGACCGTTTAAAGAATAAGCTGCACACAAAGCAGATTAAAATTTCCCAAGTTAGTTTTGATTAGATCTATATAGAATGATATCGAACGGTGGACTTTCCAAACAACAAGTGGAAGGTAAAAAGTTGTTGCTAGATACAAATATTTTGATCTATCAACTAAGCGGAAAGCTAGACCTGTCTGAAATTTTGCCATATGGAAGGGAACTCTATATATCTGCAATTACCGAGGCGGAATTATTTGCAGGGGTAGAACGCGCTCAACTTGAGGACCTAAAGGAATATATTGGGGACTTTGAAATTTTACCTGTTACTTCAGAGGTTGCTATTGTTGCTGGAAGTTATAAAAATGTAATTCGTAGCAAAAGTTTAAAAGATTTATTAATTGCTGCCACCGCTCAGGTGCATAATCTTACTTTGGTTACTGCTAATAACAGAGACTTTGTGCATTTGCTTAAGCCGGCGCCGTTATTTGTGCGCATTTAAATCAATCCCGAAAGGGATTATTTTTTGGATTAGCTAAATCTCTCATTCCTAATGAAATTATTGGTTAAACATCGTATAATTGGTAATTAATTTCAAGTGGTTTATACCTATGCAAGTGCGACAGTACGACCATCGTCTAATCGAAGAAAAGTGGCGGAATAAATGGGCCCTCGACTACAAAGAAGGTAAATCTACTTGGGCTTTTAATGAAGAGCGTGGCTTAAAGGGCGATAAACTTTACTTGTTAGACATGTTTCCTTATCCCTCTGGGTCTGGCTTGCATGTTGGTCATGTAGAAGAAAAAGCAGCGTTAGATATTTATGCGCGTTATATGCGCATGTTAGGTAAAAATGTTTTAATGCCAACTGGTTACGATTCTTTTGGCTTGCCAACCGAAAATTACGCTTTAAAAAATAATTTAAAGCCTCAGGATGCTACTTCAGTAAATGTAAAAACTTTCCGAGCTCAGACCGAGAAAATTGGTATTAGCTATGATTGGGATCGTGAACTTGCAGCTTCCGACGTGGAATATTACAAATTTACCCAGTGGTGGTTCAAATTTTTGTATGACAGAGGTTTGGCTTATCGTAAGAATCAGGCTGTAAACTGGTGCCCCAATTGTCAGACTGTAATTGCCAACGAGCAGGTAGTAGATGGCCGGTGCGAGCGTTGCGACACTCCGGTAATTCAAAAGGACATGGAACAGTGGTTTTTTAAAATTACCGACTTCGCAGAAAGGTTATTAACCGACTTAGACAAATTAGACTGGCCAGAATCTACCAAAGCAGGACAACGAAACTGGATTGGCAAATCTGTAGGCGCCGAAATTTCCTACTTAGTGCCTAAATTTACTGAATTTGTTTATGCCACTGGCAATAAAGCCAAAGTTGAGCGTGTAAAAGTACGCTTTGCCAATTTGGGCTTGCCTATTAAGCTTTTAACTCCTGCAGAAGCAGGCTTGGAAGTAATAGAAGTAGCTGAAGGCACAGATCCTTGGGCAAATGCCAAGGCTAAAGCATATGCCTATAAAGGCAAAACAGACCTACCAATTTTGGGTGCAGATACAGCGCTTGAACTTGAAGGTGTAGATGGCGACCCTGCAATGGTAAAGCGTAACGCTTTAGTTGCTGCTGGAAAAGATGAAAAAGATCTTTCGCAAGAAGAGATTTCTAGTTTAATGATTGATTACTACAAGAAAATTGCGGAAGAAAATGGCGGCAGCGTAAACGGAGCCTTTGTAGATTATTGGTTCTTGTTATTACCAGATGGTCGCGAATTTAAAACAGTAGGCCGCCGCGAATTAACTCTAACCCCAACGGCTAAAGGCGAAGTAGACCCTCATTTTCCAATTCGGGCAATGTATATTTCTAAATTAAGCGGAAAATATGTTGCCGACCAAACTCCTGCAGATTTAGAGCTAGAAATGAAACCTATTAGCAATTCTTTAAAAGAGTTATTTGCTTTTGAAATTAAAGTCTTTACTACCAGACCAGATACTCAATATGGTGCAACTTTTGTGGCACTTTCTCCTGAAAGTACTTTTGTAAGAGAAAATAGCTCTTTCTTTCATAATCAGAAAGAAATTCAGGAATATATTGCTGCTAGTGCCAAAAAGACAGATTTAGAGCGTATGGCAGACAATAAAAATAAGACTGGTGTATTTACAGGCTTAAAAGCAATTAACAGAATTTCTGGCGCAGAAATGCCAGTTTATGTGGCCGATTTTGTATTAAGTACAGTTGGCACAGGTGCTTTGGTTGGTGTGCCTGCTCACGATGCGCGCGACTTCGACTTTGCCAAATTAATGAAATTGCCAGTTATTAGAGTAATTAAAGGCCCCGAAGGCAAAGATACTGAAATTACCAAGGCAGATGAAGTTTACACTGGCACAGGCGAAATGATTAACAGCGATTTCTTAACTGCTAAGACTAGCCAAGATGCCAAAGAAAAAATTATTTCCTGGATAGAGGCAGAAGGCTGGGGCAAAGCAAAAACAAATTATAAGTTGCGCGACTGGTCTATTTCTAGACAGCGTTACTGGGGTTCTCCTATTCCTATGGTTTATAAAGAGCTTTCTGCCGCAGATGTCGAACTAAATAAGATTTATAGCCATTTTCCTGCGCTTATATTGCAGTTGCATGCTTTGGGAAGCAACTCTACAGAGTCTTTTCATGAAGCAATAGATACTCAGCTTACAAAAATGGGTATTCCTGTCGTTAGTCCAAATTTACCTGCCAATGAAGCCACAACTGCCGGTAACTGGTTGACAACTGCAGAAGAAAATCTTGCTGTAGCCCAGGAAAATACAATTGTAGTAGGTCGTTCTTTGGGAGGATGGACTGCATTGCAATTGGCTGCAGAAAGAAAATTACGAAAAATTATTTTAGTTGCGCCCGCAACACCTGTTTCTATTGCTTATGCAGAAAAAGTTAAGAAATTTTCTGACCAGACAGTAGAATCCCTAAAGGAATTTGTAATTGATACAGAAGGAAGTATTGATTTTAAGAAAGTTACCGAAAATACTGCTGAAATTGTTATTTACTTATCGAAAAACGATGAAATAATTCCTTTTAAGGAAACCCAGGAATATTTCAGAAAGAATTTACCTTTTGCTCGTATAGTTACTTTTAGAGAAGCAGGGCACTTTACTGCAGAAGATGGTTTTAAGGAATTTCCAATTTTAAGAGATGAACTTCTTGCACCTGTTCGCTTAGATATTCAAAAATTATTAGATGAAGATTTGCCAGTAATTTTACCAGAAGATGCAGATTATCGTCCAAAAGGTACGGCTCCGTTGGGAAGTTCTAAAACCTTCCAACTAGATCTTAATCAAGAAAAATACGGTCCAAACGCAGTGCGTGAAATAGATACTATAGATACTTTTGTAGACAGTAGTTGGTATTTCTTCCGGTTTTTAGACCCTAAGAACAATAGTGAAATGGCAGACCCAGAAAAATTGAATAACTTTGGACCAGTAGACTTCTACATTGGTGGAGCAGAGCACACAGTGTTGCATTTGCTATACGCTCGCTTCTTTACCAAAGCTTTATTCGATGCGGGAATGATTGACTACAACGAACCTTTCTTGAAATTGCGTCACCAGGGTTTAATTCTTGGCCCAGACGGCAGAAAAATGAGTAAGCGCTGGGGTAATGTTATTAACCCAAACGATATTGTAGACGAGTTTGGTGGCGATACATTAAGAATGTATGAAATGTTTATGGGTCCTTTAAACATGGGAAAAGCCTGGAGTGAAGGTGGAGTACGTGGCATTCGCAGATTTATTCAGCGCATTTATGCAATGCACGGCCAGATTTCAGATAAAGGTGTTACAGATCCTGGTTTAACTCAACTGCTAAATGGCTTAATAGACAAGGTTGGAGAAGATATTTCTGCCTTAAAGTTTAATACTGCAATTAGCGAAATGATGAAATTCTTAAATGAGGCCGAAGAAAAGGGTGCTGAAAAGATTTCTTTAGTAGATTGGAAAAAATATATTTTGGTGTTGCAGCCATTCGCTCCTTTCTTGTCGGCCGAAATGTGGTCTGAGCTAGAGCCAGAAACAGAAGCAGAGAAGCAGAGTTGGCCTACACATTCTGAAGTTATTGGCGCAATTAATAGCGATGTTACTATTGTAATTATGGTAAACGGCAGAGTGCGAGATAATATAACTGCTGCCTCTGGTTTGAGCCAAGCCGATGTAGAAAAACTTGCACAAAGTTCTGAAAAAGTGTTGAAATATATAACCGGTGATTGGTTATCGATAAAGAAAATGATCTTTGTGCCGAATAAATTATTAAATATTGTTATTTAAAGAACTATGAGCCCCGATAGCGCCCGATCTACAATTATTTCTGTAATTGTATTTGTTATTGGTGTGGCTGCAATTGGGGCTGCTATAGTTTTTTGGCGCGAAAAAGAGCCGGCAGTAATTGTAAATTCCGTTAACCCAACCACAAGCGGCAGTAGTGTAAAGACATATTCTGCAGAGCCCGCTTTTTCGATTGACCGAGAGAAAACATATTTCGCAAATTTTGAAACCAGCCAAGGAAATTTTAAAGTAGAATTATTTACAAAAAATGCTCCTCGTACGGTAAATAATTTTGTTTTTCTTACTAAGGATGGCTATTACGATGGCGTAAAAGTGCATCGCATTGTGCGCAATTTCATAATTCAGAGTGGTAGTCGTTTAAGTATGGATAACGACCCAAACAACGATGGAGTAGGAACACCTGGCTATAAATTTGCAGATGAAATGAATTGGGATTCCTTACTTCTTACAGAAGCTCAGAAGGCAAATCTTACAAAAGTTGGGTTTTCTAGTATTTCTACTGTGCAATCTGTGTCTTTAGATAAATACGGTCTTGCAATGGCAAACTCTGGTCCAAATACAAATGGTTCACAATTTTTCTTTGCTACAGCCGGGGCAGATGACGCCTCTATTGGTAATCTTCAAGGCAGACATACTGTGTTTGGCAAAGTTATAAGTGGTACAGAGGTTATAGATGCAATGAATTCCGCAACTCTTGTAAACGAGAATAGCTCTGCACCTAGACCAGCTAAAGAAATTGTAATTTCGAAAATCTCAATTACAGAATAAAAATCGCGTTTAAACGCAAAATTTCAGAGTAATTTCAGACTAGGGCATTACGATTAGGAATGAAGATTAAACCATTCTTAATTGTGCTTATACCAATTATTTTTTGGCTATTTTTGTTAGCAGTCTGGCAGGGTATTTCTTCTCTGCAAAATAATTCACAGGAAAGTTATGGGCCTAGTGCAGAATATATTCCTCTTGCAGTTTCTCTACCTAAAATAGACCTTACTACACAAGCGGGCAGTACTCCTGTGGTAACCACTTCTGCCAAAGAGTTTAAAGTAAGTGTTGCCGGGGCTGTTGTACACCCAGGAATTTACAGTTTGCTAAATGGCAGTATCTTGCAAGACTTGTTAACAAAGGCACAAATATCTAACACTGCAAACTTTCCATTAATAGCCAAGAGCTTTTTACTGGCTAGGAAACTAAAAGATGCTGAACATGTCTATGTACCATATCTTTCAGATACTTCTCCTACAGCTGCAAATACGTCACAAATAAGTAACGAAGAAGGTGTAACTCCTACCTCTGAAGAGAAAATAAATTTGAACAGCGCTTCATTAGAAGAGTTAGATAGTCTTCCGGGCATAGGACCATCTATTGCAGCAAAAATTATTGCCCAAAGACCATTCTCTAGTATAGAGAGTATCAAAGACGTATCGGGAATAGGTGATTCAATTTACTCAAAGCTTGAAAGCTTAATAACTATATAGCTTGGGCACTATGAGAAGACTACTAAATGTAATTGGCTCAAAATCTTTCCTGTTAATGTTGGTCATGGTGGTGGTTGTATTCTTTCTTGGTCAGACTGTAGTTTCCAAAAAAGAGGATTGTTCCCTTAAAAGTAATAGTTTTAGAGTAGTGGGTTTGCTGCCAGATTCTAAAAATGAAGGAAGATTACTTTTATGGAATGGCCAAAATACTTATATGTGGTTTTATAAGGACGGCAAGAAATATATTGGGAATGAAGGTTTAATTGGTAGAACTATAGAATTTACAAGCCAATTTATACCCAAAAGCCAAGAGAGCAAGCCCTGGCAAAAGTATTTAGCACAATGTATTGTTACCGCCAATTCTGAAATTATTCTGACAAGTACAGAAAACAATGTCCTTTTGGATCTCTACGGAAGTATAAATTTTATAAAATTCAAAATCATTTCAAGTTTAGGAGAAAGCAGATGGTCTGCTTTTGTAACTGCAGGTTTGCTTGGCGAAGACTTTTTAATACCAAAAACAACTCAAGAGAATTTAATTTCTTACGGAGTAATTCACTTACTTGTAGTATCTGGAGGAAATTATGACCTGCTTTCTGGTGTGTTCAGAAAATTACTACATTCTTTGCCGCGATATACTTTGCTGTCTTTGGAATGCGTATTTTTCTTTATTTACTTTATGTTGGTAGGGGTTACAAACCTGCCTGCTTTTAGAGGGTTTTTATCTAAATTAATCTGTAACTTACATGATATTTTCGGTATTAAGAAAAATTTTTTAATAGTTTCTATATTTGTAGTGGTCATAATATTGGCAATTAATCCTTTCTCTGTTGCTTCAAATAGTTTGTGGTTATCTGTTAGTGCGGCTGGTTGCGTGCAATTATGTAACTTACTATTTGCCAGAACTCAAAAAAGAATCAATAACCTTGGAATTCCTGTTGGATGGCTTATGCAAATGGTACAAAAAGCATTCTTTCCAAGTAATTTTAATTGGGGGTGGCTGCATACTCCTGTCTTTAATTTATTCTTTAGTACGATTATCTACAGTGGTTTATTCTTTATTCCAATAATTCTAGTTTTTCCAAGCTTGTGGCAAGGCATTATGCCGCCAGTAGAGTATTTCGCGTTGAACGGATTTTCCCTGTTAGATTCTTTTGCTAAGCTTTTGGCTAGTTTTCCAGCAGAGTATTTAGTTGCAAGCTGGGTACTATTTGGCTGCTTCTTAGTTTTACATAGATCATTTATCCTAGGGCAAATGAACTTTAGGATAGGAGCGCAATTATGAAGCTAGTTATATGTGTTCTTGTATTAATAATGATTATAAATGTCTACTTTTTTATTCAGAGGCCGACTAGGAATGATAATTATTTAGCAATAAACTTCTATAATATCGGCCAAGGCGATGGCTACCTTATACGTACTCCAGATAACTTCTATTTAATGGTAGATGCAGGTAGAGATAGTAAGATGCTAGATTTTCTTGCTTCAGAACTACCGCCAGTAAGAATGTTAGATGCCGTAATGATTAGCCACCCAGATAGTGATCATTCAGGCATGGTTGCAGACATAGTAGAAAAATATCGGCCAAAATATATCTGGCTAAATGAATATTCAAACGACAACGAACAGTATAACAAGGTATTAAACAATCCTAGTGCAGAGACAAAGCGAAAAAATCTAGTTAGAGGAGATTATCTTAAGCTTGGTTGTTGTGTAGAAATGCAAATATTATGGCCTACAAATAATTTTGTAGAAACTTCTACAGAAAACAACGATCGCTCGATAAGTTTTATCCTAAAATACAATAATTTTACGTTTTGGTCTGGCGGAGATTTGGGTGAACCTTTAGAAGAAAAAGTTACACCAAATTTTAATAAACAACCTCTTTCTGTATTAAAAATTGGTCACCACGGAAGTAAAACTAGCTCAAGCAAAAGATTCCTTGAACTGCTAGCTCCGAAGTTATGTGTAATTCAGGTTGGTGTGAATAGTTATGGTCACCCTACAAAAGAGGTATTACAAACACTTGAACAAAACTGTGAAAAAGTATATAGGACAGACGAAGATGGTGATGTTTTGATGAAAACAAATGGTTACAACATATTTTTACAAGCAAAAGGCTAGGTTAACTGCTAGTTATGGATAGATTGTCTAAAGAAGTATTCGATAAGTTTAGCTCGAAAGAGTTCAAGGAGCTAGTTACACAGAGAGTTATAGATTTCTACTATCTGCGATCTCAATTATTTCATCAGTTAGGAGACTTAACTGCTAGAAGTTCGAAAAGCCAAGTAAATCAATTGAAAACATGTTTTCTCGGAGAAGGTGAATACCCCAATCTGCTAGTGCAACTTCCAGACCCTCCAAAATTACTGTTTGGCATAGGAGATTGGTCTTTGCTAAAGAGGCGAGACGCAATTGCTGTAGTGGGTACACGGAAGGTCCATGAAAGTTCTTTACAATTTTTAAACTTATTTTTAAATGATATTGGCAGGTATAAAGTACTCTTGGTAAGTGGACTTGCAGATGGAGTAGATAGAGCGGCACACGAAAAATATTTGAGCCTCGGATTGCCACAAATAGCAGTGCTTCCCTTCGAAATTTCGCTACTGTCTCATTCAGCGCAAGATCTTGCTAGAGCAATTATAAAGGCTGGAGGTCTTATTGTTTGGGAGTATTTCTCAGATTCCATTACTGCTAAATATAAATATGTACTAAGAAACAGAATTATTGCAGGTCTAGCACCAGTTACTATTGTTATAGAAGCGCCTAGTAAGAGTGGGGCTTTGCATACTGCAAGGTTTGCATTCGATTACAACAGAGAAGTTTACGCTGGTATGTGCGATATCTATTCCGAGAGTAATGCAGGTAATCTTATGTTGTTAGAGCAGGATTTGGCATATCCATTAACGAAGAATTATAAGGGAATTCTTGCGGCGCTAGGTGTAAGTATGGATGAGCAGGTGGGCTTGTTTCCTGAGAGATATAATGAGAAAGTAACTATAACTAAGCGCACAGATCTTGAGCAAGAAATTATGAAAAATATACTTGCACTGCCTTCTAGTGTAAGCAGTATTATAGATAGCTGTGCTAATTATTCGGCAGCAGAAATTCAAGCTGCTCTATTAAATTTAGAATACTATGGTGTAATATACAGAGACGAATATGGCCGCTACCACGAAAAAACAATCAGATAAAAAGTACAATACCCTTGTAATAGTAGAGTCTCCGGCCAAATCTAAAACAATTGCCAAATATCTTGGTGATGGTTTTATTGTTCGCGCAAGTAAGGGTCATGTTGCCGATTTACCTAAGTCTGGCTTGGGTGTAGATGTAACCAAGAAATTTGCCGTAGAGTATGCAATTACCCCTGGTAGAGAGCCAATTCTTAAAGAAATGAAAAAGCTTATTAAAGATAAGCATATTAATAGAGTATTAATAGCATCCGACCCAGATCGCGAAGGTGAAGCTATTGGATGGCACGTTGCAAATAGACTTGGGTTAATAGATTTGCAGGGTAAAAGTAAAAATGCTGGAATAGAGTTAGAAAGAATTAGTTTTACAGAAATTACAAAGTCGGCAGTACAGGATGCCTTAAATTCTCCTCGTAAGCTCGATAAAGACTTGTTTGCTGCTCAACAGAGTAGAAGAGTCCTAGACAGACTTGTGGGCTACGAATTATCACCTTTACTATGGAAAAAGATTCGTTTTGGATTATCTGCTGGTAGGGTGCAGTCTGTTGCCGTAAAACAAATTGTAGACCGCGAGGACGACAGAAGTAAGTTTAAACCAGAAGAATACTGGAAGATATTCGCTATTCTTAGCGTAAAAAACACTAATAGCAAAGCAAGTTTAAGACTGATAGAAATTGCCAATAGAGAGCAAATAAAGGACCTTAAGAAGGATGAGTACCTATTTGAACTTGTTAAGATTGCTGGTAAAAAGGCAGAAGTTGGAAACTCAGTAAAAGTTAAGGATTTAGAGTCTAAATTGCACAAAATAAGCTGGACAATTACAGATGCAGAAGAAAAAGAGACATTTCGTCATCCTAAACCCCCGTTTACTACTAGTACTTTGCAGCAGGTAGCTGCTAATTGGCTTGGTTATTCTGCAAAAAAAACAATGACTGTAGCTCAAAAACTTTATGAAGCAGGTCTTATTACTTATATGCGCACAGACTCTACTAACATGTCTATGCAGGCAGTAGAGCAGATTCGCCAGATGTTAGTAAAAGATTATGGAGCAGGTTCTGTGCCAAGTACTGCAAGAGTTTTTGCTACTAAGTCTAAAGTTGCGCAAGAGGCTCATGAAGCTATTCGTGCAGCAGATGTATTATTAACTCCAGAGAAAAGTAAGCTAGAAGGCGAACAACTTTCGCTTTATAAGCTTATTTGGCAACGTGCGGTTGCAACTCAAATGCAGCCGGCAAAGATTGCAGCAGTTAGTTTTTCGATTGTAGATCAAGGTTTAGAGTTTAAGATTTCTGGTCAACGCTTAATTGAACCTGGCTATTTAAAAGTTTACCCAGAGAAGTTTAATGAGTTTGATGTTTCTGCTCTTAAAAAAGACATGAAACTAGACTTGAAAGATCTGTATTCTACACAACACTTTACAGAGCCACCTGCAAGATTCTCTGAAGCAACGCTTATTAAGGAATTGGAAAAGAATGGAATAGGCCGTCCTTCTACTTATGCCGCAATTATTAGCACAATTCAAGCAAGGCAATATGCCACAAAAGATGGTGGTTACTTTACACCAACCGATACAGGAGTGGTTGTTACAAGGTTATTGGCTACTCATTTTCCAAAGATTGTAGACTTAAAGTTTACTGCCAAAATGGAGGATGACCTAGACTCTATTGCCAATGGAGAGGTTAAGTATTTAGATTTCATAGACGATTTTTATCATCCATTCTCTAAGGACTTAAAGGCAAAAGAAAAGGGTATTACTCGCGATGACTTTACGGTACTAGGTGAAGCACCAAAAGATATTATCTGCCCAGAGTGTGGTGGTAAGATGGAAATTAAGCTTGGTAAGTACGGAAGGTTCTATAGCTGTAAGAAGTTCCCCGATTGTAAAGGTATGGTTAGTATTATTGTTGAAGGAGATGGCATTATAGTAACTAAAGAAGAAGGTAAAGCGCCAGAGGTCGATTTGTCTGCATATGAGCCTGCACCAATGACAGAAGACAAGAGAGAGTATTTGCTTAAGCCGGGTAGATTTGGAAAGTTTTGGGCTCATCCAGATTATCCAAAGGTCAAGGATGCCAAGCCTTTAGAACTAAAACATAGCAAGATTGTAGAGCTTTATGGTAAGCCACCAAAAACAAAAGATAACAGAGATTTCCTCTTCAAGACAGGCCGTTTTGGTAAATTCTGGGCGCACCCAGACTATCCGAAAGTAAAGGAGACCGTAAAGATACCGAAAAAGCCTAAAGCAGAGACTGCAGAGTAGGGCGGAATTCACCACTGTGTAAGGGGTTTTGTTATATTGTACTAATGTTATATAGTACCTGCCCCAAGTAGTGTTAAAAGTTATTGTACGTTCCTTTGAATTCGTACAGTGCTTAAGTAAACGTCTTCTATCAAGACGAAGTATTGTCTTATCGCTAATAGTGTTCTTTTTGGTAAGCATTGTATTAGTTTCTTTCCCTACAAAAATTAGTGCTGCCAGTAATACAATCAATTTCCAAGGAAAAATAGTTAATAATGTTACTGGAAATGATGGTACGAATGTAACTACGGGTACTGCTAGCTGTGTTGTTGGTAGAACAGATACTTGCGATTTTAGAATTAGAATTTATGATGCGGCATCTTCTGGTAATCTGCTTTTTGAAGAGGCTCATTTAAATAAAGAAATTGGCGACTATAACGGTGTCTTAAACCTAGATATTAATTCTGTGTGTGTTTCTGCTCCTGCTGGAGCAAGTCAGTGGGGAACAACAGCCTGTGTTTCTAATGGTGGTGTAGACTTTTCTGAGGATCTTTGGATTGAATTAGGCTTTGCTCCAGCTGGGGCAGGTAGTTATACAGAAACTTTTTCTCGTAAGAAGATTACTCAAGTTCCAAGTGCTTTTTATGCCACTACTGCAGGTTCTGCAGCAAGTGCAAGTTCTGTAGCTCTTAACGGCCTAACTGCCGCTTTGGCTACAAATACAATAGCCAATGCCAATTACCAGCAAACCTGGAACTGGGCACTTACGACAACTAGTGCTGCTGGGCTTGAGCTTGCTGAGACTACAGCTGCAACTGGAGGTGATGCTCAGCAGTCGCTATTAAGACTTTCTATTACTTCTGGATCTACTGCTACAGCTTTGGTTATTAATAATAACTCTGGCACAGCGAATAGTTTAAGAATAAATACGCTAGCAAATCCATTTATAATAGACGCCAATGGCAATGTAGGTATTGGCACAGCTAGTCCAACAAACCCATTAACAATCGAGAGGGCACAGGTGAATCCTGCTGACCCATTCATTATGCTTAACAATATCGATGGTTCTGCGCAAACTGCAATTCAATTT
>Ga0105047_10000193_pt1 | contig 92303 bp, 64 predicted proteins | sample MAT04_FD_78384 | JGI IMG/M metagenome (GOLD analysis project Ga0105047, IMG submission 78384) | Freshwater microbial communities from Lake Fryxell liftoff mats and glacier meltwater in Antarctica - MAT-04 (megahit assembly) | ecosystem: Environmental > Aquatic > Freshwater > Ice > Liftoff... | reverse complement strand
GAACCAAAAAAATAGAATCTCCCCTTCTCTCCCCGGTTTTTGGGGAGAGAAGGGGGCAGGGGGATGAGAGGGGTGGGCGGATGATCTTATGTTACCGCTTATGGCGCTCAACCCCCTTGAAGATGCGCGCGATTAAATCCATATCGAACTTTTCCGTCCGGTCATAGTGATAAATGCCGTTCTGCTCCTGCTCCACATCGGTTAGTTGGGTGTAGCAGTAGCCGGCAATATGATCCAAATTTTTGATGGTCTGGAGCATGCCCTGCAGGCGCGCGTAGAACTCAGCCAACGAGCGCGGGCCTTCGCCATAGCCCCAGGAATTATCTGCAAATGGGCGCCGCTCGGGCACAATCCACTTGATTCCGCCAAACTCGTCCAGGATGTAAGGCTGGCCATCGTACTCCACCTCGCGATCCGGATGGTTGCGCCAGACCTTGCCATCTTTAGGTTTCAGCAACTCGAACAATTTCTCAGGCGACTGTTCGTAGGTGTGCACCGTCCACAGATCGGTGCGGGCATGGCTGTAACCCGAGGCGTCATTGATGGGCCGGGTCGGGTCGAGGGCGCGGGCCAGCTCATAGGCATCGATATGCAGGCGATTGTGCTGGCGCCGGTCGCCGGTATCCCAGGTTTCATTAAAGGGCGTCCAGGCGATGATGGAGGGATGGTTACGATCGCGGCACACAATCTCGCGCCATTCGGCAATAAAATTGCGCGCAGAATGGATTTCTTTGACGTCGATGCCCCAGGAGGATGACTCGCCCCAGGTGAGGTAACCCAGGCGGTCTGCCCAGTAGTGGAAGCGCTCTTCAAAGACTTTTTGATGCAGGCGCGCCCCGTTGAAGCCGGCGCGCAGCGATAATTCAATATCATGTTTCAAAGCTGCGTCGCTGGGCGCGGTCCAGATGCCATCCGGATAAAAGCCCTGGTCCAGCACCAGGCGTAAGAAGAGCGGCTGGTTGTTGAGATACACCCGCCCATCCTGAATGTGCACTTTGCGCAGCCCGGCATACGCGGCCACATGGTCGACCCCATCCCCTTTTTCGTCCAGCACCTCAAATTCCAGATCGTATAAAAATGGAGCTGCGGGGGACCAGGGTTTGGCACGCAGCACCGGCAGGATCAATGACGATCCGCTCAGGGCCGGGCTGAGCGCAGTCGAAACCGGTTCTGCCGCCCCAGGCTCGCGCAGCGTTGCGCGCAGCCACTGGCCGGCTTTAACATTGTAGAAGGTGGGGGTCACGATGAAACGCGCACCGTCCAGATCTGGCACAATAAAGACCGATTGCAGGCCCAATGGGTCGACCGGCTCGATCCAGACCGTCTGCCAGATGCCGGTGGTGCGGGTGTAATCACAACCATGCGACTTGAATTCGCGGGACTGCTTTCCGCCGGGCTGCACGCCCGAACGCGTCTCATCGCGGACATAAACCACCAGGTCATGTTCCTGGCCCGGGGTGACCCAACGGGTGATATCGAAGCTGATCGAGGCGCTACCGCCCCAATGGCGTCCGGCGGATTGCCCATCGATGAAGATCTCGCACTCGTAATCCACTCCGCCGAAGTGCAGAATCTGGTGTTTACCCTGCCATTCTGCGGGAATAATCAGTTTGCGGTGATACCACATCATCTCGATGAAGTCGGTGTGGCCCACGCCGGAGAGCACGCTTTCCGGGCAGAAGGGCACGCGAATCGCACGATCCAAGCCGTTCGAGCGCTGCAGCCCGCGCTGCATGCCAGATTTGCCCGGGTCGAAGGTGAAGGTCCACGGACCGTTCAGGTTGAGCCATTGCGCCCGTTGGAACTGCGGACGGGGATATTCGGGACGTGGAATGGCCGGCAGCAACTCAGTTTGTACCATTTTTATTCCTTATTTGATATTCATCACAGAGATACAGCGCTCACATGCTCCTTCAAGCGGCTGCTAATCCAAATCAATCATCATCTTCAGGCTGTTTCCGTGAGCCGCTTCGATGGCTGCATAAGCGCTCAAGTATTCGCCAAAGGCGAAATGACCGGTGACCATTTCATCCAGGTGCAAGGCTTTTTGGCTGGCCAATTCAATCGCGCGCTCATAATCGGTCTTCTGATACATCAACGTCCCCTGCAGAGTCAGTTCGCGGTCCTGCACCAGGCCCAGATCCACCAGCGGCTTTTTGCCAAACACGCCCACCACCACAATGGTGCTGCCTTTGCGCGCCAGCGATACCGCCTGGGTGATGGTATCCTGGGTCCCTACACATTCGAGCACCAGATCGGCCTTATCCGGACCAAAGGCAGACAGGATGGCCGCCCCCAGATCTTCTTCAGCGGTGTTGACCCCATGCGGGATGCCGCAGGCGCGCGCTTTATCCAGTTTGTAGGAACTGACATCCGTGATCATGACATCCGCCGCGCCAGACGCGCGCGCCACCTGGGCGACCAGGTTTCCGATAGTGCCGGCGCCCAGCACCAGCACCTTCATTCCGGCTGCCAGCCCGCCGCGGCGCAGCGCATGCACTGCCACCGAAATCGGCTCGACCATGGCGGCCTGATCCGCTGAAACGGTGGATGGGACCTTCAGCACCATCCCGGCCTTCACCGGAAAATATTCCTGCCCGGCTCCGTTGGTTTGGAAACCCATAACTTTCAGTTGGTCGCAAATGTGGTATTGGCCGTGCCGGCAGGGATAACACACCCCGCAGGTTACCTGGGGCATGAAGACCACCCGCTCGCCCAGGGCAAAGCCGCTGACCTGTGCGCCGATTTCGGCGATCACACCCGAGACCTCGTGCCCCTGAACGACAGGATAACGGGTGTAAGGGTGCAGCCCGTGAAAGACATGAATATCGGACCCACACACACCGATGCGCTCGATTTTGATCAGCACTTCATCCACAGCCGGGGCTGGTTTTTGGACGGTACGAATTTCGATTTTCCCCGGGTTGGTCATGACAGCTTGCAGCATAGATTCCTCCATTTTTAACACGCATACGCTTCCGGCGCCTCGCCTTTTTGCAGCGGTCTGCCGTGATTGATATCAAATATTTCATCCAACCGGGCCATGCTTTCTGGGCGTGGCCCACTCCATGTACGCTACGTTTTATTGAAGCGGATTTGTTCTATGGATAGGGTTGGCCTCGGATGATCTTGAACACATAGGCGTGTTCGCAGGGTTTTTGATCGGGCACCTTGATCACCAGCGCTTCAGAGGTCAGCTTCCATTCCAGTTCCTGGTCCACTCCCAGCATCATGACCGATTGTATCTCATCCGGGTACAGGCACCTGAGCGTTTCAATCACGGCATATTCGCCCGGCCAGCCCAAAACGGTGGCGTATAAGGCATCGCCCTTGAGGGTAAAGCGCACATCCTTGCGGCCGTATCCCGGCTTTTCATCCTCATTAAATGAACCTGCTTTCCTGATCTGGGCCGGTCCCTCGCCGTGCGTGATCCAGTTGGAGGTGCCGTAGATGGCTTCGCCGTTGACCGCCAGCCACTTGCCCATGCCCCGCAGCAGGTCTTTGGCTTCATCCGGCAGGGTGCCATCGGGTTTGGGGCCTACATTGAGCAGCAGGTAGCCATTCTTGCTGACATTATCGACCAGGTAATGCACCAGCTCCGTGGTAGATTTGTAGGGGGTATCTGTGAGGTAACCCCAACCCTGCCCGTCATCCACGGTGGTATCGGTGATCCACTCATAGTAGGTCAATTTATCCATGCGGCCCAATTCCAGATCCACCACCCCGCTGCCAGGAGCCAGATCGTAGTCTTTATAGGTGACCGCCACTTCTTTGCCAAGTTCGAGCGCCTTGTTGTAATAATACGCCAAAAACTCCTGTTTGGGCCGATCCGGCAGGCCGCGCAGGCCGAAATCGAACCAGAGCACATCCGGGGTGTAGCGATCGACCACTTCCACGATCTTGGCCTGCCAGATTTCGAGGAATTTCTGGCTGGGGCGGTTCTGCTCGAAGAAAGTCTTGCCCACCTTCCCTTCCAGGTCGTGGGCCTCGCCGTACAACCCGGCGTAACGCGCATCGGAGGTATCAAACTCCTTGCGCCAGTGCGGGTAGAACCACCAGTTCTCGGCATGATGCAAAGCCACCAGGAAGCGCAGCCCCTGTTTGCGAATCGCTTGCTCCAGGCGCCCCACCACATCGGTTTTAGGCCCCATACGCGCCGCGTTCCACGGATTGAGCTGCGTATCCCACATGCTAAAGCCGTCGTGATGTTCGCCCACCGGGCCGGCATATAACGCCCCCGATGCCTTGAAGAGTTCGGCCCATTCGTCCGGGTCGAACTTTTCGGCGGTAAACATCGGGATAAAATCTTTCCAGCCAAACTTCTCCGGCCCGCCGTAAGTCTTGACGTGGTATTCCCACTGCGGCGTGCCCTCGCGGTACATATTGTAGGGGTACCAGGTGGCATTCGGGCCCTTTGCCGGCACGCTGTAGACACCCCAATGGGTGTAGATGCCAAACTTGGCATCCTTAAACCACTGCGGGGTTAGATGCTTTTGTAATGAATCCCAGGTGGGTTGGTACATGCTTATCCTTTTTACGAGAAAAAAATGGGGTTAACCACAGGAGCTTCGGACAACCAGCTCGCAATCCAGAATAACCTGGGGCTGCTCGACCGGCTGATCATTGATCAGGTGCAGCAAAATTTCAGCCGCGTTCTGGCCTACCGCCCGCGCCGGTTGGCGCACCACGCTGAGCGGCGGGCAGGTAACCTCGGCCCAGGGCTGATCGTCGAACCCCAGGATACCGATATCCTGCGGGCAGCGCAAGCCCAATTGTTGAATAGCGATCAGGGCGCCCAGGGAAAGCAAATTATTGCTGGCAAAAAGCGCCGTCGGGCGATTGGCCCGGCTTAACAACTGCATGGCCGCGGCTTTGCCACCTGCGATGCTTAATTCCGATTGGATCTGCCACTCATCTGGCAATGGAATCTGGTTTTCAGCGAGTGCCAGACAAAAACCGCCCAGGCGTTCGCGCATGGTAGAAAGGCGTTGAAACCCGGCCAGAATACCAATTTTGCGGTGGCCGCGCCGGATCAGGTGCGACGCACCCATCCAGGCACCCTTGCGGTTATCCACCCCCACATACGGGCCTTCCATGCCTTCAAAGGCCCGGTCTACATACACCACAGGGATGTGCTGCAAACTGGCCTTGGAGAGGGCCTGCCAACGCTGGCTGGTAGCGGCGGCGATAATGCCATCCACGCGCTGGCTGAGCAGCAGATCGAGGCAGCGATCTTCCTGCTCTAAAATTTCAGCCGTATTGCACACGACGAAACTGTAGTTGTATGGGCGCGCCCGATCTTCGATCCCGTGCAAAATATCCGAAAAAAAGCGGTTCGAGATATCGGAAACCACCAACCCGATGGTGTTGGTGCGGTGGGTCGTCAGGCTGCGCGCCAAACTGGATGGGTGAAAATTCAAGGCGGTGATCGCCTGCATCACCCGCTTGCGTGTTTCAGGCTCGACAAAGCGGGTATCATTAATGGCATGCGAGACGGTCGATTTGGAGACGCCCGCTCGTTCTGCCACCTCTTTAATCGTTACTCGCCGCATCAGCCGAACCCTGTCCTGACCAGAATTAAGGAAGAAAAGTATCTTCTCAATAATTCGCGGGAGACCTATCCCCCCGCCCCCTTCCCTGCACCCCTTCGGGTGGCCGAAGCGGCGGAAGGGGGAGCAGACAGAGGTTTGCGGACGCGAAGCGTTGCCCCGTTGCGGGGCAAAATCTCCGCTTATTTCTTTCTCCCCTCCCCATTTTGGGGAGGGGCCGGGGGTGGGGTAGAATTTCCCCCGACTTATTGAGATGATACGAAGGAAACGAAGTGAGAAACGGATTCAATCTCACAATATCGTATATTTTCTGAAAAACCGGTTGCGCAACCGGTTTTCTAATAAAAATCATAACATTCCAGCCAGACAATGTCAACAGGCAAAGATATTCGCCGGGCTGATGACCTCCCGTCAGGCAGAACCGGATGATCTGTTATTACAATTGTATTCATCGCTGGGGTTTATTTGCATGAAATAATAGAATATGGGCTGCGCTCAAAAGGATCGTATAATCTATTCATTCGATATTGTCGTGGTTAGTTCTTTTAGGGATATCTCTTGCGAAAACTCATTCTCTTTTTTCTCGTGCTACTCTTCTTCCTCGCCTCCGCCTGCAATTTACCCATCAAATCTTTGCAGGGCAGGCCCGACCCAACCCAAACAGCGGGGCCGGCAATTTTGGCGACCCAGGAAAAACCGGCTCTCAATCTTCAGACCCCCAGCCCTACCCACACTTCGCAAGCGCTTCCCACGGCGACCCGGCCCCTCGAATATGACCCTGACCGCTTCGTCGCGTATGCGGTACAGTCGGGCGATACATTAAATGGGGTTGCTGCGCATTTTGGGGTAGCCCCGGATCAAATCCGTTCTGCCGGCCCCCTCCCCACCCAGGGCCTATTGCCCAATCAGCAAACGCTGATTATTCCAAAGCTGCCAGAACCAGCTCCGTTGCCGCGCTTTCTCCTGCTCGATAGTGAGGTGGTCAATTCGCCCTGCGGGCACAGTTTCAATATTCGGGAATTTGTAAATACTGCCAATGGCAGGCTGCGTAGCTATAGCCAGGTGGTGGATTCTATGAGCCTGACCGGAGCGGAAATTGTGCAGTTGGTCTCAGAAAATACTTCGCTCAACCCTCATTTTCTGCTGGCGTTCATTCAATTCCGATCGCACTGGGTGTTGGAAAACCCGGCAGAGCCGGATTTAACGCACCCGCTCGGTCTAAACATCCAGCATATTGAAGGCCTATACCTTGAACTTTCAACCTATGCGCAATTAGTGAACATCGGCTATTATGCCTGGCGCCAGGGCAAAATGACCGAGCTGAATTTTGCGGAGGGGGGTTCGGCGCGCATCGCGCCCGAGCTCAACGCCGGTTCTGTGGCACTGCAATATTTATTTGCCAGGAGTTTTCCGCAATCCGCTTGGGAAGCTCAACTGTACGGTCCCAACGGGTTTCTTTCAACGTATCAAAAAATGTTTGGCGAGGCGCAGGCCTGCGCCCGCGGCAGCGAGCCCCTTTTTCCAGACTCAATGGCGTTTCCAACGCTGGAGCTGCCGTTCGCCCCGGGCGAAGCATGGGCATTGACCGGCGGTTTGCATAATGATTGGGACGTGGGCACACCCTTTGGCGCGCTGGATTTTGCGCCCATTACCGGCGAACCCCCCTGTACCGTCTCGCGCGCCTGGGTGCTTGCCGCCGCGGCGGGGGTCGTCACCCGCTCAGCGAAAGGCGTGGTGCAACTGGCCCTGCTGGATGACGCGGGAAAAACCACCGGCTGGGACCTGCTTTACATGCACATTGCTGCAAAAGACCGCATCGCAGTGGGAACGCGCGTGATGGCTGACGAGCGCATCGGGCACCCTTCCTGCGAAGGCGGATACGCTACCGGCACGCATGTGCACCTGGCCCGCAACTATCACGGCGAGTGGATCGGCGCGGGCGACTCATTCCCGTACCGCTTGAGCGGATGGCTGGCAGTGCCAGGTGAAACCCAATATCAAAGCACCCTGGTCAAAGGCGATCAGGTGGTCGTTTCCCGTTCCGACGGCAGTAAAGGATCGTGGATTATCCGGTAAAACTTGAAACCAATCATGTGCGCCCTCTTGACTTCTCCTATTAACCTATGATATAAATAACATAAGTTAACAGAGGAGCACGCACCATAGACATCCAATACGCCATTCTCGGCTACCTATCCTGGCAGCCTTTCTCAGGCTATGACCTCAAAAAGCTGATCTCCGAGTCGGACCTGTTTTACTGGTCGGGCAACAACAACCAGATCTACAACAGCCTGGTGGACCTGCACAAACGGGGCCTGATCAGCCAGGAGGTTCAGCTTCAGGAAAATCTGCCGGCTAAAAAGGTCTACACCCTTACCACGCAGGGCCGCGCCGAGTTGCGCAGCCAGATGCTGGCAGCCCCCGAACTGCCCGAAACTCACAACAATTTCCTCATCCAGCTCGCCTGGGCCGCGGATCTCTCGCCCGAAGAGCTCGACGCGCTGTTGGCGAGTTACGAAGAGGAAATCGCAATCCAGTTGCGCATGCTGAGCATGCGGCAGGTGCAGACCGGCCTTCAGCCGGTCGCTGATCTCACGCCAAAGCAGCGCCAGAGCGCCCCCAGCCGGACGGGGCGCGAACAGTACCTGTGGCAGAAGATCGCAGAAAATCTGCTCGCCCAATACCAGCACGAGCTAGATTGGGTGCGCCAGGTACGCGCCGAGCTGAATACCAGCACGAGCTGGACCGGGTGCGCCTGGCAGGCTGTGAGCGAACACCAGAAGTAATTTCAGCCACAGAACCCACGGGGTCAATTGCGAGCGTCCGAATTTACCGGACGCTCGCCAGCATTTCGCGCCATCGCCGCCGTGGGCGAAAACATCGTCATTCGCCGCTTCATTTTAAATACGTATCAAAAAACTTTACCGTACGGGTCATGGCTATGGCAAATGAGACGGACAGGTTGTGGTTATCTGCCTTGTAGACGTACATTTCTGCCGTCCCGCCCACCTCCTGGACGGCATCCGCCAGTTCTTCAGAAAATACCCATGGCACACTTGTATCTGCTGTGCCATGGTGGAGTTGCAACGGACCGGATAAGTCTGTCAGGTAACTGTTGGCAGAGACCGCGCTCCAGAATTTGGGTGATTCTTGAGGTGAGCCGTAACGCGCGATCCAATCCGCGCGCCACCCGCGAGTGGTTGGAGATGGGGTCGCGGAGTTGGCAGGTTTTCGCCACCGGTAGAACATGTCGGGGTAATCGCAGACCAGTCCCGCCCAGATCACGCCCACTTTGATCTGGGTCGAGATCACCATGGATCGCAGGGTTAAAAACCCGCCCATCGAATGTCCCCACATGCCGATCTTGTTCGGGTTCACCTGGGCATGGCGCTGCAATGAGGCCACCGCGTTGAGCACGTCTACCGTATAGCCTGGAGTGGAATACCCGCCATCCGCAATGCCTTCCGAACGGTCGTGACCACGCAGATCGATCTTAAACACCACGTAACCGCTGCGCGACAGCCAGTCGGTATAGGCCAGATAACGCTCCAGCGTGCGGTATACCGTCGGTTCAACGTACCCATGCAGGAAAACCAACGCCGGGAAGCCGCCCACCGGCATCGGCGCCACCGGGACGGTCAGCATCCCGTAGATCTTCAATCCCTCTGAGCGATACGAGGCATAATAACGGCGATAGTTCGCCCCTTTCTCCAGCTCTTTTTCGATCACGATGTCGCTGCCGGGGTAGCTCCCCTGGCGCATCGCGACGATTTCCATCGGGTGCAGCGTGGGGGTGGGTGTGGGCAGTGCTGTTTGTGTAAGGGTTGGAAGGGGTGTAAGTGTCTGTGAAGGAGTTGAAGTGGGCAAAGGCATTGCGGTTGGCGTGGGCAATGGGGTCGGTGCGGCTGAAGGCGCAGCAGATTGCGCCGTTTCAGAGATGCCCACGTTTTGGCGCACATCAGACTGGTACGAACAACCACTGCAAATGATCAACACCGTCAAAGTAATTGTAAATATCAGTTTGTTCATGAGGCTATTTTACGATAATTTGGATGAGATTTATGTTAATAATCGCATGAAATTCTGTCTGCCGGATAGAAAAAAATTGATTGAATCAGTCCTCCAATCAATTTTTTTCTGCCGGGTGAACGGCTGGTGAGCATTCAGCTAAAGCCCAGTTTCGAGAGCTCATACCAGAATAACTTTGTGCTACAGGGAGGGCGGGCAACGCTCAGTCCGTGATTAAGAGATGGGGTTAAGCCAGCAGACCTTCTTCGCGCAAGATCATCTCAATGGCGCGCGTCTCTTCCTTATCGCAAGTCATCATCGGCGGCGCGGTTGGGCCGACCTGAAAGCCCAGCAAGGTGAGAGCACATTTGATCCCGGCAAAGACCCCGCGGAAGAATGATTCCTTGCCGGCAGGAACGTAAATTCTCTTAAGGGCAGTTGCTTTGGCTTGAGCGGCAGCGCTGCGCTCCCAATCACCCGCAACCGCTGCTTCATCAGCTTCCACCAGCCATGGGGCGGCTATGTTTCCGAGGGTAGGTACGGTTCCTTGCCCGCCAAGCAGCACCGCGACATCGGTCAGTGTATCTGAGCCAAGGAACAAACGCGCGTCCTGACCGCGCCGCTTTTCCCCAACCTGTACATTCCTATCATACAAATTCCTGTTTCGCAATACTCTCGGACGAATATGGCCCACGCATCAAAACTCATCGGGGCGGTTCAGCGTGCACTTGATATTTTAAACCTGTTTAACAACCAGGCGGAGGAATTGGGCACGGCCGAAATTGCCCGCTCGCTAGCCATGCATAAAAGCACTGTCGCCAGTCTGGTCTATACCCTCGAAGCCAATGGCTATCTCACCCAGAATATGAAGTCGCGCAAATACCGCCTGGGATTTAAGCTGGCAGAACGGGTCTCCGTGATGCTCAATCACATGCAATTTCGTCAGGTGGCCTATCCCTTTCTCCAGGAGCTTCATCAGGAATTCAATGAAACCATAAACCTGGGCGTGCTGGATGGAGCCAGCGTCGTATACATCGAACGGTTGCAGAGCACGCGCCCCTTTGGGATGCGCTCGGAGATTGGCAGGCGCACACTGGCGCACAGCACCTCTCTCGGCAAAGCCATGCTGGCGTGCCTGTCTCCAACCGAATTGACGGCTTTTATCCACCTTCACGGTCTGCCGATCCTGACCGAACACACCTTAACCGACCCCCACTGCCTGCTAGAAGAGTTGGAAAAGACCCGCCAGCTTGGCTACGCGGTGGATGACGAAGAAAATGAAATTGGCGGCAGATGCACCGCCGCGCCCATTTTCGATCAAACCGGTCGGGCAGTCGCGGCGGTCAGCATTTCGCTGCCCAGGGCGCGCCTGCCCCTCGCCGATTTCCCACTCTACGGCAAGCGCATTCGCGAAGTAGGCCGCGCGATTTCTACCAGCCTGGGCTACCAATACCGTTCGTTTTAGCAAGGATGCGTTCATTTTTAACCTGGGAAGTGAATAAAAGAAAACTGTCGCCCAACAACTCACTGCTGTTCCATTCAACAGCCACCACCAGATCATCAATTTTTTGACCCGGAGGAAACCCAATGTCTAAGAAAGTGATTTCACGACGAGAATTCCTGCAAATAACCATCGCCGGCGCGGCAGGGGTTGTGTTAGCCAGCTGCGCACCTGCTACGACCCCCGAACCAACCAAGGCGCCCGTAGCACCCGCAGCTACCAGCGCTCCTGTCGCCACCAAGGCGCCCGACCCAACCAAAATGCCTGACCCCACCAAGGCGCCCGTGGCCGCAGCAACCACCGCCCCCACGACCGCTCCGGCAGCAACTGCCAAGCCCAAGTTAGGCGACACCCTGATCGGCAAGATGGAAGGCCCCGAAACCTTGCGCGATGTTGCGCTATATCCCAAAAAGTTTGCCGAATCTCCGCTGCTGGCGGAACAGGTCAAAGCAGGCAAGCTGCCGGCTGTTGACAAACGCCTTCCCGATGCGTCTGAAGTCATGGTGGTTAAGCCGCTCAAAGAGACCGGTAAGTACGGCGGCACCTGGCGCCGCGGTTTCACGGGGCCGGCTGATTATGAAAATGCCAACCGGATCAATTCCAACGATAAAATCCTTTTCTTTGATTACACAGGCTCCAAGATCATGCCCAGCCTGGCAAAGGATTGGAAGCTGAGCGATGACGGCAAAACCACCACCATCAGCTTGCGCAAAGGCGCGAAGTGGTCGGATGGACAGCCTTTCACTGCCAATGACTTCATGTTCTGGTTCGAGGAAATCTATTCCAATAAAGATATCGTGCCGACCCCGTTCTTCGAAATGAAGATCAACGGCAAACCCTGCACGATGAAGAAAATCGACGATGTCACCATCGCGTTTGTCTTCCCGGATCCAAATTACCAATTCCCGCTGATCCTGGCGGGCAGCACTTCCATCGGCGCCGGGCAAGCCACCCGCGGCGCCTTCGGCACCTACGGCGGCGGTTATGCCCCGGCACACTATCTCAAGGCGTTCCTGCCAAAATTTACGCCGCAGGCTGACCTCGATAAGAAAGCCAAGGATGCCGGTTTCGATAATTGGGGATCACTGCTTAAAAGCAAGTACAGTTGGGCGATCAATCCGGACCTGCCCGTGATGACCCCCTGGCGCACGGTCTCCCCCATCAATACCCCCACCTGGAGCATGGAGCGCAACCCGTATTACTGGTCCGTCGATACCGAAGGCAACCAACTGCCCTATATCGACAAGATCACCCTGACTCTGGCAGAAAATCTTGAGGTACTTAACCTGCGTGCCATCGCGGGCGAGTTCGATGAGCAGGAGCGGCATACCGACCTGAGCAAGTTGCCCGTCTACCTCGAGAACCAACAAAAGGGCAACTACACCGTCCACCTTGACCCGGCTTTGAATGGTTCAGATATCACCTTGCACTTCGGCATGGCTTATAAAGGCGACGCGGAAATCGCCAAGTGGATCAAGAACAAAGATTTCCGGCACGCGCTTTCGATGGGCATCGACCGCGACCAGCTTAACGAATCCTTCTGGCTGGGCCTCGGTACGCCCGGATCGACTGCCCCGGCGGAGACCACAATTTACAGCCCCGGACCGGAATGGCGGAAGAAGTGGTGCACCCTCGATGCCAAGGCAGCCACTGACCTGCTGGACAAGATTGGTTTGGACAAGAAAGACGCCGAAGGCTATCGCCTGCGCACGGACGGCAAAGGCCGCTTGCGCCTTGAGATGATCACAGTCAGCGGGCAGTTCCTGCCGTACACACCGGCCGGTGAAATGATCAAACAGCACTGGAAGAAGATCGGTATCGATGTCGATGTCAAGGCGACCGAACGCACCCTGGCCTTCACCAAGACAGCCAACAACGAACACCAGATCATCACCTGGGCCAACGATGGCTCTGAAATGCTCTACCTGTTTGCCCGCCACGCGCTGCCAGTCGACGCGGCCGAGTGTCATATGGGGATGGCGTTCGCCAAGTGGTTCAGCACCAACGGCGAGCAAGGCAAGAAACCCGATGATCCCGAAATGCTGCGTGCCATGGACCTGTTCCGCGCCGCCCCCGGCAAGAAAGAGGATGAGCAGATCACAATGGCGAAAGAGATCTGGAAAATCATTGTTGAGCAACAATGGAGTATCGGCACCGTTGGACAATCCCCCGCCTTTATGGGATTGCGCGTCGTCAAGAATAACATGGGGAATGTTCCCGCACGCCAGGTGAACGCCCAGCATGCCCGAACCCCATGCAGTTCAAACCCATCCACCTTCTTCTTTAAAGCATAAGTTCGAACCTGAGTCTGTCTTAAAAATACCTTTGAGACAGACTCAGGCCAATATGGTTCGGAAATCTGTGTGGTTGAAACGGCAAGGGTGCTGTTTCAACCACACAGAAAAGTTTTTTGGACCCTGGTCCAATGATCTACTGATCGATTTAGGTAGCATTTAGCGAGGTAACTCCAGTGCTTGGTTACATTATCCGTCGTTTTCTCCTGGCAATTGTAACGATCTGGTCGATCACGGTGCTCTCCTTCGTGATCATCCAACTGCCTCCAGGTGACTACATCACTTCATATATTGCATCGATGTCCGCATCGGGCAGTGCGGTTTCTGAAAGCGAAGCCAACGCGCTGCGCGAGCAGTATGGGTTGGACCAGCCCGTCTACATCCAATACTTTAAGTGGATGGGGTTGATCATGCGCGGAAACTTCGGCATGGCGATGGAATATAACCGGCCAGTGCTGGATGTGATCGGCGACCGGATGACGATGACCATTGTGATCTCCCTGGCAGCGCTGATCTTTACCTGGGTGCTCGCCTTACCCATTGGTATTTACTCTGCCGTAAACCGCTATTCGTTTGGCGATTACTTTTCCACCTTTGTGGGCTTTGTGGGCCTGGCAGTTCCCGGCTTTATGCTGGCCCTGATCGTGATGTATGTTGGGTTTAAATATTTTGGTTCCAATATCGGCGGGCTTTTCTCGGCAGAATATTCTGATGCCCCCTGGAGCATGGGAAAGATAGGGGACCTGATCAACCATTTGCCGATCCCTGCCATAGTTTTGGGTATTTCAGGCACCGCCCAACTTATCCGCATCATGCGCTCGAACCTGCTGGATGAACTGCGTAAACCGTATGTGATGACAGCCCGGGCGCGCGGTTTATCAGAAATGCGCTTGATTTTGAAATATCCGGTGCGCGTGGCGCTCAACCCTTTTGTCTCCACCCTGGGATATCTGTTTCCCTATATCGTTTCAGGCAGCATCATTGTCTCCTTGGTCCTCAGCCTGCCCACCGTCGGCCCGCTGCTGCTCAAAGCGTTGATTGCACAGGATATGTTCCTGGCTGGCACGATTATCCTGCTGCTGGGGGTATTAACGGTCATCGGAACCTTCATTTCCGACCTGTTATTGATGTGGGTCGATCCTCGTATCCGCCTGGGGAGGCACTAATGGCAAAAGCAACCGTGATTCTCCAGCCTCCGGGAGAAGATCAAGAATATATTGCGACTCAGGCAGAAGAGCGCGTCGCAGTCGCGACCCAGTGGCAGCTAATGTGGTGGCGTTTTCGCAAGCACCGCCTCGCGATGATCGGCGCAGTGGTGCTGATTCTCTTTTATGCCGCGGTCATCGCTGCCGACTTTCTGGCGTATGCCGACCCCGAGGCCTCTGAGGCTCAGCTTTCCCTGATGGCGCCTCAACAAATCATCTTCATGGATGCAGGCAAATTCAGCCCGCATGTTTTCGGGATCAAAGGCGTCCGCGATCCGGTAACTTTCAAACGGGTGTACGCGCCCGACCCGGAAACAAAGATTCCGGTAAAATTTTTTGGGCCCGGATACCCTTATAAAATACTGGGGTTATTTGAAACCAACATCCACCTGATCAGCGTGGAAGGCGCCGAAGCGGGAAAAACGCTCTTTTTGTTGGGTTCAGATGTGCAGGGGCGTGATGTCTGGTCACGGCTGATGTACGGAACGCAGACCTCGTTGACGATCGGCCTGGTAAGCGTGGCGCTCAGCCTGGTGTTGGGTGTGCTGCTCGGCGGCATCTCGGGCTATTATGGCGGGACCATCGATACGGTGATCCAGCGCGTGGTTGAAATTCTGCGTTCTGTCCCCACCATTCCATTATGGATGGGGCTGACCGCGTCATTACCATCCAGTTGGAGCGTTATCCAGGTTTACTTCGCGATTACCCTGATCATCTCACTGCTCGGCTGGACCGAGCTGGCCCGGGTGGTGCGGGGACGCTTCCTGGCGCTGCGCGAGGAGGATTTTGTGATGGCAGCCGAATTAGCAGGCTGCGGGCAACTGCGCATTATTCTGCGCCATATGGTGCCCTCCTTCCTCAGTCACATTATCGCTTCCACCACGCTGGCCTTACCCGCGATGATCATCAGTGAAACCTCCCTGAGCTTCTTGGGTCTGGGGCTGCGCCCGCCCGCCATAAGCTGGGGGGTGCTACTGCAAGATGCGCAGAACGTCCAGGCGCTGGCGATCTCACCCTGGCTGCTGATCCCGGTGCTGCCGGTGATTTTAGCAGTACTGGCATTTAACTTTACCGGCGACGGGCTGCGTGACGCCGCCGATCCCTATGGATAAACCGCCGATGACAGATCATGAAAGACTAGCCTTACTCACGGTTCGCAACTTAAAGACCTATTTCTTCCAGGATGAAGGCACGGTCAAAGCAGTCGATGGCGCCACCTTCAACGTATACCAGGGGCGCACCCTGGGCATTGTTGGGGAAAGCGGCTGCGGCAAGAGCGTTACAGCCCAGTCTATTTTGCGCATCGTCGACCAGCCCGGGCGCACCGTAGACGGGCAGATCACGCTGACGCGCGCTGATGGCAGCCAGTTGGAACTGACCGGCTTGAAGCCGGACAGCAAGCAGATCCGGGATATTCGCGGACCGGAGATTGGCCTGGTCTTCCAGGAACCCATGACCTCTTTCAGCCCGGTTCATACCATTGGTGACCAGCTCACAGAAACCATCCGCCTGCACTTCCCGGTCTCCAAGACCGAAGCGCGTGAACGCGCGATCGAAGGGCTGCGCCAGGTGGGCATTCCCAACCCCGAGCGGCGCATCGATGAGTATGCTTTTCAACTCAGCGGTGGTCTGCGCCAGCGCGCCATGATCGCTGTGGCGTTGGCATGCAACCCGCGTTTGTTGATTGCCGATGAGCCAACCACCGCCTTGGATGTGACCACCCAGGCGCAAATTTTGGACCTGCTGCGCCAGTTGCAGGAGCAGCGCAACATGGCGATTATGCTGATCACGCATAATCTGGGGGTGGTGGCCGAGATGTGCGAAGAAGTGGTCGTGATGTACTTGGGGCGAGTGGTGGAGGAAGGAGCTGTCGATGATATTTTTCATTCGCCCTGCCATCCTTACACCAAAGCCCTGCTGCGCTCGATCCCAACCATCGACTCAGAGGCACGCACCAAATTACCCACCATCAGCGGGTCGATTCCTCATCCCTATAACCGGCCGCGGGGCTGCCCCTTTCACCCGCGCTGCGAGAGCTTCATACCGGGGCGCTGCGACGTTGCCGAACCCGATTTGCTGCCCGTGAACGACCACCAGCTAGCCAGTTGCTTCCTTTATCAGGAGCAATGACCCCTCCCCATTGGAGCTAATGTGAGCCTAGATCAGGATCGCGTATTATTGCAAGTCAACAACCTTAAAAAATTCTTCCCCATTCGCAAGGGCTTCTGGCAGAAGGTGGTCGGGCAAGTGCGCGCGGTGGACGACGTGACATTTTACATAAACCACGGAGAAACGCTTTCTTTGGTGGGCGAAAGTGGTTGCGGCAAGACCACCACCTCACGCTGTATCTTGCGCGCACTTACCCCTACCTCTGGAGAAATTCTCTTTCGGACCGAAGAGCAGACCGTACTGGATGTCGCCAGTCTGCCGCGCAGTCAGCTTAAACCACTGCGCCACCAGATGCAGATGATCTTTCAGGACCCTTTCTCCTCACTCAACCCACGCATGACTCTGCTGGATATCGTCAGCGAGCCGCTGTTGATGGGCGGGATGAAAAACTCCCACGAGCGCCAGGAACGGGTAGCGGAGCTGCTGCGCCTGGTGGGGCTGCGCCCCGAGTTCATGCGGCGTTTCCCGCACGCCTTTTCCGGTGGTCAGCGCCAGCGCATCGGCATCGCGCGCGCCCTGGCGTTGAACCCGCGCCTGGTGGTGGCAGACGAACCGGTCTCTGCTCTGGATGTCTCCGTCCAGGCGCAGATTCTCAACCTGCTGCTCGAACTGCAAGAACAGCTTGGCCTTACCTACCTCTTTGTTGCGCACGACCTGAGCGTGGTCAAGCATATCAGCGAGCGGGTGGCCGTGATGTACGTGGGCAAGCTGGTCGAAATGGCGCCCAACGACGAGATCTTTCACCATCCCTTGCACCCCTACACCGAAGCGCTGCTTTCGGCAGTGCCCAAACCCGACCCGCGCCTGCGCTCGGAGCGGATCATCCTCGAAGGGGATGTCGCCGACGCGTCTAACCCGCCGCCGGGCTGCTACTTCAACCCGCGCTGCCGCTACGCCCAGGAAATTTGCCACCAGAAAACCCCCATCCTTGAGGAGATCACCCCCTTGCATTTTGTCAGTTGCCACCGCGCCCGTGAACTCACATTGCGGGGGGTGGTCAGCGCGAAAAAAAATAACGGATAAAATTCATTGAGGCTAAAAGCCGCCCGGCTTCATACCGGCTGCGTCATTTCCAGAAACCGGATTTCTTTATCGCGCGCGCTGGGGCCGTCTGAGGTGATCACGATGGGCAGGCTCAGCGCATTCTGGAGCATGGCCAGGTAGGATTCGCGCGAGTGCTTGCAGCCGGTGTAGATTGGCTGCATCTGCATCAGGCGCCGGGTCAGCCATTCCTGCGCGGGCAGGTCGGTCGGGTCTGCGGGCAGGCGAATGCCGGTCACCCGCCGCCCATGATGCTCAAAATCACCAGCCAGATCGGCGGCCGGGCCGGGGTAATCATAGGCGGTGCATACGCGCCATTGGGGCATGGCTGCCATGCGGTCCAGGTTAGTCACCACCAGGCCATCCACCCGGCCCGTGACCTGCAGGGCATAGCGCAGCGCCAGCAGGTCCAGGTAACCCACGCGGAACGCGCGCTGCCAGGGATTATCCACATTGTGCCGATCCTGGATGGCAGCCGTCAGATGAGCGTCTTCGCTGACAAAAGGGCCGGCCCCATGGCGGGTGGCATAACCGCGCAGCAGCCCCAGTTTGAGCACCGCTCCGGGAAAGTTATTTTCTGCCAGCAGGGTATCCGCGTTTTTATAGGTCAGGGTGCTCCAGGTATTGTAGGGGTAAAAGCCCCACCACTCATCCAGCAGCACCCCCTGCGCGCCTTCAAAGATGGTAGTGCCGGGCTGCTTGAGAAATTTGCCCAGTTCGTGCGGCTCCACGCAGCGCACCCGGCTGGCGAAATGCGCAAAGAGTTCGGCGGTCATTTCGATCAGCCGCGGGTCTTCCAGCAGCTTGCGTTCGGCCAGCGCGTCCGGGTTGTCTTTCAGGCTGAGCAGCAGCGGCTGCAATTGGGCCAGTTTCAAATCGCGGATGCGTTTCAGTTTGCGGGTCACCCGCGCAGGCTGGTGCAGATCGCCGGCAAAGAGCATCTCCGAGCCAAACGCCAGCCAATCGGCCATGGTTTCGCCGATGCCCAAACCGCAACTGCCATGGCGCGCATCCCCGCGCGCGATTTCCTTCAAGCGGTTGGCCGCCTGCTGAAAGGGGCTGATCACCAGTGCCTCGCGCTCAATGCTGGTGCGCTCAAAGGCATCCTCCACGCCCAGGCCGCGCAGGTGGCGTTCCTCAGCCAGCATGGCGAGCGGGTGCAGGATCATATAGCGCGAAAGATGCGTACGCACGCCGGGCACAAAGGTGGCGCTGCCAAACTGCGAAAAGGTATGCTGCCGCCCATCGGGGGTGATGACGTTATGGGCAGCCTGCGCCCCGCCGTTATAACGGATGACGGTGTGAGCATGGGTTGCGCGGGCCAGGGCATCGACGATGCTGCCTTTGCCGGCGTCACCGTAGCCCAGGTCGGCAATCAGAATGGCGCGTGTTGGATCGGTGTTCATTTTTTCTCCCACACTATTTTATAGGGGCTGCCTGCCCGATCCAAAGCCGGGCAGGCAGCCCATTGGTTTCGGTTAGAGGCGCCGGCGCACTTTCCCGTCCAGCAGCGCTTTCGCAGCCAGGCCAAACAGGGTTCCAGCGCTGGCCCGGGCGGTCAGTGGGCTGGTAGGCAGGTTGGCCAGCGCTTTGGAGACCGTCTGCAGGGTCTCCGGGGTGGCGTTATAAGTGCGCAGGTCGTCCATGCCCGCGCGCAGGTCGATCGTGCCTTCCATCATGCCAATGGCCAGCGCGATCGTCTCACATACTGTTTCGCTGTCTTCCAGCTCGAGCACATTCTGGCCCAGCAGATTGCGCCAGAACTTGAGAATGGTCTTATCGCCGCCGTAACTGGCCGCTTTGGGCAGCAGATAGAAGACGTGATAGCGCTGGCGCAGTTCTCTGACCATCTCAGCCAGCGGAATATCCACTTCCAGCCCGTCAGCGATCAGGTGGCGCACCTCGCTGTGGCTGACCCGCGCATAAGCCATTTCATCGCCGATCAAGAACAGATACCCCTTGCGCCCGTGCTTTTCCCAGCAGTCGATGGCGGTGTGCCGGGCAATGAAATACATACCCAGCTCATACGATTCGGTCTGCTGCCCACCGCCGCCGCCTTCCAGAAAGATATTTTCCAGGTTCTCGTCCATGCGATTATCCGACTCGAACTGCCCTACTTGCAGCGGAATTCTGTCGCAGGTGGCATCGCCGAGCGCGCCAAACAGGATCTGTGGGTCGCTGACGTAGTTCTTGCGCAGCAGCAGCCCCAGCAGTTGCGGCAGCTTTTGCTGCAAGGTGACCGGCACCGCGCCCATCGAACCGGTCACATCAAACATCACGGCAATGGCGGTGGCGTTGGGGTGCTCGGCACTGTCACGGCTTTCGCGAAATTTGACGCCCAACGGATTGAGCGAGGCGTGCACGCGCCATGCGTCGCGGCTGGAATTGTGCAGCGTGTCGCTGTAATCAAACGTGCTTTTTCCGCTGGCCGCCTTATAGCGGTTGTGCTCATCATAAAGATCAGTAGACCATCTTCCTGTACCCATTGTGTTCTCCTATTCATGGATTGGTTGCATCACAAACGGTTGAAATTTCTGTTCGCCCCACAGGGGCCGGATCAGGTCCTCAAACTCACCCTTGAGAGACCACGCATCCTGAGGTTGGGAGCGTTTACCGGGCAGGGTGCTGCCCTTGAAAAAAGCGCACAGTGGCTGGGGTACGCTGGCCGGCAGCGTGCGGCGCAGCGGGTCGCCGCCCAACAGTTCGATCATGCAGCGCGCCGCCATGCTGATATCCATCCCAGGCAGGGGCGGGTTGCCGCACTGCACATCACCGGGGCACCAGTCCGCATAAGCCGGGTCCAGCGCAGTGAGGCATTCGCCAGCCGCGTCGCCGGGCGGTTCGGCCCGGGCCACCGAATACGACCATTCCACCAGGCGCAGCCCGTGTAGTTCCGGCAGAATCTCGATATTGCATGGCAGCAGCGCGCCGTGGATGCGCCCATTCAGGTGCGCAAAACCCAATGCCACCAGCACCCGCCGCCAGATCCAGGCCACTTCTCTGGCGTCCAGCCCACGCGGGTAGCGCTGGCGTACCTCGACCAGTGAGACCCAACCCGGCGCGCGCTCGAACACATTCACCTGGCGGAAGACGCCCCCATCCTCGTATAGGAAAGAGTCGAGCAGGCGCGGCAGATAGTTGCCAAACTTTTTGACCGCTTTGCCGGCCTTCAGGGCTTGCAAGCTATTCGTTTCGTTTTCGGCCAGGTCGTTATCGCACGGATCCCGCGTGATTTTCAAAAGCACCGCGCAACGCCGGCCATCCTCTTCAAAGCTGCCGGGGTAACTGGTATACAGCGGGCCTTCTGTAAAAGCATTTTCCAGCACATAGGCCCGTTTGCGGGTGCGCAGCACCACGCGCCAGTCGTCCAGTGGATTGGTACTGCCATATACGCCATCCTGAATGCGGGTCTGAGCACTCTCATACCAATCCGTCAGGCGGTTAAAGGCGGCCTGCGCCGCGGCCTGATCCTCACAGCCGGGGTAGGCATCCGGGTGGGTGGTTTTGGCCAGTTGGAGAAAAATCTTCTTCAGCTTAGCCGCCTGTTCGGCCGGCGCGCCGCCTATGTGGCCAAACACCTCCTCAGGCCGCTGCGCCTGTTGTAACTGGCCGGCGATGTGGTTTAGTTCTGTGTTCATAAGCGCTACCTCCTCTTACCTGTCTGTGGTTCCAGTAAATGTATTTTATACACTTACTGGGATGAAAAAAATTAGCTGGCTGGTTTGCCAGGCAAGGCACAGTAAGCGTATTCTGTACACGAACTGTTGTGAAAAAAATTAATCGAAGAACACCAGCTCGCGCTGCTTGAACTGATATAACATCGCCGGGCGGTGCGCGCCAGAGATCTCCTGCCTGCCGGTTTTTTCCAGCAACCCACTGGCCAGCATGCGCTTGCGGAAATTACGCTTGTCAAAGCCGCGGTTCATGATCACCTCGTACATCTTCTGCAAATCCGAGAGCCGGAAGGCTTCCGGCAGCAGCCCATACACGATGCTGCTGTAGCCGGCCTTTGCTCGCAGGCGTTGGATGGCAAAGGTCAGAATTTCCTGGTGATCAAAGGCCAGCAGCGGCAGATCATCTACTGAAAACCAGCCGACATCTGTCACCTGCTTCGACTCGGGCTGCGCCAGGCGCTTCCATGCGATCAACGCGAAATAGGTTACGGTGATGATGCGCGCGCGCGGGTCGCGGTCGGGCCGGCCAAAGGTGTACAACTGCTCGAGGTAGACCTCTTTGACACCGGTTTTTTCCTCCATCACCCGCAGGGCAGCCTGTTCCAGCGATTCACCCGTGCGCAAGAAACCGCCGGGGATCGACCAGCAGCCGCTGAAGGGTGCGCCGGCCCGTTTGACCAGCAGCACATTCAGCCGGTTCTGGTTGACCGTAAAGATCACCAGGTCCACCGTCACCGCGGTTTGTTCGTAGCCGTCATAGTTAGTGTTCAATGCACACTTAGTATAAGGCGTTTTTGAGGTTTGTCAAGCACCAATTCTGAAACGATTTATTTAACCGTGATCTGGGTGTAGACCTCTTTGGAGACGCCATCCAGGTCGGTGACGATGAAACCGACCACGTAGTCACCGGCAGCGGCGTAAAGTTCCTTCCAGATGATCGGTTGGCTGCCGAAGGTGAGGGAATCACCCCGAAACGTCACCGTCTTCAGGCCGCCGGAGCCGTCTGGCTCAAGCCAGTTCTCAAAGAGAGTGAAGGTATCGCCGGCCTGCGGGGTGATCTCGTGCGGCGCGCCCGCCGTGCCACTGCCGGCGAAGCCCAGCACCTGGCGCAGCTTGCCGTCGACCAGGTAGAGCTTCGCGGAGCGGGCCGGGCTGCCATCTTTGGGGGTGTATTCGCCCGCCACGCTGTAGACGGCCTCCGCGGCGCTGGCGCCGTACCGCTCGGGCTCCAGCGGGGTCACCACCGTATTCTGGCCGTCACTCAGGGCAAAGACGGTGGGGTTCCATTTGAACTGCAAATTAAAGGCTTCATTGTCACTCCACAGCGGGTAGGTCTGGCCGTTAATCTGCTGCGAGCGCGGGCTCTCCAGATAATCGCGGTCGACCGAACGCATGGAATTGGTTTTTTTATCGTAAAAACCAACGAACAGGTACACGTAGCCGATATTGGTACCGCGCAGTGCCGCCATGATGGTCACTGGTTTATCCGGCGCGGCCTCTTTACTCGAGACGGTCAGGCCCGAGAGGTCGAACACGCCGGCGCCGGGTCCTTTGATTTTGGCGCCGCTGGCGGGCACCACGGCTTCGACGGCCTTTTCGATAAAACCACGCTGGGTATAGTGGAAGGCCAGGAAATCATCCCAGAGCGAGGCATCGGCAAAGCGTTTTGCGATGGCGGTGTACGAAGCCGCCCCGGCCTCGCCGGTAGCATACAGGGATGAGTTCGGAAAGTAAATCGAGAGGCCGGTGGCGCCGGCCTTCTGGGGGCCATGTTTCTCGGCAATGACCAGCTTCTTGAGCGCCGCCTGCAACTGCGCCGCCGCGCTTTTGGTCTCGCTCTGCGCAGAAGCCTGCGCCAGGCGCGTGCTGAAGTCGCCCAGGTCAATATAGGAAGGCGGGGATTTCTCATCAAAGACGTTGGTGAAGTTTTCGGCGTAAGTGCGCGCCATGGAGATACTGGCCGGTTTATCGGTCTGCAGGGCGAAGGCCAGGCGATTCAGGCCAGCCATTACGCCGGGCATGGCGCTCAGATCGACAGCGGTGAGGGTGACATCCTTGCTGACCTCTTTCGCCAGTTTGGCGGCGGCCACATCGTCCGTCCCCATCAGCCCGCCCAGGGGTGAACCCAGGCGCAGATAATCGAGGCGGGCTTTGTCATCCAGAATACGCTGATCGCCATCGATGTAAGTTTGCACCACCCACTTGCCCAGGTCGGCGCCGGTGGCATCGGGGTTGCCGACCAGGCCCTGCAGGAAGCCCGTATAGGCCCAGCCGAGCGCCGGTTCAGTCTCCTGCGAGGCGGCGGCATACCGCGCATGCGGCGCCAGTGCGGTAAAGATCTCCACCCCAGCCATCAGGCACGCATCCATACCCACAAATTCGAACTTGTCGAGATTGGCCTGGCGGCGGATCTCGCCCAGGGCCTGGTCGATATCCATCAGGTAGAGCATATTGCCAACCGACTTCACCAGTGGAATCTTCGAACTGCGCCCGGCGTTGTCATTGTCAGCGTCGCTCCAGCCGCCGGGCCAGCCCATGCCGTGGTCTGAGAGGATCAGGGCATAACGGTCGGCCGGGTAAGTTTTGATCGCCCAGGTGACGAAATCGACCAGGGTGGCCGGATCGCCCATATTGACTTCGCCCAGGTCGCCGACCTGCTTTGAATTGATGCGAGACAGGTCCTGGTCTTTGGTGAGGTAGTAGCGCCGCGCGCCAGTCCAGTTGCCGTCACCGCTGAACCCTTTTTTATAACGGTCAATCTGGGCCACGATCTGAACCCGGTCGGTGGAGCCAACGCGTTCGGCTTCATTCACGTCCATGAGCATGTCTTCTTCGAGCACGCCGTCATCGGCATCCTCGTAGAGCATCACGGTCCAGGTTTTGCCCGTGCCGCCGGCAGCGGGGCGCGCGGTGAGAGTGGGGCCGGCGGTGAACGCTGCGGCAGGGGCAAGGGTAGAAGCACGAGTGGCAGTGCGCAGCGGCGCGCGCGTTTGCGCGGCGGCGGGCGGCGCGCTGCCGGGAGTCTGGGCGGGGCTGCTGGCGCTGTCGTCTGCGAAGAAGAGCTGGTACCCCAGATAGAGAAGCACGATGAGGATAAGCAGCCAGATGGGCATGCCTTGCGAACCCGAAGAACGCTTGTTCCCACCGCCACCCGTCATTCGCCCGCCGGGGGGCGGCGCTTCAGGTGGCGTGCCGCCCGAATCACGGCGTGTGGGTGCCTCGGCGCGCCCGCTGGGGCCATCACTGCGCCGGCGGCGTTGGGCATCGACCGTTTCACCAGAATCGCCGGAAGCAAAGAAGGATGGGGCTGATCCGCCTGCGAGGGCGGGTTGGAAGCGTTTGAGCATGAAGGGTTCCACCTGGGTTTTTAGAGTGTTGCTATTATATGCGAGATCGCACGCGCGACGGCTTGTTCCTGGATTATTAAGACAGCGCAACATTGTATAATGAATACGGTCTGAAATTAATAAAAAGGATGGGGCCTGGAAAGGCAGCCGTGCTGGAAGGGGTCCACCGCTGTGCCGCTTTGGGAGCGACCGAGGCTTATAGCTGAAGCGACCCATTGTTTTATCAGGCGCCGGGTTTCAAGAAAAGAATCACCAGCGAATGTTGGGGAAAACCTTAGCGGACCCCTGATAAATTTATCCGTGTTCAACTTTGGCGATATGCAGACGCTGCTGTTCAGGGTTCAGCGCCACAAAATAAGCCGTCCAACCGCCCATGCGCACGCGCAGCCCGCGGTAGTTCATTGGCTCCAGCATGGCGCGCTTCAGTTCCTCCACATCGGTCACTGTGAGGGTCAGCATATTGCCGCCCAGGGCAATGAATACCTGGATTAACGCAGCCAGCCGGTCGGTACCCGCCGCCCCTTGCAGGTGACTGCCGGCAAAGCGCAGATCCAGCGGCGCACCCCCCGCCAGATCGGCGCCATTCATCCGGCAATAAGAGCGAATGGCCGCGCTGGGGCCGGAAAGGTCCATGCCAAAGCTGGGAGAGAAATTGGGGGTGATCGGGTCCTGCGCAAAACGCCCATCACTAGAAGCGCTCACTTCGCGGCCAATGGAGGTGTACCACGAAAAAGTGCCCACCGCGCACGGGAAAATGAGCGCCGGGTAGCGCTGCGCGTGGCAGCGGGTGCGTTCGGAGAAGTAAGCAAGCAGTTCACGGCCAATGTCATCGGCATAGGCCTGGTCATTGGCGTACTTCGGTGCGCGCGCGATCACCTGCTGGCGCAGGTTCTCATACCCCTGCCAATTGCCGGCCAACGCCTCCAGCAGGGTATCCATCGTCAAAATCTTTTCGTCGAACACCAGTTGCTTGATCGCCGCCATGGCGTCGATACAATTGGCGACCGCTTCGGCCATGCAATGCCAAATGACATAGCGCGCGCCGCCGCGGATGATATCCTGCTCTTTTTCGATACAGTCTTGCGTGAGGGCTGAGAGCATGGGGTTGTAAGCGTAGCGCCCATGATTGGAGTGCTGCAGATCACAGGTGAGGTAGCGGCTGCCAATATAGTCGATAGATTGCCCCAGGTACACATCCAACTGGCGTTTCCAGGCGGCCATAACCTCTGCAAACGAAGCAAAACCGAGCGGGTCTCCGCTGTCGATGCCCTCCTGTGCGCCGCGGCAGCGGGTGACCCCGCGATTGAGCACCCATTCGAGAATCAAAAGGAAGTTAAATCCGCGGATCAACTCCTGATCTGATTTTCCGGCAATCATCGTTTCCCAACAGTTCGAGTTGGAATAGTCGCGCGCGTCTTCCATTGAAACGCCAAGTTTCTGGTAGGCGGGAATGATGGCGTCATCGTTATCGATGTAAGGCATGGCGCCGCCTTTTTTGAGCACCTCGGCCACCCGGCGCAACAGTGCTTTGGGCGACCCGCGGTGCAGGCGAACCGTGACCACCGGACTGGTATACTCAAAATGCTCCATACTGTTAAGCATCAGCCAGGTCAGCATGTTGGTGCCATCCGTGCCATCCGGACGAATCCCGCTGAGCAGCAGGTTTTGACCAAAGTGATTGATGGCATCCGCGCCATCCTGGCCGAGGATGGTGCGCCAGCGGTAACCGGCCTGCCATGGGTGATCGTGATAGCGGTCCGCAAAGTTCTCACGCAGGATTTGAGCGCGATCGTTGAACTTAATCCACAGGCAGTCCACCAGCTCTTGCGCACTTTCCAGCGTCAGGGTACCGGCTGCCAGATCGTCTTCCAGGAAACTTCCGCAGTACTGGTCCAATCGCCCCAGAGACAGGCTGGTATGGCTGGAAAAGAAAGCATAATGCACCAGCCACACACTTTGCAGCGCTTCACGGAAGGTGCGGGCGGGGTGTTCGGGCACATTCCGGCAGATGGCCGCGATCTGGCGCAGTTCGGCGGCCCGTTCGGCACCCGCCGCCACTGCCATTTGGTCTGCCAGGTCGGCATAGCGCCGCGCCAGAGCAACGACCGCCTGGCATTCAATTTCCATCGATTCCATCAGGAGCAGCTTTTCGGCCTTTTCTGGGGAATCCGGCCGGCCGGAAATTTCGGCCTTCTTCTGCGCGATATCGTTCAAAATGCCGCGCAGCCCTTTGGCCAGCAGCGTGGGATAATCGGGGGTCTTATGCGAAAGTCCCCCCGTGATTGTAAAACCTTCGGCCTGCACCTTTTCTTTTTCCGCGGCTGTGGCAAATTCCGGCAGGGCAGTGCGCACGATGATGCCGGCACGCGCGGTTTTCCCGACCAACAATTCGTCTGCGGCGATTTCGATGGGCATGGCTTGCAGAACGCGGGCAGTGGCCGCCGCTCGCCGGAGCAACAGGGGCGGCAGCACCGTGAGCGGCCCTGCTAACGGGACCAGGCTCTCGGGTTTCCAGGTATCCTGCTTGTTCAACATAGAGTCGGCCAGTTTGGCTTGCAAGCGGGCAACCCGCGCCGTGAGGTTGCCCCCGCCGGCATTGGATGTGCTGGAAAAAAGTGCAGGCTGGCTGCAGGGCTGGTTAATCATTTTGTTCTCCTCATCCTTCCACCTGAACCATCAGGCCATGCGCGCGGCAGATGGCAGCTAATTCGTCCATTTTTTCACTGCTCTGGCATGGCTGCTCATGCAGGCGGTATTCCCTACCTGACCAGTGATACTTGGCCCCGGCCGCGGTATTGTACGGCAAGAGCTGGATGGTTTTCAGACCCATCTGGCGCACAAAAGCAGCCGTGGCCGCAATATTGGCCGCATCATCATTCATACCCGGAATACACGGCACGCGCACGATGACCGCGGCTCCCTGTTCGGCCAGCCGGCGCAGGTTACTCAGCGCCTGGCGATTCGAAACTCCGGTGAACTGGCGGTGGGCAGTTTCATCCATGTGCTTGAGGTCGTACAAGAAAAGATCAACCAACGGGAGCAGATCCTGGTAGACATGCCAGGGAGCACAGCCGTTGGTCTCCAACGCGGTATGGATCCCCAGGGCATGGCAGCCGGCCAGGAATTGGTGTGAAAAGTGGGGCTGGGCCGTGGCTTCGCCACCGGTTAAAGTCACCCCGCCGCCAGAAACAGCAAAGAAGGGCAGGTCTCGCTCCACCTGGGCGACGAGTTCCGCGGCGGACTGCCACGTTCCGGTCATTTTTAGCGCGCCGGTGTAGCACACGGTAGCGCAGGCGGCGCAGTGCGTGCACCGCTCCCAATCCACTGCCACGCGGCAACTCTGGGCTGCCCCTGCCAGAGGCGCTGGTTCACCAACCGCTGTAAGCGCGCCCTGCTGACAGGCGCCCAGGCACAAACCGCAGGCGCTGCATTTTTGCGGCAGGTAAAGCAGTTGTGGGGAGCAGGATTGGGTTTCAGGGCTGTGGCACCAGATGCAGTGCAGTGGGCAGCCTTTCAGGTAAACCGCTGTGCGAATCCCCGGACCATCATGCACGGCAAAATGGTCAATATCCGCGACCAAACCCCGCGGGGCAGACTCAAAACGGAGATTTGCATCGTCTGGGAGGATTGGGGCCAAGGGCATTAAATCTCTCATCATTTTTTTCGTGATCCGGCCCAACCTTGCCTGGCGGTATCCCGCGGGCATGGGTTGGATGCTTTCATTATAATTCCTATGTCAATTTTCAGCGCACGCTTTGCTTTTAAATGTGGGGCCAAAAGAGGCAGGGAATTTGCAAATGAAAGCAATAATCGATGTAGAATTCATGCAACCGACATGCCGTCTGCATCTTCCTCGCTCAGCTTTTCACGCACCTTTTCTGCCCTGCGCCACCGCAACTACCGCCTGTGGTTTGCCGGTCAGATTGTCATGCTGGTCGGCGCCTGGATGCAGAGCACGGCTCAGGGCTACCTGATCTATGAATTAACCGGTTCAACCGTCTATTTGGGCGTGGTCAGTTTTGCCGCGGGCATCCCGAGCTGGTTGTTCACCCTCTACGGCGGGCTGGTTGCCGACCGCTTTTCACGCCGCAATTTGCTGATCCTCACCCAGTCGATCAATATGGTGCTGGCGTTGATCCTGGCTGCGTTGGTTTTCACGCAAGTGGTGCAGCCCTGGATGATCGTGGGCCTGGCTTTTCTGCTGGGCACCACCGGCGCTTTTGAAGGCCCGGTGCGCCAATCCTTTCTGACGGAACTGGTGGACCGCGAAGACATTCCCAATGGGATCGCCCTGAATTCCTCGATGTTCAACCTGGGAACGGTCATCGGCCCGGCTGCCGGTGGCCTGGTATACGCCGCGGTGGGCCCTGGTTGGTGCTTCCTGATTAATGGCATCACCTTCATTGCCAGTCTCACATCCCTGGCTCTCATTCGGGTGCATGCCATAGCGCCTGTCTCAGGCAATGGTTCAACAAAGAGCCAACTGATCGAAGGCCTGCGTTTTGCCTGGCAGCATCCCCAAATCCGCTATTTGATTATCAGTATGGGCATGCTGGGCACGTTTGTCTTCGGCTGCCTGTCGCTGCTGCCGGCCTGGGCCCGCGATGTGCTGCAGGGGGATTCGACCACCTTTGGCTTGCTCAATTCGGCCCGCGGCCTGGGTTCATTGATCGCCGCCCTAATCGTGGCTTCCATCAGCCACATGGAAATCCGCGGACGAATCTGGTTCGGCGGTATTCTGACCGCGCCCATTTTTCTGATGCTCTTCGCCACATTCCGCTGGCTGCCGCTGGCCATGCTGATGCTGGTGGGAATCGGCCTGGCAGTCATTTCGCAAGGCAACAACTCCAATGCGCTCATCCAACTCAATGTGCCCGATCATTTGCGCGGGCGAGTGATGGGGATTTTTATGCTGGTGTTTAACGGCGGCCTGCCCATCGGGTCTTTGGCCGCCGGCGTGGCTGCCGAAGCCATCGGTGCTTCGGCCACCATCAGTCTGGCCGGCGGCGTGCTCTTAATTTTTGCGATCTACACCTGGTTTGGTCAGCCAGAAATCAGGAAAATGGGCTGATTTTTTACCCGGTTTCATTGCGGCGGCCTCACTTACCCAGGCGCGCCACCTGAATCCCCGCCGCCTCAAGCGCGCCGCGCACCCTGCGAGCATTTTCGGCGGAATGCGGATGGTCGCCATGCAGGCAGAGGGTATGCACCGGGATGGAGCGGGTGAGGCTGCCCATTTCAACTTTAATGCCGTGGGTGGCCAGTTCCAGGGCGTGCGCCACCACCGCGGTGGGGTCCGCGAGCAGCGCGCCGGGCAGTTTACGCGAGCGCAGCGAACCATCCGGGTTGTAAGCGCGATCGGGGAAGGCCTCGCTGGCGGTTTGCAGATGGGCAGCTTCTCCGGCAGCCATCAGCGCCGAGCCTGCCAGCCCAACCAGAATAAGCCGCGGGCTGAACTTTGCCACGGCGCGGGCAATGGCGCCGGCCAGAGCGGGGTCTCTGGCAGCCTGGTTATACAGCGCGCCGTGCGGTTTGACGTGCACCAGTTCCACCCCGGCCGCGCGGGTAAAGCCAGCCAGTGCGCCAATTTGATACAGGGTCATCGCCTCCACTTCCTCCGGCGTCAGGTCCATATTGCGCCGTCCGAAGCCCTGCAAATCCGGATAGCCGGGATGAGCACCCATGGCCACGCCATGCCGCGCCGCCAGAGCCACGGTGGCAGCCATCACCAGCGGGTCACCGGCGTGATAGCCGCAGGCAATATTGGCCGAGGTAATGAAGCGCATCACGGCGGCATCCTGGCCCAGGGCATACGCGCCAAAGCTCTCACCCATATCGCAATTTAAATCCATGTTTCTCCTTCCCATGCACTGGTTTCCAGTTGGATGGCGTTTTGCAATTGGGCTGTCTGCCGGCGCAGATGAGCCTGGGCGTGGGCCACATCTACGGCACGGAAGCGTATTTGCCCCTGATGCGGCGGGCACTGGGCCGCCAGCGGCAGATCCGCGGTGATGACCGTGGCAATTTTGGTATAACCGCCCGTGGATTGGCGGTCACTCAGCAGCAGCAGCGGCTGCCCATTGCCCGGCACCTGTAATGACCCCAGCGCGATGCCTTCCGAAAGGATATCCGCTCCCCGCGGCAGGTGCTCCAGACGCGGGCCTTCCAAACGATAACCCATGCGGTCCGAATTGGGGCTGATAGTATAGCTCGATTCGAGCAGCGTCTGAATGGCGCCAGGGGTAAAAGCGTTTTGCTGCGGCCCCAAAATAACCCGCAGCGTAACCTGTGCCGCGTAAGCGGGAATGACGCATTCAGCGAGGGCACTCCCGGCCAACTGCGCCCAATGAGCGGCAGGCAGCCCCACTGGCAGCCAGTCCGTGGGGCGCAAAGCGCGCCCTTCCAGCCCACCCAGGGCAGAGCGCAAATACGTGGCGCGAGAGCCCAACACGGGCGGGGTGTCAATTCCCCCGGCAGCGGCGAGGATGCCCCAGCAGCCCACACCCTGGGCTTGCATACGCACGGTCTGACCAGCGCGCGCCCGGAAAGCCATCCAGCGCGGGATGGGGATACCATCCACCTCGATTGAGAAGCCCGCACCCCCGCCCGCCAGCAGAATATCCTCGCCGGGTACCAGGGTGGGCGGCGCAGCGGATAAGAACTCAAGCGCCGCTGCGCCGGGCGGGTTGCCCACCAGGCGGTTGGCGGCGTGCAGGGCAAACCAATCCATCGCGCCGCTGACCGGCACACCAAAGCGCTCGTAACCGCGGCGCCCGGCATCCTGGAGGGTAGTCAGCAGACCCGGGTCCAGCACATAGAGCGCCATCTCAGCCGCCTTCCTGGGGAATGAAGCGCACCCCATCGCCGGGCGCCAGCAGGGCCGGCGGCAGGTGGAATGGATTGAACAGCGGCACGTCCGTGCGGCCAATAATGCGCCAGCCGCCGGGGCTTTCGAGCGGATACACGCCGGTCTGGTTGGCGGCAATGCCCACCGACCCGGCGGGGATGCGCAGACGCGGACTTTCCAGGCGCGGGGCGGCAATCGAGGGGTCCAGCCCACCCAGGTAAGGGAAACCCGGCGTAAAGCCGAGGAAATACACCACATACTCCACCTGGCTGTGACGCCGGATTACTTCTTCCGGGCTCAACCCACAGTGCTGGGCCACAAATTCCAGGTCGGGGCCGTGCTCGCCGCCGTAGCGCACGGGGATATCCACGCGGCGCGGGGGGGCGGTTGCCATCTGCGCCGCCAGAGACAACCCGCGCTGAACCAGACCCAGCAGCTCGGCGTAGGTGAAGTACAGCGGGTTATAGTGCACCAGCAGCGTGGCATAACCCGGCACCGCCTCGCCCAGCCCGGGGCGGCTGCGCAGCCACTCTGCCAGTGCGTGCAGGCGGCGGTTGGTGGGCAGGTCAATCTGGTCGCCCAGTTCAACCAGCAGCGCAGAATCACCGGCAGGGGAAAAACGCGGAAAATCGGGCATGGTTAATTTTAGCGAAAAACGCAAATGATGCACCCGGTTCCGAAAACGAATTCGCGGGGGATTAACCGCTAAACTGCGATAAAATTTGAGGGTAAATCGCGCGATCAAGGAGATCATCCTCATGGAATATCGCCTTCAGCGCTCCCGGTGCCAACAAACTTGAAAGGACTCCGTCATGACCCTGTCCCAAGCCTCCACCCCGCGCCCACAGGAATCGCCGCTGCCCGCCTGGCAGGCCTATATTCTTGCCTTCACCGCCAGCGCCTGCACCCTGATCATTGAACTGGTCGCCGGGCGCATTATGGCCCCCATCATCGGGGTTTCACTTTACACCTGGACCAGCATCATCGGGGTGGTTCTGGCGGGCATCAGCCTGGGCAATTTTATTGGCGGCAAGCTGGCCGACCGCTTTGGCTCGCGCCGTACCCTCTTCGTTTTGTTCATGCTTAGCGGGCTGGCGGCGCTCAGCGTGCTTTATACCGCTACCGCTTTCAGCAGCTTTCAAGCCCCGCAAAGCCTGCCCCTGCTGCTGCGCATCGTTGTGGTCACCGCAGCCATCTTCTTCCTGCCCAGTTGTGTGCTTGGCACCATCTCGCCCCTGCTGGTCAAGCTTACCCTGCGTGATCTCTCCCGCTCCGGCGATATTGTCGGCAAAATCTATGCTGTCTCCACCGCAGGCAGCATCCTGGGCACTTTTGCGACCGGCTTTTACCTGATCTCCCTGTTCGGCACGCGCCCCATCATGCTGGGGGTCGGCATCACCTGTTTGGTGCTGGCCCTGCTCTTTGGCGACTGGTCCTGGATCTTCCGCCGCAAATCCGCTGCAGCCATGTCGGTTTTTCTGATCGCCAGCGCGGCCGCCACCTTCTGGCTGCTCGACAACGGCTCGCTAAAGAGCGAATGCCTCAAAGAGACCAATTACTACTGCATCAAAGTCAGCTCTGAAACCAAAGACAACGAGCATTTAAAACTTCTGGTGCTCGATCACCTGGTGCACAGTTATAACTCGATTGAGAATCCGCAACATCTGACCTACGGCTACGAATTCACTTATGCCGCATATGCCGAATATATGGCCCGCCGCAGGCCCGATGGCCGCCTGCGCGTGCTCTTCATTGGCGGCGGCGGCTATACCTTCCCGCGCTACCTGCAGTCACGCTACCCTGGCAGCATTTCTGATGTGATCGAAATCGACCCCGAGGTGACCCAGGTCGCCATCCAATACCTGGGCCTAGAACCGCGCAGCGACATCCGCAGCATTAACCTGGATGCCCGCCTGGCAGTGGCGCAAATGCCTGCCGACCAGGTTTACGATCTGATTATCGGCGACGCATTCCACGGTCTTTCGGTGCCCTACCACCTCACTACCCTCGAATTTACCCGACAGCTCAAAAGCCACCTTGCGCCGGACGGAATCTATCTCGTCAACCTGATCGACGGCCGTAAAGCCGAATTTGTGCGCAGCGAGGCGGCCACCCTCAGCCAGGCCTTTTCGTACGTCGCCGCCATGCCCGTGATCGAACAATACACCGAGCAATCTTCCAACCTGTGGGTGGTGGTGGGCTCGTCCACCCCGCTCCAGCGCCAGGCTTATTTCGACGCCGCCGAGGTTTCGCCCCGCCCCGACATTGCCAAAGCCCTGTGGGACGGCGCCCGTCTGACCGATTTCCTCGCCAGCGGCCGCGCCGTGGTTCTCACCGATGAGTACGCCCCGGTGGATAACCTGCTGGCCCCGGTTCTGGAAGAACGGGGGTATTGACGAATCCAATCCAACCTCCCTGCGCAAGGTCCTTCGGGCATGGGGAGGAATGGTCTGACACATGGCGCGAGGCACTGCGCGCAGCGGAACGTGCGCATAACCCGAAAATGAACCACTCATCAGCTATAATGCCTTTATGCGTCAAAATACTTTAGCTCGATGGATTCTTTTCCTGGCATGCCTGGCCGGCTGGCTTTATCCAACTGGCGGCGTTCTGGCATCCCAGCCCTATTCCAGTGTAGCGCAGTCGGAAGTCACCGCTTTTGACCTGATTGTCGCCATGAATACACAGCGAGCATCTTATGGGCTTCCGGCGTTAATCGAAGACCCGGTCATCGATGCGGTAGCACAAGCGACAGCTGATTTTATGGCTGCCAGCAATATGTCCTCACATATTGGCAATGTCTCCGGGCGACTGGCCGCTGCCGGTTATGGAGGAGGACCGAAAGTTTATGGGACTGAAAACTTTGCCATTGGGTATTACTCGATCGATGAGATTATGGCGGTCTGGGCAGATGAAGCGCACATGCTCTCCGTCGTCATACCCGCTTATTGCAATGTGGGCGCGGGGACTGCGAAAGCAGCCAACGGCATGACTTACTATGTTTTTCAGGCTGCCTATGTCGCCGGCAAAGCCTGTGGAGAATACACGTCGGTAGGAGGGTCGAAGACCAATCCCGATGGCAGCACCAATACCGGTCGAGCCGGCGGGGTTTCGCAGTTGATTGTGCCCGTCAAAGTTGCCGCGCCAGATGCGGACGGAAAGGTGTACCATGTCGTCGCGGCCGGCCAGTCTTTCTGGTCCATTGCGGTCGCTTATAAAATAACCATCAAAGACCTGGAAGTTTGGAACAACCTTTCCAAAGAGTCCAGCCTGCTGATTGGCCAGAAATTATTCATCCCCGGCCCCGCCACCAAAGGCTTTGTCACCCCCACCCCAATGGGCATGGTGATCACCACTACGCCCGGACCCGATGGCAAGGTCGTGCATGCCGTCCAACCCTACCAGACCCTCAGCAGCATCGCGCAAGCTTACGGCGTGCAGGTGGATGCAATTCTGGCCCTCAACCGCATCGATATCAACACGCCGCTGCAAATCGGGCAAAACCTGCTGATCAAACCCAGCAATATAACCCCCAGCCCAACCCGGCGTCCACTGACCCCCATCGAAAAAATTACGCCTGCCAGTGATGGCAAGTATTACCATACGGTCAAAAGCGGTGAAAACCTGGTCTGGATCGCGGATCTGTACAAAGTGGGTCTCAAGGATTTAATGAGCTGGAATGGACTGAAAGAGACTTCTGTGCTTTTCCCCACTCAGAAACTGCTCTTGCAGATTACACCACCCCCAACGGCAACGCCGACGCCTAATTCGGCTACGGCTACCCCAACACCTGCGCTTGTTTTACCCACAAGCACTTCCACCTTGCCCCCTACTCAGAGCGTTGTTCCCCTGACTCCCACCGCGACTGCCGCCGATGGTGGGGCGCCCGATGCAGCAAACCCTTCAATCTGGTTTATTTTGATGGGAGTCGCCGTGGTGGGAATTTTTCTGATCGCCTTCTTTACTTACAAGAAGCAGGTGTAAAATTCACCTGGATAACTCGCCGGAACACTGTTCTCCACACCCAAGGAGCCTCCATGCCCATCCCCGATAGCTGGCTTTCTGTTTTGGGCGACCAACAAAATATGCCCTACTACCCACAGCTCTACCGCTTTATTGGCGAAGAGCGCAGCAAATATACGGTCTATCCCGCGGGGCAGGATGTCTTCAATGCACTGCGCTTCACCCCATACGAACAGGTTCGGGTCGTAATAATCGGGCAGGATCCTTATCATGAGGAAAATCAAGCGCACGGGCTGGCTTTCTCAGTGCGACCGGGCGTAACTCCACCTCCGTCGCTGGTGAACATTTTTAAAGAACTACAGGATGATGAGGTTGATTTTCGCATCCCCAACCACGGCTGCCTGATTCCCTGGGCAGAACAGGGGGTGCTGTTGCTGAATGCGGTATTGACGGTGCGGGCTCACCAGGCCAATTCGCACCAGGGCAAAGGCTGGGAAACGTTCACGGACGAGGTCCTGCGCGCAGTCAACGCTAAAGGCAGCCGAGTGGTGTTCCTGCTTTGGGGAAGTTATGCCCAACGCAAAGCCGAATTGATCGATGGAAACCGCCACACCATCCTCAAGGCTCCGCATCCTTCACCGCTTTCCGCCAGCCGCGGATTTTTTGGCTGCCGCCACTTTTCCAAAGCCAATGCTGCACTCCAGTCTGCCGGCGAGTCCATGATCGATTGGCAACTGGCGGATTTAATTTGACCGGTTGTTCAATGCGCGCATCTACAAACTGAGAAGCATAACAAACCCTGCTCTGAAGAAGCAATTCTGCGTACTGGCAACCGATCAAGAAGAGTGGATCGCATCCAGGCCGCACCATGTCCAACTCAGATCCCATAAACGTTTCGCTTTTTGTTCGTCGTAAGATTCGGCGCTGGAACGGCGCTCTTTTCCATCGGTGATGAATATGCCGCCGACACCTTCAAGACTCGCGGCAGTGGCGGCAAACATATAAGAGGCAGACGCCTGCTCCAATGAACGCGCAAAAGGCATGCGGGCCAGGATTTGCCCGTAAAAGAAGCGCTCAACCGGCGATTTCCGGCGATCAGCGATCGCCGCCGGCACGAAGCCGGGACAGACCGCATTCGACGTTACGCCCGTGCCCGCTACCCGGCGTTGTAACTCATAGGTGAACCACATGTTGGCCAGTTTGGAGTTGCGGTAGAAGACCTGGGGGTTGTAATACTTTTCCCCCTTCAGGTTATCGTAATCAAAATCGGGCGGCGGCCCACCCGCATAACCCGGAATGTGCAGTTGTGAAGAGACCGTAATGACCCGAGCCGGGGCGGATCGTTTTAGATCGTCGAGCAAGAGATTCGTAAGCAAGAAATGCCCCAGGTGATTCGTGCCGAGGGTTAGCTCGAATCCGTCGGCGGTAAAACTGGCTTGCTTGCCTGGTACGGATCCGCCAGCGTTGTTAATCAAGACATGCAAAGGATAGCCCTTCGCCTGAAATGCAGCCGCACACTGCCGCACTGCCGCCAATGAAGCCAGGTCGAGCGGGAGCGACTCGACACTGGCGTTTGGATCGCCGGCGCGAATTCGCGCAATGGCTTGCGCACTGGCCTGTTGGTTGCGCGAGGCCAGGATGACATGAAAGCCGTGCGCCGCCAGTTTGCGGGCAGTGGCAAATCCGATACCGCTATTTCCGCCGGTAATCATAGCGACCCGTGGTTGAGATGTGGTCATGAGGTCTCCCTACTTTAGCCTGTGGAGGCGAACCATCTGCCGCACGTGTTTCTGCGCTTAAGCAGAATCAGCCGATGATTCAGCCAGTTTGGATGGGTCTAGGTCGGTTTTTGACCCGTTTTGAAACCCTGCGATGCGAGATATTTGGCTTCTTTTTCGTCATGGATCCGGCTTAGTTCTTCCTTTGCCTTTTCCCAGGCCTTGCCGGAGAGCGGGAAGAAAAACAGGGTGATGAAAGAAATCACCAGAAGAACTGCCGGTACCAGCATCCAGGCCAGGACAATGCCGCTCTCAGCGCTGGCAGGCTGCATGCCCTTTGCCAGGGTCTGGCTATACCCGGTCAGACCCAATATCCACAGAAAAACGGCCTGAGCGATACTGATGGCGGGTTTGGTCACCAGACTGTTAATGCCCGCGTACATACCTTCGCGGCGTTTTCCGGTTCGAGTTTCGTCAAAATCGATCACATCGCCATTCATCAACGGGATCAGATACATACCCCCGGCAAAACCAATTCCGATGAAGAAGAAGCTAATGACTGCCGGAATCACGGCTTCTCCAAAGAACAACATTATCACACTACCCAGGGCAAAAGCGGCAAGCCAGATCAACAGGGAACGTTTGAGGCCAAGTTTTTCGCGCTGCAAGACAAAAACCAGCACGCCCGCGATGACACCTACCCCCAGGGCAATGTACATGGGCAGAGCTGGAACGGCAATCTCGTCAAAGTAGTACAAAACGCCCATCATCAAGTTGGTCTGCGCATAAATCACCGTGAAGCTGACCACCAGGAAAATGAGGAATGACTTATTGGCAAAGCATTCCACAATCGATTTTATGATGCCGTACGGTTCTTCTTCTTGAAGGTAATGTTTCTCGTTGTAGAACCACGTGCTGGCAAAGATCACTCCGGCCATCATGATCGCCAGTAGGCCCATGATGATGCGGAAGGAGGTGGCATCATCACCGGGACCGGGCTGAATGATTGGAAGAATAATCAAGGGGGCTGCCGTTGAAATGGCAAAGAAGAGGATCTTCCACAGGAATATCTTGCTGCGGGCCTTATTGGAAATGGCAACTTCATACGGCATGACGTAAATTGCACTGGCAATTGCCGTGTAGAGCGTGTCGTAGAGGAAGAGGCCGACCAGCATCTGGGCGAATAAAGCCCACTGGGCAGACGGTCCAGAAGAAAATGGGATCCACATGCTGATAAATGCAACCAACACCAACGGAGCGCCGTAACGAATGTACGGCTTGCGGCGACCAAGCTTGCTGCGGGTGCGGTCAGCGATATAACCGAACAACGGATCATTGACCGCGTTCCAGATGCCAAAAATGAGCCAGACCATGCCCGCCAGGGCCGGGTCCAGCCCCATCACACGGGTGAAGTAATAGGTAAGCGCGCCGCCGCCGATCACCGCCTGGAGGATGCCCATACTGCCATCGGCAGCAGAAATCCATACAGCGGTACTGGTTGGGACAGTTTCCTCTTTAAACTGAACGCCGGGTTGAGACATAGGTTGTGACTCCTGGAAAATGGGGGAGGATTATGGTATAGATCATTATAAGCGCAAGCCTGGTTACCGGTTCGGTATTTTTGCCAGGATCTTTACTGGCGATAAAAGACCGCCACAGCGTCTTCTCCCAGCCGAACGATGGCCACATGGGACGCGGAGCGCGGCGGGGAGGGGGAGCAGAGAAAATCGAGAGTTTTAGCACCCTGTGGGTGCAAAAACTCTCCAAATCTCCTGCTTTCTCCCCTTTTCTTTCAGTGGGTCGGGGGGGCAGGTCTGCACATTTTGAAATGCAACCGGGAATTGCATTCCAGTTGACTTTTGGTCGAGAACAAAGTATAGTAAGAAGGTAAATTTTTACTTGGATAAATCACACCGTTGGCTTGGGAGAAACCAATGACGCCGTCCGGGGTGCTGCTGGATCAAATGCGCGCTGGCAAGACCCGCCAATTGGAACAACGGCTGGCCTGGGTTGGGCTGCAACTGGCAAGCGCAGCCGATTGGCGCACGCAGGCCGAAGCCGGCGGGCCACTGGCGCTGCACCAAAGTCAGATTGAAGCGCTGCAAATGTTTCTCGATACGGTGCTGAGCACCCTCAGCCAGCAGGTGGCGCAGGCCCGTTCGGCGGCCAGTTTTGGCGATTTTTTAACCGCTGCCAAGACCGCCCAGGAAGTGATGGGCCGCACCTACCGCGCCTGGCAGGCCTATCACGAACGGTTTAACCAGATCAAAGCCGCTGACCCGGTCACATCGCGCTTCCTGCGGGTTGGAGATGAAGTGGCCTGGAGCGGCTACCGGGTTTTCACTTCGCAGCTTTTAAAAATGGGCGTTGAAAGCGCCCGGGTCAAGTTCAAACAACCCCCGCTGTTTAACCTCTATCCCGATCTATCCCCCATCACCTACACGCGCAAGGCCCGCCTGGCCCTGCCCAACCTGCCGGTGCACCTGATCGATTTCCCGCTGGGCGAAATGTCTGCCCCGTGGAGCCTGCTGACCGTGCACCACGAGCTGGCGCACGGCCTGTCGGCCGATTTAAACCTGCGCCCGGCGAACCTGATACAGGCCGGCGCGGGTCTGAGCCTGGACCGGCTGGCGCAGTGGTCGGGTTGGGCCGTGGAAATATTTTGCGACTGCCTGGCCGTGCTGTTGGGCGGGCCGGCTTTTGTGCGCGAATTGATGGATGTATTGCTGGGAATGTCTCCCGGCGACCCCAACGACCCGGCCCGTTCGCCGCATCCACCGCCTTACCTGCGCATCCTGCTGCTGTGCGCCTTTCTGGAAGAGCTGGAAAGCAAACGGCCGCAGGCCGGGTTTGCTACCGACGCGCAACTCTCGGCCCATTACGGCAACCTGGCGGCGCAATACGCCGGCGGCTGGCGCAGCGCCTATGCCGGGGTCGACCCGGCGCCTTTTGCGCCCTACCTGGATGAAGCCGGCCTGGTGCTGGGCCTGTTGGTGGATACGCCGCTGCCCGAACTGAACGGGGGCACGGCGCGCCAGTTGGGTTGGTTTACTCCGGCCGAACACAAACTGGTCACGCGGGTCGCCGAAAATCACCTGGCATTTGGCGAGGAATCGGGCGAGCCGATTGCGCCGCGCCTGGCCGTGGCGGCGGCGCGGGTGGCGTTTGACGCCCTGGCGGCCGGTCAGGGCGGAGCTTCGGTGACGGAACTTGAGGAAAGCGCGCTGCGCACGGTTGAAAAAAACCGGGCCACGGAGGGCACGCGCGGCTTGCACCTGGGGGAGGAACGGTATTTAGCGCACCTGGCGGTCGAATTTACAACCGGCCTGGCCGGAGAGGAAGATCAAACATGATGCTGCCGGATCATTTTAACTGGGAGTGGTGGAACCAGGTGCCGCGCTGCACGGCCATCCTGGAGCCGCATGGCTACCGTCGCTACAACGTGCGCCTGCGGGTGGGCATGGGCACTGCCTTCCAAACTCGTCTGGCCGAGTCGAGCAAGGAATTTGAAGCATACCTGGGGCGGTATTTAAACCTGGCCCAGAGCCCCTTCAGCCCGGACGAGCTGCACGAACAGGGCGGGCGGTTGTTCGAGATGTTCCTGGCGGGCCGCCTGCGCAGCGCGTTGTACCGCGGGTGGCAGTCCTCGCCGGCAGCAACGGGAAAGGGCAGCAAAGCGACCGGCCCCAGCCCGCTGCGCCTGCGGGTGGAACTGCGCGACCCCCTGCTGCATTACCTGCCCTGGGAATACCTGCACGACCCGGCCGGCGAGCCTGGCAGCCCGCAGATTCTACTGATCGTATCGCGCTACACCCCGCATAGCATGCCGCCCGACCCACTGCCCTACGACCCGCCGTTGAAAATTCTGGTGGCGGCCTGCAGCCCGGAGCTAAAGACCGGCCTGAACCCATCCTATGAACTGGAGCAAGCCGCGTCTGCCATTCAGGCGGCTGCGCCCGGCGGGCAGGTGGAGGTGACCTGCCTGGATAACCCACTGCGCAGCGACCTGGCCCAGATGCTGCAAAAAGTGCGCCCGCACGTGCTGCACCTGATCGCCAATGGCTTTGTCTCCGATTATCACGGCCTGCTGGCGCTGCGCAAAGACCGCTCGTACGACACCGATTTCCTTTCGGCGGCCAACCTGGGGGCGCTGCTGCCACCCGGCATCCTGCGCTTCCTCAGCTTGCAAACGCCCCAGGGCGCTCCCAACTACCAGTTGGCCGGCCTGGCCGGTTTTGCGGCGGGAATCGATGAGATTGGCCTGGCCGCGACCTACTTCAGCCAGACACCCGACAGCCTGGGAGCTTTTGCCCTGCTGTACGCACATCTTGCCCTGGGCCTGCCGGCGGATTACTCGGCTGCCCAGGCCATTCCGCCAGGTTCCAACCTGCGCCTGGCGTATCACCAGCATACCGACAGCAGTCAGGTGCTGGCGGTGCGCGGCACATCGTACCAGCCCCCGCCCGCCGAGCAGATCGAGAGCCTGGTGACACAATATGAAAAGGTGAAGAAAAAAGCCAGCCAGAGCGAATCCCCGGCCAGCCAAAAGGTACTGAAGTACACCAACCAGTTGGTGGATATTCTGCAACAGACGCTCAGGCAGTCGGTCATCCCCAACAGCTCCGTCCAGAATATCAGTTTCTACCAGGAAGAAATTGACCACCTGTTAAAAAAGATGCCCGGCAAAACCAGCGTCGAACCCCCCCCGGAGATCCGCAGTATATTAGCCGGTTCGCAGGCGACCGGCACGGGCGGGGGCTCAGAGGAAAACCAGCAGCGCCAGGAAGAAATCAGCTTCCTGCGCAGCAGCCTGGCCCGCCTGTACGACATGCAAAAGCAGTTTCCAGAAGGGGCGCCAGAGTGGTGGACCCGGCAGGAGGAAGAGCAGCAAAAGCGCCTGACAGAGTTGATTGGCAAAAACCGGGAGAGTTGACGTGGCCCAGCGCTATGAAGACTTCATCATCCAGGTGTTTAACAACCCGCCCGGCCTGCCTGGCCAGTATGTCCAGGTGGTGCGCGCCCCCGGCCAGGTGCTGGCAACCAACCTGATCCCGATCCACCTGAACGTGGATAAGGTCCAAATAGAATTGTTGGCTGCCCTGCAAATAGATGGTCCGCGCCTGCGCCAGTTGGGGACGCAGTTGTTTGAACAGCTATTTGAGCCGGGTGAGGTCAGACCGTTGTACTTTCTGGCGCGCGGCGGCCTGGCGGCCAAACCCGGCATGGCCTTGCGCATCCAGGTGGTGCCAGTAGAGCCCGGCGGCAGCGCCAGCCTGCGCGGCATGCCGTGGGAATACCTGTATAACCCGCTCGAGGCCAGTTTTGTGGCCCTCGAACAGGCCCATAACTCGGTCACACGTTCCTTTATCCGCGCCGGCCCATGCCAGGAACTGCCACTCGCGCTTCCGGTGACCATGTTAAGCGTGTTGGCTAATCCGGCGGTGGGCAAAAGGTTCCAGATCGACCTGGAGGCCGAGCGCAAGCTGATGTTGGATGCAGTCCAGCAGGCCGGGCTTAAGGCAGTCGTGTGCCATCCCAAAGATCCGGCTGCCAGCCAGCCCGGAGTAGACCTGGTGATCACCTTCCTGGACCAGGTGCCAGACGACCAGGGCCTGACGCACAAATGCTCGCGCCAGGCATTAAAGAGCTACCTGACCGACCCCGCCGTTCCCTTCCCGCACATCCTGCATTTTGGCTGCCACGGCAGCCGCGAAGACGCCCCACCCTTCGACGGCACACTGCTGCTGGAAAAAGACCCAACTTCCGGCAAAACCCAGGGAGATGTGGATGTGCTGCCGGCGCGCGACCTGCACCAGTGGTTGAAACAGATTGTTCCCAACCTGCGCCTGGTGGTGCTGAACGCTTGCACCACCGCCCCGGCGGCGCGTGAGGTCAAAGATAGCCACAGTCTGGCCGAGGCCGTTATCCTGGCGGGGGTGCCGGCAGCCGTGGCGATGCAGTTTGATATCCCGTTGGATACAGCCCTGGCCTTTACCGGCGGGTTTTATACGGCCCTGTTTAAAGCTACCCTGAAGGAGGATTTGCCAATCGATCAGGCCATGGCCCTGGCGCGCGATGCCATCCTGGCGCTCAAGCCGGCCGACTGCCCGCATTGGGGCATTCCGGTGCTGTATCGCAATCCGGGCGGGATTGAGCCTTTCAAATTGCTGCGGCAGGGCGGGAAGGTGCAGCAGGTGATCAACCTGACCTCCGAGTTGAATTTTCTCAAGAGTGAACGCGACCGGTTGGCCCAGCAGGCCGGCGGGCTGCCCGGCTGGGCCCAGGTTACCCTGCAGGGCTACAACCAGCGCATCCAACAGTTGCAACAGCAGTTGGAACAATTAATCAACTGAGCTGTCTGACCCATTTTTCAACCTAACCCCAGTTCTTTAGGAGGAATAAGCATGAGCAACCAGGAGTACGTGGATCGTTTATTTGCCGGATTGGGCGCCGCCCAGCAGGATGAGGAAACCGGCAGCGATATTGCGCGCCTTTTTGAAGGCGAAGCATCACTGGACACAGCCGAAGCGCTGTTTGGGATTGACCAAAAAGCGCTCATGGAAAAAGGCCGCAAGCTGTGGAACGGCGTCTCGAAAGATCTGCACAGCGTGTTCTGCGATCCAAAATCGAAACACCATACCAGGGTGGCCGAACTGATCAAGACCGGCAGCACCGGCATCTCCACCGCCCTGGCGGGCGTAATCGTCGCCAGCCTGGGCGCGGCCTTTCCCATCCTGGCCTCGGCCACGGTGGCGGCTTTTCTGGCGCGCCTGGTGATGGAATTCTTTGTCAACCAGAGCTACACCCTGGGCTGCGCGGCCTGGGAAACGGCGCTCAAGCCCAAAGCGGAACCCCCCGCCGGCGGCGCAGCCACCCCCACAGCGCCCGGATCTTAAAGAACAGCGGTTTGAGGATCACAATCCCCAAACCGCTTTTTTATCGCATACGCCCCGCCGATCTGGCAAAATCGGCTATCAAAAGCCGGATTGCTATCCCGGGAGGAGCGCGGGCAGGTCAAAATACTGGAACAAAGCAGGAAAGCCAAAGGTGGTCGCATGGACCACCCGACCCTTTTCGATGGTCAACACCTGCAAAACAAAGGCGTGGTACTGCTGCGTGGCGGCGTCTACCTGATAAAACGCAAACCCGGGCTGGCCATTGGCGCGGATCGGAACCAGTTTCCAGCGCCCGCGCGCATCGCCCGCGAACAGGTTCTGCGCAAAAAACGCGGCCATAGCCTGTTTCCCCAATATGGCAGCCGGCATGGGCGGCATCGGAAAAATGGCATCATCGGCCAGCAGGGCAATAATCCCGTCCAGGTCGGCCGATTCCCAGGCGCGGGCATACCGGCCGAGCAACTGCCGGGTCTGGTCATCGGGAAAGCCCATTTTGCTGCGGTGCAGCTTTCCAAACTGGTTGCGCTGTTTCATGGTCACGCGCGCGCGATGCAGCAGGCTGGTGGCAGCGGTCAGAGAAATTTCCAGCAGATCGGCACTTTCCGCGATCGCCCAATCCATCACATCCACTAAAATAAGCACAGTGCGCTGCCGGGGCGGCAAAATTTGCAGCGCCACCAGAAACGCCAGCGAGATGCTTTCGTAGGCATCATAGCGGGCTTCCGGGCCGGCGCTGTGGGCAGACATCCAGGCATCGGGAAAAGGTTCAACCCAGGCCGGTTCACTGCCCGCAGCCTGTTGCGCAGGCACTTGCGCGCCAGAATCACCCTCTTCAATCGGCAGACTGCGTTTGGGAAGGCGTTCCAATGCATCCAGGGAGGCGTTGGTCGCGATCTTATAAAGCCAGGCGCGGAAAGAAGCGCGGCCTTCATACGTCTGTATGCGCCGCCACGCCCGCAGAAAGGTCTCCTGCACCAGGTCTTCCGCATCCTCCAGCGAACCGAGCATGCGGTAGCAGTGAGCGCGCAGTTCGAGCCGGTAGGGTTCGGTGAGCTGGCTGAAGGCTTCCGTGTCTCCACTGCGCGCCGCCGCCAGAGAATGCTCGAAATCTTCTAAGATACGTGTTTCAGATGTTTCACCGGTCGCATGATAGCGCATCCTGGTTTTCCTATGAACAGAAGCAAAATTCAGATTGTATAGATTATAAATCAATATTATAAATTGACCGAATGATTTTGAGATCTTTTACCGTCATAGTTATTAATTCATATAAAACCTGCTTACTCCAGTGAGGGCCTTGCCCCCATACGGATAAGCGGTACCGTTCAATATTTCAAAGGAGAAACCGGCAATGGCAAACAACTATCTGTTACTCTACAGCGGGGGCAGCATGGCCGAGACTGAAACCGAACAAAAAGCAGTCATGGCAGACTGGCAGAAATGGTTCGATCAATTGGGCAGCGCTGTGGCGGATGGTGGAAATCCGTTCACTCCCCAGGCAAAAACCATCACCAGCGATGGTAAGGTCAGCGAGGGTTCCGGGGGGCCGATGCCCAGCGGCTACTCGATCCTCAAGGCCAATTCGCTGGATGAGGCAGTCAAGATGGCGAAGGGCTGCCCGGTCTTGAAAGGCGGCGCAGCGGTGATGGTGTTTGAGACCTTCAACGCTATGGGCTGAAACCAGGCCGGATCACCAACGGAATAACGTTTGTCAGAGGGAGCAGAGAAAATCGAGAGTTTTAGCACCCTATGGGTGCTAAAACTCTCCAAATCCCTTTTTGAAATGCACCCGACGCGCAAACCGTGCTTGACTTTCAGGTAGAAGTCCCTATAATCATTATAAATTGATTAATACGATAAACAATATAATAATTTTATTGCTTTCTCAGCACAAATCACAAAGGAGCGTTCGACATGATGCGAATTATCGGATATATTGTGGCGCTGGTCGTGGGAGTGGCGGCGGTAATCGCGGGCATTAGCGGCACGGCCCAGGGGCACGCCTCAACCTTGTTTCTGCCGTGCTGGATTCTGGTCGGCGCGGGTTTGGGCTGGCTGGCAATTTCGATTTGGCGCATCATCAAGGGCTCGGATGCGAGTGTGGACGCCAGCGACGACCCGGGCATCACCGCCATCTTTAGCATGCCCATCTGGCCCGACGGGGTTATTGCCATCGGCACGATCGTGGTTGGGTTGGTGGTGGTGTATGGGGTATATGCGTTGGCCAAATGGCCGCTGTGAAGTTGAGCGGCAAACGGTCGTTAGGACGGTTGAATTTTCAAGCGTAATCAGCGCAAGGCTATGCCTTATTATCGCCAGTCCGGCCGCCCCCGCTTGAGCTTGCCTTGCCAGGCATGCGTGGTCTACAACCTACGCCACGCCAGAAAATCATCGACGCTTTTCGATATCGATTTAACCCCTCGGCAAAAAGTTGTTTTGGAATATTTCAAAGAGCAAGGCTCGATCACAACGGCAGAATATGTTCAGATTTTCATTGTTCATTGAGTTAGTGAAAACCGCATTAGATTCATACTCTTAGCATCACTGATCCAAACATTTGATACTGTTGGCGAATTCAGCACCCACCCCCCGGCCCCCGCCCTCAAGGGCGGGGGCGCTTACTTTTTTGCCGGTTTTGGCCGGCAAGCCGGCCAAAACCGGCTTAAAATCTCCTCCCCTTCCTCCGCCGCTTCGGCCACCCGCAGGGGTGCGGGAGGACAGGGGCCGGGGGATGGAGGGTTTATGAGTTCGCCAACAGTATCAACATTTCCTTGCACATCCACGGCCACCCCCGAAGCACCGATGATGCCGACTGGATCGCCGCCAACGCTTTCCCAGTTTTTCATAAACTCCCCGGTTGTTTTGAACTCAAGCACCCGGTAGCCCTCAGGATCGGTCACCATAACATGCCCCAGACGATCGACTGCGATAAAGGGTTTATTCTCTATAGATTGGCCAAACCATCCGTCGATATTCCAGGTTAAGAGGGAGGTATATACCTCGCCAGAGGCATCTGGCACCATCATCTAGACGCGTCCGTTCCAGGTGTCGGTGATGTAAACCATTCCAACATCGTCGATCGCAAGGCCCCTTGTCCCCCAAAAGGTATCCGGACGAGTGCCTTCACCAAAGGCGCCCCACATAGAAATAAACTTGCCATCCGTAGAAAACTTCTGAATGCAGTTGTTCCAGGTGTCAGCCCCATAACGGATCCATCCAGCTCAACGGCAATCCCCCAGGGTTCATAGAAAGTACCACCTGGAGCGCTGCCTTTGGAAATATCCGCGAAGGTACCCCATTGAGCTATCACCGTTTTTCCATCCGCGGAAAGATGTTGGATCCGGTGATTGCGTGAATCGGCAACATAGATGCTTCCATTCGAGGCGAAAGCTATCTGGCGAGGAGCATTGAATTGCCCCGGTGCAGTACCAGAGAAACCAATCACCCGATCAGGGCTTAACACGATCTTACCAGCAGCATAGGGACCGACCTGAGGCGGCTTGTTCGCGGAAACCTCACCGTAATTCCACATTTGCGCAACGGTATCCTTGCGAATATACAAGCGCAGGCGCTGGCCAGGCTGCCAATTGGATAGGGTCAGGTCGTTACGCTTTTCAAGTTCGGCGTATGGCTGGTAATTACGGTTGAACCAGATCTGGAAGACGGCACCACTCTCCCCGGCATGACCAGTTTTGAGGGTCTCCTGAATGATCTGTATTTCTTCTGTAGCGTTAATCTCTGGTCGGTTACGCGTACTCCCCCGAATGGATGTTTCCCTAATTCCGATGAAAGTTCTATTTTATAACCGACTGGATCTACTATAAACCCAAAGTAAGGAACTATTCTGCTAAATTGTACTATGCGTGAAAGGAAAAAGTATTACAAAAAGATACTGCTGACGCGGAGATGTCTTAAACATTCGTTCTTCGATCGGTTGACACAATGCGATTGCCCTGGCGATTCAGACGGGTAACCCGCGCATCTTCATTTATACTTATAGCAACCCTGCACCCGAAATCTTTGTCCGCTGCAGAATAAAGGCTGTTCGCCTGACCGCATGAAAAAATCATCGCTTCCGCGCAATTCCCTGCTCTACGTCTACGTTACCCTGGCAGCCGCCTTGTTCGCGCTGGGGGTGGTTGGCTTTGCCCACTATACCGCCTTACATAACCTGCTGTACACCCCGTTCGATTGGGTCTACCTTACGCTGCAGTTAATTCCGCTGAATTCGGGGGGCGTGGAGCCGCCGGTGCCGCTCGAGCTGGAATTGGCGCGCTTCCTCATCCCGCTCCTGGCCGCCGCGGCGGCGGTGCAGGCTTTATTAAAAATTTTCCACGAACAGGTGCGCGCGCTGTGGCTGCCCTGGCTGCGCGGGCACATCATCATCTGCGGTCTCAGCCGCAAAGGCTTTTTGTTGGCCGGGCAATTCCGCCGGCAGGGCCGGGCTGTGGTGGTGATCGAGCGCGATGAAGAGAATGATTGGCTCGAATCCTGCCGCGCACAGGGCATGTTTGTGCTGCTGGGCGACGCCTCTGACGCCACCCTGTTAACCACTGCCGGCGTGACCCGGGCAGAAGGCCTGTTTGCGGTGTGCGATCATGACGGGGTGAATACCGAGATTGCTCTGCGCGCCCAGCAATTGACCCAAAATCGCCAGGGCGAACCGCTAATCTGCCAGTTGCACGTATCCGATCCACAGTTGTGCCACCTGCTGCGGGAGCAGGAAACCAGCCTGGAGCGGAGCTCTTTTCGGCTGGAGTTATTCAACGTCTTCGAGCGCGCCGCGCGCACGATGCTGCGAGAATATCCCGCCTGGGATGAAACCCACCTCCAGCCCGCGAACCCGCCTCACATACTGATGATTGGCTTGGGCCGCATGGGAGAAAATTTGCTGCTGCACATGGCCCGCGCCTGGTGGAACCAGCCGGCACACCCGGCGGATCGCCTGCGCGTCAGCATCATTGACCGCAATGCCGTTCAAAAAATTGAGTCGTTGTACATCCATTATCCCCAGATGAACAAAGCCTGCGACCTGACTCCCTTGCGCATGGAAATCCATTCGCCCGAGTTTGAACGCGCCGATTTTCTATCTACCCCCAAAAACCAGCCGGCCTTGAACACGATTTATGTGTGCGTGGATGATGACGCGCTGGGCCTACATGCCGGTTTAACGCTGGCGCGGCGGATGCCCGAGGCGCACATTCCGATTGTGGTGCGCATGGCCGAAGATAGCGGCCTGGCCCGCCTGTTGGAGTTTCGCAGAAATCACCACGGGGCCTACCGCAACTTGTTTGCGTTTGGATACCTGGACCATACCTGCACGCCCGAATTATTGAAAAACACCCCGCGCGACCTGCTGGCCCGCCTGGCCCATGAAGAATACCTGCGCAAGCAGGCGGAAGCAGGGCAAATACCCGCCGCGGATGCCGCCTTGAAGCCGTGGGAGCAACTGGATGAGGTCTACCGCGCGGCCAATTATCAATGGGTCGACCATATCTCGGTGTTATTACAATCCATCGGCTATGCCTCCATGCCATTGAGCAATTGGGATGCGCCCGCCGTCCAGTTTAAAACGGACCAGGTGGAGCGCATGGCGCAGTTGGAACACGACCTGTGGTGCCAGGACCAGCTGGCAGATGGCTGGCGTTATGCGCCGGATGAGAAAAACCCAGAAGCCAAAACCCACCCGGATTTGGTGGCCTGGGAGCAGTTATCCAAAGACGAACGCAAAAAGAAACGCGGGATGGTGCGCAGTATTCCGGCTTTTCTGGGGCAGGCCGGGTTTCAGGTGGTGAAGAAAGAAGACGCCGAAGAAGAAAGCGGCTAACCTGCCGTCCACCGACAGGGCGGCCTTTTCAACGGCCGCGACCCGGCTCGAACCGCCTTCTCTGATCCATCCTTTAATCCCATGGCCTACATACCTGGCTTCAAATAGAACCCTGTTGAAAGGAAACCATGACCACCCACATGCCTGTTTTGGAAAGCACGCGCCTGCGCATCCGCCCGTTTGAAATGGGCGACCTGGAGGACGTTTACCGCCTGCTGGATGTGGAACTGCGCGAGGCGGAACTGGGCTCGGAGCGCATGGATACCCTGGCCGCGCGCGAGACCTGGCTGCGTTGGGCCGTCCTTAACTATGACCAACTGGGCATGCTCTACCAGCCGCCCTACGGCGACCGGGCCGTGGTGCTCAAACAGACCGGCGAGATGGTCGGGTCGTGCGGTTTTGTGCCCTGCCTGATGCCTTTCGAGCAGATCCCCTATTTCGCGGCGGCAGGCGCGGCCGCCAGCCCGCGCCCGGTCACCACCGAGTTTGGCCTGTTTTACGCCGTCTTCCCGGCCCACCAGCGCCGCGGCTACGCCGCCGAGGCAGCCCGTGCAATTGTGGATTACGCCTTTGGCACTCTGCACCTGAAGCGTGTAGTGGCGACCACCACCTATGACAACCTGGGCTCGCTGGGGGTGATGCGCCGCCTGGGGATGCGCCTAGAGCGCAACCCGCTGCCTGAGCCGCATTACCTGCAGGTGGTAGGTGTGGTAGAGAACCCGATCTATATCTAAAAGGCTTGTATCTGCTCAGTCCATGCAGCGTAACAGCCTCCAAACCTCCTTCTCCCCGGCCCCCGAGGGGCGGTCATTTCCTCATGGTCAATCTTCAACAACAAAGAGCAGTGTGTCTGTCGCGGGCTTCGCCCGCGACAGACACACTGCCGTTAAAACAAAGCGATTCAGGCCTGTTCGCCGCGAATATAGGCTTCGGTCATTTCCCGGCACACATCATCCTTGAACTGCTTGGGCGGAGTCTTCATAAAATAAGAAGATGGCGCGATCAATGGCCCCGAGATGCCGCGATCCATGGCCAGCTTGACACAGCGCACGGCATCGATCACCACCCCGGCGGAATTGGGTGAATCCCACACTTCCAGCTTGGCTTCCAGGTTGAGCGGCACATCGCCAAAGGTGGTACCTTCCATGCGAATGTAGCACCACTTGCGGTCGGTCAGCCAGGGCACATAATCGCTGGGGCCCACATGGATATTATCCTCGGGCAGGGTGTAGGGCAGCATGCTGGTTACCGCACCCGTCTTGGAGATCTTCTTCGATTCCAGGCGCTCACGTTCCAGCATGTTCATAAAGTCGGTGTTGCCGCCGAAGTTGAGCTGGTAGGTGCGATCCAGGCGCACACCACGGTCAACGAACAGGCTGGTCAGCACCCGATGCAGAATGGTGGCGCCATACTGGCTCTTGATATCGTCGCCAATGATGGGCAGCCCGCGCTGGCGGAAACGTTCGGCCCAATATTCCTGGCTGGCGATGAACACCGGGATGGCATTAACCATGCCGCAGCCGGCTTCCAGAATCTGCTCCACGTACCACTTGGTCGCCATCTCGGAGCCCACCGGGAGGTAATTGATCACCACATCGGTTTTCGAGTCCTTGAGAATCTTGACGATGTCTTCGGTGTGCCCCAGGGCTTTCTTGATGATGCGCGACAGGTATTTCCCCAGGCCGTCGTGGGTCATACCGCGAGAGACGTTGACCCCCAAATGCGGCACCTGGCAAAATTTGTAGGTGTTATTGGGGAAAGCATAGATCGCTTCCGAAAGATCCTTGCCCACTTTGGGTTCAGCAATATCGATTGCCGCGGAGAACTCGATGTCGCTGATATGGTATCCCGCCATATTGACGTGCATCAAACCCGGAATGCGATCGGTTTCGGCGGCATTCTTGTAGTATTCGACCCCCTGTACCAGGGACGAGGCGCAATTGCCCACGCCGATGATCGCAACACGCACTTTCTTTCCATCACTCATTCAACTACTCCTGTTTCAAAATTTAAGAGGTTCGCGGCAAAGATTGTTTGAGAAATCCAAACCGACCGCTTTAAAATTAACTGGCAGAGGCCGAAATCGCGGCCAGTGTGGCAAATGAAATCGAATCCAGGGTCTCAATGACCGCCTTACCTATGGCTTCATCTTTAACAATTTCGCCTATCCGGCTGTTGGCGGCTTTCATTTCATCCGGGGTGAAGAGATGATCGAGCAGATCGGCCGCTTTCATCAGGCTGAGCAGCGCAACCGACTGCGGGTCGGCGGCCTGCCCGCCCAGGACGATATCGCGCAACTGCTGTTTGCGTTGATATTTCGCGGAGGCATCCTGCTGAGAATAAGCCGTATACGGGATCACCCACAGCACCTTCTTTTCCTCTTCTTTCAAAACACCGGCGGCGATTAAATCGTCCAACAGGTTTCTGACCAATTTCTTTGCCTTGCGCACGGTGATCAAAATCCAATAGGACGCTTTGCGGGGTTTGGGCGCCTTGTGGATCAGATCAGCCAGTTCATGCAAACGCGGGTTTCCGACCGGCTGCGGCTTGTCAACCGGCTGTGAGATTTCAACCGGCACCACCCTGCGATCCCCTTCCAATTGAATCTGACCTGCCAGGACCAGTTCCACCAGCATGGCCCCTGCCAGAGCATAGGGCAGGGCCGACGAACCCGGCAGTTCCACTGTTTTCTTCTTCTCGTGCAATGCCAGCAGCAGCAGTTCTTCAGTTAAAGTGAGCATAATTCCCTCCACAATAGAAAACTCGATAAATTGCCAAAAATAACTGTAGCATTAACATGTTAATGAATTTAAAACCAGATGTTAATAACAAGTTAAAGCCAGGAATATTGTCAACGACGATGCAAACCCTTCGGATGCAGTTGAATCAAAAAGACCTTCATGTGAAGGTCTTTTTGATTACTTTTCGGTCCTGCGATGCGAATATCCCCTACGCCCCGCCCCAGGTGACGGCAATCCACACGTCGTCCAGGGCACGGTCGGCGGGGTTGAAGAAGAGTTTCAGTTCGCCGTCGGGCTTATCCAGCTTCAGATTTTGCAGCTCGCCGGCCAGCAGGTTGCCCAGGCTGGAATCTTTGGCCAGGCTGTCTTTTTTCTCGGCGGCATCCCCTATCACCACCCGGTCGAACACCTCCATCACGGGCTGGGCGCCCCGCGCCAACAGCAGCACGCGCTGCACCGTCTTCAACCGGCCCTGGCTCCAGAAGGGGTAATGCTGGGGCTGCAGGTCCAACAGCAGCGCGGCTCTCTGCCCGGCAGCCAGAGTCTGGCCCTGGAAAACCGCCCAGGCCTGGGGAAATTCGTGCCGGGCGGAGAACAGGCGCACCGAGCCGGCCGCCTGGGCGGTGTCAATCTGGGTCTTCAGGTTGTCGATGGTGCCCTTGCGCAGCAGCCCGCCGCCGGCCCGGGCAGTGTAGCGGATGTGCAATATCACGTCGCTGATGGTGTTGTAGTCAAACTGGGCCGGGTCGGCCTGGCTGGGGTTGGCCGGCAGTTCCAGGCGCCACTCGCTGATCACGCCCGAGCCTTCAAAGGGCAGGTAGCGCTCGTCATGCAGGTTGGTCTCAAACAGGCCGCTGTCGTTCTGGGCAGAGCTGGTCACGATCGACTGCAAGCTGCCGAAGTAATCGCTGAAGCGGCTGTCTTCCGCCCCGGCGCGGGCGTAGCTCTCGCCGGTGATGGGCGTCTTGCGGATGCTGCTCTTGAGCAGGCTCAGGGTGCAGTTGACGCTGGCATACGGGCCAACGACACACGGAATGCTCACCGCCACCGTCTTGATGCGGCGGAAGTAATGCCCGGGGCCATCCATGTCGAAGAGCGCTTCGGGCAGGGTTACAGTGCAACTGCCGGTGCGGCGCAGTTGCAGCAGCGCCAGCGGGTCAACCTGCACCAGGCTGACGTGTTTGGTCAGCTCGTATTCGCGCTGGTTGAGGTCGTGATAGGCCATCTCCATGCGTTTGAGGTCCAGGTAGAGCTTCTCGCCCGCCAGCAGGCCTTCCTTGCCGGCCAGGTAGCCATAATCCAGGTAGCTCAACTTGAAGTCGCCCAGTTCGTGCTGTAAGGCGCGCTCGGCCTTTTTGGCCAGGTCGAAGGCGAACTGGAAACACTGGTTGTACAGGCGCTTCACCTCGGCGTTCATCCAGGTGTAGAGGGCCTGGTTGGTCTTTTTGCCAGTCCTTTCGGTGCCTTCCTGGTTGAGGAAGTGCTCGATCTGTTCGGCATTGACGATGGATTGGCGGTGATTGATCAGTTCCTGGCTGGCGTTGGCTTCGCGCAGTTGGGCGGCGCGCAACTGCTTGAAGATCTGAGTGATTTCGCCGGCGGCCAGGTTGCGCTGGTAAGCCCAATCCTGTTCGCGGCGGGCATACCCGCCAATTTTGGCGGCCCGGCCGGCTTCATAATTCATCCGGTCGGCAAAAGCCAGGGCGACATCCGCGGCATATTTGGACACATCCGAAATTTTAGTGCCGCCCAGCGTGGTATCTCCACCCAGCCCCCAAAAGTGAAACTTGATGCCAAAATCGGGGATCAGGCTGGTTCCCTGGGCAGCCATGTTGAGATTTTTGATCACATCCTGAATATCGCGCGCCAGGCCAGATTTTCCCAATTCCTCGGCTTCATGGCTGCTGACGATCTTGCCGCCCGATTCGCCCAGGTTTTGGGCGATATCCACCGCGACATCCATCAAGGGCATTTCCGGCTCTTTGAGGGTCAGCTTCATGGCCTTCAGCGAGTCCGCGTCCAGGTCGTCCAGCACCGGGATGTTGATCTCTTTTGGCTTCTTGCCCAACTGGCGCTCGAAGTAGGTGAAGCGCTGGGCCGCCAGGGCTAACGACTGCAGCAGGCTTTCGCGCGATTTGCGCGCCTCTTCCTGCTGCACATATTTAACCTGTTCGACCATGCTCAATATCAGGCGTTCGTGTTTGGCGCGCAGCACCGCCAGGGCTTCGTTGTCCTTCTTCTCCATCGCGCTCAGCAAAGCGCCCCCCAGCGACTTGACTTCCTGGGTAACCTCGGTGGCTTTTTGCAGCAGGAGTTGAAAACGCACCAGGGGCAGCGGCTGGTTGAGGCCGTTGATCACCGCGCCCACGTCCAGGCCAGAGGCAACTGCCCGCGCCAGCATGGCCGGGTCGATGGGCGGTTGGAACAGCGGCAGTTGGCGGAAGATGCCCTGGATGTTGAGACTGTTGTGGATCTTAAACAGCCGGTCGGCGACCGTATCCCAATAGCTCAGCAGCTTATCGTTGCGCGGTACACAGAAATACAGCGCCTTGCCCATGCCGCGCAGCGTCGCCAGACGCTCATTCCCAGCGGGGCTTTCCGCGCTGGGGAAGGGCGAGAGGTCGAAGAGCGGGTCGGTCTCCAACGCCACCAGCGCGCTGCCAAATTCGCGCAGGTCCTGGCGCAGATTGGCATAGGTCTGGGGGCGGATGGTGCCTTTCTGGGGCACCGGCAGCGGGCGCGGGCCCAGCAGGTTGGCCGCCATCCCATACAGCATCAGCGCCTCATCGATACTCTCACCGCTATCCTGCAGGAACAAGGCATCGCCCCAGGCCAGCAGGTTATCCAGGTAGGCCATGACCGTCTTGTACATGTAGGCTTCCTGGCGGTAGCGCGCCACCACATGCGGCCTGAAGGGGGCATCTTTCCAGGCTTCAATGCTGTGGGTGGTCTCGGCGCGCAGGGCCGGGTCGGCATCTGTAGACAGGTTGACCAGGATCTCTTCGATCTTTTTGACATCGGTGGATTGAAACGGGCGCACCTTCCAGAAACGTTCCGGGGTAGGGCCGTCGCTGTCGTCGGTGGGATCAAAAATGTAGTGGAACCAGCGCATGGCTTCGGCAAAACGCTGATTTTTGCTCAATTGGATGGCAATGGTCAGCGGCACGTGGAAGAACAGTTCCCAGTTATAGGCGGAATAAGCCCCGCTGGGGGTGAAATCCAGGTCCTTTACCGGGAAAGGCCGCTGCACCAGGCCGGTGGGATTGTATCCAGCGGCGGCAAACACATCGTCGTATAACACCGGCCGGGACAGGCTGCGCTCCAGGGTCACCGCTGCGCCGCCCGGCAGGCTGATCTGGGCGCCGCGCAGGGCCAGTACGGCGCTATTGGCGGGCAGCGTGGCCGGGGTGCCGTTGGCCAGCAGCACCTGGAAAGCCGGCGCGGCGACCAGACCGGCATCTTCAGAGAGGAATCCTGTCAGGCGCGGCGCCAGGGCGAACTGCGTCCCCTCCGGCGGGGTGGGCGCCATGCCATTCAACAGCGTCACCTGGCTGCCGGCGGGCAGGGTTGCCGGCAGCGCGGCGGACAGTCGCAGCTGCATGCCCGCGCCCAACAGTACCGCCAAACCGCCGGAAACCGCCTGGACATCCGCGCTCAACTGCACCTGCGCCCCGCCGGCAAAGGTCACCACGGTGGCCCCATCCAGCGAGATGCGCACACTGCCCGGCAGAGAAGCGCTGTTGGGCGCAACTTCCGTATCCGCGGCCTGCAAGCCGGAGATGGATTTCTGCAGCAGCCGGCGCACCAACGGGCCGACATAGGGATGAAAATGGCTGAAGAAGGTATAGCTGAGCTCGCGCTCCTGAATGGTGATTTGTTTGGTTTGCTTAACCGGCCCGCTTGCCTTGGGCGGGAATAATAACTGCAGATCAAGCTGGGTGTGGAAGGCTTTTGACTGGGTTAGATTGTTCATGAAAATCGCTCCTATTGCGTATTGCCAACGTCTCGCCGCTTTGGCGCACCCTCGGGGTGTTAACCGGCCAGCCGGCCCAGGTTTTTCACCAGAGCCGCGTTCAGACCGGCGCCGCCGATCACGTTCAGGCCGCCGGCGGCCTGCACCAACCCGGAAGCTTCCAGCGCACTGCCGGGCGTGGCGGTCAGAGCCGTTTCCGGGGCCAACTGGCTGCCGGCGCCCACACTGACCGTGAGCGCCCCGCCCGCGGCGAGCGCGCCGGATTGGGCAGCGGGCACCACGGCCAACCCGGCCCGGCCGGCCGGGCCGATTAACTCGCCGCCAAACTGCAAGACCGTGGCCGAGTTCACCAGCCAATCCTGCGCGATCTGCACCTTGAAATTCGCCTCGGGGTGGATCGGCACCTGCCACAGCGGGTCGGATGGGTCGATTGGAATGGGCGTCTTCGCTTTGGCCGCAAAGGGCTTGACCAGTTTCTTCCATTTGGAGGATAAGTCCGGGCCCGGAGCGGGCGTGGGAGCGGGGGGCGGCAGCAGCCATTCCTGCCAATCCTGGATGGTGCGCTCCACCAGGTTGGGCTCGACGAAGAAGGTATGCTCGTCGCTCTGGTAGAAGAAGGGCGAAACCAGGGAGGCGATTTCGGCATCGGTCTGCGAGAGCGCGTTCGCCGCGGGCAGCAGGGTAAAAGACTGGCCCTGTCCCAAAATGTTGGGAGTATCCGACACGCCAACCTTTGCACCGCCGTTGACCTGGGTAATGCGCCGGGTGTAGGTGACTTTTAAAGGGCCGCTGGCGGTGTAGCGATTGGCGCGCACCCCATTCTGGGTGTAAGGCATACGCGGAGGATTTTCAACATTGACCCGGCGGGGTTGGGCATTGCGCCCCGCCAGGTAAAAGGCGGCATTGACCGGGCTGCCCAGGTGGATTTTGACGCCGCGCGATTCGCCATCCTGATCCGGCTCTTTCGAGACGTGGATGAAAACGCTCTCCGGGTCGAAGTCCAACGCCACTCTGGTATACACCGGGGTGGCGTATTCACCCGAGGCGCGCGTGCTCCACTCGCCCTGGAAGTATTCGCTCCAGTGCAGGTGAACCTCAATCAACTTCCGGGTCAGGTCGGCACGCACATTGCCGGCAATCTGCGCCAAGGACATCTCGGCCAGGGAGGTTGGGGGTTTCTTCTTCGCCGCAGTGGGGGCCAGGTAGACCTCTGAAGACAGGCTGACCTGCCCCAAAAAGAGCGCTTTATTGCCCGAGGCCGCCTTGGTTTGCGAGAAGCTATTAATATTGGGATTCTTAAGGGCCTGCGCCACCACCGAATCGGATTCACCTACCTGAGAGTTGGGGTCGCTTTTATCCATAAAGGTCACCCAGAACAGGTACAGGCGGTCACGCCAGACCACCGGCGCCAGGTGCTCGCCCTGGATCTCGGCGGATACCGGTTCCCAGGGTGTCCACATCGCGTGCGCGTAGCGGCGGTAGAAGTACTTATTCGGGGTGCTGTAGGTGCGCCCGATGACGTGCAGGGTGTTGCTGGCGGCTTCGTCTTTCTCCTCGACATACATGCCCACGATATTGAGACGAGCCAGTTCTTCCAGCTTCTTCAGGTATTTCAGGAAGGCATCTTCGACCAGGTCGTTGGAAACATCGCCTTGCAGCAGATCGCTTTCCAATTCGCGGAAAAGATGGGTCTTGTCATCGCGGAACTCCGGCTCCAGCCAGTTCTCGGGGAAGAGGAAGATGTTGCGGTTGGCTTCCCACACGCGATAGCGCTTCATCCATTCCCAATGTTGGGCATTGATGATCGCCGGGTGCACCTGAGGTTCCAGGTTGAGCAGGCAGCGCTGGATGAACAGTTGAACGGAAGATATGGCCAGGCGGATGCGCGAGGTCTGCACCACCGGCTGCATACCGGGGTCGACCAGGAAGTATTCGTAGAGCTGCTCCAGCCGGGCAAAGCCGTGCTGCTGCATCACATACGCCGCCAGGGCATCGCGCTGCACCTGGCGCAGCGGGTCGAAGACCGAACGCGCGATGCGCTGCCAGGCATCCGCGCCGAAACGCGCCTTGATCGTCTCGCGCAGGTCGCGGGCAATGGCAAAGTGCTCATCCGCGGTCAGACGGCGGTCGATAATGCGCGTCCAGCCGGCCAGTGCGCCCGGCGCCGCGCCGAAACGCTCGACGATCTGCAAGGCCTGCCACAGGCGCGGCAGCGAACCTTCGCCTTCCGCGCCGCCGCCGCCAATCAGCGGGGCGGGCAGGGTGAGGGCGCGGGCGGCCTGGCTGAGGATGTCTTCAGACCGGCGCAGCAGGCGCGCCAGCAGCGGGGCGGCCTGGTCAATCGACGGCGCGGCAAGCACCGCCAGCAGCCCATCCGTGCCGCCTGCCAGTTCGCGTTTGAGGGCAGTATAACGGGCCTGACGCAAAAATCGCACCAACCGGTCCGGCGTTCCGGCCAGGACGAGGTTGGGGTCCTGCGGCGCGGTGACGGGCAGTTCGCTCAGGTTCAGGCCCTGGAAGTTGCCGGCCGGGTTGAAGAGGGTGCGCGCTTCGGCTTCGTTCAAACCCAGTTCCTGGATGAGCTGTACCGCCTTGGCCAGGCGCACCCCGGCGCGTTCAAAACGCTCAACTTCCGCCTGGGGGTAGAGCAGCAACTGCGCCAGGCCAGATTTTGGCAGCGTCTCTCCCTGCACCAGCAGGCGGGCCTCGCCATCGTCCAGGTTGCGCAGCTCCAGGGTGAAGCGGTAGGGCAGGCCGGGTTTGAGTTCCAAAAACTCCTGCGGCGCATGCCCCAGTTCGTCGCCGGCAGCCGCGCCCGCGCCTTGCAAAAACGGCTGGGGTAGGTGCGCAAAGCTCAGGCTGGCGCTGGCGCCGGGTTTTTCCAGGGCCACATAGAAGCGGTACGCGCCGGGCGCCGGCAGCTCCAGCCAGCCGCTGAAGCGCGCGCTGCGGGCCGCCGGTGGGCGCAAACGCCCACCGGCGGCGTCCTTCAGCCCGGTATCGGCATCGGCGAAGGTCTGCGCGGGGTTGATCGCGTTGGCCAGATCCGCGTCGCTGAAGAATTCGACGGTGAGGCCGCGCGTGCCTACCCCGCTGAAGGCCCCCAAAACCGGTTCAGGGTCACCCAGCAAGCGGGTGTCGGTAAGCAGCGCTTCCAGCAGGCTGGGGTCCACCCCGGTCTGCGCGGTCAGGCTCTGCACCACCAGTTGGCGCTCCAGGCGCCGCTGCAAGAAGGGCAGGAAAACCTGAGCCACCCGGCGGCGGCGCAGGCGTAGGCTGGCTTCGTTCTGGTCAAGCAGCGCTTGAAGCGCGGCAGGCGGCGTATTTTTCGGCAGGGTTAACAGCGCGGCAAACAGCAGGTCAAAATCGGCCGGGTCGAGGAAACCGGCTTCGTCGGCCTGGCGCAGTTGCTGCTTTTGCAACTGGCTGGCGAAGAACTGGCGCGCCTGGGCCTGGATGCCATCCAGCAGCCGGGCCAGCACCGGCGCCGGAAATTTATTCTTCAGGCGGGTGGCCTCGGCGGCGAACAGCACCCCGCGCAGGGTGAGGCTCTGTTCGGCGCGGGTGGCATTATAGCTCACCTGGCGGATGGACGGCTCACCGGTAAAGTTGCCGGGCTGCAGGGCATCTGCCGCCAGCACGCCGCCGGCAACCGCCGTAAATTCGACTGTGCCGTTCAGCATCGCCAGGAAGCGCTCCACCGCGTCTGGCGCGAGGGCCAAACCCAGCTTCTGGCGCAGCAGATCTTCGGGAATGATTTCCGGCTCGGGTGGCAGCGCGTGCTCCAGGCGCACGGCGCGCACGCCACTGGCCAGGCCGCGCAGCAGGGCCAGCCGGGCATCGGCGTCCGGGCGGTATTTGCCATGCGGGTCAAAGCGGTGACATAGCAAATAATCCAGGTCCGCGACCCGCAGGCTGCTGTTTTGCACCTGTTCGGCCGCGTCCAGGAAGGCCAGCGTCCCCGTGAAAGGCGCATCCTGGGCCAGGTCTGTCAGCGGCTCTGGGCTGAGCGGCTCGAAAGGATTCAGCCCGGAGAGCTGTTGCAGGGTGATCAAGTCCGCCACTGGCAGCTTCATTAATTTCGCCAGCAGCGCGTAGCGGTAGAGCACGGAGACGTTGGCGAGCGACAATTCTGCCTCAGCCAGCGCCAGCCCGGCTTGCGCCAGCACCCGCTCAATTTCAACGGCAGCCAGGCCCAGCGCACTTTGCAAAGCGGGCAGGTGGCCTTTCAGGCGGGTGAAATCCTGCCCCAGGGCCTGCGCCTGGTCCAACAGGCCGGGCAGGAGCGGGTCGGGCGAGAGCGCCAGCAGCGCAGCTTTATCCGGGTCGATCAGCACGCCCTGGTAGGAAAGGCGCTGCACCTGCTGGATGGGATCGTACGCCAGGCTCAGGCGCGGCTCGCCGGCGAAGGGCTCTGGGGCGAGCTGGGCGGCAGGCAATACGTTCGATTGGCTGATCGTGAAAGTTTGCAGCCCGGCGGATTTGGCCAGGTTGGCCGGCCGCAGGTACTCACCCAGCGCATCGTCAAAGACGGGGTCCAGCGAACGCACACGGCGGCCGAGGAAGAGTTGGGCATACAGGCTGTCCTTGCCCTGGCTGGGGATGGGGGCCCAGAAGGTGATCAGCTTCAGCCGGCCGGCTTTGCCCGGGCGCAGGCGCACGTCCAATTCTTTGAGGTGCGCCAGGTAGATCAGGGCACTGCGCAGGGGTGATTGGGCCAGGTGGGCCAGTTCAAAGGGAACATTGGCCGGGATAAAGGCCTGCAGGGCGGCATCGGTCTCAGCGATCGACCAGCCCAGCTTGCGCCACAGGCGCACGAACAGGTTGATCTTCAGCAAGGCCAGGGCAAACTCGTCGGCGGGCTGCTCAGCCACAAAGCGCAGCGTGGTCTGGTCGAAATCGCAGCCTGAATGGGTATCGGCCAGCACCAGGATGGCGGCGAAGGCGTTATTCAGCAGGGCATCATCCAACCAGGCGCGGGCATCAAAGGCGCCGCCCTCTCCAGAGTGCGAGCCGCTACCCTCAAAGGCCGCGCTCAGCGCCGTCAGCTTCTTTTCAAACGCGGCGGCTTCGGTGGAGCGCTGGCGGTCTTCCTTTGAGAGCGCGCCCTGGTCCAGGGCCAGCAGCGGGCGGTCCTGTTGGTAGGTGAGTACCTGCTCGATCGTCACCTCCAATAGGTGCAGAATAGCCAGATTGGCCAGGCCGGGGTTGACAAAGCCGGTGCGCAGGATATCTGCCAGTTCGGCGTAGGTCAGACCCAGGCGGCGTGAGAGGGCCTTGGCCGAGTTCAAATCGATGTGCTGGCCGGTATCCGCATCCACCGCCGGGGTGGTGGCCTCATTCGCGCTGCTGAAACCATACAGCTCGAACCAGCGGGCCAGCGGGTCGGCGGCGATGAACAGGTCGGACTCAGCCGGCGACAGGCCCAGCGATTCCATCAGCACGGCAAAGCGGTCGTAGGTTTGCTCGGGGGCAAACAGCGCGTCGCCCGGGCGGAAGAGTTCCAGCAAGCGCCCCAGGGGGGCTTCGAAGTAGTTGCTGAAACGGCGCACGGTTTCCAGGGGCAGGTCGAACGGCAGGTTCAGCGGATAGCGGGCTGACTGCAGGCGTTTGTAGGCCGCCGTGATCACGTACTGCGGTTCGGCCAGCAATTCCTCCGAGGTGGCGCTGCCGGTGTCGTGAGCTGCCTCGGGGGCCAGGGCCTGGTTGGCCACGTAATATTCCAGAATCTCGTTGACGATATCGATATACGGCAGGGCGGTATGGGTGTTCTCGCAGGTGAGCGGTATGTGGGGCAGGTCCGGGCGGCGCTCGAGCAGCACCTCATAGGGCGTCTGGCGCGTATCCGGGTCCGGCAGGGCGGGGTGCCGGCGGCGCCAGCTTTCCAGGTAGCGCGTTTGTTCCTTGAGGTTGCGGAAGGGATAAGCCGCGTTGTGATGCTCCGTCTCCCATTTCTGCATCTTATAGGTCCAATTGCCGGCCTGAGAGACGTCCGCGGTCTGGTCCAGGAACTGCAGCAGGTCCACCAGGTAAGCCGCCGGGCTGAGCACCGAGCGGCAGTGCTCACACTCGCAGAAATCCAGCGAGCCGAACAGCGATTCGAGGGTGGGGAACTGCTTGATCAGGTGGTCGCGCACCTGCTGGCGCGCCGCTGCCGGCGCGCTGATCACGCTCACCGGCGGCTGGCTATCCAGCTTGCGGGCGATGGTGAACAGATTATAGGTCACGGCGTTGACCTGTTGGGCCTTGCGGTAGATCATTTTGGCCTGCTCCGGGGAATTCGAAAGCTTGAGGTAGCGCTCGACAAACAACTCCTGCGACAGGGCGGTGATATCGTGGGCAGAGGTCAGCCCCAGCTTCATCAGCACCGGCATGGCCTCGTTGCTGGGGGTGATCTGGTAAACGCGCTGCAGCGTTTTGAGGTTTTGTTTGGTTTGCTGCAGTTGGGCCGGGTCCAGGCCGGGCAGGTCGGCGGGTAGGGATCTGAAATACGCCTCCACCGGGGTCTGGCCAAGGCGGAAGGCCTGCCCGGCGGCGCTCTTCATAAAATTGGCCACCGGCAGACGCGCCTCCCCCAGGGCAAATTCGTCCGCGGCGTCGCGTTCCAGCAGGCGGCCCACCACCTGGGTGGGATAGCTGGTGCGCAGCTTACGCGCCATATCGTGGGCGTAGGCATCCCGGCTTTCGGCCAGGCTATCGCCGGCGAAGGCGGGCGGGATGACGGCACGCAGCAACGCGGCCTGGCCACCGTTCAACTGGGCGGGGTCGGCATCTTCCGGCAGCCCGGCCGCCCGGTTGAGCTGGGCAAACCAGGTCTCGGGCTCAAACAGGTCACGGTCCACCAGTTCCAGCGGGTCGCTCACTGCCAGCGTTTGCTGCAGGTGCGCCGTCATGGCAACGTTGTTGGCGGTCAGAAAGGCCAGCTTGCCCTGACGCTGCAAGGTCAGAATATCGTTCTCCGGCACACCGGCAGCGGCGGCTTTCTCCCACAACTGGGCCGGGTCGCCCTGATGATTCAAAAACACCCGGGCAAAGGTCTCAGAAACGCCATCGCCCACCCTGGCGGAGCGCAGCAGTTCACCGTAGGTGGAGTTCGAGCCGGGGGCCGGCATTTCCAGACGCGCCGTGCGCGAGAAGCTGCCAAACTGGTCTTTCACAGCCGCCATCTGGCCTTCATCCAGGGCGACGATGCCAGATTTTACCGCCGTGGTCAGGGCCTGATCCAACACATCCGGGCTGACCTGGGCCAATTGCAGGCGGTCGCTGGGCAGGCCCATGCGCAGCAGGCCGTAGAGCGCGGCATGCGGCAGACCCACCTGCTGGTCGGCGCTCAGCACGGCTGCACTGGAAGCCATGGCGATCAGACGGGCGTCCCAACCGGCGGCGCGGTTCAAAAGCGTCAGATCCTGGCGCTGGTCATCCTCATGCACATTGACCAGGTTGGCCAGGTCGCCCACATGCGGGGCCAGATCCGCCGCCAGGCGATCAAATTCGGCCGGCTGAGCCTGCAGGCTGAGCGGAACCACCAGGTTGACCAGCGCCCGGCCGGCTTCGCCCAGGTTATGCAGAGCTTGGGTAAGTGAGATTTCGTTCCCGGCGGCGTCCAGGGCGCGCACTTCCAGCCCACTGGCAGTGCCGGCGCTGGCAAAAGGCAGCGCATACAGGCCGTGCGGTTGGGTGGTGGTTTCGCTGAGCAGGGTTTGAGCGCCGCCAAAGCCCTGCTGGTACAGGCGCAGGCCAACCCCTTCGGCGGGCAGGCCATTCTCGAAGACCACCCGGCCTTCCACACTGCGCTGCAGCGGGGGCTGCTCCACCGCCGGCGGCTGGGCCAGCGGCTGGGGCAGCATAATTTCGACAAACGCTACCGCAGGGGCGTTGACCAGGGTATCGGCCCCACCCAGGGCCGCGCCGCTGGCAGCGCTGACCGTGACCACCAGGTTAATCGCCTCAACACCCGGCAGCATGGTATAACGAATGGTGTAGCGCCCATCGGCATCGCTGTTATCCTCACCCAGGCGCAGCAGGCCGCGCTCATCTTTATGGAAGGCGCGTACCACCCCTCCGGCAAAGGGCTGCTGGTCGGCGCGGCGCACCACCCCCGCCACCAGGCGGGATGCATCCGGGACGGGCAGCGGGGCAGGAAAGGCGCCCAGTTCCTGCAGTACCTTGTTTAACGCCTTGGCGGTGTCGGCATCCACCACACCCGAAACGCCCAGGCCAAAGCTGTTTTGGGTCTGTTCCTGAAACATCGCCACCAGCCTGCCGGTTAAGTCACGATACTTCATCGCGGCACGTTCCCGGGTCAGGCCGTTGGAAAATTCATTCAACTGGGCCGGGTCACCCTGGTAAAAGCGCTGGTCAATCAGGAAGCGCAGCCCGTCCTGCAGGTTGGCCACTTCCAGCCCGCTGGAGTCACTATTGAGGGGGAATGTAATTTTATTCAAAATAACCTTCCTGTCATCACTGGCAAATTGCTGGATGCAAGCACCCATCTAGAGCTTGAAACTGGCTAAAACCAGGCATTATGGCCTGCGGCACCGATGCCATCTCAAAAGCTGTATCGAAACTCAAAGATAAAACCCCGTCCCAACCCGGTCATACCGGGCGGCTCATTAAGGATCGGGGGATTGTCTCCGATTTTAGGGGGCTCACCGGCTGGCGGCGCCGCGGTTGGCGCCGAACTGCGCGGCATGGGGTTGGCGTTGCGCGCAACACCGGGCGGTGGTGCGGGCGAGGTTGGCAGCGGGTTGCCGAATATTTGAGCCCCAACCTTGATGTCTTTTCTGATTTTGATCACCAGCTTGGGTTTCGCCTCAAGCACCGCATTGGTTGCCTCTTTGTTGGCGGCCACGCCTGCCACGGCGCCCCCGCCCACCACCACAGCGGCCCCGACCACCAATACATTTTCGCCTGTGGAAGCTTTGTTCCACTGCTTTTCCGCTTCGTCCCCCGCGGCATCCAACACATCGGACGCCGGTTTACGCTCCAGGATGTCACTCGCTTCCGCGCCCTTGGTGGTGTCTTTCGGGTCACCCGCGCGATAGTTCTTGGGGTCGCCGGTAGCATCCGATTCGGGCTTTGGCGCAAGCTTCAAGCTCGGATCCGCCTGGGCCGGATCTTCCCGCTTCTGGGTAGGATCATCCTGATTCGGGCTGGGTTCGCTGGGCCGGGGGAAATCCCGGTACTGCGGCAACGGATTGCGCTTATCCACACTGGGTATGTCCGCGGTCGAGGGCACCTGGTGAATCGCCGTGGCCGGCGGGACAGGGCGCGGGTTAACCGCGCAGGCTTTATCTATCGGCTCGGGCGGTCGCTGGACCGCACTTTTGGCCCCTGGCGTCAGAATATCAATGTTCGGCTTGCCCTGGCTCCCCTGAACCAACGCATGGTTGCCGCCCAGGTTCAGGTCCTTCCGGAAACCCTCGTTAACCCGCTCTTTGAGCGATTTGGTGGTGGTTCCACCCGGATCGGTGTGGGTGATAGGGTTCCCGCGGCAGTACCGGTAGAGGTTGACCCCGTCGCTGGCTCCCTTCGGATCGGGGTTCAGCCAGCGTGCCAGCCAGGGCAGGTAATATCTGGCTTCGTGATAGGCAAATCCCGTCTCCTCGTCCCGTTCCTTCCCCGTATAGCGGTAGCGCTTGGGCGTATCGGTCTGGCTGCGCAGCGCCTGATAAGCCGTGCTGCCATAGGGGGTGTACTCCTCGTAGGCGATCACCTGCGCCCGGTCGTCCAGCTCCAGGCTGGCCGAACCCAGGTGGTTGCCGAACTGGCAGCGGATGAGTTGCTGCGGCGCCGGGTCGTTGCCGGCGACATCCAGGGTACGGGTCTCCACCAGGGCAATGCGCTGCTGATCATCCCTCACGTGCAGCGTTTCACGCGCCAGTTTCTGCGCCACGCCATCATTCTCGTACTCGCGATAGACCTCAAACCCGCCCAGGTACAGGCGCTGCTTGCTGCGGGTGGGTAATTGCCCGGCGGCGGCCTGGCGCTCGGTCACTTTGCGCACGCGCTGCCCAGACGAGTCGTAGACGTAGTAAGTCATTTCCGGCGTACCGTCATTAACCACCTGCTGCGAGGTGGCGCACAATTGATCCTTATAATCCCACTGCACCGCCGGCAGATGCGGCAGGGTGGCCATGTTACCGTGTAAATCGTAGGTGTATTTTTCGCTGAAGCTGCCGTCCAGGTCGCCCGGCAGGCTGGTGGCCAACAGGCGGTTGCTCTCCTGCGCGTATTGGTAGCGCCGCTTCCAGGCCACCGTGCCGGGCTGGCCGGCATTGCTGCCCGTGTGATGCGCCATCTGCATGATGTTGCCGACCGCGTCATAGCCAAACACTTCTACATAGCAACCCAGCGCGCTGCCGCCGTTGGGCGGCATGCGCAAGGTGTTGGCCTGGTCATCCCAGCCATATTGCGGCGCAGCTTTGCGCTCGCGCCCGCTGGCGGCGGTCAGCCGGTAGAGCGCGTCATAGGCGTACTCGCTGACGGCAGCCACCTGCTGATTGTCAAAAAAGAGGGTCTGATGCGCGGCATCGCTAATGCGGGTGATATTGCCGAGCGGGTCGTAGGTATAGCTTAAATCCTGCACGACGGTCGGGCTGGCGAAGAGGGCTGCGGCCACAGCATCCGGTTGGTTCGGGCGGGTGGTCTTCAGGCGGGTCAGCCGGAAGGTCTGCGCGTCATAGGCGTAGGTGGTCGCTGCGCCGCTGCCGTATTCAATTCGTTCGCGCTGGCCTTTGGCGTTATAGTCGATGTTATTGACAAACGGGATGGCCTGGGCCGCATTTTTAAGGGTCACCTGCAGGGCGTTAAGCAGATTGGCCTCGTTGAACTCCGGCTGGGTGACGCTGCCGTCCGGCGCGGTGATGCGCACCGGACGATTGAGCGCGTCATACGCGGTGCTGGTGGTGAAGCGCTCCGCATCCAAAGCCGGATTTTGCGTCCAATCTGGGGGCGATTTGTAGTCGGCGAGCAGTTCGCGCCGGCTGCTAAGCGGGTTGCCCTTGAAATCATAGTCGGCCACGGTCACCACGCCTGCCGTGTCGCTGTGCTGGTAGGGCCTGCCGCGCAGATTAAATTTTTTATCGTTGGGCTGCCCCTCCCCGTAAATCAGCCGCTCCACCAGGCGCGGCGGGTCGGGCGGTAACAGCGGGTTGCGCGGCGCGCCGGAAAACGTGGCGGGACCTGTGGCGGCGGCAAACGAGGCGGTGGGCCGGTGCAGCGCATCATATTCGAATCGGGTGAAAAAGCCGCGGCTGTTCCAGGCAAACAGCGGCTTGCCGGCGGCGTCGTTAAGCATCCATCGTTCCCCGGCCTCCATGCTGTGCTGAAAGAGCAGATTCCCAGCAATGTCGTAACAGGGCGCAAATCCCCGCGGGTTGAGATTCTGGTCATCGTCAAAGCGATGCTGCCCCTCAGGCAAAGGCGGTGTAATATATTGCAGCACGCGGTTGCCGCGGGCATCCTGCACCCACAGGGGTTTGCCCTCGGCATCCAGTTTGGAAAAGGTGACCTGTTTCTCGTCCATAGGTGCATTGGCCGGGCCGCTGCGGTTGTGGGCCACGGCGATCACTGCCCGCCCCAGGCTGTCGAGTACCGTCAGCGCGGGCGTGTTGGCGTGCCCGGCGGCCAGGCGCGCCGCGCGCTGGTCTTGCGGCGCGGCGGCCGGGGAGCTTTTCAGTGCAAACCAGGCATTGTTTGCTTCCAGCAGCGTGTCATTGGCGTCGTAGCTGGCAGACTGCCAGGGCGAAAACTCCACCCGGCTGTAGGAGCCATCCGGCGCTTCGCTGCGGATCATGCGCCCGAGCGCGTCGTAATACAGCACAGGCGTCACGCCCTCGGCATGTTCGGCTTCTTCGCCGTTGTAGCGGTGCCCAACCACCGGCCGGCTGAAATAGGGCTCGTACTGCTGCACCGGCTTGCCCTTGTTATTGAGAATGGTCTTGCCGCCGGCCACCCAGCGCAGCGCAGCGCCGGGCACCCCAGGCTCGGCCTGCACTTTTTTGACCAGCAAGTTCCCCGCGCCATCCGAGTATTCAAACGACGCCTGCACCGGGCTGTTTGGGTTGGCGGCGGCATGCTGCTCGCGCGCGATACCGGCTGCGCAGGGCGGGTGCTGGCCCCACACCGTTTTGCCATTCAGAATGACTTCGCCAAAATAGTAGAGGTGGCGCGCCGTGGCATTGCCCAACAGGCTTTTGGCCTGAGCCGCGCTGTAATCGCTGGTCACAAAGAAGTCGCTGCGAGTCGCCGGCTCCGGGTTGAGCGCGGCCAGATCAAAGCCGGTTAAATTGTCGCCTTCATCTCCCTTGCCCAGCACTGCCATCACGCTGGGCATGCCCAGCGCATCAAAACGCACCTCGGTGAGGTTGTCGTTAATGTCCTGCATGCGGCTCGGCGCCAGCACCCGGCAGTCAAACGCCAGCACCGCGCCGCGGCTGCCCAGCGCATCCTGGCTGGATCGGATAAAGAGATCGCGCGGGTCATAGTCCAGCAGGGTTGGGTTACCAAAGGGGTCGGTATAGCGCTCGGGCAGGTAGAAGTGCCGCGAGGCATCGGCATTGAAACCGACCACGCCGGAGCTCATCCAAAACTGACCAGGCGCAGCCGCGCCAAAGCGGGCAGTCAAATCCGCGCCGCTCAGGTAGCCGCTTTTATTTTTATCCGATAGGACTGTCTGCACATCCGGCGTGAGTTTGTCGGCAAAGACCCGGTTGAGCAGGTCGGCGGTTAACGCCAACTTGTAATTTTCGTAGGGCAGGGCCAGGCGGTTGAGCTTTCCCAACGGCTCTGGGCCATCCAGCGTTTCTTTAAAGAAGAGCGTGCGGGTGTGCTCCACCAGCCGCATTTGCGGTGTACTGCGGTCTGGCAGTTGGTGGTAGGCGATGCTTTCGACCGCGAGGCCACCCACCTGATATTTGTCGCTCAACCGGTAGGCGCGCAGTTCGGCCAGGGTGAAATAACGCGCGGCAATGTCTGCCGGCAATTGTCCGGCATTCTCAGCCGGCGCTGTAACACCGCTCAGCTTGCCGGTCAGTTCATAGGTCAGCACTTCACACGGCAGGCGCAGGCGGTAACTGTGCGGCCCGTCGCTGCCCGGTTCGGGCACATCATTGGTATAGCGCGTCTCCGTGTAAGCCAGGTGCAGTTCAGACTGCACCTGCCGGATCAAGTTCAGCGCATGGGCCGGCAGGGAACCATCCTCAAATTTCTGAATGCGCGGATAGGTTACCGCGACGGACTGCTGGATGTTGCCGTATTCGTCGCTACTCAGGTTGAGGGTATGGGTAATGCGCGGGTCGGGCGACGGCGCCTCGCCGCTTGGGCGCAGGTCCAATTCATAATGATAGATGAGCGCTTCGCTTTCGGTGACCAAAAAGACCGCGTGCGGGTTGGCGGCGCGCGGCTGCAAGCGCCGGATGTGGCAGTTGTGATCGGCCGCTGCGAAGAGCCTGACCGGCTTTTGTTCGCCGCGCGCCAGCGCATCCACATCGAGTTCATAGATTTCCTGGCGCAGCAGCATCCCCTTGCAGGCCCGCAGGGCTTCGTGCCATTCGTCCGCGGTCAGGTCTGCCTGCGCCAAATCCGGTTCCGGCAGCAGGTTCTCGCGAAAGCTGCCCAACACCCCGCCAAACCCATTCGGGAAGTGCTCATGCTTGAATTGGCTGAGGATGCGTTCGCGGTCGAGAAACGCGCCGGTGTGATACCAGGTGACCGTCTTGATGGGCGGCTGGTAGAGCGTTTTATCGGGGGTAATATAGGGGCTGGAGACGTTGCCCGTGGCAAACGTGCCATAATCTTCCACGTCGACCTGCTCCACCCGGCCAAAACCGCGAAACTCGCGCTCCGGCCCATCAAAATAGCCGTGGTGATAGCTGTAGCGGGTGGAAAAGCTGGTTTTGCGCCAGCGGTCGGTCACGGTCACCTTTTCCACACAGTGCACCGGGAAAGGCAGTTTGGTGATCCAGGGCTGGCCCGCCTGTTGGTCCTGTAGATAGAATTGGGTCGAGGGCGCGTACGCAATGGTGGTCTCGAGGCCCAGGTTGTTGTTCGTTCTCACCAGCAGGTGCGGCTTTTGGCCGCCCATCAGGTCCAGGTAGCGCAGCGGGCGGCGCGCGGCACCCGGCAGCGGCGATGACCACACCAGGCAGGCGGTGCCGTTGCCCAGCAGATCCAGCACCTGCACCCCGGAGGCGTTATCGATCGCCGGGAAAGGCTGGAGGGGGGTGGCGGCGCTCCAACTATTGCCGGATTGGTTGAAATAGACGCGCGCGCCATCGCGGTGCAGGTACACAATATCGGTTGTGCCCGTTCCATCGATATCCGCCAGGCGGATCAGGCGCTGGTCAAACTGGTCGGGATGGTCAAATAGCGGCGCGTGATCCATGCTGACTTTGGCGCCAAAGCGGCCGTAACCCAGGTTGGGCCAATAACAGATTTCGCCGTTACGAATGCGCGCGATATCGGCCAGGCCATCGCCCGACATATCCGAAAGATAGACGCACTGTTCGCCATCCGCGAAAACAATGCGCGGCCCGCTTTCTTCATCCAACGCCTTGAAGGCGCGCTGCCCCTCTCCAGGGACGACAAAGCGCCGCGCGGCGGAAAAACCCGCTTCACCCAGCGAAGGGTGCCACACAAAGGCATCCTGCTCGCTGATCAGCACATCGGCATGGCCATCACCATCCAGGTCGACGAATTTGAGGTTTGGGTCCGCCCAATTCACCTGAGGCAAAGAACTGAACGGCACAAAGGCATCCCACTGCCCATCCATCGTCCGCTCGTAAAACCCCGGCGTGGCGCCATCAAACTGCACCGCATCCGGGCGGCCGTCGCCCGCCAGGTCCAAAAACTGCGGCAGGCCCGGCGAAGCCAGGTTGGGGCGAGACGCGATGAGTTCAACGGGCGCAAACTGGGCCTCGCCGCCTCGCCGCTTCGGCGCACCCTCGGGGTGTTGGGGCCCCTGAAGAGGGGCGGGGCTAAGGTTGCGTTTATAGAACCAGGCGCCGGCCTGTTCGCTCAGCACCCCGGAAAGGCCCTCGCCGTCCAGGTCAATCCACTGGCAGCGGCTGCCATCGATACCCGCCGGCAGATTTTCCAGGCTGTCGTCCTGCAGCTCGCGCAGTTCGGCCTGCAGGGCTGCCTGGCTGTAGCCGAATTCGATGGGGGGCAGCGAGCGCGCCAGGTAGCCGCCGGCGGCCTGTGGCTGGTATCCGGTCTGGGTCACCGCCGTCAGTTTGGAAAAAACGGGCAGATGGGCGTTGGCTGCGCCCGGTTCAACGCCATAGGTAAAGTCGGTCGAACGCACCAGGCCGTCATACCCTAACTGCCCCCCAGGCAGCGGGTCGTCTGGAATGTGATGGAACATCAGCACGCGCTGGCACAGGCGGTAGGTGCGCACTTCGAAACCGGCGCGGTAGCTGGAGAATGGGTCGCTGCGGCGCGGCCAAATGCCTGGCCCCTTGGGGGTGGGCACAGCCTGATTGTGCTCGCCATAGTCAAATACGACTTCAAACATCCAGGTGTCCGCCGGCAGTAACGCCGGTTCGATGGCATTACCCTGCGGATCGCGGTTGGGGGTGCGGTTGCCGTAGAAAATACGTTTGAGGTAGCGATTGGCCGTGCGCACCCGGTTGCGCTCATTGGCCTGGGCCGGATCGATATCCTGATCGTTTTCAGCGGCATACTGGTAAAGTATGGCATTGCCCTTGTCGTCATAGCTCTGGCAGATCAGCCAACTGAAAACGCGGCTGGGGTGCGGCGGGTTCAGATCCTGGGGGTCAAAAATGCGCGAGTCATTCTGCCTGCCATAGAGCATAGTGATGTGATCTTTGGAGATCGAGCGCCAGTGTGTCTCGCCTGTGGCGCGCTCGGTCCAGCGCTCGATGCGCGCGAACAGCCCTTCAATGCGCGGGCGGTAACGCTCCACCACAAAACCGGGGAAGGTGGTACTGTCGGCAGGCAACAGCACGGGCACCAGATCTTCAGCGCCGGAGAGGATAAACACATCCGATTTCGCAGCATCGTTATATTGCGGCAGCCCTTTTTCCGTCTTGCGCGTGATGCTGGGGAGAGAGAGATTCCAACCCAGGCCGAAGGGCCCGTTGCCGGCGCCGGAGTCGTAAGAGAGGTTGAGCTGCGGGCCAAAACCGCCGCGGCCAGGCGAGGTGGCGATGGGCACGCTGAGCGAGCCGGTGCCGGTGACGGGGTTGGCCGAAAACTTCTCGCCCATGCCGTGGATTGCGCCCCCACCTTTGGGCAGCGAGATGGCCGGGGCTTTAATCTCAAACCCGCCGGCATCGGGGTTTTCCTGGTTCGGCTGCGGCTCGTTCATAGGATCTCCGGGGGTTGTTGAGCAGAAGCAGGGCTGCAAAAACGGAGCCCCTGGCAGGCAGGGAAACGCCGGATCTGAAAAAGAGACAATCCTCCAAACGGATTGGAAACCATTAACCAGGGCCGGTACGGTTTTTTTGTAGGCAACAGCACGTCTCCACCTGACTTTCCTGGCTGAACGCCTACCATGTGCCATGGCAGCGTATAACGGTTTCCGCGGTAATGCGGAGGGTATCTTTCAAAAGTGGATAAATATTATATATGCGGTAAATATTATCAATAATGTAGTCGATAATTTAGCGTTCGTCAAGGAGTATTTTTTGACCAATAGGCAAGGTTCTCAACTTGCCAAAATTTTCAAAGCGAATCTCCTCATGCAACTGGGCAGTTCAAAGAGTGGCACCCATTCTGCTTTAACCCAAAAGCGCTGCGACCGCAATCTTACAGTCGCAGCGCTTTTGTATAGGTACTACTCTTCTTCCTTCTCTCTCTCGATCGTAACAAACACCAGCGCATCTTCGCCCACCGCGTTGCCTGCCGTCACCTGCAGGGTCAGCTTGTGCTGGCCCGGGCGCGGCGCGGCGATAAAGATATCCAGCCCTTCTGCTACCGGATCGCCGTCTACCAACCAACGCGATTCGCGAACTTCCAGCGGCTCGCCGTCCGTGCCTGTCGCAGCGCCCCACAGGCGCATAGCTGAGCCGGCCAGCAGTGTCTGCCCATCCCGTGGGCTGAGGATGCTTACCGCAGCGCCGCGTTCGGGAAAACCCACACTGACCGGTTTGGAAGCCGCAGTTGAGAACCCGTCTGAACCGAGCACGCGCACCAGTGCTTTACCCGTTGGTCCGGCGCTCAGGTCCACCTCAGCCTGCTCTCCGTGCAGCCCGCTGGAAAGCGCATTCCAGGTTTGTCCTTTATCATCTGACCACTGCAGCCAGAACTCGGCTTCTTCACTGCTGCTGCCTTCAAAGTTCCAGGTGGCCACCAGATGGTTCTCCCGCACGCTGGCCTTAAAGGAACCAATCCGCGGCGCGGACGTGGGCGCTTTGCGCTCCCATATACCCTGCTCGCCCAGGCGAATGCGCAAGGCTTCGCCGCGCTGCGTGTCTGGCAGGAAAGCTTGAAAAACGAAGGGAAAGCGGTTCTGGTGATCGTCGCCGCCTTCACAGCCGCAACCCGCGCCGTGCGGCTGGAGCCGGAATACAACCGTGCGCGCCGCCACAGTGCCTTTTTCACCAATAACCTCAGCCGCATACTGCGTCTCAATCCCGTTGATCACCTGCGGCACAGCTTCCAGACGCATCACGCTGGTGATCTGCACTTCTGTTTCAGAGTGCATCACCCCGATAATCGATATAACCGGTGATCTTTGCACTTCTCGCACTCTCCATCCTGGTTCTGGCGGCGGGTTTGGCAGCCATTTTTCAGGGATCAAAATCGGATCATAAAGAATATAGTCCCGCCACCAGTGATAATCTGGGCAGACCGAAACCGGTTCAAGGTTGGCATTATTGGTCAGCCGGCCGTAATTATAGAGCGAAATCCAGCGCGGACCGCAGTAGGCCATCATATCTTTGAAGGTTGCGGGTGGAAGGACATTTCCGTTAGAGATATCCAGGCCGTACTCGCCGATGGATGCCTGCGGCGTCGCCGCCGGGTCGTAAGGCTCATACGCCGGGTAGTTCGGGTCGCCGGGGGTTCCACAGGGGGCATGTGGTAAGCCGCAGTGATGCCCCAACTCATGCGCCATCGTGACCCCATCATTGTTGGAACCCGTACTTACCCCACCGGTGTTGCAGCCGATGATCGGCCCCATGGGAATGCCGGTTGCCATCAGGCCGTAATAAAGCACATCCGTGCGGTTCCCATCCGCCACGCGCTGCGCCTGGACCGCGGTATTCAGGGCCACCCAGTTAGGGGTGCAGCAGCCCGAACAACTGGGCGGATCGGTCAGCGGCAGGGTCCAGGTGATGGTACCCCCGCTGGAGTAGTTTGCCACGCTGCGCACGGGGAAAGTCAGCAAGGTCCAGGCTGAGGTGGTCTGCATATTGGCGACCGTAGGCGCGGCCAGGGTAAGGTTCGGCGCACCGGGGGCCGTGCTGGTCGGCCCATTATAGCCGACCATAATTCCGCGCAGGCGCAGGGTCTGGCGCAACTTCGCCGCAATATAAATGACATGGTCATCCGTATCGCCGCCGGGAGAAGTAACCGTGGCCCGCAGACGCATCGATCCGCACATTTCATCCGCTGGAATAATAAAGTTCAACGTGTAACCAATGCTGCCGCGTTCGGTGGCGTAATCGGGATTAGCCCGCGCCGTGACGCTGCCTGGCGGCTGCGGGCTCAGGGTAAACGCCGGGGCATATAACAATCCGCCCTGACGTTTGCTGACTTCCAATGTGCCAGTCACATTGGCTATCGATGATTTAAAAAAACCGCTGCGCACATAGACGCGCACCCAGCCCGGTTTTCCGGCCACCAATTGTACCGAATTATCCGCCTGGCGATCTGCCGGATCAGTCAGATGACTGGCTGCGCGATAATATTGAACCGCCTGGGTCACCTCTATCCCTTGAATGAGCAATCTTGGCAGGCGGATGTAGTCGATCAGTTCACTGCGCTGCAGGTATTCGCTGAATACCCTCCCAATCAGTTCGTTGTCCATGTGCTTTCCTCCTGGGGGTCTATGCTGAGAAATAAATATATATTTATTTGATCGTTATTGTCAAAATATAGTATAACTCGAATCACATCTGAATTCAAGCAGTTTTATTCCAGCATTTCCGTACTGGTTTCCTGGGCTTTTGAATGGAAACCAATCGGCAATTTTTTGAACATCCGTTGCGCTGATTTGTCCCAACAACGGGTAGAATGGATGCGGATGTTGGCAGTTTAAAAACATCCCGAAAGGAACCGTAATGAACCATCATCCGTTCGGGCTTGACCCGGCAGCCAATGCCCTGCTGCGCGAATTGCTCACCCAGGTGCGGGAGCTGTTGGGAGAGCAGTTCGTCGCTATGTACCTGGATGGCTCGCTGACCAGCGGTGATTTTGACCAGGATAGTGACATCGATTTCGTGGTGGTGACCCGCGATGAAATTTCGGAAGCGGTTTTTCTGGCCCTGCAGCGCATGCATGACCAACTGGCGACGGCAGACACCGTTTGGGCGATCCAGTTGGAAGGTTCTTACCTCTCGCAGCGCGCCCTGCGGCGCCATGACCCGGCGTTTACGCGCTACCCCAACCTCGAGCGCGGCGCCGGGGAGCGGCTGAAATGGGCCGAGCACACGCAGACCTGGGACGTGCACCGGTCTGTGCTGTTTGAGCGTGGGATGGTGATCAGCGGCCCGGCCCCGCAAAGCCTGATCGACCCGGTCTCTCCCAGCCAACTGCGCCAGGCAATGCAGCCGGCGCTGAACGAGTGGGCCGCCAACTTTCTGCGCAACCCCGCGCCTTTAAAGAGCCGCGGCTATCAATCCTACGCCGTGCTAACCCTGTGCCGGATTTTGTTTACCCTGCAGTATGGCACGGTCGCCTCCAAGCCCGCCGCCGCGCGCTGGGCGCAGGCCAACCTGAGCGCGATTTGGAAGCCCCTGATTGAGCGCGCCTGGGAAGGGCGGCACCATTCTGACGGTGAAGCATTCCCCGAAGATATCAGCGGCACGCTGGAACTGATCCGTTTTGCGTTGGAGCGCACGCGCGGAGAGCAGTAGCTACTCTTCCCACACCGAATGATACGCGCCAATCGAGTCGAAATAGGCCAGCAGGCGCTGGAAGAAGGGGTGGGCGCCGATGGTGGCGCTGTCGCCGATGATTAACAGCTTGCGCCGGGCGCGCGTCATAGCCACGTTGATGCGCCGGGTGTCTTCCAGAAAGCCAATCTCACCTTCGGCATTGGAGCGCACCAGCGAGAAAATGATGGCCTCTTTTTCACGCCCCTGGAAGCCGTCCACGCTGTCGACTTCGATTTCGGACTGTTTGAGCAGCTCGCGCAGCAGGCGCACCTGGGCCGAATAGGGCGTAATCACCGCCAGATCGGCCGGGGCCAGCCCCGCGGCCAGCAGGGCCTGCACTTTGCGCACCACCAGTTCCGCTTCCAGGCGGTTCAAGCGGCTGTCGCCATCCGGCTCCAGCGCCTCATCATAACTGGCGCCGGCGGTATCGATAAATTCAACCGGGACAGCGGTCAACTCGTTCTCGCTGACGCCGGGCAGATCGCGCAGCAAGTGGTGGCTTACCTGCGGACTGGCGATGAGGCTGTCCTCATAGAATTCCGCGGAAGAAAAGGCCATAATCTGCTGGTGCATGCGGTACTGCACGTCCAGGCGGCGGGCAGCGCCGGGGCCGGGCAGGCGCATCAGGCGTTCCATCAGGCTCACCTGCAGCCCGCCGGCGCTGGCCGCGGCGGAGAGCACCGTCGGCGGCAGTTGAAAAGGATCCCCTGCCAGCACCAGGCGCTCGGCGTACTGCAGCGGGATCCAGCACACCGCTTCCGTGCCCTGGCTGGCCTCATCCAGCACGCACCAGTCGAACCGGCGCTCCCCCAACAGCCGCCCGTCCAACCCGGTGGCAGTGGCGCACACAATCGGGGCGGTGCGGATCAGGCGGTCGACCAACTGGTCCTCGATTTTGCGCGCATCCGCCAGCATCTGGCGCGCCTCCTGGCGCAGCGCCTGGCGCGCGCCGGGTTCGGGCCGGGCGCGGGTATAGCGGGCGGCCTGCGCGCGCAGCAGGTAGGCTTCGCGGGTGATTTTGCGCGCCAGGCGCATATCGGGGTGATTTTCGAGCAGGCCATCCAGGGTGTGGGCGCGCAGTTCGGGCAGCACGCGCACCGGGTTGCCCAGGCGAATGGCATGCTCGCCCGCCGCCAGCAGGCGCTGCAGCAGGTTATCCACCGCCAGGTTGCTGGGCGCCACGGCCAACACGCTCTGGCCGGCGCGCACAATCTGGCGGATTAATTCCACCAGGGTGGTGGTTTTGCCGGTGCCGGGCGGGCCGTGAATGATGGCGAACTCCCCGGCGCTCAGGGCAAATTGCACCGCCGCCTGCTGCGATTCGTTCAGGGTGGAAGCCACCTTTCCGAGGGGGGAAGCCACCTTTCCGAGGGTGGCGTCCAACAGCGGGGACGGCAGCACGCTGTGAAAGGAGGGTGCGCGCTTCCCCAATAAAACGTCGCGCAGCACGGCCAGGCGCGAATCGTGTGCGGCGCGCACCGCGTCCAGGCCCTGGCGCTGGCGCTGGCGCGAAATTTCATCGCTGGAACGATCCAAACGGAAGCTGGGACGCTCCGATTCAGTCACCAACCCGGCCTCGGGCCACTCCGCGAAAGCCACCTGGATGGTATCGCGCTGCAGCCGGCTGACCACCCCGCGCCAATGGGCATCGCCATCCGGAGGTCCTGTGCGGCCTTCTTCCGACAAAATCACCGGGCTGCCGGTTCCCAGGCGCGTCCAGGGCAAGGCCAGGTTCTGGTTGCGCTTTGCCAGGGTAAGCAGCACCGCGCCGCCCAAACCGCCATCCTGATCGCGAATCACCAGGTTCACCAGGCTGCTGCCCGAGGCCTCGGCCCCGGCGGGTAAATGGCGCTGCATGGCGCGCAGTTCTTCCTGCTTTTCCGCTTCCGCCTCCAGCGAAATGAGACGCGCCAGGTGTTGAAAGTGTGCATCGAGCGCTGAATCTGGGGTCATAAAAAGCTCCTAACTACGTGTTATTCTACCCTTTTTTAATAGAACCACGGAGCCACGGTGAACACGGAGCACACAAGCAAAAGACAGGCTGGCCCCCCGGCCGCAGACGGGGTTGTGGCCGGCCAACACGATGAAGAAAAAATGGTTTTTATCGATGAGACCCTGCTGGTTTATCGCGCAATTGCCGCTCCACCGAAGTTTTTTCCGGTTGGCGACACTGGCCTGGCTTTGTATGATGCTCAAGATCAACTGTTTTGGAAATCCTGCTTCAGGCCAATACCGGATTTGAGGATGCCGGATTGGAGATCAATGATCTGCTTTACCTGCATGGCAGTTTCGTTTACAAATGGAATGGAGGCTCCTATGCACTATCAGCCAGCTTGATTATGGGCGCGGTCCTAACCACCTGACCTAACCCCGTACATCATTGAGGATCGCCCCATCCTGGATCAGAAAACCACGCACCTCCAGCAGCCAGAGGCGGTGATCGCTGTCATGTGCGCCGCATCGGTCTCAAAATAGAAATAGCGCTTTTCGGGCGGCATGCCGCAGGATGATTAGTTTTTGCCAATTTTTAAGGCTGGCCGTCTGGCCAGCCTTAAAAATCAGCTTAATCAGTTACCACAGCTTCTGCAACCGCCAGCTTTATTTCTGAAAGTGTTCGCGCACTTTGGCCGCGACCTGCCCATCCGTCAGCTTATCGGCTGTGTCAATTTCGACTATGTCATCCTTAATACCTGCGTGCTCCAATCGGGCCGCGAGTTCGCCTTTTGCTTCTCCGGGGCCAAAGATTAGGATAGCTTCGGCTTCGCGCAGGTACGCAATCACCTCGTCATAAAATCCGGCGAGCTGGTTGTCAAAATGCCGGTCGGCCACGTCTTCGCCCGCACCCCCAGCCGCTGCGCCGCCAGAATAGCGAACGTGTTTATCCGTATCTGAGATGATCTGGGTAGTTTCTTCGCCGGCCCCGCTGAGGGTGACAATTACCGCCTTGCGGTGGTCGATCCACAAGCCAACTTTGTTTTTCATGCTATTCTCCTTTATCTGCGGCCCCACTCCCATAGCGTATCGCACCCTGGAGAGGGTGGGAGAGTGAGTTGTTCAGCGCAGTTCTCGCGGCAAAACCCATCAATTTCTGTTGTTGCCCAATTTCTTGAAATCGATAAATCCGCGCTCCACGTTGATCGACACCAACTGCACGCGCACCCGGTCGCCCACATCCAGGCCATCGAACCCCTGCACAACCTTGCCCTCCACCGGCAGGGTCAGCAGGCGGGCCCAGGTGCCCTTTTCCGATGCCCCGGTCACGATCGCATCAAACTGCTGGCCGATTTTCGATTCCAGCAGCAGTGCCGCCGCCGATTTGCCAACCTGCCGCTCGACTTTGTTCGCCGCATCTTCCTGCGCGGTAAAGTGCAGCGCCATCGCGGTCAGTTCCGCAAAGGTATAGGGCGCCGGCCGCCCGGCAATGGCGGCCTTCAACAGGCGTTGGGTGATCAGATCGGTATAGCGGCGGTTCGGCGCGGTAGAATGCGTGTAATCCTTGACTGCCAGGCCAAAGTGCCCGGGGGCGGCGGCGTCGGGCAGTTCGGCAATATATTCACCCGCGCCTAAAAGTTTGATCACCGCCAGCGATAAATCGGGGAAACTCTGGGCATCCGCGGCCTTCTCTTTGACCAAAAACTCATCCAATGCTTTCGAATCGGGCGCGTTGGGCAGGCGGGTGCCGTGCTGCTGGGCCAGTTCCACAATCCGCTCCCAGCGTTTGGGGGTGCGCACCACCCGCCGAATCGAAGGCAGATTTTTGGCGGAAAGATAGCGCGCCGTTACCCCATTGGCCGCGATCATAAAATCTTCAATAATGTCTTTGGCACGATTCCTTTCGTCCATGGCGAGATCGCGGATCTGATCGCCGTCAAAGATCGGGTGCGCCTCAATGGTTTCCAAACTGAGCGCGCCGTTGATATGCCGAAATTTGCGCATGTTTTGTGCTGCGCGGTCTTGCAGGCGCAGATTTTCCTCCAGCCCCGTTACTGCTGAGAGCTCCTCCGGAGCGCTGCCGCCTTCCAGCCAGGCCGCCACGCTGTTATAGGCCAGTTGGGCATGATTGCGAACGCTCGCCTGGTAGATCGCCGAGTCTTGCAGCGCGCCGTCTGCGCCAATCACCATTTCGATCACAATCGCCGGGCGTTCTTCATTCAAATTGAGCGAGGTGAGATCGGTGGACAGCTTTTCAGGCAGCATGGGGAATATTCTGGCGGCGGTATACACTGAAGTGGTGTTGTGGCGCGCATATTCGTCAATCGCCGAGCCATTCCGCACCAGCGCATCCACGTCTGCTACAGCCACCAGGATCTTGATTTTGCCTTCCGGCATGGCCTCGGCAGTGGTCAACTGATCCAGGTCGTGCGAGTCATCGTTATCGATGGATGCCCATAAAAGCCGGCGTTGATCCCGCAGCGTACCATCCTGGGCGGCAGCGGAAGGATGCAGCGTATTCACTTCGGCCAGGGCCTGTGCCGAAAAATCGGGCAGTAAACCCCGCTCCAACATCGCCCTTTGAGCGATCTCCTGTAATAACGCGTAGTGGTGCTTATCATTCATAGTCATGTCATTCCTTGTGATTCAACCCGTCATTGTACACAACGACACAATCGCGGCCGCCAGCTTTGGCCACATACATCGCTTCATCTGAAGCGCGCAATAGCTCTTCCATGACCACGCCATGTTCGGGTGACTGCGCGATACCGATCGAGAGCGTGATGGTACCGAGCAATTGATCGCCATACCGCACCTGGAGTACCTTGACACGCGAACGGATTTTTTCAAGCTGCCGGCAGCTTGCCTCCAACGGTGCGTCGGGCATCACCAGCACAAACTCCTCGCCGCCATAGCGGCACATAATATCGCTCTGGCGTACGTTCTCACGCAAAACGCGCCCCACCTCGCGCAGCACCAAATCTCCGGCCTCGTGGCCAAACGTATCATTAAAGCGCTTAAAGTGGTCAATATCCAGCATTGCAATCGTCATCGGGCGGTTTTGGCGCACAGCCCGATGCAGTTCGCGCGGCAGCGTATCTGCCAGGTAACGCCGGTTGAATAAGCCGGTCAACGGATCCTGAGTGGCCTGGATGCGCAGCACCTCGCGCAGTTTCAAGTTTGACAGCGATAACTTGATCCCCTCAGTCAGGGTCAATATCAGTTGGCGCCGACTGGTGTTGTGCTCCGCGTTGTTCTCAAACGGGGTCTCCAGATAAAGCAGCCCCAGCGTTTCGCCCTGAATCACCAGGGGGATACACGTATAGCCCGTTTCCGGTGGTCGAATAAAGTGCTGGCAGACGACACTGGCTCGTGGATCCGCCACCTCATGCACATGCCCACGGCGCATGGCCCAACAATCATCCAACGAAAAAGTGGTATCGATCAGCGAGTCTTTCCCCCACTTCACCATCGTCTCAAGATATTGTCCGGAGGCGCGCAGAATGGCTAAGCCCCCGCTCTGCCCGTTAAATAATTCACTCGCCGCCAGCGCAATGACCTGATACGCCTCCGTTTGCGATTTGCAGGTCTGCAGCAGTTCATTCATGTTGTTGATCATTTCCATTTCATGCTCATGCTCGCGCAGTTTAGCCACCAGTGCCGAGAGCTCTTCATTCACTTTCCGGATCTTGTTCCTGGTCTCGACGCGTTCGGTATTATCGCGGATGTTGCACTGAATCACTTTTTTACCATTAACGCGGTACACATTCGAGACAAACTCTACTTCCACCAGTTGTCCCGTTTTCGTTTCTAGCGGCAGTTCGTCGTATCGAATATATTTTTTATCCTGCAATTCCCGAAAATACGCCTGGTTGGTAGCCACATCTTGGAATAGACCGATCTCCCAAAGCAGCTTCCCTAAGAACTCAACGCGCGAATAGCCCAAGAGCTGGATCAGAAATGGATTGACATCTTCGATTTGCCCCGATTCGGCATTGAGCAGCAAAATGCCATCTTTGGCGGTTTCAAACAAGCGCCGGTAACGCGATTCAGAATCTCTCAGAGCAGCCTCCGCTTGCCGGCGCGCGCCCAAATTCAGAACCAGCCGTGCCGCTTTTCCAGAAAGCGGCACGGATAGGCGCGTTTCAATCGTTGCTATGCGCGAGCGCAGGCAGGCGTTTACTTTTAAGAGTTCCGATTTCGTTTGGTTTATCATCGGCGTTTGTACCATTCGGGAATAATTTTCTTTTACCGGGCGAGAAACAACTCCCGCATTCTCTTGCCCGTTGATCTTAATTGGTTTTCCCTTTGGCCAGCCTCACGACTTCACCCGCCGCATCCCAACCTGGCTTTCTTCCGATTGCACTAAAGGAGGCAGATCACCTGGAGGTTCGTTTCCGGTTTCAGCCCTGGCTTCTTCAACCATCTCGCCGGCCTGATTGATAGCCTGATCCACTTCAGCCAGCAGCGCCGTATGTTCCGCGGGTGTGTCTGTCGCTTTAGTGTGCTCAGCCTCAGTCAGGGTCTGGTCGGCTTTACTCAACAGGTGGTCCACCTGGCTGTCCACATCATCAGGGTCCCCGGTCGCGAGGGAAATGCGCTCATTACCCGTGCGCAGCCGCTGCAGCCCTTCGGCGCGCAAGCGGCGAATTTGCGCCCGCATGGTCGCCATCACGTTCGTGTTGTCTGGCGCGGGTTCGTCCACCGGGATCACCCCGGCATGCACCACCAGATGGTCCATCAGCACCTGCAGGATCGCCGCCAGTGGAATGGCCAAAAATGCCCCGCTGACCCCAAGCAGGGTGCTGAAGGAGAAGATGGCCAGGATCACAATGACCGGGCTCACGCCGACCGAGCGGCCCATCAGCCGGGGAATCATAATGTTATTCTCGGCCACCTGGATCACAATCGAATACAGCACCACCAGCAAGGTTGCCTGTGGAGAAATGGTCATGGCAACGATAATCGCCGGGATCGCGCCCAGGGTTGGGCCGATCATCGGCACTAATTCAAGCAGCCCGGCCAACACCCCCAACGCCAGGGGATAAGGCAGGCCAATCACCAGGTAGCCCAGGCTGGCCAGCACCCCAATCGAAGACATCAATAGCAGTAAACCGCGCACATAGGTGCCCAGGCGGATCTCGATCTCACGCCACATGCCCAACAGTTCTGGCCGCCGCGCCACGGGCGCCAGCGATAGCCAGAAGCGCTCTATCCTCGACTGGTCGAGCGTCAGATAAATGCTCAAGACGATAACACTGAGTAACCCCATCAGAAAACCGATCACGCCCGCGCCGATGCCCAGCGCCCCGGACAAAATCACGCCGCCCTCGGCCTGCAATTGGGTGGCTAATTGATCTCCAGTGGGCAGGCGCTGAGGCAGAGTGCGGATCAGTTCATTGGGGTTATTTTCCAAAGAGTCCACCAGGCTGGCGTATAAGTTTGGCAGGCTGCGCACCAGTTCCCCGCCCTGGTAGATCAGCGCCGGAATCACCAGTAAGAACAACCCGGCAAACACGCCTAAAATGCCCAGGTAAAGCAGCAGGAGGGCCAGTCCTTTCGGAATCCCCCGGCGCTGCAGTGTAGACACCATCGGCCGCAGGGTGACAGTAATCACCAGCGCCAAGAACGCCATGATCAAGACATCGACCAGGCGCAGCACGAGCAGTACGGCGCCAACCACCGCCAATAGGGTCAGCCCGGCCAGGGCCACCTGTGCCGGCCTGAACTTAAGTTCTACATTAAGAGAGGTGGTCTCCTCTTCACGCACTGGTGGACCGGCATCCGAAGGGTTATACATTCTTGCTCCCATCCCGTTCAAGGGCTAAATAAAACATCCTTATCTCCACTTGCCCACCTGCCCCTTCGGGCCCGAAGCAGGTTGGTACAGGTTTACTATATCTCCCTACGCCGCCGCTGGCTATCAGCGCGAGGCTAACATGCCCGTAAGCCAATGTTTGAAACTGTTGTCAGTGTTTGGACTACAGCGCTAGCGCGCGTCCCTGCCGGGATGTTGCGCCCTCCAGGAAACACTGAACACAAAATTTTCCCGTCGGCGTTAGAACCATAACCCGAACCAATACGGGTCAACCAGCGTTGCCAACACGCCCCAGATGGAGCCCAACACGGCGCCGCCGAGCACATCACGCGGATAGTGAGCGCCGACATAAATGCGGGTGAAACCGACCAGCACGGCAACTGCGTACAACGCGACGGTGGCTTGCAGGCCAAGCTGGAGCTGGTGGCTCAACAGCGTTACCAGGAAAAATGTCTGAGAGGTGTGGCCGCTGGGAAAAGAACGGCCACGTTCCCGCCAGCCGATCACGCGCGTGCCCTCGAGCGCCAGAAAGGGGCGAGCCCGATCCGTCAGCGCTTTAATCACTTCCACCAACAGCCACAGCGTCAGCGTGCCAAAGGTGATCACTACCGTCACGTTGCGCTGGTTCAGCACAAAAAAAAGGCCGGCCAGCGCAATGGCGGTCCCCATATTGCCGATCTGCGTGATCAGAAACATCACGCGATCCAACCACTTGCGATGATAGCCCCGCAGGTTAAAAAACATAAAAACCCAGGTATCCACACGCTGCCCGGCAGACCATACCATTGACAATACGATTAAAGCAAACAGGAACAGCATAATCATCAGCACCTGCTGCGCCTGCAGCGCCGCATGCAGGGTCGCGCGAGGCGTGCCCGGCAGCCAGATGAGAAACATAACCAGCCCAATCACCAGGCTCACCAAAAAAATGGGCCGCCGGTGGGCGGACCAAAGATGAAGGATGGCTGCCACGGGCGACGCAGCCTTTTTGATGGGATTATCCATTCGGTTTCAAGTCTTCAATCCGGGTGCTGTTCCTCTCCAGCTCCTCTGCGGGAGCGCGAAGCGGCGAGGCGCTGCTGTCTTCGGGCGGCAAACCAGCCGCTGCCACCGCGGGCTGCCTGCCCTGGGCGGCCTCGGCTGCGCCGGCCATCACGTTCAGGGCGCGCGGGTGAATCACCGCGGTCAGCGCTCCCTCATCCAGCAAGACCCCATCGGCCAGCACCGGCATTTGTGGGTCCGAATGCAGGGTCAACTGCTCAACCCGGTAATGTTTGATGCGTTCATCCTCCACCGCGCCGCCGGTGGACTGCATGGCATAGGAAATTAAATCCAGTTTGGTCATATCTGAAAAAACAAACACATCCAGCCGGCTGTCGTCGAATGCCACATCGGTAGAGATCTGAAAGTGCGGCCCAATAAAGGGCATATTGGCAATTAGCACCATATAGGCGTTCATTTCGAGCTCCTCCCCCCCATCCAGAATCACACGCAGATTCGCGGGGGTTGAAGCAACAAAGGTGGATAATAAATTAATAATCTGCGCCAGATCACCGTGCTGGATGTTATCCGCGACCGGATACAGATCCGATAGCAGACCCAATGCCGCGGCCTCCAGGAACCAGTGCTCGGTCTGGCCGCTGGTCAGATGGCCAATATCAATCTTCAGCCGGCGGCCGCTGCGCAGCAGCGCCACGGCATCCGCGATGATTGTCGGGATGCCCAGGTTAAAGGCCAGATTGTTGCGCGTGCCGGTGGGAATAATGCCCAAGGTGGCCGTGCTGCCGGCCATAACGCCCGCGACACTGTCGATGGTTCCGTCACCGCCCGCCACCACCACCAGCCGGATGCCCGACCGAAGGGCGCTGCGCACCACCTCTTCCACCACACTGTCGGGGCGCACCATATAAACTTCAGGCAAAATATTTTGGCTCTGCATTTCGTTCAGAATATTAGCCAACTGGTGCGGCGATTCTTCCTGGCGGCCGGCGGTGGTATTGAAGATAAGTTTTGCCCGCAGCGGGCGAAGTTTGGCGATCTTTTTTATCATGTTTGCATTCCCTGATTCCACTGAAGCAGATTGGCAGCGCTGCCCCTGAAGAGGGGCAGCGCTGCCGGGCACTCTTAATTCGTTTAAATTTCCATTTTAATAAGTCAGAGGCCCTTATGCGGCGGAACCCGCCCGTTGGTTTCCTCTAAACAAGAAGGTCAGCACAAAGCCGGCGACAAATCCGCCAACGTGTGCCATGAAAGCCACGCCGCCGGTATCGGACGATTGCGTGATGGAACCAATGCTGCTAAAGAGCTGCAGCACAAACCACAGGCCGATCACAATCAATGCCGGAACCGGGATCACGCGCGCGCCCTGCAAAACACTGACGCGCGCACTGGGGAACAATAAGATGTAAGCGCCCAGCACACCCGCGACGGCTCCGGAGGCTCCCAGGTTGGGGATATTGGAGTCGAGGCTGAAAACCAGTTGAGCCGCGGTGGCCGCGAGCCCGCACAGCAAATAGAACAGAATGAACTTGATAGCTCCGAAGCGATCTTCCACATTGTCACCGAAAATCCATAAATAGAGCATATTGCCGCCCAGGTGCAACCACCCGGCATGCATAAACATGGAAGTAAATAGGGTCAGGAAATCGGCAGCCGGGTTGGCCATGAAGCGGCTGGGAACGAATGCCCACTTCATGATAAATTCATCCCCGCCGCTGAGTTCCACCAGGAAGAATAGCACATTCAGCGCGATCAAAGCGTAAGTAACGATCGGAAAACCTCTCCGAGCACTATTATCATCACCAATCGGAAACATCATTTTCTCCTTGAATTCAGAATCAGGCGGTATACCGCAGAACCTGCCATCCCACTACATTCGCGTCGATCAAACTGGTTTTTCATGCCCCTTCGGGCACCCGAAGCGGGTTGAAAAATCGATCTGGCTTTGCAGCTTTTGCTTCATTTGCGTGCGCGCCCGAGACAGGCGGCTCTTAATCGTACCCACAGGAATCGCCAATACCGCCGCGGCCTGTGAGTAATCAAATTCCTGGCAATCGACCAGGGTGAGGGGATAACGATAAATCTCAGGCAGTTCAGCCAACATGGCTGTTAATGCCTGAGAAAATTCCTTTTGTTCCACAATACTCTGGACAGAACCATTCGGGTCGGCTAGCCACACCGGCGATTCGCACTCTACTTCATCTTCATTCTCTGGCAGCAGCGGAATGGCAGGATGGCGTTTGGACTTGCGTATTTCGTCATAACAGGTATTGATCACGATCTTGAGCAGCCATGCGCGAAACGGACCACCATGAAACCCGTGGATATTTTGAAACGTCTTAATGAAACTCTCCTGAGTGGCATCCTCTGCGGAATAACGATCCCCTAACAACATAAAGGCCTGGCTGTAGACCAGATCCTGATAGCTCAATACCAAAAAGTTGAATGCATCCAGATCTCCATTGGATGCCGCGAGAATCCATTGCGATTCACACAATTTCGATCCGTTTACAAATTCCATAGCTCATCCATCAAGATATAGTTTATAAGGCATGCTGATCGCCAGTCCCCGGTCTGCGGCCGGTTCACTTAAGCGGTGGGAGAGAGCAGGTCCAGCATTCTGGCGCCGATGGCGTTATACAAGGCCTGCAAAGTAGGATACTGCCCCACCAGAAAAATTCCCCCATCCTCACCGGGCAGGTTTTCTACGCCAAATGGCCTGAGAATGGCAACCGCGATCGTCCATGCCCCTTCCTGCCAGTTCAACTGCGCAGACGGGGGGATGCGGTTGGAAGCCGCCCCCACGTGGTTGATCGAATCGCGGATCAACTTCATCGCCAATTTGTAGCGGGCAGATTCTTCACGGGCCTCCGCGCGCTCCTCCAGCACCTGATCGTCATAAGATAGCAGCACCGCGCTCGCGGGCACGTCACCGTCGATGATAGGCGCCGGTGAGACGAGCGCGCCAGGTGTATTTAACCGGCGCAGCGTGGCGTGCGAGGGCAGACCGTCGGCATAAACAATGGTCTCATTGGGCGTTCTATACAACGTGCCCAGCAGGGCAAGCTGCTGATTTTCCAGGCTGCGCCGCGCATTGGATGCTTCCAGCATGCCGCTGACAAACATCATCGCCAACAGCAGCGCCAAGCCAAAAGCAATCACTGCCAGGAGCGGTATCAGCCAGGCCATCAGTTCATTTTGCCATTTGGACCTGCTGGCTGCTTGCTGCGCCGACACACCTTCACGCTGCATGGCCTGAGCGGTGGCGGTGGTTTCGGATTGCTGCACCGCGGCGAGCATCGCGCGCGCATCGACGGTGGCTCTCACTTCACTCGCCTGCGCGGTCTGTTGGGCTGCCATGGCCTGCGCCGTGGCGGTGGTTGCGGCTTGCTGCTGCACCTGGAGCAACGAGCGCGCATCCGCGGTGGCATTGGCCGCCGCCTGCGTGGACGGGAAATTTCGAGCATCGGCGGTCATGGCCAGCTGCGCGCGCGCCACGTTCAAAGCCTGGGCGGTAGCCGTCTCAGCCATTGACTGCTCATTCCTCGCCGCTTTGGCTTGCGCTGTCTCATTGACTGCCGCCGCATGAGCATCGGCCTCCAACTGTTGAGCCTGCTTCAAAGCGTAATCGGCCCGGGCCTTCTGGGATGCCGCGCTGTTATCAGACAGGGGCTCAGACGCAGAGACTGAACCGCTGGCGGAACATGCGGTGATCATCAGCGCTAATGCTACCCATAGCCACACTAAGAAAGATGGTCTCCATAAATATTTCATGGTTGCCCTTACCATCTGCCCATTCATCCAATATCGATGAATGGGCAGATACGTTATTTATCAAAAGCAGTAATCCATCCACTTCCAAGCCAGATCTCGTAGCGGGATTGCCAGGCCACTTCAAAAAGCCTGAACCGGCCTCGCACCCTGGAGAGGGTAGCGCCTCGCACCCTGGAGAGGGTAGCGCCTCGCACCCTGGAGAGGGTAGCGCCTCGCACCCTGGAGAGGGTCGGGTGGTAGATTACTTCTTCATTTGCTCGTGCAGCAGGTCCTGACCGCGATGTTCCAGCTCTTTGGCTTGCTTGCTGATATCAGCGCTGACCTGGCGGGCTTTGTCGCCCGTCTGTGCTACCACGTCTTCCACGACTTCGGCCGTCTGGTCACGCAGTTTACTGCTCTCCTTCTGGATCTGCACTCGGGTCTCTTCACCCGACTGCGGTGCCAGAATCAGCATCGCGCCTGCGCCAAGCAGGCCGCCAATCAGCAGCCCGGCGGTAAAGCTCAAGGTTTGATTCGCGGCGTCTTGTTTTTGGTTTTTGTAGTTCATAAGGCTTTCTCCTGTGTCAGGGTATCAACAACACACATTGTTCAAACCCTGACGATAAAGTGATATCAGTCTCTGGTAGTGGTATGAGTGGTGCGCTCACTGCCCGGGGTTTGCTCGCTGGTAGAGCGGGTCACCGTGCGGGCCGTGGTGCCACCAGCCGCAATCAGAATGAAACGGGCCAGCACCCAGAACAGCAGCGCATACACTGCCATCGCAATCAGGGTGGTCGCCTCGAGAACCGAGCCAGCCACAGCGGGCGTTCCGATTAAGGCGTTGAACGGGGCCACAAATACCCCTGTGATGCCATAAATGAAGATCGAAAAGCCGCTGTCCGGGTTAGCCGCAATTAGCTTCAACACGAAACGCAGCCCTAACAAAATCTCCAAAATGCCCAGCAAGGTATACATGATCCGGTCAACCTGTAAGAACCGCAGCCGCCCTTCTGCCGCCACATCACGGGTCACCTGCTCAGTCGCCGCATAACCTGGCTGCTGAGTTACGACCGTTTCTGCGCGTCGATCCACTGCTACTTCATTCACATCTTTATTCTCTAACATCGTGCTGCTCCTTCATGCCCCGCTGATTTCCACCGAAAAGAACGCTCTTCCGGACGGAGGCCAACTTTCTTTGCGCCCCGCCGCTTCGGCGCACCCCTGGGGTGTCGCACCCTGGAGAGGGTAGGGTGGTTCAGTCAAGAGCTAACTTCTGTAAGGCTAAAAAGATAAGCCTCCATATCGGCTCTGCAGTGCGGCGACACCCCGGCGCATGCGCGGTCCAAAAGCGGACCCGGCGCATGCGGGGGAATGACGGGACGGCGTGCCCCCAGAAATGTGCTTACTTAACTTCCTTGTCGTGCGCGGCCATCCAACTATTAATTTCTTTTTCCGCCTGGGCCTTGCCGTAGCCGTAACGCTGCTGCAAAACACCGGCGAGTTCTTCGGTCTTGCCACTCAGTCGAGTCATGTCATCATCCGTGAGTTTACCCCACTGCTGCCGTACCTGACCCTTGAGTTCATGCCACTTGCCAAACAAAATATCCTTGGTTGCATCCATATCATTTTCTCCTTGTATCTATCTGCCATTCATTCAGAATGCCAGGTCACGCCGCCATCAGAACGGGCGGGAAGGGAACCAAACGGGTCTAGCGGCTCAGCAGGAGTAAGACACCTGCCACGAGCGCCAGCACCCCCATCAACACCGGTGGAATTGCAATGTTGGTCAACAGCATTAAGCCTGTTAGAATGAGCCAAATCGCCAATACAATCGAACCCAAATTTTTAGTAAGGCGCATATGGTTATTTCCTATATCCCATCGGTACCCGCTTCGAGCCCGAAGCGGGCTGCCAGAACAACCAACCGAACCACGCTGACACCCTAAGAAGGGTGGCCTCCAGGCGCTTACCGATTCGACAAACTGCCGCCGCTGCGACCCTGGAACATACGCACGACGAGGATTAATACCACTGCGCCCACAAATGCGATCAGAATGCTGGTTATGTTGATGCCGTTCATAGCATCCGTAAGATTGAAGAGCGCGCTCGCCAACCAACCGCCGATCAATCCGCCGGCAATGCCCACAAAGATGTTACCCAACAGGCCAAAGCCGCGCCCCTTCATGAATTGCCCGCTCAACCAGCCTGCGATGGCTCCCACCACGATCCAAGATAATAAACCCATTCGATTTCTCCTTAACTGTCTAACTGCCGATTAGTGTCATGTGTATTGCTCATTGACTATATCGTTTTGGCGCATCGAAAGCTATCAGCATGAGGCTGATGTGTGTGTAAGCGAATGATCAGAACAAATGTCGGTGTTTGGACTACATAGGTAGGCAGCGCCTCGCCGCTTCGGCGCACCCTCACGCTGCGAGTGACGAGGACAGCGACAACGCTTATCGAAAACGCTTCAAGATGAAGAGCAGCGCCCTACCGGCCAACAACACAGCCACCAGCTTCCAACCCTGGTGCTGCGCTGCCGCGGCGGCTACACTCTCCATGCTGATCTCAACTGGCTGCGGCCGGATGGTGAGGTTCGGCCCGGTTAGTTTTTTCCCCTGGGGCGCGCCGTAATATTCCGCAAATCCGTTGGGACTGATGAATTCTCTGATCTGTGCTGCATCGGGGCTGGAATACACGCTAACGGAACGCGGGCGCAGCAACCCCAGGCGCATAGCCCGGCCAATTCGCTTTCGTACGTTCTCTGGCAGGCAGTCGGCAGCCAGGCGCGAGCACACCTCTTTGGCAGGGTCTTCAATTTCGGGCTCTTTGGGATTTTGCGTGGAACGGCCATACATGGGGGTAGTCTGATCAGGCAAAACAGCGATATCCTTCAATATCAAGGTAGAGACGTTGGAACAAGGTTGTAGTTTTGAGAATGCCATAACAGCGTCGTTTCGTTGTTTTGATCTTATTGTT
>Ga0105047_10000192_pt1 | contig 92714 bp, 77 predicted proteins | sample MAT04_FD_78384 | JGI IMG/M metagenome (GOLD analysis project Ga0105047, IMG submission 78384) | Freshwater microbial communities from Lake Fryxell liftoff mats and glacier meltwater in Antarctica - MAT-04 (megahit assembly) | ecosystem: Environmental > Aquatic > Freshwater > Ice > Liftoff... | reverse complement strand
TGCTGCTGCGAGGGTTTTCCTTCGGGGAGTGCGGCTTTTCCCTGGAGGCGTGCGGCGTGACACTCGGCCGATTTCGATTTTGGTAAGTAAGGCTGACTTTGCGGGATATTCTGATTGGAGTGACGCTGGGTTGTTGGTCGATGCCGACGATATGCAGTCTTTCAATTCACAATTTGAGTTGCTTGGTCGCCTGATCGATGCCACCGATGTGCGGCATCGAGCGATCAGCAACAATCTCGCCAACGTCAATACGCCAAATTATCAGCGGATCGATGTGGAATTCGAACAACAGCTCGCAAAGGAACTGTCGAGTTCGTCAAGTTCGACCGGAAAATCCGAGATTCATGCCAGGCCGGAAATGGTACTTGCACAAGGGCTGACGAATCGAATGGATGGGAACAATGTGGACATTGATCGCGAGATCGGACAACTCAACAAGAACGCGATGCTGCAGCAGACCTATATCCAGTTGCTCAGCACGTATCTCGATCAAATGCGGACGGCGATCCAGGGCTGATTGTCATGCCAAAGCCACATATCGCGGAAAGTGAATAGCACTTAACGGAAAAGGAAGTTCGGACATGTCAATGAACGCAATGCTTTCCGGAATGGACATTAGTGCATCCGGCTTAACGGGTGAACGTCTTCGAATGGAAGTCGCAGCCAACAATATCGCCAATCAAAATTCCACAAGGACCGCAGCAGGCGGACCGTATCAGCGGCAGCAAGTCACTTTTTCCTCCGAGCTGGATCAGATCATGGCACCAGGTGGCAGACTTTCGCGTCGCGGTGCTGGTGCCTGGCAGGGTCTGAATGGGGTGACTGTCGCTGGAGTGACCAGTGACACGACACTTGGCGACAGCCTGTTCGACCCCGGTCATCCCGACGCGGACGCGAGCGGTCATGTGCGGCAATCGAATGTCAATGTTTCGCGTGAAATGGTGGACCTTGTCACAGCCAGCCGCGCCTATGAAGCGAACTTGAAATCATTGGAAACGTTTCGGCAGATGACTGAACAGGCATTGTCACTGTTGCGAGGCTCACGCTGATGTCAATTCAGTCAATTGGCACCACAAACGGTCTGCCGCAGTCGATTCAGAATCCGGTGCGTGATTCGAAATCAGCGAATGGTGAAATGCCATTTGCAGATATGGTGAAGAATCTGGTCGCGGAAACGGATCAACAGCAGTTCAATGCTCAGGACGGTGTCCGTCAACTGATCACCGGGGAAACGGACAGCATTCACGACGTCGTCTTGACAACGTCGCGAGCGGATCTGGCGTTTCGCCTGATGATGGAGATTCGAAATCGACTGATCGCGTCGTACCAGGAAGTGATGCGAATGCAGGTTTGAACGACGTTTGTTCAGTGACTGATCGTTCGTCTCTGTGACTCTCGCAGAGAGTTCGCCGGACAAACAAAGGATGAAAGAATGGCTTTCTGGATTACTTTGAAAGAACAGCTCCTTGCTCTGTGGAGTCGCTGGACGATTGCGCAGCGCGTGGGTATTTCGGCGGCGGCTGTGGCGTGCGTGTCGGCGATTGTCGGCACCATGATCTGGGCCGCTCAGCCGGACTACGTGGTGATCGCCAGCCAGTTGACGCCGCAGCGATCCACAGAAATTGCCGGTGTTCTGGATACCGAAAAAATCCGGTACAGCCTGAATTTTTCAGGTTCCGCCGTCTCCGTTCCCAGTAGCGACGTGGCAAACGCGCGAATGGCACTGGCATCGATTCTGAATCCGGAAAACGAAGTCGATGTCGGGACGTCCGGAATGTTTCCTGGATCACCCGGTGAAGAAGAAGATCGTCGTCGGGCAGGACTGGAAAAGCAGATTGAACGTGCGATCAGGCGTATTCGCGGGATCGTGTCGGTGACGGTCAAGGTCAGCCGCCCGAACCCAAGTCCGTTTGTCACAGATCAGTCGCCCGTAACCGCAGCCGTTGTGATTGAGCCGCGACAGGGTGACACAATTTCCGAAAGCACAGCCAGTTCGATCATCGCGATCGTGGCCGGTTCTGTTCCCGGTCTGCGCACCGAAAACATCGTGATGACAGACAACAACGGGCGTCAATATGGCGGAGGGACCGGGACGGACGATGTGCTGGCGTCGCAGATGAATTATCGTCAGCAAAAAGAAGCGTACTTCGTCAATAAGATTGAAACTCATCTGAATCGAATTAAAGGTGTGCAGGCATCGGTTGTCGTCGCAGCAGAGATCAATTTCCTGCAGCGCACGACGACGAGTAACAAAATTGATGCTGAGGGCAAAGCCAAGATTTCAACGAAACTCAATTCCACAGAACAGAAGGGGACTCGCATTCTCCCGATTGGTCCCGTCGGTACCACTTCCAACATTCCCGTTGCCGCCATGGGGCAAAGCGACGGAACAACAGGAAGTTACAAAACAGAAGATATCGACGAAGCCTTTGTGTACCCCGAGTCACAGGAAGAAATCAAATCCATTGGTGGCGACATTATTCGTCTGAGCGTTTCGGCAGTTGTCGATCTGACGACGGCGGCGGCACCAGCATCGGACGGTACTGACAGCGCTGTTGCGGCGACTCCTGCGGCGACTCCTGCGGCGACTCCTGCGGCGACCAGTCTGACAAAAGAAGACATCGAGAAATTGATCAAGAGCGCCATTGGTTTCGATGAAACACGCAATGATCAGGTCGATGTGACATTGGCCGCACTGGAACCGATGGAAACCAGCGAGCCGGTGATACCGGGATTCTCCTGGGAAAAATGGCAACCTCTGCTTCAGTCTGTATCACTGGGCCTGGCAGCGATGTTGGCGTTCCTGATCGGAATGATGCTGATGAAACGGATGAAACCGATTGTGATTACGGAAGCGACAGGCCGCGGAATTCCTCTGGCCGACGCGCGTCGCCTGGCCGCGATCTCTGAACAGGCGAAAGCCCATCCGGACGTGGTTGCCAGTATTCTGACAACATGGCTGAATGAACAGGAAGCCAGCAGAACCGAGACAACTTCAAAGGACAGAAAGTCGGCAACTGCACCGGACTTTGTCAAAATGCCAATCGGATCCGCAGGCGCACGATCATCAAATCCGGCTGCAAAAGCAGCCTAGCTGAACATCCACGGACGGAACATGGACCGCGAACGTCAAACATTCGAACTCCTTCAACTCCTCGGCGACGACGTCGCCGAAGCCGTTTTGTCGCAGCTTGAACCTGAACGAGCGGCACAGCTTCGGACTGGCATGCAGTCGGACCACATTCGCCGATCGACCATTGGGCGACAGCGCGCCGTTCTGGATGATTTTGATTGCTTCTTCCAGTTTGCTTTGAAGTCGATGCCAACTAAAAAAAACGACGTTGCCGAAGAAACACACATAGGTACGATTGATTCACTGCTGCACACGGCAACGAACTCAACAGACCCTGACAAAACTGCAAAACGAGGACACCAATCGCGCCGGTCGAGAAACGGACATATCGACGATTCTGATCATTCAGACGAATCTCAAAGTGAGGACCAGGTCCGCGAATCAGGTTCTGAAGATTCGGGTTCCGGTGATTCCGGTACGGCGAAATCCAGTTCAACGAAATCTGCAAAGAATGCGTCAGCACCACCCGTCCTCACCGGAATTCCGTTGATCGATCTTCAAACACTCAGCGTCCACCAGCTTGCCCTGGCACTGTCGTCGGAGCAGCCGCGAACTTGTGCGATTCTGCTGAGCAATCTGCCGGGCAAAGTGGCGGGCGATATTCTGAGCCTGCTAAAAGCCGACCACCAAAAACTGGTGATGAAAGAATTGACAAAGGAGCAACACGCTCCCGAGGTACTCGTCGATCGTATTGCCAAAGCCACACTGGTCCGCGCTCAGCAACTGCCAGCCGATCCTCCAGACACTCGAGATCATGCGGACCGCGTGGCGGAATTGCTCCGCAGCGTCCCAAAGGCAGGTCGTCGCGAAATGCTCGCGGTGATTGAAGAACAGGATCCTGATCTGGCAAAATCGCTTCTGACGCGGATCTATCGATTTGATGACATTGCGTCACTCGGAAAGACCGTCGTGCAGCGGGTTCTGGGAGAAATCGACAGCACAAATCTGACGACGGCGTTGTTCGGAGCACCACAGGAAGTGACCGACGCCATCTTTTCAAATCTATCAAAACGCGCTCGTCAGACGATCGAAGAAGAAATGCAGTTTATGTCCAACATGACGGAATCACGCGTTCAGCAGGCGCGGGATTCGATTGCCGAAATCATTGCAAAGATTGATATGGAGAGTGAAGGATAATTTCTTATCCGCTGCCCGCCTGACACTATGACCACACATCGCATTCAACTCAAACGCTCGCCGCAGACTGTCACTGTCAACAACAAGACGGTTATTGTCGATGGGACACCCTGCGCTGATTCCACTGCCGGTTCGAAAGCCTCAGCCAATACGGGGCCTTCGACATCACGGCCAAAAGCGACATCTGTTGCAACAGTGATCGCGAATCCAGTGGATCGCCCGGTCTCACCGTTGTCGCGATCGTCTGCAGTGCCGGTACTTTCAAATTCCGTCCATGACGTGGTGACAGCAGAACAAGTCGGCATGGGTGGCATCGAACCCGAAGAAATCACCCGCCTGCAGCAACTGCTCGCTGACACGACTGAAGCATTGCAGGATCTGCAGGCTCAGCATCGCCAGTCGCTCGGTGAAATGCAGGAAGTCGCGGTCGAACTTGCGGTTGCAGCAGCGTCCTGGCTGACAGGGGCAGCGATCGATCGGAACGTGTTCGCGGTCGATGACCTGATCCTGAAGTCGTTGGAACATCTGGAATTGAATCAGTCCGTCAGAGTGCGATTGAACCCGGCAGACCATGCTTTGCTTCAGAAACTGCTGAAAGACCCAGACAGCCATTCGCACCTCAGGGACGTCTCTTATGAACCGGATGCGTCAATTTCGCGAGGGTCTGTACGAGTGGAATCCGGTCGTCGAATTTTAATCACAGATATGAACTCGCGGCTGGACGAAATCCGCCGCACATGGATGGAGAAACTCGATGACTCTCAGATTGAACGTCGCGGAGATGGCTCAGCTTCCCGGACATTGCGCCGCTTTCCGGAACGTCGGGAAACTGCGTAGCGTTCGCGGATTGATGCGTGCCGACATGCCCGCATTCGTCGGGGAGACCTGCACTGTTGGTCTTCACACCGGCGAACAGTTGATGGCGGAAGTCGTTGGCTTTGACGAATCCGAATCGCAGCTCATGTGTTTCGACAGCACAGCCGGATTGCATCCGGGGCTGGAAATCACCGCCACTGGTCGCAGCCGTGCTGTTCCCGTTGGCAAAGGACTTCTGGGGCGCGTCGTGGACGGGATTGGCAGACCGATCGACGGCGGTGGTCCGCTGCGAGTCCGGCGCTGGCGTTCAGAAACGGCCACGGTACCGGATGCCATGCAGCGTACGCGAATCACGGAACCCCTGGTGACCGGGCAACGTGTCATCGACGGCTTGCTGACAATTGGTCGTGGCCAGCGTGTGGGTCTGTTCGCGGGCAGCGGTGTCGGCAAGAGTACGCTCATGGGCGAAATTGCAAGGAATGCAGAATCTGATGTCAACGTGATCGCGATGGTTGGTGAACGAGGTCGTGAAGTGCGACCGTTTATTGAAGACTGCCTGGGCGACACTGGTCTTGCTCGATCAGTCATCGTTGTTGCAACATCCGACCAGACGCCGTTGATGCGAATCAAAGCGGTTCTCACCGCTGCCACGATTGCCGAAGAATTTCGCGACCAGGGTGCTCATGTGCTTTTCTTTCTCGACAGTTTGACGCGACTCGCCATCGCACAACGTGAACTGGGATTGCTGTTAGGGGAACCTCCCGGATCGCGTGGTTACCCGCCGTCTGTCCAGTCATTGCTTGCAAGTGTTCTCGAACGACTTGGCTGTGGGGACGTAGGAGCAATCACCGGACTGATCACAGTTCTGGTCGATGGTGATGACATGGATGAACCGATCACAGATGCGGCTCGCGGGATTCTGGATGGCCACATTGTTCTGAGCCGGAAGATGGCGGCTCAGGGACATTTTCCGGCAGTCGATGTACTCCCGAGTGTCAGTCGCTTGTTTCGCGAAGTCACAACGGAAGAACACCAGCAGAGTGCTGTCAAACTTCGCTCGCTGCTTGCCACACATGCCGAAATCGCAGACCTCATTCAGATCGGTGCTTACAAAACAGGAACGTCGCCTCAAGTGGATCGCGCGGTCCAGATCATCCCGGCGGCCAAACGATTTCTTCAGCAGAAAGTCAATCAGACATCCAGTTGGCAGGAGACTCAGGAACAATTGAAAACACTTGCTGCGGCATGGCCGTGGTGAATATTGCTTGATGAAGAAGCGTTGTATTTCACAACCCCTCCCGGCGAAGCAGGGAGGGGTCGGGCCGAGCGAAGCGATGGTCCGGGGGAGGGCGAGGACTTGCAAGTAGCGAATCCCTCCCCCCTCCCGGACGTTGCTACGCTCGTCCGACCTCCGCCAAAGCTCCGCTTGGGAGAGGTAAATTGCAACCGATGCAATCAAAAAACTGACAGTTGTTTCCGCAGCGATCCCGAACAAAATCCCGATTTATGAAACGATTCACCTCACGCTACGAACGAATTCGTCACTTGCGGTCTCAGCAGGAAGACGCCTGCCGCGCTGCGGCCGCCGCGCGCAATACGGAACGTGCAATCTCGCAGCAGAAACGCGACCAGGTACAACAATGGCTGGAAACAATTCAAAAAACTGCCGCACGAGATATGGCAAATAGTTTGAGCGGCGGAGTCTTCGTGTCAATGACCAGCATGATGCAGCATGGGGAAGAAAAATTGCAGGCTGCTTCCGACGAACTACGGATCTCCGAAGAGAATCTGAAGCTGGCACTTCAGCAGCACAGCGCTGCTCGGGCTGAACTACGAATTATTGAAGAAGTGATCCACCGGGAACACACCGAACATCGCCGCGCAGAACTTAGGCGTGAAGAAGTTCAAATGCAGGAACAGGCATCACAGGCTTACTACAGGATGCTGGAAGTCAGGAGTGAACCATGAAAAAAATCCTTGGGCTTATGCTGTACGCTGGTCTTATGTTTGGTGTAACGGCAGGTCTTGGCATGTTCATGATGAAAAAGGTCGCTCCTCACGGAAACGAACATGCGGACAGCGATGATCAGCACGAGGAATCAGAACATTCTGAGCACGGCCAGGGGACCGATCACGTCGCGCCCGACAGTGCTTCCAGCGCACATGTTCAGACGGTCGATGCTTCTGCATCCCAACATGGCAATCATTCTGCTGGATCGAATTCCTACGCTGCACCGGGAAGTCACAGTGACGGGCACTTACCAGTTGCTGTGCGGAGTTCGCCGATGAGTGTTGAAGAAATCGTGCGGATGGGCCTGAGTCTGAAATCTCGCGACGAAGTCCTGCGTCAACGCGAAACAACGCTGAAAGATGCAGAATCACAGCACCGCTTGATCCAGGCGGACGTGGAAGGTGCTCAGCACGAAGTGGAAAATCTTCTGGCTCAGGCAAACGATCAGCGTGCAGCAATCGAGGAACTGGTCGCGAGAATGAATACACAGAAAGACGCTGTCAGTAACGAACGGCTCGCAATCGTCAGCGAAAGGAAACTGTTGCAGACTGATCGTGAAGCCCTGGACGGAGATCGACGTCAACTGGAAGCGCAGAAAACAGGCCTTGCTCAGAGCGAAACGGACTTGCAGCTTAAACGCCGCGAACTGGATAACGACCGAAAGCAGTTTGAGACTGATCGAACAAAAATCACAGTCGATGGCGATAAACTGGTTAAGGATCGAGAAAAATGGGTGGCTGAAGTGGAACGCATGAATCTGGAGAAGCAGCAGCTTGCGACCGAAAAAGAAGAAATTCGAGTCGAACGTGAACGTTTGGAACAGGACAAACGCCTGCTGGCCAGTACACCCGGCGCACCGGCGTCGGCAAAACCAAAGAAGTCAGTTGATTCTGCATCATCGAAGAAGAATCTCAAACAGCTCACAGAGATGTTTGAAGGGATGAGTCCCGAAATCGCGGCCAGCACGATCAAAGAACTGTCTGCGAATGGCGAGACTGACATGGTTGTCGATGTTCTGGTGCAATTGGAACAACGTAAAGCGGCTGCGATTCTGGACGCTATCGCCGATGAAAAACTCGTGAGCGAATTCCTGATCAAGATCAACAGTCGCAACAGCCAGCCGAAAGCTGCAAAGAACTAACCGGAGAATAATAATGGACACGCTTAATGTCGTTGATATCGGGCAGGATTTTCTGATCACTGCGATGTGGCTTTCCGGGCCGGCAATTGTGGTCAGTCTTGTCGTGGGACTGCTGATCAGTCTGGCTCAAACCGTCACCAGTGTGCAGGAACAAACGCTTTCGTTTGCACCGAGAATTGTTGCAGTTGGTGCCGTGATGCTGTTGACGCTGCCATGGATGCTGCAGCAGTCTTCGGCATTTACGATGCGAATGATGGAACGCCTACTGCAGGTGACTCAATGATTGAAGTGGGTCAAGCGATTACCGAAGCCTTTATTCTGGCAACCCTCCTGATCTTCTTCAGAGTCAGCGCGTTTGTTGCATTTCTGCCGCCGCTGAGCGGCCAGGGAATCCCTGCCACGGTTAAGATCGGCTTGTCCGTAGCCATCACGTACCTGCTTGCGATCAAACACGCACCCGTGATGGCTCTGACTCTCCGATTGTCAGACCATGGTACCGGCGCATGGCTGGAACTTGCGTTTTTGGGAATCCGTGAAACAGCGCTGGGAGCGGCGCTGGCCTGGTTATTCAGTCTGTGTCTGGTTCCCGTGCGAATCGCTGGTGCCTGGATCGCTCAGGAAATGGGACTGACACTCGGCGGACTTTCTTCCCCGATGGATCAGCAACCCGGCAATGTGATTTCATCGATGCTGGAAGCGTTCAGCATCGTGATGTTTTTCGTTCTGGACCTGCATCACATCATGCTCTATTCGCTGGGCAAATCGTTTTCACTGCGCCCCGCAGCGGGTGCATGGGCGATGCCATCATGGAATACGGTTGTCTGGAGTGTGACTCATGCCGTGGACGATGGTTTCCTGATCGTGGCACCAATCGGCATTCTGCTGTTCATCGTGTCTCTGACGATTCTGATTACGATGCGAACCGCACCGCAGTTCAACTTTATGTCGTATGGAATGACACTGCGACTGGCAGGAGGGCTTGGCGGACTGATCCTGTTCCTTCCGGAAGTTTGCGGGGCGATTCAGCAACTGCTGTATCGAGTCGGTCAGGGGGTCAGCACCTGAAATGGCCGACAACGAACACAATGGTACAGAAACTCCAACGCAGCGGCGACGTGAACAGGCGCGCGAAGACGGTCAGGTTGTCCTGAGTACAGACCTGACAGCTTCAGTCGCACTTCTCACTGGCTGCGCGATCCTGCTCTGGACCGGCAGCACGCTTGGGGCACGGCTGATGAACGGATTTCGCGTGTGGATGTCCGATGTGCCCGCCGCAGAATGGTCCGCATGGGATGTTGGCGTCGGTGCCCGCTGGATGTCAGCAGAACTGGTCGGAGTGTGCGGTTTGTTTGTGCTGGCAATTCTTTCAGTGGGACTTGCCTTTGGATTCGCGCAGGTTGGCTTCGTGATTTCGTTCAAGTCGCTTGAACTAAAATGGGATCGACTCCTGCCAGAAAACCCATTGGGCAAACTGATTTCAATCGACTCAGGTGTGAAGGGGATGCTCAGCGCGATGAAGGTGTCGCTGCTGCTTGGGATCTCTATGCTCATGCTGTGGCTGCGACGTGGTGAATTTTCGGTTCGTCGATTCGCGACAATCGACGCCGTTGCGGCGTACGCATGGCAACTGGGATTGATAATTTGTCTGGCAATGGCTGGAGTTTCCGTTGGACTGGCACTGACCGATTATCTGGTCAAATGGTTTCGCCACGAACAGAAACTCAAAATGACGCGAGAAGAAATCAAGCAGGAACAAAAAGATGACAACGGTGATCCACATGTTAAGGCCGCTGTCCGCAGAAAGCAGCGTGAAGCTCGAAAACAGCAGTCGGTGAAAGATGTGCCAAAGGCCGATTTGATTTTGACAAACCCGACTCACCTGGCGATCGCCATTCAGTATCAACCCGGAAAAATGCGTGCACCGAAAATCGTTGCCAAAGGCGCAGGTGTGTTTGCTCAGAATATTATTCGGATTGCGAAAGAGAACAAGATTCCCGTGATGGAAAGAAAGCCGCTCGCGCGCGCTTTGTTCAAGGGCGTCAATGTCGGGCAGGAAATACCGTTTGAATTTTTCCGCGCGATCGCAGAAATCCTCGCGCAGATTTACAAGGCAAAAAGTCGTTCTTGAAAGTCGGAGTTCTCATGGACATCGCAACAATTCTCGGCTTGCTGACCGGACTTCTGATGGTCGGTTCGGCAATGTGGTTTGGCGGTGATGCTTTGCCGTTCATCCATGTGCCATCCCTGCTGATCATATTCGGTGGTACACTTTCCGCCGTACTCATTCACTTTCCACTAAATCGCGTCCTCGGCGCATTCGCGGTGGCTCGCAATTGTTTCGTGTCATCGCTGCCTGAACCTGCGGAGGTACTGGATCAATTTCGCGGCTTTGCGGGTATCGTGCGACGTGGCGGATTACTTGCGCTGGAACCCGTCGCTGACGAACAGTCCGATCCGTTTTTGCGGACAGGACTCGAACTGATCGCTGGCGGCTGCGATCCGGAAACACTCACCGCAGCGCTGCAACGGGAACAACACGCAATTGCTCAGCGACATTCATCGGGTCGCCAACTCTTCGAAGTTATGGCGACCGCAGCGCCGGCCTGGGGCATGATTGGAACGCTGATCGGTCTCACACAGATGCTTAGTCATATGACGGACGCGACGCGAATTGGTTCGGGTCTTGCCGTGGCGCTGTCAACAACACTCTATGGAGCGTTGTTTGCTCACCTGTTCTGTATTCCACTGGCTGGCAAACTGGAATCCAGACATATCGAAGAGGCGACGATTCGCGACATCATGCTGGAAGGTTTTCTGGCGCTTCAGGAAGCACATGCTCCAGGATCTGTGGAAGATCGCCTTCGCGCGTGGATTCCACCGCAACAACGCACCGAGGCGGCTTCTGAACGCACCAAAGCGGCGTAGTGCGATCGAGAAAACATGAAGAACATCAAATCCGACAGAATGTCTCAATCACTCTACACCGCCGCGTGGAAACATCTGGGGCCGGGGGTCTTGATCGCTCTGATGTTTGTCATTGTAACATTCACCGTGATGTTGCGCGAACAAACGTCGGTGGCTGGTCTGACTCACCAGAACAATCGTGAAGGCTTGACAGTTGAACAATGTATCAAGGAGTTGATGACCGGACCAGATTCGCACGTCATCCATTCGGTAGAAATGACATTGCCCATCGATCATCTCCGCAGCGCTGAAGGGAAGATTACGCCGAATGCCGAATCCTTTTTCCTGGTGCTGGCACGTCGCATGAAGACTCTTTCACTGAACATCAAACTCACTGCCGATTCATTAGACGACGTTTCGTTCCTGTCAGCAATTGCCACGCGGATGTTGGGCGAAGTTTCGCTGGAATCGACACAGATCCGCATCGGTGTGGCAGACAGGACGAAGAATGCTGGCATGGAACATGATGCGGCGGTAACGGTTACGATTATGAGATATGAATCAGTCGCTGGAGACAGGAAATGAAAACGTTCGATCCTGGAATCTTTCCTCCGGCGACGATCACGATGCTCAGCGGCATGATGATACTTGTCGCCACGACACTGGCCGTTGGTTCATTAACGCAGGATCAGTCCGGAAAGTCGGCTGCGATGTTGTCGCAATCATTTCGCGCAGAAATCGGTGCTAAGGAAGAAGAATTTGAATTGATTTCAATCGAACGGAATGATTCCCTGAGTATCAACAACGCGCCACCATTGATGCCGTTGACCCTTAATCTGTCATTCGGAAAACGGAACGATCAATGCGACCCAGCAAGTGAATTCACCATGCTGCTGTCGGAACTTAACCGATTCGCCGGGAATTGTGTTGCTGCGCCCCCGGTTCGCGAAGTGCAGATCAATGTTTTTGAAACAAATACGGAAACAGTGACCTCGGCGATGGAAAGGATCTCTAAGTCGCTGCATGACGCGGAGTTGTCGTCTGTTCAGGGCGGATTGCAGATGGAGATTCAGACCTGGGCGGCGTCACCGACTCAGACGGCATGGGTCAACGCTGTTCTCGATGCCAATCGACTGCGAGAAGAATTGGATCTGCATTTGTCGATGTCTGGAACACCGCAGTACAAGACCACTTCGTCGGCCTCGCTATGGCCGCACCCAGATCGCGTGCGACCAGCGTTGACCATCGTATTACGGTCGCCGTGACTCCCCCAGACGCTTCGCGTGGGGGAGGTTGTTTGCGAACGCCTTGCCGCAGATTAGGCAGTTATTGTGCGAGCGATCCTCAAGCAACCGCCGGTCACATCTCCGGTTCACCAACCTTATTTCTCTCCGTTCGAAGTATATCCTCTCTGTCCTGCAAACGCTCCGATGTTGCGGCGGAGGAACTGAGGTTTGCGGATGCGGTGCTGTATCCGATTCAGCACACGTTCGGCCTGCACCGTTGGATGGTCGGCAGCGTCCGACGAAAAGCCGACGACGGAACCGATCCCAAATACACCGGAACACCACGTTTCCAGATTTGCCGCACACCACAATTGCCCATGTTCGTCAGGTTCAATGCCGATCGCGGAAAGCCCGAGATGTTCAGTAAAACCGACAGTCCTTCGGCAGTCGATAATCTGAGTTTTGTCCGGCAAGACCGTGCAATCCGTTGCCAGTCCAAGTTCCGAAGGATGATGAACGATTTCCACGCCGGAGTCTTCCGCCAGTTCCAGTAAATCACAGTCTCTGTTTTCGCGAGCCAGCAAACTGGTGTGAACACCGAACAAACTCAGTAACGATGAAATTCCGGCACCAAAACCTTCACCACCGAGCACAACCAGTGATTCCGGAAGACAGTGTCCTTCAAGTACGGATTCAACGCAGTGGAATGACAGGAGTCCCAGCGGACGATGAACCGCCGCTCGACGGACTCCAGTGCCCACGACGAAATTCGTCGCATGGACCAGTGTTCGCTTGCAGGATATTCCGCTTGTGATCGCAACACTGTTGCGATTTACGAAACGTGATTCCCCAGGAACGATATCGACTCCTAAACGCTCCAGCAATTCGATGTTGTCGGATGCTTCTGCAGTCAGTGCGCTGGCAAGCAGTCGCTGCACCAGCCTCGGAGTTCCAAAGTGGTGCAGCATTTCGCGGCGTTCCTGCGAGCAATCGACGGACAATTCTGTCACCAGTCGTCGGAGCGCCTGTTCCATCATCCATGAAGAATGACGTTGTTCCGGCAGAGCCAACGCGACTCGATGGCCGGTGCTGCTGGCGAGGCACGCGATTTCGATCGCGGCTTCGTCGTTTCCAATAATCGCGATGTCGTATCGCATGACGTCACCTTGCCTCTTTTTTCCTGATCGACCGACTGAAAATCCTGTTTGTTTCATAGAATTGTGTTGCGGACAGTGCCGCTTTACATTGCGGATAGCGGGATATCTGCGGTATCTGATCGACACTTTTCCGATCGCTCCTGAAACGAAGACCAGGGAAGTAAGAAAAGATAGATCTGACTTTGTGCTGGACACAGGTTGTAACGATTCTGAGAATCATCTCGCGTGAAGTTCTCGAATCGATCCGACGTTAGCCGATCAATCCGCGATGATGACCTCTGAAGATGTTCCGGTGGCAAAAGTCAACACAAAGTCACTGATGCTGCGTGTGCTGCTTGTGACGGTCTTAACGACGATTCTGGTTCTGATGCTGGTGTATCCATTTGGGATGTCAGGTCGGCCATGGTCTGAACTGTTCAATCTGGGGCACGCACCGTCATTCTTCGCCACCTTTTTGGTGTTTGCCGGTTTGCTGGACCCTGCGAGGATTGGACTGCCCGGTTCCTGGCATAAGATCCTGCCATTGACTGGTCACCGACTTCTGGCCCTTGCATTTTTTCTGTTTGGAATTGGCGTAGTGTGCGAAGTGCTGCAGGGGTTCGTTGGGCGATTGCCCAGTGTGAGCGATGTGCTGGCGAATGTGAGCGGTCTGTGCGCCGGACTGTGTTGGTCTCTGAGTCGCATTCGTACTGACCAGTCCAGCCGCAAAGCCTTGTCCCTGCTCACTGCAGGATTGCTGATCGCACCGAGTTACTCGCCGATCGCTGAACTACATGACTGCTATCTGCAGTATCAGGAATTCCCATTGCTGTCGTCTTTTGAACGCGAGCGAGAACTTCATACCTGGTACGCGCATGAAGCGACGATAGACGCATCAACAGTCTGGGCGACTCAAGGTGTGAAATCACTGCGCGTACGGGGACTGGCTGGGACGAAGCATCCGGGTGCCAATTTCAGTGAACCCATCGCAGACTGGCATGAATTCGCCGCGCTGGAACTGGATGTTTTTAATCCCGCCGAAAAGCCAATGACGCTGCACATCACCATTTCCGATGAACAACATGCAGCATCAGGCTACGCTCATTCGGATCGCTTCAGCACTTCGGCTGAGTTACCACCGGGGAAACATGTGCCGATTCGCATCGAACTGGGTGACGTGCAGTCCGCCCCAGAGTCGCGTCAGATCGACCTGAGCCAGATAAAATCACTGAATCTTTTTGTCGTCCGCCCAGAATCGGATTTCGAGTTTCTGATGGACAACGTACGACTCACAGATCGAATTGGCAACCCTTGAAACAACCTCCCCCCACGCGGAGCATTCAGGGGAGGTCGGACGAGCGAAGCGATGTCCGGGAGGGGGCCTTTGCTGATCAACGTTTTATCATTCACGCACGACACCGAATCCAAACGCCAGGATTCACAACTCGCGGCGGCCCTCCCCCGGACCATTGCTGCGCTCGGCCCGACCCTTCCCTGCCTTCGGCGGGCGGAGTTGAGAAATTCGACAGTCAATGTTCAAGCGATACTTATTGATCGAGCGAATCTGCGATGCTGTTCAGATATTCTTCAAGGTTCGTAAATCCATCGACGTCGCGATCATTGTTCCCGTCGGACGAATCTTTCGTATCAAGACCATTTGATGTTTCCCAGACATCCGGCATCCCGTCGCCGTCAGAGTCTGCTGGTGCCCGAGTGCTGCTCAATTCTGAGCCAGCCTCCGACTTGATTCTGACTGTCGATCAGTCGATTTGTTCGCATTCGAACACCTTCGACCAGTCGCTGATCTGCAGCATCACGCGGATGGGATGCTCCGGCAGATTGTAACACGCGGTTCAATGCATCAGCGGCGAAATCTGTCTGAGGTTCATCGGTGCCGACATCAAATCCGGCATCGACCCTGATCTGCTGCAGCGACATCGGGCGATAGCCACCTTTCGACCAGCGATCGAAATCAATCGCCAGCCAGTTTTCGTTCGTGAACGCCTCACGACCTTCAAACAGATTTCCCGTCATGTAGACTTTGAGTGCTTCTGAGTTTTCTGTTTTTGTGGCCAGAGGCTGCCGATCTTCGGGCGTATCTGGTCGAGGACGGTAATAGTTGTTAATCACGTTGATCCGGCAGTTGCCCAGATTCGCCGCTCCGCTAAGGTTGTAAATCACATTGTTCCGGAAATCGACGATCGCGTCTGGTTTTGTGCGAGGGCTGCAACGGTGTGCGAGAGTTCTCGGCGGCGTCGATTCGCATCGCGATCGCCAGAAAAACCTACGTCCGCATGGAACCCTCGCCGATGGTCTCAATCACAGTCCGTAACCTGCTGCCTGGAACACTCAAAGGGGCTAAGCTGACGATCAAAGGAATTGGTGCCATTCAATCGCAGGATCTTTCGGATCTGAATAGCGGTATGGAACACGTCATTTCTGTGACGTTTGACACCACACTGCGTCCGGATGCTTATGAACTCATAGCGCGACTTGAAGTGCCAGGCACCGCCGACTCCGAAAACGCAGACGGAGCGACGCCAGCCAGCTATCGCGAAGAAAAACAGTTGATCACTCTGGTCGCACGACCGCTCCCGTATCGGATGCCCGTAATGATGTGGGGTGGCCCCGGCGACTTCGATGAAGGTGTGCATGTGTTGAAGCGTCTGGGTTTCACGCAGTCCCTTGGAATTGGCGTTAACACAGCCGCGATCTGGGAAGCAAAGCAGCCACAACCCGCAGGAAGTCCAGCGAATATTGACGCCACCAACACAATGCTGGACACGGCGCTGGCGCACAACTTTGGAATCGGCGCGATGTTGTATGCCGGGGACTATCTGAAGAAGCTGCCTGGATTTGATCGAGTTGATCGCCAAGGGAAACCGTACAAACGCCACGACTGCAATGCGTCGCTGCCAGGACTGACGGAATTCGCCGAGAATGTTGGCAGAAGTGTGGGACAGACTTACGGCGACCATCCTGCATTTCTGTCGGCTCTTGTGAACAGCGAAGTGCGAGACGATTCGGAGATCAGCTTCTCAGACTTTGATCAGCAAAGATATCGCGACTTTTCCGGAAGCGATATTCCGGAGCAGATCACAAGCAAATGGGGAATGGGCTGGAAAAACATCAAAGACCTTCCTGAAGACCGCGTGATGCCGGATGATCATCCGATGCTGAAGTTTTATCGATGGTTCTGGACCGTCGGTGATGGCTGGAACAACCTTCACACCGCCGTGCATCGTGGACTGAAAGCGACGGCCCGAGACGACATCTGGACATGGTTTGATCCAACAATTCGCGCTCCCAGTATTGCCGGGAGTGGTGGCGAGGTCGATGTGCTGAGTCAGTGGACGTACACAGAACCTTCGTCTCTTCGAGTTGGCTACTTCGCGGATGAATTGTTCGCGATGGCCGCACTTTCTCCGCGACACCAGAAAGTGATGAAGATGACTCAACTGTTCTGGTATCGATCGTCCAGTGCACCGCTGAATTCCGGGAAAGAGTTTATCGCATCGCCGTTTGATGATCATGACCCGGACGCAGCCTATATCTCAATCTCGCCCATGCATCTGCGAGAATCGTTCTGGACAAAAGTCTCGCGGCCCGTCAGCGGTCTGATGTATCACGGTTGGTCGTCCCTGGTCGTAACGGACGGAAGCCATGCGTACAAACACACACAGCCAGATCTGGAAACTGAATTCGCGCGCCTGCATACCAAAGTGCTGGAACCACTCGGCCCGACGCTGCTGCAGATTCCTGATGATCCGACCGACGTCGCCTATCTGGAAAGTTTCACGTCGCAGATGTTCGCGCATCGTGGCGCGTGGGGCTACAGTCAGGATGAAGCCTACCTGACTCTGCTGCACGCACAGCTTCAGCCGCGAGTCATCTACGAAGAAACCATCCAACGTCATGGACTCGACGGATACCGTGTTCTGGTCATGGCCGATTGCGATGTACTGCCAGCCTCCGTCGTTGCGAAGGTCCTGGAGTTTCAGAAAGCCGGCGGTATCATCATCGGTGATCCAAACCTGGCACCTGCCGTCAAACCAGATGTGGTGATTCCAAAATTCACCCGCACAAAGAATCCAATCAATGACCAGGCTACGCTGCTGACCAATGCCGCCGCACTGCGGAAAGCACTGGATTCACGCTACCAGCGATTTGTTGAAACCACGAATCCGGAGATTGTCGCTCGACGCCGGACCGCCGGGGCAGCCGAGTATGTCTTTGTCGTCAACGATCATCGCGAGGCGGGAACCTACGTCGGCCAGCACGGACTTGTCCAGGAAGTGGGGTTACCAAGCTCCGGTGAAGTCCACCTGCATCGCGAGCATGGTTCTGTTTACAGTTTGACTCAGAACCGACGTGTAGAAATGACGGCCGCCGACGGCCTGATCTGGTCCGTCGCTTTGGAACCATGTGATGGCGACATGTTTCTGATCACCGACCGCCCAATTGAACAGGTCCTGATCGATGCCCCGGAGACGGCAAAGCCTGGACAGTCCTTCGAATGCGGGATCTCCGTGACAGATGCCGCGAATGCCGTGGTCGATGCCGTGATTCCCGTACGAATCGATATCCTCGATCCACACGGGCGTCCAGCGGAGTTTACGGGGTACTACGGAACGCAAACTGGACGGTTGAAACTCGTGCTCACCCCGGCCGCCAACGACGCCACTGGCGTCTGGACGATCCGAGTTCAAGAACTGGCCTCTCGCGTGCAGTCGGTTCAATATGTCCGCGTGCTTCCTTGAGGAACAGTGCGTGCCACACGAAAACTACCTCGCGGCGGCCTGCGCTTCGATTTCCTTTTTGCGACGTTCCAGAATCTCTCCCTGAAGGCTTCGCGGCACCTGACGATAGGCAAGGAATTCCATGCTGAATGTCCCCTTGCCCTGAGTCATCGATCGCAGTTCGTTGGCATAGTCAAACATGGCGGACAGTGGTGCTTCGCCGTTGATGACGCAAACGCCGCCGTTGACTTCTGAGCCAGTCACCATGCCTCGCTTGCTGGAAAGATGGCCGGTCACCTGGCCCTGATATTCGTCCGGGACTTCGACTTCCAGCTTCATGATCGGTTCCTGCAGCGTCATGTCGGCTTTACGCAGCGTTTCACGCATACAGCCAATCCCCGCGATCTTAAACGCCATTTCCGATGAGTCCACGTCGTGGTAACTGCCGTCCTGCAGACGCATCAGAACACCCACAACTTCGTACTCACCCAGCGGCCCCTTGACAAGACTTAACTGGAATCCGGCATCAACAGGAGCGATGAACTCACGCGGAATTCTTCCGCCCGACACTTCATCCACGAATTCATACACCTTTTCAGAATTCTCCGGCAGCGGTTCGAGGACGCCAACGATGTGCGCGAACTGACCTGAACCACCCGATTGCTTCTTGTGCTTGTAGTTGTATTCCACAGACTTCGTCGGACATTCGCGGTATGCGACCCGCGGCTCTCCTATGATGCATTCACATTTGTACTCGCGTTTTATGCGTTCGACATAGATTTCCAGATGCAACTGCCCCATGCCGGCGATCAGCGTCTGACCAGTTTCTTCGTCGGTGAAAACTCGGAACGTCGGATCTTCGCGACGGAAACGTTCGAGCGCTTTGCTGAGCTTATCGGCATCATCACGTTTCTTCGGTTCGATCGAAAGCCGAATAACCGCGTTTGCTACAAAGATATTTTCGAGCGACAAATGCATGCCATCGGCAGTGAAGGTATCGCCCGAAGCACAGTCCACGCCCACGACAGCAACAATGTCTCCAGCTTCCGCCAGATCAATGTCTTCGCGATCATTGGAGTGCATTCGCACCAGGCGACCGAATCGCACCAAACGACCAGTACGTGCGTTAATATAAGACTGCCCCTTGACGATTTTTCCCTGATAGACACGGGTGTATGTCAACTGGCCGAAACTCTCAACGACCGTCTTGAAGGCCATCGCCACGAGCGGGGCGTCATTTGAGTCGCTAAGCAATACTTTAGGATGACGACCCTGGTCATCGACTGGCTGACTGTTGTCGTTGGCGAATTTGTCACGTTCTGGCGGACTCGGCAGAAACCGCACAACGGCATCCAGGGCTTCCTGCACACCTTTGTCCTTGAAGGCCGTCCCCATCAAAACGGGAACAATCTGTTGAGCAATCGTCGCACGGCGAACAATCGCTCGGATTTGATCGACACTGACTTCTGCTTCTTCCAGCAATGCTCCCATCAAGTCATCATCGTGCAATGACAACTCTTCCAGCATTTCGCGGCGAGCCTTTTCAGCGGCAGCTTTGAACTGCTCTGGGATCGGCTTGCGAATAACGTCATCGCCCTTTTCGCCTTCAAAGTAGACAGCTTCCATGCGGATCAGGTCAATAACCCCTTCGAAGGCGGTCTCCAGCCCCATTGGGATCTGCAGCGGCACAGCATTGCAACGCAGCTTTTCTTTCATCGCCGCCATGACTTTGGTCGGATTGGCACCAGTGCGGTCCATCTTGTTGATGAACGCAATTCGTGGCACTCCATAGCGACGCATCTGACGGTCAACAGTCAATGACTGGCTCTGCACGCCACCCACGGCGCACAGGACAAGAATGGCACCGTCGAGAACTCGCAGACTGCGTTCTACTTCCACGGTGAAGTCTACGTGACCAGGCGTGTCGATGATGTTGATCGGGTGCTCGGTGCCAGTTTCTTCATCCTTCCACTGCACTCGCGTCGCAGCGGAAGTGATCGTGATACCGCGTTCGCGTTCGAGGTCCATATGGTCCATCGTCGCTCCGCCGTCGCCACCCTTGACTTCGCGCATCTTATGAATACGCCCAGAGTAATACAGAATTCGCTCGGTCAACGTGGTCTTCCCCGAGTCGATGTGGGCAGAAATGCCAATGTTGCGAAGCAGGGAAATGTCAGTCATTGCAGAACGATCCTCAACGTGAAAACAGGTAATGGAACAAATGGTGTCGCAGGATTCGAACAGAGCGAATAACGACAACAAGCTACGAAATAAGTATCGAGCGGAAAACAACTGTCAGTACTTGTAGTGGGATTCGCCAGAATTCCATGCACTTGCAGGATTTATGGCAAAATCCACTACGACAGTTATTGGCCGCTCGATCCTAAGCCGTATTTAGCGCGCACACACACGGCATCTCGGCTTTCGAGGTCGCGGATAGTATCGACGCCAATAGGCTTCCGAAAGAGGAACAGCCGTGAATTCGCCGAACTGAGGGCTCGTTTCCGTGGACGGGAAAGGAAAGCGGGCGAGTCATCGTTGCGGGTGTCGATGACTCGCCCGTGGGGAACGCGGGATTCTACAGCCGTGTGATTATTGGAAGGAGGAGCCAACAATCACCGGATTGCCACCACTTGTCAGGAAGACAAAACGGCAGCAATCCAGCCAAGTGAAGTCAGAACAACTTCTTTTGCCCCGGAAATCCGGCCCACTGCGGTGTGCTGCCGGAATTTCCACTTCGCTCCCTGGGAAGGAGGACGCCATTCAATTCCACCGATCTGCCTGCTGAACCTGTATCCGGTAAAGCAATGTCAGAAGTTTTTTCGGAAGATGTTTGTTCTAACTGATGTTGAGACTTGTCTTCGATGTTCCCATCCTGAAGAACTCCGTCATCGCTTGCCAGCTTGCGCACATGGGAACCAGCAGACCGGCTTTCCTGAGTCAACGGCAATGGTGCATTAAACGACGATTGTCTGCCTTGAATCTCCGGAACTGTTCGAACGTTGCGACTTTCATTTCGAGAACCTGCATCGATGGTTTCATTTTCCATTCGCGAATTCGAGGCTTTGGTACGATGGTCACTTTCGCGTTGTGGATCAGGACTCTGCAGTCGAACGGTCGCGTTCTCAGGAAAACGTTTCGGCTTTGACAATGGCGATCTCATCGTTGGATCTGCGACGATTTCCGGACGAGCGGTCTCCTGAGAAACGGCCTCCGATGACTCATCATTCGCCGCCAGCATCTGATCACGCGGCAAGGTCAGCTTCGGCATTCCCGCCAGAACCCAGCCCTGCCAGTTGCGTTCGAGCGAATCGATTCCTGCATGGTCGAAGTTTTCACGAATGGCGTCTTCCCAGTTTCCTCGCTCGCCATCGGCAATGAACTTCAGATACGCATGACGTCCTTTTTGCTGTACCAGAAAATCGGCAAGTGCATATCCCTGAGCGTACAGGGTCAGCATGGGACGCTGCCCGCGAGGATACTCTTTCATCGCAAGCAGATCACGCAGAGAAATGACTTCGTGCTTATTGCGAATGACTTCATTCAGCAGAGCCAACTGTTTCAGTTGTTCTGATCGATGTTCAAACAGCGTTGCCGCACCTTCATCGGCCCAGCGAGGCAGCGGGCGACGGAAATGGCAGGCAAAGATTGTGTGATTGATCTCGTGCGGCAGCACAGAATCAAGGATGCGTTCGAGCGACCCCTGCACTTCCATCCGCCAATTCAACACCTCACCGCGCACAAACTGAAAGGTCGTCTGACCGCCCGCTCCGAGCGCGCCTTCGTTGACAGTAATTTTGCACGGACGGCTCCAGTTCGGCAGTGGCTTGCCAAGCCAGAAGATGGCAAGTTGCTGGCGATAAACCTCCGCCGACTTGCCGACCTGCTCCGCGATTTCCGGATTCCTCGCGGTCACAGCAAAATTCACGGTCTGATGCGTCGCCGCGTCCGTCGTGCTGAAGAGCGCAACGAAAGACATCGCTACGGTCAGACATCGCAGTGTTCGAGCGTCCATGCTCACCCTGTGTCTCATCTGGAGTTAATGGTCTTCTGCAACGAATCCTTTCGCTGCGTCAGTTCAAACCGGCAGCAAATGCCGAACCAATCTGATTTTTTTACCCGGTTTTCTGCCTCGACAGGTTTTGCAATTCCTTTCCTAAAAAGGACTTGCGACTTCCTGAATTAGTTCAGATGATCCTCCACAGCATCGATCTGTACTTCGGCAGATTCTGCAGATGTTACACGGATTGTCGTTTTTACATCCAGAGCAGTTTGAAACGTAATTCCTATGAAAATCCGAAAAGCCGTCATTACGGCGGCTGGCGATCATCACGCCCGACTTCCACTTCAGACGCTTGTCGATCGCCAGGGCGAAATTCGCACGGCTTTGCGGCTGATGCTTGACGAAATCGCTGAGTCCGGGATCACAGATGTCGCCGTGATCGTGCGCCCCGGACAACAGCAACCGTATCTGACCGCAGCCGGGCCTCACGCATCTCGCCTGGTTTTCTTTGAACAGTCGAAGCCACGCGGCTACGGTGACGCAATTCTGCGTGCTCGTGAATTTGTTGGCAACGAATCGTTCCTGCATCTCGTTTCGGATCATCTGTATCTCAGCCGCACCGATCGCCTGTGTGCGCAACAACTTGTCGAAGCTGCGACGGAGCATGAATGCTCGGTGTCTGCGATTCAGCCAACACGCGAAAACGAAGTCGCATTTTTCGGCACCGTGGGTGGAACACCTCTGGCCCAGTCAGACAATCTGTACGAAGTCAGCACCGTAATTGAAAAACCAACGCCGACCATTGCCGAACAACGACTGATTGTCGCGGGGCAGCGGGCTGGATACTACTTGTGCATGTTCGGGATGCACGTTTTGACGCCGACAATTTTTACGCTGCTGCAAAAATCACTCGACGCCGCACCAGCCGACAAGAATATTGATCTCAGCAGTTCATTGAATCAGCTCGCGCAAACCGAACGCTATCTTGCCCTGGAAATTGATGGTTCCCGCTACAACATCAGCTACAAATACGGCCTGCTGCTGGCTCAGTTGGCGTTCTCACTGAGTGGCGATGATCGCGACCTGATCCTGACGGAACTCGTGACTTTATTGGCGGCGAAGTAGTGCGGTGATTGCCAACGCGGGTCCGTCTGCCTATTCTGAAGGGCGTATGTCGCTCAAGAATTTCCATCCAGTCATTGTGCAATGGTTTCAGGCCCGGTTTGCGGGGCCGACGGAACCGCAGGTGGAGGGCTGGCCGCATATTTCAGCGGGGCGTGACATTTTGATCGCCGCGCCGACGGGCAGTGGCAAGACGTTGACGGCGTTTCTGTCCGCGATCGACCGCCTGTTGCGACTGGCAGAAGCGGGCGACCTGAATGACGAGATTCGCGTCGTTTACGTCTCGCCGCTGCGAGCACTGTCAAATGACATGCAGCGCAACCTGCAGCAGCCGCTCGACGAAATCCTGGCCCTGGCGGCAGAGCAGGGGCTTGAGATTCCTCCCATTCGAGTCGGACTGCGCACCGGTGACACGACGCAGTCAAAACGAGCGGCCATCGTCAAACGACCACCGCATATTCTGGTGACGACTCCGGAATCACTGTACCTGATGCTGACCAGTACGCGCAGCCGGGATGTGCTCAAGACCGTTGAAACGGTCATCGTCGATGAAATTCATGCTTTGGTTCGTGACAAACGCGGATCGCATCTTTCATTGACTCTCGAACGCCTGGCAGCAATTTGCCCTCGCAGGTTGCAACGAATCGGGTTGTCGGCGACTCAGCGCCCGATTGAAAAGATCGCCGAGTTTCTGGTTGGCGTGCCGGAGTGCGGAACGTCGTCGGACACGCTGCCGGTCATCATCGACATCGGCTATCAGCGGCAACTCGATCTGGCAATCGAAACGCCGCCCAGTGAACTTGGTGCAGTGTGCATGCACGAGCAATGGGCCGAAGTCAATTCGCGAATCGTGGAACTCATCAATTCCCATCGCGCGACACTGATCTTTGTGAACACACGGCGACTGGCCGAGAGACTGACTCATCAGTTGAGCGAAATCCTCGGCGAAGACGCCATCAGCAGTCATCACGGTTCGCTTGCTTATAAGCATCGTCAGGATACTGAGCAACGGCTCAAAGCCGGGCAGCTTAAAGCCGTCGTCGCCACCGCGTCGCTCGAAATGGGAATCGATGTCGGCTACATCGATCTGGTGCTGCAGATCGGTTCGCCGCGCAATATCGCCACGTTTCTGCAGCGGATTGGTCGGTCGGGGCACGCGCTGGGGCTGGTGCCCAAAGGGCGGCTGTTCGCACTGACCCGCGATGAACTCATCGAGTGCGCGGCAATGATTCGGTCGATCCGACAGGGACACCTGGACTCAATTCCAATTCCCATCGCGCCCGTTGATGTGCTGGCTCAGCAGATCGTGGCGGAAGTCGCCTGTCAGGAATGGAAGACAGACGAACTGTTCACAATGTTCCGGCGAGCCGCTCCGTATCAGAACCTTGACCGCACGACATTTGATCGGGTGGTGGGAATTCTGAGCGAAGGACTGGTGCCGTCGAATGGTCGAGGCCGTGTGTTTCTACATCACGATCAGGTTCAAGGGCGGCTGAGAGCACGTCCCGGCGCGCGAATGGCGGCGATTGCGAATGCTGGTGCTATTCCGGATGTATTTTCGATTCGTGTGATTACGGAGGAAGACAACGTCACGGTCGGGACTGTTGACGAACACTTTGGTTCCGAGACCGCCGCTGGTGACATCTTTGTCCTTGGAAACACATCGTGGCGAGTTCGCTATCTGCGGGGCGGCGATCTCTTCGTTTCCGACGCTGGAGGCGCGCCGCCTTCGATTCCCTTCTGGCAAGGCGAAGCGCCGGGGCGAACGATTGAACTTTCCGAAGCCGTGTCGCAGCTTCGCGAAGAGCTGGAACGTCGTGTTGATTTAAAGGGGTCTGACCCTCTTAGCAAAGGGTCTGACCCCTTTCAATCCGCTCAGGACTGGCTAATTGCCGAAGCCAGTGTCTCTCCGGATGCCGCGCGACAGACGGTGACCTATGCGGCAGCCCAGAAGGCCGCGATCGGGCTGCTGCCGACGTGTCGTCGAGTCGTCTTTGAACGATTCTTCGATGAGAGCGGCGGCATGCAGCTCGTTATCCACGCTCCGTTCGGGACGCGAATCACGCGAGCGTGGGGGCTGGCAATGCGGAAACGATTTTGTCGTTCGTTCGATTTCGAACTGCAGGCGAATGCCGACGACGACGGCATCGTGTTGTCACTTGGCCCTCAGCACAGCTTCCCTCTGGAAAGCATGTTTCCGATGCTGAACGCCCGGAACGTGCAGGAAATGTTCGAGCAGGCCGTGCTTGTCGTGCCGATTTTTTTGAATCGCTGGCGATGGAACGCAACTCGCGCGCTGCAGATTCCGAGAAGTCGCAACGGGAAAAAAGTGCCACCAGCGTTGCAGCGATTTCGCAGTGAAGATTTGCTGACCGCCGTGTTTCCCAAGCTCACGGGATGTCAGGAAAACGTCGTCGGTGATATCGAGCTTCCCGATAACCCGCTCGTCCAGCAGACGATGGACGACTGTTTGCATGAAGCGCATGACATGGAGGCACTGAAGGAAGTCTTCAACGCCGTCTCACGCGGAGAAATTGAATTCATTGCTCGCGACACGCGTGAGCCGTCGCCGTTTAGTTATGAATTGCTGAATGCGAATCAATATGCGTTTCTGGACGGAGGCGAAGCAGCGGAACGACGCGCCCGCGCCGTGGCGACGCGACGTTCTCTCTCCGTCGATGACGTGCGTGATCTTGGGCGACTCGACGCGCAGGCCATCGCTCAGGTCGTTGCCGACGCGCAGCCGCTGGTGCGAAATGCAGATGAACTTCATGATACGCTGCTGAGCCGCATTCTGCTGCCGGTTGATGAAGGAGCGGAGTGGTCGGAATGGTTCGATGAACTTGTAGCGAGCGGCCGTGCAACGTTGGTCACGTATGATGCCAGCCGCTCAGCCTGGGCCGCGACTGAGCGGGTCCCCGCTGTCGTGGCTGCATTTCCAGAGGCCGTCCTGTCGCCAATGGTCGAGGCACCGCCCGGCGTCCGCATCGACTGGGACGCGATCGACGCACGCCTTGCAATGGTTCGGGGACTCCTGGAAATCTGCGGTCCCGTCACCACCACGTCGGCAGCAGCGAGGATTGGTATCACCGTTAGTCAGGCACATGCGACACTGGAGGCGCTGGAAGGTGAAGGGATCGTGCTTCGCGGTCGCTTTAGCATCGAACAGAAAGTAAGTGTCGCCTTTCGCTCCGCGAAAGATTGCGATGACGCTGCTTTCGCGGAGCGAAAGGCGACAATAGAACCAGACGCGGGCTCAGATAACATCGAATGGTGCCATCGGCGATTGCTGTCGCGGATTCATCGCCTGACGATGGATGGCCTGCGGCGTCAGATTGAGCCGGTTTCAGTCGATGTCTTCATGCGATTCCTGTTTCAGCTTCACGGCATCGACAAGGATCATGGCCGGGATGGTGCGAACGGATTGTTCGAAGTGATTGGCCAGCTTCAGGGAATGGACATCCCGTCAGTCGCCTGGGAACGAGACATCCTGCCACTGCGGATTGCCGGTTATCAGTCAGGCTGGATGGATGAACTCTGTCTGACCGGCGAAGTCGGCTGGGCACGGCTTTTTCCGCCGCCACGCAATCCCGACAAGTCGCGTCCGATGGCGAGTTTGACTCGTGTCGCTCCGATCTCGATATTCTTGCGCAAAGATCTGCCGTGGCTGTCAACTCGGGCTCCAGTCCCCGACGTCGAAGGAATCAGCAGCCCTGCAACGCACGTTCTCGAACTATTAACAGCGCGTGGAGCGATGTTTGGATCCGACCTGCAGCACGAAACTCACATGCTGCGAGATCACCTCGACGACGCACTGGGCGAACTTGTCTCGCGAGGTGTGATCACCGCCGATGGATTCTCGGGACTCCGTTCGCTGGTTGCTGACAAACAGACGCCTTCCCGCCGCCCGAATCGTGGTCGCGCCGAGCGGATCAGAGTTTCCCGTGAAGCTGTCGGTCGCTGGTCCGTCGCGCGAAGACCGAGCAGTGCTGCTGAAAGTGCTGACTCGTCGAAGAACGCGGCCTCGGCTGTCGCCGAGAGTCCAGTGGTAGTCGCTCCGTCGGTCGATACCACCAGCGAATGGGCGTGGCAGTTGCTCCGTCGCTGGGGCGTTGTATTCCGCGATCTGTTATCCAACGAAGATGGCGCGCCTGCATGGTTTGAATTGTTGCAGGTGTTTCGCCGGCTCGAAGCACGGGGCGAAATTCGCGGTGGCCGATTCATCACTGGCGTCGCGGGCGAACAGTTCGCACTGACCGACAGCGTCCACAAACTACGCAAGCTCCGCGACGAGACGACTCCACAGGAACTTGTCATCATCTCCGGTGCCGACCCACTGAATCTGGTCGGCGTGCTTTCGCGAAATCCTCGCGTGCCAAGAGTTGCCAGCAATCGAGTTGCATACCTTGACGGCGTTCCCATCGCCGTCAGTCGCGGCGGCAGCACTGAAATTCTTGAATCAACGGCGGAGGAACTCATATCGACAGCGCTCCGGCGACTTGGCCAAGCATCGTTGCTGACTTGTGACGCCGTGGAGCCGGTCGCGCTCGTCGCCGAGTTATGAGTCGGATCGACTGCCAAACCGGGTTTGTCCACCTTTTTTTGTCCACCAAAATCAGCCGCCAATCGCTAGCAGCGGTTCAGTGACACTCACCTGCTATTCGCTCAGCGGCTGGCCGTTTTTTGGGGATCGAATTGAAGCCGATCCTGCACCGAAAACATCTCGCCTTGGCGAACGCATCGTCAAATACATTCAGAAAAACTCTGCCAAGGCCGGTTTGGTCACGGACTTTCAGACAGGAAATTACGGCGGTTGGAAGATAGGTCCAACTTGCCGAGTTGGACTTCACGGCTTGCCGCGACCTGCGATCTTGAGATGTGCCATATTCAAAAACAGCTCGTCGGAATGCTCGCGTTGGCTCGGTTTTCCTTTGATTTTGATTACCCATCTGCTTCGCCTTGCGGCAAAAGTCCAGCCCGGCAGGCTGGACCTGCAAGAGAGCCAGCTTCATGCCTCCCGTTTTCCCTGCGAGCAGAGTAAGCCATTCGCCCATTCGAGGGATGGTCCCGTGAGTGGCGGCGCAGGTTCGGCACGATAATCGACGACCATGTCGTAGGCAGCTCGATCGTAGGCGGTGTTGAGTACCTTCTGCAGATCCAGTTCCACGTCAGGATCTTCGGGCTTGAGCGGGATCAAAATCACCGGCAATCGCTGTGGCAGCAAAATGGGCCACACTGTTCCTCGCGGACGGTCACCGCGCCGAGACACATGCACGTAGTAGTCGGCTTCCGGCAATAGTTCACGGCAATGCAAATGGTCGCCATCGCGGAGCAGATCGATTTCCACCAGATGCGTCGATGACGTCATCACCTCTTTGCGTTTCTGTTCGTAACTGGCTCGTCCGCGTGAACCCACGATTTTGTTTGTTGGACTGAGGATTTCAATCACCGTAATCACGGCCTGACGGTTCGCATCGACAATTTCCAGTCGAGCTTCATGGATTTCATCTTCGATCAACGTGGTCAACACCACAGGCTCGCAAACGGCCGTTCCGGCTTGTTCATAGTTGCTGCGGAAAGCTGAATCCGTCTGCCTGGCGACAACCTGCAGATCGGGGATGATGGCCTTGCGTCCTGGATCGGTTTCGTCAGAAACGTAGACTCGCTCTTCCACGCGAACATGGTAGTGAGGTCGGAGCGATTGATTGAGAAACTCTCTGGCTACCGACATCAGCTCGTGATGAACATCGGGCCAATGAACGGGCGATTCCAGATACGGATCCATTCCAGGGAAAGGAGACGGCATTTTCGGTATCCATTGCAAAACAATTGACGAACGGCTGCCCGATTATACGCTCCGATGTTCGGCGATGCCACATAGGAAACCGATCCGCCACGCAAACTGGGAGAGCCGATCGGACCTGCGGGAAAACAGTCAGCAATAGTCCCGAATTGAGATCCGTAGGCCGGACCAAGGTCGCACGTTGCCGGAACATCGCTCGCTGAATGATTCGTCGTGGAAAACCAAATCATTCGCAACGTCAGTAGACTGCGGCCGCAGTTCCGGCATCGCGGCGAGTTCGGTCCGGCCTACTTCAGACAGGACATTGTTTCGGGACAATTCCTTAGTGCCGATTGACTTGTCCGTGGACCGTAGTCTCAATGAGTTTCAGCAGGCAATCGGCCACATGTTGCTTTGTGCCCTTGTAGACGGCGATTGTTTCCGCTTCGGGCGAAAGTATCTCAACCGAATTTGTCAGCGAACCGATTGCGCTGGTGTCATTCAGCACGATAACGTCGCAGTTCTTCATTCGCAGTTTTCGCATCGCATTGTTGCGAGGATCCTGGGACTCGAGGGCAAACCCGACGATCCAGCGGTGTTCTTTCTGACTTCCAAGTTCCGCAAGGACATCAGACGTTTCCACAAGCTCCAGTACCATGGGCTGGCCGGTCTTGGTGATTTTCCCCGTGATACGCGCTCGTGGCCGGTAATCGCAGACGGCCGCAGTGGCAATCACTCCGTCACAGGATGGAAAAAGTTCCAGACATCGCTGCCGTAACTCGTCCGTCGTTTCAATGCGATGGACTTCGCAGCCGTCAGGCGGAGCCTGCTCAACCGGCCCGGTGACGAGAACCACCTCGTGGCCGGCATTGATCGCCGCCGTGACGAGCGAATACCCCATGCGACCTGTGCTGGCATTCGAAAGGAATCGAACGTCATCAATGTATTCGCGAGTCGGCCCGGCAGTGATGAGAATCTTCATGGCTGAGTCTTGCCAGTCACGACTCGCTCCATTTCCTGGACGATGATGCCGGGATCGGCCATTCGTCCGGCTCCAATCTGACCGCAACTCAGCCAGCCTTCCGCTGGTCCGACGATGTGGAATCCATCGTTGACCAATTGGGAGACGTTCCGCTGCACTGCTGGCTTAGCCCACATCTCGCAGTTCATCGCCGGTGCAACAATGACAGGAACTGTGGTCACCAGCACTGTGGTACTCAGCAGATCATCTGCCATTCCGTGTGCCAACCTTGCGATTGTCTGCGCGGTTGCGGGCGCGATGACGAAAAGTTCAGCACGTCGGGCGAGACCGATGTGTTCGCCCTGAAAATGTTCCTGAGCCTTGAAGGCATGGCTGTAAACAGGCCGTCCAGTGAGTGCTTCGAATGTCGTCGCACCGATGAACTGATGGGCCGATTCTGTCATGATCACGGTCACCTTCGCACCCAGTTGCACAAGGCGACTGCAGAGGTCTGCGGCTTTGTAAGCCGCAACGCCTCCGGAGACGCCAAGCAGGATTTCACGATTGGTGAGGTGACTGGACATGGTTTAACTTTGCACGATCCGGGTCAACCATAAACGCAAGGTGTTCACAGGTCGTCGAGGCCTGGACCGCCGTCATCGGCCAACAGCCGATCCATCTTGTCCACCAACGAAGATTCGTCCTGCACAGCTTTGACGTTGCCGGAGGTGTCCAGGTAAATTTTATTACCCATAATCTCAGCAACCACAATCTGCATCAGATCTTTGGTCGCAAGATCGACCAGCGGTCGCGCACCGCGATTCAGCGCAACCATGCGTTTCTGAATCATGGCGGTCAGTTTGAATCGCCCGCCAACTTTTCGGGCAATTTCGTCTTCACGGAATTCATCAAGCATTTCGAGCCATCTCCTCCGCCTGCAATATCACACAGATCTCGCTGACTGCGGTTTCCAGCAGATCGTTCACTACTACATATTTGTACCGGTTGGCCAACTGCAATTCCTTTTTGGCAGTCGCCAATCGACGTTGAATTACACTTTCAGATTCTGTTCCCCTGGCCCTCAAACGGCGTTCGAATTCCTCCGGGGATGGTGTCTGAAGGAAAATCGTAACAGCATTTGGGTACTGCTGCATAACCTTCAGGGCACCTTCAACGTCAATTTCCAGGAATGCCCAACCATTCGCACTCCAGGCTCGATCCAGTTCGGATCTGAGAGTTCCATAGAGAAAACCCGAAGAAAACACTTCGGCATGTTCCAGAAACTCGTTGTTTTTCAGTCTTTCGCGGAATTCTGCATCCGTCAGAAACCAGTAATCGTCGCCGTAAATCTCCAGAGGACGGGGTGGCCGAGTGGTTGCGGACACGGACTTCACAAGCTTCACATCCGCGCGTGCCACCAGTTCCCGCACCAGTGTGGTTTTTCCACTGCCGCTGGGGCCTGAAAGTACGACAATCCGTTCCTGTCCGGCCTGAACCATTGACACCTGTCTACTTTCATCATTCGCGACCTGTTCCGATCGTTTACTCCACATTCTGCAAAACTTCACGCATCCGTTCAATGGCCGTTTTCATTTCCACAACACTGAGTGCGATGACGACGTTATTGGCTTTGGACCCAGTCGTGTTGATCTCCCGGAACATTTCCTGACCAATAAATTCCAGCTTGCGGCCCTGAGATGACTTGCCATTGAGTAACCGCAGAAACTGTTCGGTATGACTTCGAAGACGAGTGATCTCTTCGTTGATGTCACAGCGATCCGAAAACAGGGCGACTTCGCGGATAACGTCATTTTCGCTGATCGAAACGGATGAGTCGGAAATCAAACGGCGGACTCGCTCCAGAATTTTGTCCCGGTATTCTGAAACAACCTGTGGTGCGAGCGTGGCCACCTGCTTCACTTCACTCTCGATGACCTCGCATTGATGCTGCAGATCCTGTCGCATCGATTCCCCTTCGCGCTGGCGGAAGTCATCGAAGTGATCCAACGCATCAGACAGACATTTCTCTACGGCTGGCCAAAGAGAATTGACAAGGTCTTCGGGGAGTTCGGTCTCCGTCACCACGCCAGGCAATTGCAACAGGTGTCCCAGATTCGGACGATTGCCATCACCCGCCGCAATCGCAGCAAGTTGTTGCTGATACGATTTCAACATGTCGGCATCAATTCGATGCTCACTTTGACCTCCGTGGAAACGCACTCGCAGTGAGAGCTGAATCGATCCTCGGGCCACACGAGACCTGACGAGCTTCTCGATGTCCGCTTCAAATCTTGCGATTGAGTCGGGCATCCGCACGGACAGCTTCAAGTAGCGGTTGTTGACAGATTTGATTTCGGAAGTGACATGCACGCCCTCGGAATCGTATGAGGCGTTGCCAAATCCTGTCATGCTGAGCAGCACGCTGGAGTTACCTTTCACTGGGACAGTGAACTAGTACTTCTGTCAGAGCGTTCGTAGTACGTCGTGAGATTCGCCAGGAATTCCTGAGCAAATTCAATGTGGGAGGGAATTCTGGCGAATCCCACGACCTGAAAACAAAGTCTATGGAGTTGGTTCTGCGGAAGGTTTTTCATCGGCAGGAGTTGCGGTTGCCGGCTCTTCTGTTTTGGCCGGTTCCTCAGACTTGGCAGGTGCTTCAGCAGCCGCATCACCCTTTTCCGCTTCTGGAGTCGGGGTTGTCGCCTCCGAACTCGGGACTTCTGCGTTGTCTGGTTTTTTCTCAGCCGCTTCGACTTGCTTGCCCGCATCGGCTGGAACTACGTCCGGGGCTTTCGGCTGCTCGCCATCCTTCGACCCAGGAGTGCCGCTCGATTTTGAATCGTCGGACTTTGCCCCATCAGATGCCGCACCATCAGATGCTGCATCTCCACTGGATTTATTGTCCGCCGCATCGTCCTGCTTGTCAGCAGCACTACCCTCACTGAAAGGGCCATCGTCTTTGCCTGTCTTTGCCGCTTCTGCGTCATTGCGCATCATCATGCCGAGACCACCAGCGAGCAGAACCCAGATCACCGCCAGCACGATGGTAATTCGTGTGAACGTGTCGCCCGCTCGTGTGCCGAACGCGCTCTGACCGCCCATGCCACCAAAGGCACCTGCCAGTCCGCCACCACGACCGCGCTGAATCAAAACCAGCAGGATCATAAACAGGCTGACTGCCAGCATGAGAAAGGATAGAGTTCCGATTAAAAACGACATCCGCCAGTCCATTCCACAGCAAAGAAAATTTCAGACACTCGAACGCAACAAGAACAGATCTTATTTCGTTTGCGCGGACAGCTTTCTGGCCGCGTCAATGATTGGCACAAATGTACCAGACTTCAGGCTCGCACCACCCACCAGTGCTCCGTCCACATTGGTCTGCCCAAGCAGTAATTCGGCGTTGTCAGCCTTGACACTGCCACCGTACAGAATCCGAATTTTTTCGGAAAACGCAGCAGTATAGCGAGTGGCAAGCCAGTTGCGAAGATGTTCATGCGCAGATTCCGCCTGCTCGGGTGTTGCGGTCACTCCTGTTCCGATCGCCCAGACTGGTTCGTAAGCGATCACGGCATTCGCTGCATCCGCCTCAGAAACGCCAGCCAGACCGCCCTGCATCTGGCGATCCAGGACCTCCTGAGTCTGCCCGGACTGCCGTTCGCTCAACAATTCCCCGACGCACAAAACCACCTGCAAACCGCCAGAAATCGCGGCTCGTACCTTGCGATTGATGACTTCATCCGTTTCTCCAAGCACGTGGCGACGTTCGCTGTGGCCGAGAATGACATAGCGACAACCGCAGTCCTTAAGCATCTCGACAGCGACTTCGCCTGTGAATGCGCCCGGTCCTTCGAAGTAGACGTCCTGAGCACCAAGCTGAACGGCACTGCCGCTCAGCTTCTCAGCTACAGGAATCAGGTAAGGGTATGGAGGAGCAACCAGCACTTCGACTCCCGCTTCCTCCTTCCCGGCAACAACGGCAAGCTCACCAGCCAGCGCGACGCCTGACTGCCGGGTTGTATTCATCTTCCAGTTACCGGCGATTAAAAAACGACGCATGATGCAGAACAGCTTTCGTAACATTGAAGAGCATCGACCAGATGCCCGGGAGATTCGTATCAAACGAATGAAATACACATCACTTAATCAGTGGTTCGCTGCGCGGATACGACCCCAGCACTTCCAGCCGATCAGGCGGCAGACTTTCAAGTTCCTTCAAAGTCTTCTTGATACGTGGTTCAGAAACATGCCCTTCGAAATCCAGAAAGAACAGGTATCCGATTTCCGGTTGTCGCAAAGGGAAGGATTCAATCCACGTCAAATTGATCTTGTTGCGGCGAAACGTATCGAGCGCATCGGACAGTGATCCTGGCTGATGTGGAATCTGCAGCAGAATCGCAGTGCGATCCGAACCAGTTGGTTCTGCGACACTGTCACCAATGACAGCAAACCGAGTCACGTTATTCTGATTGTCTTCAATGCATTCCGCCACGATCCGCACATCATACTGAACCGCCGCCTGATGACTGGCCACCGCCGCCACGTTTGGCTTGTCTCGTGCCAGTTGCGCTGCCGTTGACGTACTCGTGACTTCGATCTGCCGAGCGTGAGGCATATGCTTGGCCAGCCAGTCGCGACACTGTGAAAGCGCCTGTGGCTTGCTGTAAATCTCGGTGATCTCATTGCGGTCGCAGCGAGCCAGCAGGTTGTGATGGACATGCAACTGCACTTCACCGCAAATCCGCAGCGGCAAGCGTGTGAACATATCCAGCGTATCCACAATGCGACCATCGGTGCTGTTTTCGATGGGAACCAGACCGAAGTCCACGTGACCACGATTCACTTCTTCGAAGACTGTCGCAATCGTACTGACGGGAACCAGGTCAGCACCTTCACCAAATCGTGCAATCGCTGCCTGGTGCGTAAAACTGTAGGCTGGTCCCAGATAAGCAACTCGAATGCTCTTGATGCGCTGTCGTCCAGCACTCATCAGGGGCCGAAAAATCGTTTTCATTTCCGCAGACGTCAGTGGCCCCGAGTTGCAGCGATCGATCATTGCCCAGACCTGCTGCTGATCCAGGTCGGTAAACACAATCTTTGAAGGCGTCTGAATGCCCTTCATTTTCTGGAGATACAGGGACACTCGCTTGTTGACAAGAGCTACCAACTGTTCGTCAAGATTTGCCAATTCGACTTCTGGCGGCAACGGCGCTACCGCCGCCTGTTCGGGCGGCTTGACACGCGGCGCTCGCTGAGTCGCTACGGATGTACTCGCCGCAGGTTTCGGAGCCTTCTTCGTGACCGGCTTCTTCGTCACACCTTTGGAGGATGCCGCAGGACGAGCCTTCGCTCCAGTCTTAACAGGAGCCTTCTTCGCCACCTTTTTTGCCGACGATTTCGCAATCGTTTTTTTTGCCATCAGCGCACTCAGCTCCCGCGATTTTTGTATACCAGCCCAGGCTCAGACCCGCTGACTGGTTGTCACAAGTGACCTCGCACAAACTGTCTCGCGAAACCATAGCCGCTCAGCGACACTTACCGACTTTTGGCCGCTAAGCGAGGATCAATACCTCGTCAGAATTCCGTTCGGGCTTGTACCGACGCACAAATCCTCTGTCAAGCAGCCCGCTGATTGTCTCGAAAATCTGACAGATTTTGAGGGAACTCATTGATTCTCTTGAAGTCTGCGGATTCGTCGTCCCTGAAAAACTGGCAAAACGCCAGAATGGCAACATCTACCACACCGTCAAGAATATGCCACTATGGCACACGCCCATCGGGCCTGCAGAAATGCGACTCCTGCCAGACTGGCATATCGCAGAGTTCCCGATTTGGAATTCACTCTTTGAAATCCTCGTGAAAAACATGGTAGTTCACTGAAATCTCGGCAGCGGCATAGAACCTGCTAAACGGGGTGGTGCCGGTCTGGTAGTGCCACTTACGACAGAATCTTTTTCTGGATGCTGACACGGCTCGGTTCACCAGACGTCACAATCATCAAGCAGGTCATTCAGTTTCGGATTGGCAATTCTGAAACCAAAATCAATCGAAAATTAAGGGAATTCAGTCATGGCAGTTTCAGGCGAAAAAATCATTGGTATCGACCTGGGGACAACAAACTCCGTGGTTTCCATTATGGAAGGCGGGGAGCCGCGCGTCATTGCAAATCAGGAAGGCAGCCGGACGACTCCCAGCGTGATTGCGTTCACAACGAAAGGCGAGACTCTGGTCGGAGAACCCGCGAAACGTCAGGCCGTCACGAATCCTCAAAACACGATCTATTCTATCAAACGATTTATGGGTCGCCGCCATCGTGAGGTGGAATCTGAAGAAAAGCTCGTCTCATATAAAGTGACCGGGGGTATTGCGGACTACGTGAAAGTAGACGTCCACGGTAAAGAATACACACCGCCGGAGATTTCAGCCCTTGTCCTTCGCAAGTTGAAAGAAGCGGCCGAAAATTATCTGGGTCACAAGGTCAACAAGGCAGTCATCACGGTACCGGCCTACTTTAACGACGCACAGCGACAGGCCACCAAAGACGCGGGGCAGATTGCGGGGCTGGAAGTCTCCCGTATTATCAATGAGCCCACTGCTGCGGCTCTGGCGTACGGGCTTGATAAAAAGCGTGAAGAGAAAATCTGCGTTTTCGACCTTGGCGGTGGTACGTTTGACGTGTCTATTCTCGAAGTGGGCGACGAACTGGTCGAAGTGCTCAGCACTAATGGCGACACGCATCTTGGTGGCGACGATTTTGACGAAGTGCTGATCGACCATATCGCTAAAGAGTTCCAGAAAGAGCAAGGTATCGATCTTCGCAAGGATCCGATGGCATTGCAGCGACTGCGCGAAGCTTCCGAAAAGGCCAAGAAAGAATTGTCTTCGCAGCAGGCAACTGACATCAATCTTCCGTTTATTACCGCCGACGCCAGCGGTGCAAAGCACCTGCAACTGAGTATCTCTCGCAGCAAATTCGAGGAACTGATCGATCCACTTGTGGAACGATGTCGTCAGCCGGTTCTGAACGCCTTGAAGGATGCGAAACTGAAACCGAGCGACATTCAGGAAATTGTACTCGTCGGCGGTTCCATTCGAGTCCCGAAAGTCCAGGCTCTTGTTCGTGAGATGTTCGGTAAGGAACCTCATCAAGGGGTGAATCCGGACGAAGTCGTATCATTGGGAGCTGCAATCCAGGGCGGGATTATCGGTGGCGATGTGAAAGACGTCGTCCTGCTGGACGTGACGCCGCTGTCAGTCGGTATCGAAACCGAAGGCGGCATTATGACGGTTCTGGTCGAACGAAACACGACAATTCCCACGACAAAAACGGAAACATTCTCCACGGCGGCCGACAATCAGCCGTCCGTTACGGTTCGCGTCTTTCAGGGCGAACGCAAGATGGCGAGCGACAATCGTTTGCTGGACGAATTCAATCTGGATGGCATCCCGCCGGCACCACGCGGTGTTCCGCAGGTTGAAGTCAAATTTGATATTGATGTGAACGGCATTCTGAATGTGTCCGCCAAGGACAAGGCAACCGGTAAAGAACACTCCGTCCAGATTAAACAATCCAGCGGACTTTCACCGGAAGAGATTGAACGCATGCGCAAAGATGCCGATGCCCATGCCGAAGAGGACAAGAAAAAACAAGAACTTGCGACCGCCAAAAACCAGGCGTCCGCTCTGATTCATCAGGCCGAGAAGACTGTGAAGGAACTGGGCGACAAGCTGGATGCGTCGTCAAAGTCTGCGGTGGAAGCATCCATGCAGAAAGTCAGAAAGGCCAACGAGGGCGATGATGCGGCCGCAATCAAGACAGCGTGTGATGAACTGATGCAGGCCAGTCAGGCACTGGCTCAGCATGTCTCTGCTAACAAGGACGAGGCCTCGGGCGGCGGACCACAAACCAGTGCGAGCAGTGGTGCCGACGACGACGTGATCGATGCGGAGTTTGAAAAGAAGTAGGTCGGAGTCCAATTCGGATGGCTCGATCAACAATTGTCGCATCTGCAGCAAGGCGCTCGTGATCCACCTCCCCCCAAGCGGAGCGTCAGGGGGAGGTCGGACGGGCGAAGCAACGTCCGGGAGGGGGCTTGCTTCGTGGTTTGCGGCAAACGCGGCGCGAGAAATGAATCGCAGACAAGTAGCCCGATCTGTCCTCAGGTCGGGATCCGGACACCGGGCCGCAACAAAGGAGTGCGGCCTGCGGACAGTTCGGAAAGTGGGATCTACAGGAATCGCAGCCTGCTGCATTAGTCAGGAAAAGTCGGCGCTGAGGTAGGTCCTTTCTGCCGGGCTGGACTTCGCAGGCCCGCTGCGACCTGCGACTATTCAATGTGCCATGTCAAAATCAAGCGGACGCAGATCACGGCACTGCATTTTGTTTCGCCCTGCGACATCCCGATTATGCTTTGCCTTACGGCGGTTACGAAAAAAACGCCCGGCAATCAGAACCAACTTTATTGATAGCCATCACAATCAGGGCACTGACGTCGCGGCTCGCTGTTGATGACAGGACGATGGAGGTCAGGACGATGAAACGCGCCAAATGTGATTCAAATCGTCCTGACCCAAATCGTCCTGTGAAATGCGTGGATGACGCCAAAATCATGTCCGTAAGGTTCTTTCTGTTTGCAAGGACTTCGCTGCCGGGCTGGACTTCGCAGCCCCGCTGCGACCTGCGACTATTCAATGTGCCATGTCAAAATCGGGCGGACTGAGATCAGGGCGTCGCGTTTTGTAGCGCCATGCCGTCCTCCGCACTCGATTAGACGTGGCAGATCTGAATGGCGATCCCGTACCATGTGTTACGACCACGTACGAAGTGTCAGGAATCGTTTCTGCAAAAATGGATGATTCGGTTCCTGCCACCTTTCTGCGTTTTCCTTTCTGCGTTTTCCACCTTTCTGCGTTCACCCGTTTCTCGGAAGGCTGCATCATCTTCCGCGTGTTGCCCGATCATGCGACCAAATTTCTGGACAGCGGATAATGAACAGGAAGTTAGATCCGGCGAGCGGCGTGGCGTCAGCCCACCGGTACAACCTCGTGCCATCCACGACGATTTTCAAAACACGCATCACGCCGTGTCGAATCGCGGCGCGCGCTGACATCAAAAAGTCGATGCATTCAAAGGAAAAACGGCCTCGTTTTGCGGCCATCGGCACGTCGCTCCGTGCTGATCTGAGTCGAATTCTGACACTCGATGCCGTGCCTCTGCGATTCACTGCACACTGCCGCATGAAAACTGACGACTCGCAGCGAAGCTGCGGATTGCTTTTCCCACACGCCACCGCGCGTCGCTCAACCACCGGGCTTCTTGAACAAATGCCTTGAGCTTCGGCTCGGCTGGCTCGTATCGCCACAAGCCCACTCCGCTCCACCTCGATCGCTACTCCACGCTATTCGTACGCACTCGCGAAGTCAAAGCTTATTAGTTATCGGAGGTTTGGCTGGTGGCGAGCGAACAACAAGTGACAATGTCTCGCGGCTTTATCAAACCGATCATCGAGCGACCATGGGAAGGTCAATCAGATGTCGTTTTTGAAGAGATCTCACCCGTTTTTAGATTTAACGAAAAGTAAGTATCACAGGTAAAGAACCGAGTAGACACGGAATCAGCCGCGAGAATCGGCTTGCCCGATTCCCAAGTACCAGTTTTAGCTGACTTTATCATCAAAGAAGGCGACATTCCTGTAATCTTGGCAATTTCATCGAATGAATACACGGACTTGACCATTCCCTCACGATCAAAGACCGTGAGCGCTCGAGGACTTGGTGTTCGAATCCACTCGTCGACAAGCACTACGATACCGTCGTTAGAAATTATGGCGGACTCTGGACCGAGTCGATGGGGAAGTTCTTCAATCCGCCATTCTTGAACGCTACTCCGTCCTGAATCCAACATCTGAAACAACTCGGCAGATGGTCGCGGATTTAGCCAACCTTTGCTTCCGGATATCACCAATCTAAACTCACCACTCGGCGAAAAAAATTCTCGAACCAATTCGGGAGTTTTTCGAGTATCTGCAGACGGGCCTGAAGTTTGCGTACACGCTAGCAAGGCAAGGACGCCGGTAGCTAAACTCAACATTACTTGACTCCTCGCCTGCGTCTAACGAACGCAATCCCAACGCTTCCGGCAAAGAGTATCAAGGAAGATGGTTCGGGGACAGCAGTAACCTTAGCGTCGGAAAGAGCGGTCGAAATTTGCCCCGCGGTAAGCCGATCTAATCCGACTCCATCTGGGAAAATGTCGCCAATTAACGTTGGCGTTATCCTGTCGTCACCACTTCTCATTAAGAAATTCGTCTCAACGCCAAGATCGTCGTGTTGCAACCCAAGCAAGTGACCTACTTCGTGGGCGATCGTATCCAATCTGCCTTCAGCAAATACCGAATCAGCGATCACGATCCGGTTGGAACTCAATCCTCCAGCAGTACTGTTCACTTCTCCGTATGCGTCGAAGTGTCCACTAACAAACCACATCGAAATCGTCTTTGGCATCATCGACGCACCCGGAGCCATCGCAAATAAATCGTCGACTTCCGTTTGATTATCTAATGAATAGAAATCCGAAGAAATTATAGAAGTGAATGGTAGGTAATTGAATGTGAGACCTGCTTGAGACCAAATCTTATTCGTGGCGTCCAAGTAAAGTTGCTGGCTTGCATTGCCTAGATTCCCCATCCCGTCCCCTACCTGAATAGGCAAGATCGTAATGATACCGGCACGACTGATGCCACTGAACGACCAAAATACAAGAAAGAACGGGAGTAAGACATACTTAAAAACGCGATGATTAATTGTCATTCGAGAATACCTGTGCTGATAATTTCTGGACGACGTCTCTGGAAGAGACTCTTCCATTGTCATATAAAAATCGTAGCTGGCGACCGACGTCATCGATACTGTCAGACTGCCAAAGTTGAACTGTATTCCCATAAATTTTGGAAAACAATCGATCAGCCGCGCAAAGCCGACGTTCGAGCGTAGCGGAAAGCTCGTCTGCCAAACGCAAGTCAATCAGTCCGATAACATTAGAGTTCACCCTTCGGCGGGTGAACGACTAGAAAAGAACAAAAACAGTTGGCCCGCCGACGGGTGCAACGAATAGTTGAACGTGCCAGTGTTGCCGGAACGGGGATCGTGGTGTGTGAGCCCGGGTGGACTCTATATTATCTATGGAGTTTCATTCAGGGAGGTCGTAACTGGCGGTGAATTTCACCGTGGAGAACCGTATTCCAAACCGGCGGACGATACACAAACCTCACTACCACAGCCGTATTACACTCAGGACAAAGCTCGTGGTCAAGTCCGCAAACGCGGGAAGCCGCCGCCTGTGGCTCGGACGCGGGCGGTGCCGAACCCAACTGAGCTGGAATGCTGTTACACACTTTGCGGCAACTGTTGGCATACAGTCCGCTGCGGCGAATCGTTCTCAGGCCACGCGGTGGAACGTGTTCGAACCAGCGAGCCAGGAAATCCGAGGGACACAGCGACATCCGCTTTTCCTGGCCGTCACGGTAATCTTTGTAGCGGAACACAATCTGTTCGTCAGTCACAGAACACAGTCGTTTGTCAGAAATCGGTCCGCCCACGAGGTAGCGAGCCAGATAGCCGGCCACAGAAACACCATGCGGATAGCGGTCCTGCACGCGGACGTTCCAGTTGACTCGGCCTAGACGATTGAGCAGCGAATGACACTTCGCTTCCGTCATTGACGTGGGAACAAGCAGCTTTCCATCACGCAGACCGTTCTTCAGCGATTCACACAGCTTGCCTCGAAACACGTCCGCAGCACACCTCCGGGAAGGAACACGGAACGCTTCGGTTCGACAAAGCGGCCGTCGGCATCAACGCCGCCCGCCGTCACAAGGCAATGCACGTGCGGATGAATGCTTAGGTTCCGTCCCCATGTGTGCAGCGCCGCGATGATGCCGGGTTTGGCTTCCAGATATTTTTCATCAGCGAGCAAAGTGTCGAGCGTCTTGCGAGCGGCCGTCATCAGTTTGTCGGCGAAGACTTCGCGATTGAACCGCCAGAGATCGTTGAGTTCTTCCGGGACAGTGAAGATGATGTGAACGTGTCCGCAGGGAAGTAGTTGCTGCGTAGTTTTTTCCAGCCAGTCCGCTCGGCGTCCCCCACCACACTGCGGACAGGATCTGTGGCGACAGGAATTGAATTCGGTGCGAGCGAGCTTTCCGCAATCACAACTTTCGAGGTGCGAGCCAAGCTGTTCCGTGCGACATCGCATGATCGCTGATGCGGCGCGCAGGACATCAATGCGAATCTTCCGTCCGGCCGACCATGCAGCATAGAATCGCACGAGAATCTCCCGCACAGAATTTGATTCTTCGCTGGTCTCCAACATTGTTGAATTTCCCGGCAACCCGGCATGTTCAACGACGATAGTTCTCATGGGGTTTGACGTTGATAAACCATATATCACGCATTTTATCACCATGGACGGGGACTTTATCAAGGTCGCAAATTGCCTGCAATTGATCCCTTTACCTGCCGGTGATAAAAACTAAAACGTCTGGATAGGGATCGGCGCTCGGCGACGAGGATTCGTCCGATGCGGGAGCCATGCAATTTGGTTCGTTCCGACAGAATGGTGAACCAAAGCGGGGGAAGATACTATGCCGTCGTGCCACCTGTTCCTTCTTTGGGCAAGAGCGCTATGCAACCTGCAAACATTCAAATGACCTCGAGTTACATTGTCCTTACAGCGCTCGTATGGCTTGCATCAGTGGAAGATCTGACTGCAGGTGACGACGCGGCCTGGTTTCGTCGAGATCATGGAATCGTTTCTGCCGATGTTTCGCTGCCGTCCGAGTTTGGTGATGGTGAGGAACGATTGTGGAGAGCGGAATTGCCACCGGGTATCTCAACCCCCTGCATCTGCGGCGATTCAATTTTCATCACGACCTTTGTCGCGGAAACCAAAGAACTCGCGACGGTAGCTCTTGATCAGGCGATGGGAAAGATCCGCTGGAAACAGGTCGTACCGACGCAGACTCTGGAAGCTTTCCATCGCGTTGGCAGCCCGGCAGCATCGTCACCGGCCTGTAACGGATCGCAGGTTTTTTCGTTCTTCGGAAGTTACGGAATGCTGTGCTACGATCTGAATGGCACACTCCTGTGATCACTGATGGTCAAATCTACGTTGCGACATGGACGCCTGGCGGCGATCCGCACGATCGAATCCGGATGGAACCGTTTGCGATGGCATTGACGACTTACGACAAGAACAGCGATGGTGAAATTGGACGGGACGAGTTGCCGGAAGGGAGTCCGATTCTTGAACGTTTCTTCAGAATCGATCTCAGCCAGAATCAGCGCCTTGATCAAGTAGAATGGGATAAACACATTCTCGTATTTGCTCGCGCTCAGAATGCAGCAGTTTCGATTCGTCCCGGCACGCGCGGCCTGTTGCCAGCGGAGAATCTGAACTGGTCGTATTCTCGCAGCCTTCCTACGGTGCCGAGTTCAGTGGTTTATGACGGCGTGATGTACATGGTCAAGGACGGGGGCGTCATCACCAGTCTTGATGCAGCAACCGGAGAACCGTTGAAGCAGGGACGCGCCACAGGGCCAGGGAACTACTATGCTTCGATCGTAGCTGGTGATGGCAAGGTCTACCTGATCAGCGAGGGCGGTGTTGTAACAGTCCTGAAAGCAGGACGAGACTGGAGCATCCTGGCTTCAAGTGATTTTCAGGAACGTATCATGGCAACACCCGTCATCTCGAACGGACTCATGCTGATTCGCACCGACGCCGCGCTGTATGCGTTTCGATGCCGTTGATCAGAATCACGCCGCGCTTTGTCACGGCCAATGCATCGCGATTGATCATTCCTCGCGTTTGGGCCATCGACGGGCAATGCAGCGAAATCACATCCGACTGCGAAAGCAGTTCGCGTAGCGCAACGCTCTTCGCTCCGGCGTGTTCGATATCCTGTATCGTCACCACCGGGTCATGTACCAGAATCCTGCACTTGAATGCTTTCTGAGAATTACGACAACCCGATCAAACGTCGCAGAGCTGAATTGCCTGTTTGAGACCTGCCAGCGGATCTCTCGTCGGGATGAATTCATGTCCGACAAAGCCTTTGTAGCCAATCTCAACCAACTTTCGCATGATTGGCGGAAAGTTGATCTCCTGGTTGTCGTCGAGTTCACAGCGTCCCGGATTGCCCGCTGTATGAATATGACCGATGACGTCTTTGCATTGTTCGATTCGACGAATTACATCCCCGTGCATCAGTTGCACGTGGTAAATGTCGAACAATAGTTTTACTCGCGGGGATCCCACGCGACGCACGATGTCTGCAACATAATCAATGTCATCCCCCTGATAACCAGGATGTCCTTTCATCGGGTGAGAATCATCGCGGGTGTTGAGATGTTCGACACAGATCGTGACACTTTTCTTTTCGGCGTGGATTGCAAGTCGCTTCAGGCCAGCGACGCAGTTGTCAGCACCGTCCGAAAGTGAAATCTCTCCGCTGTCCGGATTCTCTGCGTCCTTCCATTTGTAACCGGTGAATGCAATAACATTCGGGACACCTGCGGCGGCACAGTCGTCGATCATTTTCGAAGTGACTGCAATCACCTCGTCCTGATAGGCGGGATTGTTTAACCCCTTCATAAACGGTGCCCCGGGCATACCGTTAGCCGCAATTGCACAGGTCAGACCGTGTCTTGTTATCGTCGGCCATTCTTCCGGGCCGCAGATTTCCACCGACTGACAGCCGAGGCTTTTGGCAATTTCACACGTCTTGTCGATATCCCATTTGTCGCCGGCGATATTGAAACACCAGAAAACAACCGAGTGTTGGATATTTCCCTTCATCGTGTTTTTCTTCTTTTCCACTCCGCAGTAGAAGGAGATACGAAACTTGTGTTCCTTGAGTGAGCTAAGCGTAAGAAATCGTCAAAGCGTCTGCAATCGCGGCACAAGACAATCCGGGTCTTGCGTGTGTAGTCGCTGAAGCGACTGCCATCGAATCTGGGCTCATCAATCGCGGTGTCCTTCAATGTCCGAAGTGTAAAATCCGGAAGCGCAGCATTGCCTTGTATCCGAACCATCACCCAAGTGACAACTCGCCCGCTGGTCGATAGACTCTGATCGCCGTTCGTTCAGGAAAATTCTCGAAACAAAATCCGTGGACTTAAAAACACGAATTGGTGTACCTGCATTCGCATTCGCATTCGCATTCGCTCTCTTGTGACACCCTACTTCTGATCAATCGTAATTCGTACAAGAAGATTGAACCTTTGGAATAGTACGATGATTAGAGTAACGCAGGCAACCTACCTGGATGATTTCCGCATTCGTATCGCGCTAAGCGACGGTGCAGTTGGCATCGCCGATTTTCGCGGGTTATTGGATGGGCCGATTTTCGAGCCACTCAATGACCCGCAGTATCTCGCGAGATTCGAGCTTACGGATCATACGATACAATGGAAGAACGGAGCAGATTTCGCGCCCGAGTATCTTCGTGACCTCATCACCCAAACCGAATCGACAAATCATTAACACATTACGTGCGGCTCATCGCCTGCGGCATAGATCGAAATTCGGTTAGAATTCATTCCGCTGGAGTTCCGATGAACGCGTTGCGAGATTATTCTGACGACGCAGCTTCTTATTCTCATTCAAAGAGCATTTTCTCATGACACAACCTCGACCACTCACACATTCTGACTTGCTGCAACTGAAACGCTGGAACACACCGACGATTTACAATGGCTGGGAACAGATCACCAAGCGCGATTATTGTGCGGACGCATTTAACATCGAAGAGGCACGCGACTTTATGCCGCAGATGGGGCCAATGGTCGGTTACGCGGTGACGGTAGTCATCGAACCGAGCAATGCCAGTCATAAGAAGACACTGCCGAATATCACGTCAGATTATCGAGACTATCTGGGCAGCGTGACGGGGCCAAAAATCGTTGTTATCCAGGATCTCGACAAGCCTCGTGTGATCGGTTCATTCTGGGGCGAAGTGAATGCGAATATCCACAAGGCGTTAGGCTGCATCGGCACGATTACGGATGGTGCCATCCGCGATGTGGATGAAATGACCAATGCGGGCTTCAAATCCATCGCCCATCGCCTGTGTGTCGGTCATGCGGCAGCGCAAACAGTCCGATTCAACTGCGACGTGGAAGTCTTTGGAACTAAAGTCAGTCCTGGAGACCTGATTCATGCGGACAAGCACGGGTTCATGGTGATCACTCCTGAAGAACAGCCGCGACTGCTGGAGGCATCAAAATTTATGGACACGAACGAGTGCGAAACGGTGATCGACGCGGCTCGCAGTTCGGTCGGCTTGACGACTGCCGAAATCCTCGATAATTTGAAAAAGGCGTCGAAACAGTTCGGCGACAATGTAAAAAAGAAGTTCGCAAAAGATGGCGAATGGTAGTGAGTCTGGGCGAGACTTGTGGCCAGGCATGAAACAGGTCGGAGTGGCGTGTCATTGAAGGACTGTCTGAAAAGTCGGCCGATCTGTCCTCAGATCGAGAGCCGAACACCGGACCATGACAAAGGAATCCGACCTGAGGACAGGTCGGACTACGTGAAAACCGATCGCGATCCCGCTGTTCGATGTTTAACGCAGGATAGCTACTATACTTCTTAGAATTCGCCGGGGCGTCATCAGAATGCTTCGGGATTTGTTGCAGGTTTCAACATGACAGGAATCCAATCCCGATGAACTACGAAACTGTGCAGTACGAAGTCAACGATCACATTGCTGCCGTGACACTCAATCGGCCAGATCGATTGAATGCAATTACGCACCAACTGGAAAACGATCTTCTGGACGCCATGCGGAAAGCGGATCTCGACGATGACGTGCGAGTGATTATTCTTACCGGGGCTGGCAAGGGATTCTGTGCCGGTGCAGACCTCGAACTGCTGCAGACGGTTATGGAGATTGATTGGGCGACCGCAGACAGAGCTTCCTTGCGGAAGAAGATTATGCCGGATCGGGACTTCGAGAATACTCGGCCCGACTTCAATAAAACGTGGAGTTATTTTCCTGCGATTCGCAAACCGATTATCGGAGCCATCAACGGTGCAGCCGTGGGGCTGGGGTTCGTCCTGCAGTTGTACTGCGACATTCGGATTGCCTCGGACCAGGCCAAATTCGGCACGGCGTTCTCGCAGCGCGGGCTGATTGCAGAACACGGTTCTTCATGGCTGCTGCCGCGACTGATCGGTGTCAGCAACGCTTTCGATTTGCTCTATTCGTCACGAATCATCAAGGCTGACGAAGCTCTGCGAATGGGACTGGTCAGCCGAGTTGTCCCGCACGACGATTTGATGCGCACAGTGCGTGAGTACGCCGCGATCCTTGCGACGACGGTCTCACCACTTTCACTGCGCGTGATCAAAAAACAAGTGTACAACGCACTCATCACGGACTTGAGCGAAGCCATCGAATCGGCAAACGATGAGATGTTGCAGAGCTTCGAATCGAATGATTTCAAGGAAGGCGTGGCGCACTTCATGGAAAAGCGTCCTCCTGAATTCACAGGTACGTAGTGCGTTCACTGATGTCAATCAGGTGCAGTTGGCGACCTTCGTTCTTATGCGGAGCGTCGATGCAAACAAGACGGCCATCCGGACTGAAACGCGGATGTGTGTCAACTCGCCATTCACCGGTGTACACAGCGGGCAAATGAAAATGCCCCAGGTCGATTCGCTTTCCGGTAGCAACATGAAACAGGTGCGGTGTCTGCAATCTTTCCGGTCCTTTCGGGTAGGTGTCGTTCAGTATCCACTGAATCCCTGGCAGGTAGCTCAGATGTCCGCTGGCATCCAAAACTCCATGGCCGATTTCTTCAACATGCCCGTTTTCCTTATCTTCAAAGAGAAAATCGCCCCAGTTATCATTTCCGCAGTACGCTTTCGACTGCGATAAGATGTGCTGCGGATCTCGCCAGATAAAGTGAGATGCATAGCCATTGGGAATCACGATCCGAATGTCGGTTCCATCGGGATTGGCGGTGATCATCCGGGTGAGTCGAGTTCCGTCGGGATACTGCCAGCGATGTAGCGCGATGAATCGTGATCCGTCCGGGCTGAACAACAGGTGATTGAAGTAGTGCTTGATCCCGGCTTGTGCGTTTGGGATTTCGCCGAGCATCGCAATCTGAGCGATCGAGATAATCAATTCGGAACGGCCACTCTGCAAATCGACTCGGAAGATGCCGGTGCTGTCCGGAGCCGGATCTTCGGCAAACGGATCGGAAAAACCAGTATAGCCGTATCCCGGACGCACATCGGCGATTCGACGAAAGTCAGGCGTCACCGCCGTTCGACCATCGGGACTGACACAATAGACGGGTGACGGAATGGTGCGATGCTCGTTCGTCTGCACATCCAGCAAATGACAGATGTAGCCCTCGGCCCCTCGATCATTCCACAATACCGTCGAACTTGATCCCGGCAACCATTGCAGCATACAACCCTGTTGCCAGTTCCACGCGGTCGATTGTCCCAGCGGAATCCACCGATCATCATCGTGCAGATCCACCATCCCGATCTGGATCTCATCGTCCTTTGCTGGCGATCGATGTTCGAACGGAACCTGCATGCTCAGCACATATCGGCTGGTCGGATCAAACTGCAGCTTGTCATAGTAGCCAAACCAGTGGTGCCGAGGCCCTTTGGTAATGACACGCGTTGGAGGAAACTCATCAGCCTTCAGGAGACCCGCGAATCCTTGCGAGCAAAGCACTCCCGTTGCAAAAACCTGGTTCACAAACTGGCGGCGATTCAACATGGACGGAAGTCTCCTTTCAGATGCAGAAAGCTGACGAGAGTGCCTCAACGCGCACTCACATCAGCAATCGTAGCAAAAGGATACCCCTGACGCGCCGCGTTACGAACTACAGACGAAAACGCTGTGACACTTTTACAGCAATTCATGCAGCAGACTTGACTACTCAGGTGTTTGCGATGTCTCCGGCTCTGTTGAATTGAGAGTGGAACCAACGGCAAGTGAAAATATTTCCGGGCAGCGCAGTGCCAGTCCGATCCACATTAGTACTCCTACGATAATCGGAAAGAAAAATGGATCGCCAACGCGGACATGCGTCGCAATCGCTCCGCCAAGATAGCCCGTCAGCAGGATGGCGCCGGGAAAGCTCGTGCGAGGAATCAAGTAGACGATCGCCAAAGCAATTTCCAGGATTCCGATTTTTGCAATCAGGTCTTGTGAGTAACCGAGATGCTCGAACATCTCGGCCTTTCCTTCCGACCCGATGAATTTTCCAGCCACGCTGCCGATACCAAGAAACGCAGCGACCAGGCCACTGAGGCAATAACACTGAAAGCAGCGGCACGGCCGGAATCGCGATCATGGCCACAGGCCACACCAAATGTCGGAGGACTTGTCAGTTGACAAAGAAGGCTGATTTATCAGCATTGATTGCCAGCGTCGCACCGCCGTCAGACTGGCAATCGCGACCGATGCCGCAGCGAGGCATACAAAATGCGTCGCCCATGCTGGAGAATACGCGAAGATTGAATCCGTCTCGGGCTGCATCCGGCAGCAAAGCACGGACGACGAAGTGTTGAGGATCACGCCGCACCATGTTCAGGATTGCAACTGTTTCGGCCGCAGTGGCGATATCGCCAAAATACGGACGTGCCGGATGCATCGGGTCGTTGGTCCGTACCGCAAACTGAGTCGGATTGTTGATCAGCTTCTGCATGGTTCCAGGCTCAGAACATTCCCGACAATCAGCAACTGGCAACGCAGGTTCCTCACCAAGAAACGTACGGATCATCGCCGGGATCTTTTGAGTAAAGCTGCGGATGCTGGCCACGCCGCTGCCGGGCGGATTGACAAGATTTACGCGACCATCCTTCCAGGCCCTGCAAAGTCCAGGCATACCAACAAGAGAATCCGGTCGGAAGCAATTTGGGTCCAGTAGATCGTCATCGATTCTTCGCACGATCGTTTGAATTCTTGCGCGTTTGGCTACTGACGAGAGTTCGACACCATCCTTTGTAATAACAAGATCGCTGGCGCGAACAATCGTCGCACCCATTGCCCGTGCAAGGAATTCGTTCTCACTGAATGTTGGATTGAATCGGCAAGGGTCAAGGATTACGGTGGACTGCGAGTCCAGTGTTCCACCATACGTTGCTGCAGAATTTACAATGTTACGCCAAAGATCATGCAGCGCCGTCATTGATTCAGTGCTGGATCGATCGACCAGCCGTGTGAGAAGTTCGATACCAGTGGGAACCGACAGGTTATGGTCGATCACCGTGACCGTACCATTGCTGGCGACATGCAAGTCGGTCGATGCCAGCCAGCCCCAGGAGATGGAGTTTCGCCGGATATCTCCGATTTGTTCGGCGACGGTGCGAAGTTGACGAACAATCGAAGAATTCTGCAAAAGAAACTCGGGGATTTTCGAATGTCTGAAGACTTCGTTCAAACACGCAGAAACGGCTTCCATTCGTTGCCGAATTCCGCAGGAAATCTGCGCCCACTGCCGGAAATTCAGTGTCTGTCCGGCCTCGACGGATGAGTTGGCAGAGAAAAATTTGTTACCGGAGGCACAATCCTGGGCAGCATGGCCGTTCGTGATTCTGGTGCCTGAATGTTCAACGACTGATGCTGCGAAAGCTGGCACCCTGACAGTATCTATGCCAGTTCTGGTCGGCAAAACTCGAACATCGGATTTTGAAGTCAACACCTTAGTTCCTTTCGTTTCTTGCAGCATATTTAGGAACCCTGAAAGAATCTGCAGTCAGACTATCCGTACACCGATTCCAACACAACGAGCAAAGTACATGCCAATAAACACCAGTTATTCGGACAGGTTCACCTGGCTGGAGTACAATTTCCGGCAGATCGAGAAATCGCCGGAAATCGACGGCTTTGCACCGCCGTTATGCCAGAATCCGAGCGTCGCAAGCCTTCGCAGTGCGTCATTGCCGTTCGCATCTTAATGTGCAAAACTCCAGTATGTCTCAACTGGACCCTGATCAGCTTTCCACGTGGCAGTTTGAGCTGCCTTCTGAACTCATTGCTTCACGTCCTGCTGCGCGGCGAGAGGATTCGCGGCTGCTGGTCGTTGACCGTACGACCGGGGAGATTCGGCATTCCAGTATTCGTGATTTACCGTCACTTCTCGATCCCGGCGACTTGCTGGTATTCAACAACACGCAGGTTTTACCCGCTCGACTGTTTGGATTTCGAACTGCGACAAACGGACGCTGGGAAGGTTTGTTCGTTGAACAGACGGAAGCGAGAGACTGGGTCATTTTATGCGACACGCGAGGCCGACTGCAGCCGGGCGAAACAATCACTGTCGTTCGAGCGTACGAGAATTCTGGTAACGACCTGCAGTCGGGGAATCCCTCTGCAGATACAACACTGTTTCTGACGCTTAAGAAAAAACTGGACAACGGAACGTGGCTGGCGGAGGCTTCTGATCCTCGCACGCCACTGGAGGTTCTGTCGGATTTCGGAAGTCTCCCGCTGCCGCCGTATATGGGACGTAAACTGGCCGACGCCGATGACCGGGTTCGCTATCAGACCGCGTATGCTTCTCAACCGGGAGCTGTGGCCGCTCCGACGGCCGGGCTGCATTTCGGTTCCGAGCTATTGCAGCAGTGCAAAAGCCGAGGACTGAATTCTGCCGAAGTGACACTGCACGTTGGGATCGGCACGTTTCGACCAGTCATAACCGAGCGACTTTCGGAACATCTCATGCACGACGAATGGTGTCGGCTGCCGCCAGATGCGTCGAAAGCGATTGCTTCCACGAAGTCAGCGGGGCATCGTGTGACTGCGGTCGGGACGACGAGCGTACGGACTCTGGAATCTGCGTTCGCGGCCTGTGGGCAGATTTCTCCGTGGGAAGGTCGCACGCAACTGTTCATTCGTCCGGGATTTCAGTATCAAGTGACCGATCGACTTCTGACAAATTTCCATTTGCCCGGATCGACATTGCTGGTTCTGGTGGCCGCTTTGGCGGGATATGATTTAACAATGGAAGCATATCGCAAAGCGATTGAATCGCGGTATCGCTTCTACAGCTATGGCGATGCCATGCTGATCCGATAGAATGCGGGCGTAGTCCGCTTGAGTGAAATGATTTGGAGAACTAAGGATGCGCTGGGTATTGATTTTGACGCTGTGCGTTGTTGCGGGTTTTGCCGGGAAAAACGTCGATGGGGCAGAGTTACAGGCTGGGGCTGCGATGGTGGACATCACACCGCGACAGTTTCCCGTACTCGTGAACGGCGGCATGACAAGTCGTTCCGCCGACAAGGCTGTAGCACCACTTTATGCGCGATCCAGCGTATTGGACAACGGGATCGAACGCATCGCAATCGTTGTCGTGGATAGCTGTATGATAGGCCGAGTCGTTTTGGACGACGCTAAACAGCTCGCTGCCCAGCGGACGAAAATTCGCCCCGACCGAATGCTGATTTCCGCTACACACACTCACACTGCGCCGTCGTCAATGGGTTGTCTGGGAACAGAACTGGACGAGAACTACGTCGTCTTTCTGCGGGATAGAATCGCGGAAGCGATAGCGCAGGCGGAATCTCATCTGGAACCTGTGGAAGTCGGCTGGGCCGTTCGCAACGCTGCCGACTTCACGGCACTGCGTCGATGGATCATTCGCCCCGATCGCATGACGCTGGATCCGTTCGGAAATCCGACAATGCGTGCAAATATGCATGCTGGCGCAAATCCTGACAACGTGACAGGAGAATCCGGGCCGGAAGATCCAGATCTGTCAATCATCGCATTTAAGTCTCGAAAAGGCCGACCGATCGCCGTGTTGGCCAATTTTTCAATGCATTATTTCTCGGGCGTGGAAGCACTTCATCCGGATTATTTCGGACTCTTCTGCAATGGATTCCAGAAGCATGTCGCAACCCCCGACGGTAACGATAGCGACCCGCCGTTTGTCGCGATCATGTCTCATGGATGCAGCGGCGATATCTGGCGCCGCGACTATAAACAGCCGGCAGACGCACCGATGCAAAGCCCGACAGTGACGGAATTCACGGACGGCCTTTTGAAAATTGCGATTGATGCGTATCAGTCTGTCGAATACGCCGTGACCTCGGAACTCACAATGGCCGAGCGAAAAATGACGCTCAATTATCGTGTTCCCAACAAACAATTGCTGGAATGGTCAGAACGCATCGTTGCGGAACTGGGAGACAAGTTGCCACAAAGCACCGAAGAAGTTTATGCCCGCGAACAGGTTTTCCTGCACAAACTGCAATCGACGGAAATTGTTCTTCAGGCACTGCGGATCGGCGACATCGCGATCGCCTCGACACCGAACGAAACTTACGCGCTCACCGGATTGAAGCTCAAACTGCAATCTCCGTTGCCACAAACGATGGTGATTGAACTGGCAAATGGCGGCGACGGATATATTCCTCCTCCGGAGCAACATCTGCTGGGTGGCTACAATACCTGGGCCGCTCGATCTGCTGGACTTGAAGTGCTGGCAGAACCCAAAATCGCTGAAGCCGATTTGCAATTGCTCGAAGAGGTCACCGGAAAGCCACGTCGGACGTTTGTTCAGACACAAGGACCCGCCGCACAAGCGATTGCCGCCCTCAAACCAGTTGCATGGTGGCGGATGGATGAAATGTCGGGGCCTCATGCCGCAGATTCATCACCTCATCACCACGACGCCGTGCTGGAACCGGCCGTCGCGTATTTTCTGGAAGGCCCGCTGTCAAAAGCGTTCTGCCTTCCTCCTGAAACCAACCGCGCCGCGCATTTCGCGGGTGGTCGGTTGAGTACACGGCTGCCAGAACTGAACGGAAATTATTCGATTTCACTGTGGATCTGGAACGGAATGCCAAACGATGGACGAGGCACAGCAGGCTGGATATTGTCAAATGATCACAATCACGGCCTGAGTGCTGCTGGAAACCACCTGGGGATTGGCGGCACGGCGACATCGCCTGGGAAATTGATCTTTCAAAATGGCAACGACGCTGACAAAAATCCTGCCATCGGTAAGTCGATCATTGACCGCTGGACATGGAATCATGTGATGCTGGTACGAGAGGGTTCGACGCTCCGTGTTTATCTGAATGGAAACACGGATCCGGAAATTCAACTGGAATCTCTGCCCGTCGCTCCTTCGCACATCAAGCAGTTCTTCTTCGGAGGTCGCAGTGACAATGTCGATAATTGGGAAGGGCGATTGGATGAAATCGCTGTCTTTGATCGAGCTTTGACGGCGGACGAGTTGGGGCGATTCAGGTAGGTCGTTTCTGTCGGAAAGGACTTTCGCTGCACGGCGAACCGTATGCGGGATACTGCCTGGTGCTACCGGCCATCGTGAGCGTGATTTACGGCAATTCGCTATTGAAGTGGCATAATGTCTGGTCGCTGGTCGCGGCGAGCCGCGAAGTTTCGCTCGGCAAGCGAGATCTACCAGATTATTATCTCATCATCGCAGAACTTTGCCTGTCTCAGCCCAGAATCGCATGATAGACTAGCGGCTGTCGGGTTAGTGTGATCATTGACGTCGAGGTGTTCTCCGAGGTTCTGTGATCACGATTATTTTGTGTTTTGTTTTGGAGATTGATTGTGAAGAAATTTGTACCAATGCTGATGGCCGCCGGGGCCATGGTGTCGATGGTGGGATGTTCAGAGGAATCGGCTCCCCTGGCCGTCGATCCTCCGGCTGCTGCCGAGGCTTCTCCGGTCACCGCAACGACACCGGTGACAGAAACGCCAGCAACAACGGAGCCCGTGGCTGTTGCTGCGGCCGATGGGATTCTCGTGTCGCTCAGTGTGCCGAATATGGTCTGAGGTGGCTGTGCCGCTTCCGTGCGAAGCGATCTGACAAAAATTGATGGTGTGACCGACATCCAGACAGATCCTGAAAATCAGGTGTGCAGTTTTCGAGTGACCGACCCGACACTGGACTACAAGGCGAAACTTGATGAGTTCGCTAAAACGAATAGCCACCTGAAAGGTTTTTCCATTCAGTGATTCAGGTTTTGAATGAAGTTGTAGTAAACTTCCGCTCCAGAACGACACCCGGAACGATACGTTCCGGGCGTCGCCGAGGTGTCCGGGCGCGCGGCGAGTGTTTATACCGCTGAAATCCTGCTTCGGCTGATTGCGTCACGATACTTATTGATCGCTAGTTGATTGGGACTACGCATGAAACTTACGATTGCAGCCGTCATTGGATGTTTGCTTTTGAACGGTCTGTGCCACGCACAAAACACTCTCAATTTTCCTTATATCGGACATGTGGACCGATTCGATGCGGATCTGGATTTGCTGATTGCAGACGATGCGAAGATCGAAGTCCTGTGCGGAGGTTTTGAGTGGGCCGAGGGGCCGGTCTGGGTCCCGGAAACGGGGAACAAATATGGCGGTTACGTGTTGTTTTCGGATATTCCGCACAACGCCGTGATGAAGTGGCAGGAAGGACTGGGTGTCAGCATCTTTCTGAAACCTGCTGGTTACACGGGCGTCGCAGAATACGGAAAAGAACCTGGCAGTAATGGGTTGGCTCTCGACATCAGCGGACGGCTGGTTTCGTGTGAACACGGCGACCGTCGAATTTCTGTGATGACGCAGGAAGGCGGCAAGATGACTCTGGCCGATCGCTGGGAAGGCAAACGATTCAACAGTCCGAATGATCTCGCCATTCGACGCAATGGCGACATTTTTTTTACCGATCCAATCTATGGACTGCCGAAACATGCGGACGATCCCCGCCGTGAAATCGACTTTTGCGGGGTTTATCGAGTTCAGAAAGACGGTACTGTGCGTCTGCAGTCCAGGGACATTTCGCGGCCGAACGGCATTGCGTTCTCACCGGATGAGACGACACTTTATGTCGCCAACAGTGATGGCGGAGATCCCGTGTGGCGTGCATTTCCAGTTCAGGATGATGGCAATCTGGGGGCACCGACCGTGTTCTTTGACAGTTCCAAAGAGGATCGTATTTCGAATGGTGGGGGCGATGGCCTGAAGGTCGATGTCAAAGGCAACGTCTTTGCAACCGGGCCGGGCGGAGTTTTAGTTCTTTCGCCACAAGGAAAACTGCTCGGACGAATTGTCACCGGGGAAAGCATAGCGAACGTCGCTTGGGGCAACGATGGCAGCACTTTGTACCTGACGTCTGACATGTACTTATGTCGGATTTCGACTAAGACAATGGGTGCAAACCTGCGGTTGGCACCTTGAATTGCTGGTGGTTTATTCCGGCGAGCGGAGCGGCGTGAGTCCTCCGAGCCATATGCGTGCAACTCGGTGGGGCTGACACCGACCACTCGCCAGGTCACCTCAATGATGACCGCGTAATGGACAATCGCGCAGACGTTAGCGTATTCTGCAACAGCATGGCAATTGTCATCGGACCAACACCGCCAGGGACGGGAGTAATCGCCGAGGCCACCGCGCTCGCAGCGATGTAGTCGACGTCGCCGATCAGTCGTTCGTTGACTCGATTGATTCCGACATCAATGACGACAGCTCCGGGCTTTACCATGTGACCTTTGACGAATTCCGGAATCCCGACGGCGGCGATCAGGATGTCAGCGGTGCGGCAAACCGATCCAATGTCGACAGTGCGGCTGTGACAAATGGTCACTGTCGCATCAACGCCCTTTTGGACCAGCAATGCAGCCATGGGTTTTCCCACAATGTCACTGCGACCGATCACCACAGCGTGGCGGCCAGCCGTTGCGATTTTTGAAACGTGCAGCATCTTCATGATACCGGCGGGTGTGCAGGGCAAAAATCGTGGTCGCCCCTGTAGCATCAATCCGGTATTCTCCGGATGAAATGCATCGACGTCTTTCGTTGGTACGATCGCATCAAGAATCTGCATGGAATCGAGATGCTTTGGCAGCGGCAACTGCACTAGAATTCCATGAATCAAATTGTCGCGATTCAACTCATCGACCAACGCCAGCAACTCCGCCTGGGGCGTCGCTGCGTCCAGCCGATGCAGTGTACTTTTGAGTCCCGCTTTCTGACACGCTCGTTCTTTATTCCGGACATACACTTCGCTGGCCGGGTCGTTGCCGACCAGCACCGCCGCCAGATGCGGTACGATTCCGGTCTCACCGATCAGCGACTGCGTTTCTGCGGCGACCTGATTTCGAACAGATTCGGCGATAGCTTTTCCATCGATAATTTGCGCGGGCATTTTGAATGGCCTTTAGGGCAGAGGGCACAGGAGTTCAAGTACCTCCACACGTTCATGCGGAACGATCAGGACGCGATCCGACTCTGCAGGGATTAAAACCGTCGTGCCAGTTTTCGCCGAGACCGAACCGCCAGATGTTTTCACAACTGCCTCGCCCTCCAAAAACATTAGAATGCGAAACTGGTGGGTTGTCGAGATTTCAAACCGCTCCAGAGCACGATGACGGCGGATCACAAAGTATTCACATCGCACCAATTCTTCGAAAGCGTGCGTTTGGTCACACAATGCAACAGGTGTCACGGGCATGACCGGACCACTATTGTAATCAGTACATGCAAGCGACTGTTCAATGTGGATTTCACGCGGCTGACCGTTTGCATCAACGCGCCCCCAGTCGTGCAAACGGTATGTCAGGTTGCTTTGTTGTTGAACTTCAGCGAGCAGGATTCCAGGGCCGATGGCGTGAACCGTGCCAGCTGGCACGAAGATACAGTCTCCGGGCTTCACAGGAATCAGGTTCAGCAACTCTTCGACGTTGCCAGTCATCAATCCCTGTCGCAGGGCGGCCTCGTCAACGTCTTGTTTCAGGCCAGCACAAATACGACTTTCCGGACTTGCGTCGAGAATGACCCATGCTTCTGTTTTGCCATTTCCCTCGGGATCACAATGCCGCGCCCGCGAATCATCGGGATGCACCTGCAGAGACAGCCAGTCGTTCGCATCCAGAAACTTAATCAGCAACGGAAACTGCGACAATCCTGCCTGGTTGCCAAGCAACTCCTGCGGATGCGAATGAAGAAGCTGCCGCAGTGTCTGACCTGTCAGCCGACCTCCCGACACACAACTTTGATCACACCCGTGGTCCGCGATTTCCCAGCTTTCCGCGTAGTCATTGCCGTCACCGATCGTCTTTTGCAGACGACTCCCCAGCCGCCGACCTCCCCAGCGAATTCGTTTCAGCAGTGGTTCAAAGACAAGTGGCGGCAGCATAACGACTAAGATCGTACCCGTTCGCGGTGTTGTTTGCGTTGCGGGCGATCAGCACGTTCAGGACGCCCTCCAGGTTTGCCAGGACGCGGCCCAAACGATTGCTCACGATTTTCTTCCGCCTTCGAAATCTGCAGTTGACGGCCTGAGACCCAGACTTTCTTTAACGTATGGAAAACCTCCGTCGGCATGCCCTGCGGCAGATCCACAGTACTGAAGTCATCAAAAATCTCAATGCGTCCGATTTGAGCACTGTCGATTCCTGCTTCGTTCGCGATCGCCCCGACAATGTTGCCCGGTTTGACCTGATGAGCATGTCCCACCTCGATGCGGAATGTTTCTTTGTTCGCATCATCGCCACGAGGTGCGCGAGGTCGATCATTGCGGTCGCGGAATCCGCCTTCGCTCCGAGGTCCACGTTCACGCGAATCCCGAGAGCCGCGATCGTCAAATCGAGGCCCACGATCTCGATCGCGTGGTCCGCGATCATCACGGCGTCCTCGCGATTCAAAGAATGTCTCCTGCCGGAATTCTTCTTTCACCAGCAATGATTCTCCACCGGAGGACATCACTGCCAGGGCCGCCATAATCTGTTCCACTGACGTCTCAGGGTTTTCACGACGATACTGTTCGATCAGCGAACCCATCGATTCCGCCATCGGATGCGTCATAGTTTCTGTGATCTTTGCGTGGAACTGAGCCACACGCACCTTGTTAATCGCGCGGTTTGTCGGCAGATCCATAGGTTCGATCTTCTGCCGTGTCGCATATTCCAGGCTCTTCAACATTCGTTGAGCCTTTGGATGCACGAACAGAATCGCTTCGCCACTTCGACCCGCGCGGCCTGTTCGTCCGATGCGATGCACGTACGATTCGTTGTCGCCGGGAAGATCATAGTTAATCACATGGCTGATTCGCTGCACGTCCAGACCGCGAGCAGCAACGTCGGTCGCAACGATCACATCCAACTTGCCGGATTTCAGGTTTTCAATGATTCGTTCACGCTGTGGCTGTGCGATGTCCCCATTGAGAGCGGCAGCCTTGAGTCCTCGTCGGCTCAGAAAATCCGCCAATGGCTCCGTGGTGCTTCGCATTTTGACAAACACGATGACACCATCAATCGGCTCCGCTTCCAGAATTCGCCCCAGAGCAGCTTCTTTTTGATGATTACCTACAACGACGAATCGTTGACGAATCGTGTCTGCCGTCGCTGTCTTTTGACGAATTGTAATTTCGGCAGGATTCTTCAGGTGCTTTTGAGCGATCTTGCGAATTGTGGGCGGCATCGTGGCCGAGAACAGTGCGATCTGACGCTCGGTTGGCAGTTGATCAAGAATCCATTCCACACTTTCTGCGAATCCCATACGAAGCATTTCGTCGCCTTCGTCCAGAACCACGCCTTTGAGCATATCCAGTTGCAACGAGCCACGATTCATATGGTCTGTGATGCGACCAGGTGTGCCGACGATCACATGGACTCCACGTTTCATCTGAGCGAACTGCGGCTGATACGCGGCACCTCCGTAGACGGCCAGAACGTTCAGACCTTTCATCGCTGCACCGTACCGTTCAAACGCTGCGGCCACCTGAATGGCAAGTTCACGAGTTGGCACGAGAACCAGAACCTGCGGCTTGCGCAGATTCAAATCGATACGCTGCAGCATTGGCAACGCGAACGCTCCAGTCTTGCCGGAACCTGTCTGAGCCTGCCCCAGAACGTCGCGTCCTTCCAGCAGGTGCGTGATCGTTTGAGCCTGAATTGGCGTTGGGGTCGTGTAACCCGAATCTTCGATCGCCTTCATCAGCGGAGCGATGAGCTTAAGCTGACGAAAACCGTTTTCTTCGACAGGAGCCGGTACGCTCGCTTCTGGTGACGCTGTATCGACAATCGCCGAACTCGCGGAGGACGTGACGGAGGTTTCTTCTGAATTTGAATCTGAGAACGACATGATCAAGGAGTTTTCTTATTGAAGCTGCCAATGGCACTGGCAATGGGAAATCTGAATGTGCTGACCTGAGAACAGTCTACGTGTTTAGAACAGTCTATGTGTTTGTCTTTGCTGGTCGCTTGCGACGACGTCGAGCCGGGTTTTGTTCCGATCCGGAACTTTCTGAAGATCCCTCGACAAATATTCCATCGCCAAAGAAATTATCGCTCTTCGGAGGCCGCGGCCTGCCAGTCCGAGGTTCGGAGGAAGGTCGTGAGTTGGTCTGCGGACGTGACTGAGCATTCTGATTTCGCGGAGCCGAACTCCCGTTTCGGCGGGTGCCTGTTGAACCTTCGGGACGGTCATTTGTGTTGCGTCGGCCTGGGCCACCCGCACTTGCGTTCCCGCGTCGTTCCTGGCCGCGACTGGCGTCATCTCCAGAATCGCTGCGGACGGGCTTTTCGAATCGGCGATGCACTGAATAGCCGTCGTTGCCTTTGGCAGCTTCGCGACCACCCGCAGCTGGACGTCGTTCGCGAACTTCGCCGGAAGCACGACCTTCACTACTGGCTGCTCGGCCACGTCTTGCAGCCTGCGGGCTGCGAGGTGAATCCGGGCGACCTCGACGCGGCCCGCGATCAGGTCGCTCGGTATCCGCAGAATCCAGGGCCGCTGAGAAATCAAAGCCTTCAACTTCCTGAACAGGAATTGACATGCCGATCAGTTTCTCAATACTCCGCAACATCCGACGTTCGTCGGGATCGCAAAGTGCAATCGAAACCCCCGTCGCTCCCGCGCGACCAGATCGACCGATGCGATGCACGTAGGTTTCTTCTTCAGTCGGCATGTCATGGATAAACACATGCGACACGCCATCTACGTCGATTCCGCGTGCCGCAATATCTGTCGCGACCAGAATCGGAGGTGCCGTGCTTTTGAAATCTTCAAGAATCCTCTGACGCTTGTTCTGACTTTTGTTCGCGTGAATCGCTTCGGCGCGGAAACCGGCAGCCGTCATGTGACGCACGATCCGATCCGCGCCATGTTTGGTTCTGCTGAACACGATCGCTCGACTTGGATTCGCTCGAGTCAACAGTTCAATCAGCAGTCGAGTCTTCTGCTTCTGCGGCACAAAGCAGACACTCTGTTCGACAAGCTCAGTTGTTTTTTGTTTTGGTTCGATGGAGATGCTGACTGGATCGATAAGCATCGAACTTGCCAGTTCCCGAATTTCCGGTTTCATCGTGGCAGAAAACATCAGCGTCTGACGCTTTTTCGGCACGTATTTCAGGATGCGGCGAATTGCCGGAAAGAAGCCCATGTCCAGCATTCTGTCCGCTTCGTCCAGCACCAGTGTGTGAACGTCCGACAGACTGATCAGCTTTTGCTGAATCAGGTCGAGCAAACGCCCGGGCGTTGCCACGACAACATCGACACCCTGACGCAAGGCACGCACTTGAGGCTGCTGCCCGACACCTCCATAGATCGTGGTGGCCCGAATCGAAGCAAATGCACCGTAATTCTTAAAGCTTTCGTAGATCTGAAGGGCGAGTTCGCGAGTACTGGCGAGAATCAACACCTGCACCGGACGATGCCCGGCATCCTGCTTGACTTTCGACGTGAGCAGTCGATTGATAATTGGTAGTGCGAACGCCGCAGTCTTGCCAGTACCAGTCTGAGCAATCCCGATCACATCGTGCCCTTTGAGCACGACCGGAATTGACTGAGCCTGAATAGGAGTAGCGACCGAATAGCCTTCTTTAGAAATAGCGCGCACAATCGGCTCAGCGAGCCCGAAGTCTCTGAAATTCATTCTTTATCCTGGGTTAGTTGAGAAACATTCCCAGGACCGAATACAGGAGGACGCAACCGAAAAAGGTCGGACTCAAGAAGTGGAACTGGCAGTCGCCCGTCGGCGATGGCCAACCGGACAGAACTGAATGCTTCGCTGATAGGATCGACGCCCCGGTGAAGCAATGTTCACGCAAAAATGGCGAATCCGAAATCAGTTACTCGGGCACTGTATCACCACGCGGCAAAATGAAAACTCAATTTTTCAAGATCCGGTCGAAATTCCTGATCTTCTCACCTGAAGCGGTTCAAACTTCGGCAAATTGCCGCAACTTTGAGCGAGTTTTTGCTACTTCGCCGACGCCTGAGTGTTCTGCGCAGGACTTGCGGGCTTTGGATCCTGGGTATCGACCACGATGATTTCAATGACAAAGCTGCCACCTCCGCCACCAGCTCCTGCTTTTTCAATGACGACATCGATTGAACGTCGATGTCCGTTTGGCAACGTCTTGACGCCTTCAATCCACATCACGCCTTTCGCTGCATCGGGACGGCTGTAGCCACTGGTTCGCCCTTCGTAATGTTCCGTCAGATCATCAATGTCGCGTTGTTTCTGAGGAGAAAAACTTGTCCGCGTGTAGTAGACCTCAGTTGAAGACGGATCTGCTTCCCCTGCCGTTGCACCGATCCCTGAATTGAACCCGAGCATGACCGATAACTCCGCTGTCGCCTTTTTGTGCAGTTTGACTGGTGGGTTCTCCGTGACAGGTTTCATACTTCCCGCGGTTCGTCGCAATTCATTGCGAAGCGAAAGCACCAGTTTCTGTGTTCCGGATGTCCAGGAATCCATCGTTCCCGGTGCTTCTTTTACTGGCCGCGTCCTTGGCTGCGACTTGAGAATAACCAGCAACGCAGGATCATGCACATCCGTAAACAGCCCGGAACTCTCGAGCCCTTCCGACCCATCAGCATGAAGACGCAGGAACGCGGCGCTCATCGCCTGCCGGACTTCCGGGATCGGAATTGTCGAAGCAAGCAGAATTATGTCAGCAGACTCAGACAGATCTGTTGTGGACTCCAACTGATGCACGATCTTCGCAACAGCTTCCGGACTCCAGAGCAGGGTAGCCCCAGTTTTGACGATATCGGGAGTCAGTGAAACATTCGGCAGCGAAGTCGTTTTTGTGATCGCAGCGTTGCTACCCATGCCACCACCCTGCGCTGAAATAAACGGACCTCCGTCTTCGTCGTCGCGATCCTTGCGAGAACGTCCGCCAAACAGGGCTTGGCCAGCTCCGAAACCTGCAAGACCGTTCACCTCCCCGGCGTTCTTGTCTGAAGACTGTGCTGTTTTCGCGAAGCCAGTAAGTCGCCCAATGTGAGCGGCAGAGATTGCCGTCAACATCCGAATGCAGGCCACTCGGTTTTCCAGTGGAATCGCGGACGCACTGTCCAGAAATGTGAGGATCCCTGGTGAAATTGCCGCTGGATTGGAATCCAGGTTCTGAAACAGCCGCTCGACCACAATTTCACAGGTGAGTGCTGCAGGTATGGGTGTTTTGACAGTCCCGGCGACGATCCCGTACACCGAATGCCAGGCATCCTGTGAATTGTTCGCGATCAGGCCATCGATCACATGTTCAACCAGTTCTCGGTCCTGCAACGAACCGACACCTGGAGCTGCTGCCGCCAGCGGCGCAACGGGCTGAATCATACCGTCATCTTCTGCTTCGTCCTTCTTCGATCTACGGCGTGGAGGCGCTCCGGAATCATCAGCGATCCGTTCGGGAACACCACTGGCGATCGCACCGACAGCAGCACCCTGCGGCATCCAGGTCACCGCAGATTCAAGAATCATGGCGGTGGCGCTATCGACAGCAAGTGGAACCCGCGCGGCGACGCTATCACGTGTCCTGTCTCTGGAATTCTCGGTTGAAGTCTGCGGATCGGTCTTAATCGGCGGTGCAGAATCTGTCCCCGTGGCAGATTCCGCTGGCGTGGCTGGTGGTGAGGTGGCAGCCGGAGTCGTTTCGGCTGGAATCATCTCCGCAGGCGGAGACGATGGATCGAGCAATCTTGTCAGCAACGCTGCCACGGCTGCATCGCCCGGTGACGATTTGACCTTGAAATCGATCGCATCGAGCAGCTTCGGATCATGTTCACGCGCCGCAGCGAGAAAGTCGTCGTTCGTCCAGGCATCCACATTCTCCGGTCGAGCTGTCAGAGCAGGCACAACTTCCGTCGTCAGACTCGCAGCGGCAGGAATGAGATCCAATCGTTCGTCGTCCTTGTCGCTACCAAATCCGAACTTCATGCCTGCCGAGTTGCCATTTGGTGTTGCCGCAGCAGCGGCTGGAACCGGATCGACATCGTCATCGTCGCGCTTACCTTTGCCTCTTCGGTTGGAATCTTCGGCGGCGTCGATGGCCACAGCCGGTGCGGGCGATGCCTCGGCCGATGCGGAGGACTCGGAAGAACTTTCAGCAGCTGCAGCTTCGGGAGCAGGTTCGTTTCCGCCACCACATCCAGTCAACACGATTGTGCAGAAAACGACCAACCCAAATGGACCGCGTTGATACACCAGACGCAACTGATCAGACGAACTCATTTTACCGGCTCCGCTATCATCGGCAACCCGGCGCGCAAACGCCCACCGCTCGCCTGAACAACTTGACTCAGCCCCTCAGGTTACCAACCATCGCGGCCAACATGCAAGCAGTGGCTCGCAATTCAATCACAGGTGACAATCGGCACTGTCCCTACGAACTCGGCGTGCAGATCACCGTCATCGTTTCAATCACAGCACCCTGTTTGGGCTTATCGCTCGGATCGGTTGGCAGCGCGCCGATCTTTTTCACGACCTCAAGACTGGCATCGTCAGCCGTTTTGCCAAACACCGTATACTGTCGGTCGAGCGACTTCTGAGTTCCCAGGCAGATAAAGAACTGGCTGCCTGCCGAATTGGGATCACTGGTTCTCGCCATGGACAGCACGCCCGCCAGATGCGGGGTTTCGTTGAATTCCGCCTTAATCGTGTAGCCTGGCCCGCCGGTTCCGGTTCCAAGCGGACAGCCTCCCTGAATCATGAACCCACTGATCACGCGATGAAAAGTTACCCCATTGTAATATCCGATTTTTGCGAGACCGATCATGTTTGCACAATGACCCGGTGCAGCATCGGGAAGAAGGTTCAGCAATATGTTCCCGTGATTCGTCTTGAGTTCGATCTGATAATTGTTCTTGTCGAAGTCAATGTCTTTGATAGCTTCTGAAACTTCAGGTTTGCGATTCTTGCTCATGTCGATTGTTGGATCCAGATAAATGATTGGTACGAAACTGTTTGTGTGAACAGGGGCAATTTATAGCCACCAATGCACGGGTACTTACGTAGGATTCTGTCGCTCAATTTTCAGTGCTTGTAGACCTTATGCTGAGGCCGACCGGACAGAATCTGTTCTTTGCCCCAGTTTGTAACGGCTCGAAATTCTTCGCTGCGAATGAACTCCTGAAACGCCGATTCTTCAGACCATTCGCTGGTGATCAGGTACGAGGCATCGTCGCTGACGTCTTTCCAAAGTGTCGAATTTGTATGCCCAGGAGCCGCTTTCAGTGCGTCAATCACACCTGCGAACTTCTCTTCAAAGTCCGTCTGCTTGCCGGGCAGTACGTGATAATTCATGCCTACTGTAATCATGTTTTTTGTTCCAGATCTGAAGTGTCAATAATGATAGAAAACATACTACGGAGAATACAGCCATCCGGAGAAGACAATTATTCGGGACGGTCGAAATCGTGAGTTCTCTCACAGTTCGCATCACTCAGTGAGCGTCTGTCTGGCATTGCCGTTCGATACTGCGTCCAGTGCTGTGGGGCGTGCTGAAGAGACGGCTTTGAACATGACCGTCGCCAGTGGAGGCACAGTTACGACAATGCTTGTCGATCGACCATGCGCAGGAATATTTTTGGAATAGACGCCACCCTGATTGCCAAGCCCAGCGCCGCCGTACCAGTCGGCATCGCTGTTAAAAATCTCTTTGTAATAGCCAGCGCAAGGAGCACCGAGTCGATAATTGTCGCGCGGTGCGGGAGTCAGGTTGCTGATGACAAGGATGGTCTCACGACGATCGGGTGTCTGACGCAGATAAGCAATCACACAGTTCGTGTGATCGTCGCCGACCAGCCATTCAAATCCTTCTGCCACAACATCGCCTTCGTGCAGAGCCGGTTCACTGATGTAAAGGCGATTCAGGTCGCAAATCATACGGCGAATGCCTTCGTGCGTATCAAATGTTCTGAGTATCCAGTCGATCTCTGCGTCGTGATTCCACTCAGTCCACTGGCCAATTTCGGTCCCCATGAACTGCAGTTTTTTTCCAGGTGCCGCAAACTGACCGGATAACAGAACGCGAAGATTAGCAAACTTCTGCCATGTATCACCTGACATCTGCGACAACAGCGACTGCTTTCCGTGGACAACTTCGTCGTGCGACAACGGCAGGACAAAGTTTTCAGAAAACGCATAAATTCCGCGAAAAGTCAGGTCATTCAGGTGAAACTGGCGATGAATTGGATCGCGTCGCATAAATCGCAGCGTGTCATTCATCCAGCCCATATCCCACTTCATCGTGAAACCCAGGCCGCCCGTATAACACGGACGGGAGACACCCGGCCATGCCGTGGATTCTTCTGCAACAGTCATCGTGCCGGGAAACTCAGCATGCATCAGCGTGTTAAAGTTGCGCAGAAAATCGATAGCATGCAGATTCTCACGACCTCCGTACTGATTTGGAATCCACTGGCCCGAATCACGTGAATAATCCAGATACAGCATGGACGCAACCGCATCGACTCGAATGCCATCAATGTGATAGACATCACACCAGAACCGCGCGCTGGAAATCAGGAACTCCGTCACTTCACGGCGACCGTAGTTGAAGATGAGCGTGTTCCAGTCCGGATGGAAACCCAGTCGGGGATCAGAATGTTCGTACAAACACGTACCGTCGAACATCGCCAGACCATGCGTGTCCGTCGGAAAATGTCCGGGCACCCAGTCCAGCAGGACTCCTATTCCCCGCTGATGCAGATGGTTGACGAAGTACTGAAAGTCATGCGGCGATCCGAATCGCGATGTCGGCGCGAAGTAACCGGTGGTCTGATAACCCCAGGAACCATCAAACGGATGCTCCGTGACTGGCATCAACTGAATATGTGTGTAACCAACTTCTATGACATAGTCCGCCAGCGCGTGAGCTAACTCGCGATAGTTGAAGAATGTTCGTCCATCGTGCGGACGTTTCCATGAACCCAGATGAACTTCATACATCGACACTGGTGCTTTGAGCCAGTTTGTCTGGTCACGCTGATTCAGCCAGTTCTGATCGGTCCACTGGAAATCGCGCAAGCTCCAGACGATCGAAGCGGTCTGCGGACGCATCTCAGTATAGAAGGCAACTGGGTCAGCTTTTTCGAGCAGGTTTCCACTTTGAGTTCGAATGGCATATTTGTAACGTGTTCCCGGCAGAACTCCCTTGATCACGCCATGCCAGACACCGGTGTCGCTGGAATTCAGCCAGTCACGTCCTGCGGTCCAGCCATTGCCGTCAGTTATTACCGACACTTCGCGAGCGTTCGGTGCCCAGACAGCGAATCGAACTCCGCCATCCACCAGGTGCGCGCCCCATGAGCGATACAACGTCGTCGCATCTGCTGCCGCATCGAAAGTCCCACGCGGTGGACGTGCGCTGGTTGCTGGATGAGTTATCGTGGTTTTTGACATGGCTGCCGATTGTCTCTAACATTTAAAAGAGACACAACCGGAAAGGCGTTTCTCGAACGGACGTTTCTTAAACTGATAAGAATTTACCGTCCACAAATCAATCCGCCGAATCAGCCAATTTCGACGCACTTCGCCGATTCTCCCACAGGCGGGTGAACAATCGATTGAAGCGCGGAGCCGATGACGAACTGCTATCCGCCTGCAAGGTCGCCTCCATTTCGCCAGCATCCGACCGCAGGACTCGGGCATCCGGGGTCATCTGAAGGGCCACAACAGGCGAATCCTGGCAAGTGCTCTGGTGATCCAATCGCCGTTTTGCCCGCGAAATCAGGCTGTCGAATTCATCCGCTGATGTGCGATCTCCGGCGTTCAAATCGATTTCGAAGGTTTTTCCGGTTTGCTGAAAGTGCCGCACATCGGCCCGAAGGCTGTTCAGAGTTTCGACGATCGGCGACACTTCCCGATCTTCTTTGACCTCAAGCGATCGCAAGTCCCAGTCGATTTTTTCAATCGGCACCGGCAACGTAAAGAATCCATTCGAATTCGCCTGGAGGGTTGTTCGCGGAACCGACGTTTCTGACGGTTCAGGATCTGACTTCACGTTGTCCGGAGATTTTTTGTCGCTCGACTTTGCAAAAATCAACTGGCCATCTTCCCAAATTCTGAGGTCGGGAAGATCAGCCGTGTGGCAGGAGGTTTCAGTCTCTGGCTGCCGTCCAAAATTCGCGCGAGATTGAAACTCTGGCAGCGGCTCAAGCTCAAATTCCGGTTCAAACGTAAGGGCCACAAAAGATCCCGTTTCCATGCTCAGCGAGTTCCGCCGCATCTGATCCATCAAGTCGATGTCCGTTGTCTGATGAATCGGAATCTGATCGATGCACGTCGAACGCGAGTTGTTCGTGGATAGCCCAAAGGCATCGACCACATGATTCGCAGTCAGTAACAGATCTCTTGTCGCGTTCTCGGACTCAGTCGCATCGATGCCTGACGGAACCTCACGCCCAAGTGCAATCCATGTGTAGCGGTCAAAGACCGGCGTGCGATTCGAAAATCCTGACTCCTCGGAAACTTCCGCTTCGAGGTGCCATCGAATTTCGTCAGCAAAATCGATTTCTATCTGGTCGTCGGTCGTATTCTCGACAGATCCATACTCCAGACTCAGCAATTCCGCAACCCCCCGTTCGTCAACATTTTCGATGGAAACACTGTCCGACGACGATTCGGCAAAAAAACGACGCCCAACTTCAAACGCTATTGCCACCGGAGTCGATACCGATACCGGAGCCGATAATGTCACAGGCTCTGTAGTCGGCAGGTTTATGTCGATGTCAACTGTTGCTTCGGAAAGCGGCGGTATGACTTCGCGGGCGGGTGTAACTTCGAGAACGGGTGCAACTTCGAGAACCAACTGCGAATGTTCGGACACCAACTGCGACTTTGGCTGAACACTCTGGCGAACTTTCGCCGACGGACCGCCAAATTCAATGACTCCCGGCGCAAGTGTGGTTTGCGCGGGCTTCTGAAGGCTGGCTGTTGGTTTGGGAAGGGCTATCGGACGCGGAGATTCTTCAATGGCGAGTTCTGTTCCCGGCGATTCCTCAGAATACTTCAAAGCCCCGGAATCCAGCGAATCGCTGAATTCTTCATCCGGCTCTTCAGCAGTATTGGCATGAGGCGAAGCGTTCCAGTGATACTGCAGATGCTGCAATCGACCGAGAGCCACGCGCACTGCCTGCTCCGTCGCGGGTTTCTCACCTGTCTCCATCGCGACTACAAGCGATTCGTCCGCCAGCAGACTCAGGCAACGCGGAATCCCATCGGCGGCAGCCGCGATCAGTTCCAGGGCCGAACCAGTAAACACCTCCGGCAATTGGCCTCCCGCAAGTTCGATCTGCTCCTGCAGGAATTGAATCGATTCACGGGATTTCAACGGCTGCAAAAATGCGTGGCATCGAATCCGACGACCGAATTCTGCATACTCCGATCGCGCAAGTTGTTCTTCAAAGGAGACGGGCGCGGAAACAAGACAACGAAGCAGATCCCGACCGTTCCATTCTTCTTCCGTAAGCGCTCGCAGCTCATTTAGCACAGGCAGAGGCACAAGATGCACATCGTCGATCAACAACAAAACCGGCCCCCAGAGTTCGGCGGTCCGTCTTGTTTGTTCCAGAATCGTCGATCGAGTGACTGGCGGTGCAGATGCAGCGGTCGCAGTTCGAGATTCATTTTCGCTGCCTGCTTTCATCCGGGATGCCTGCTGCACAACGCTGATCAAGTCGGCGGATGTTCCGAGGCAGGCTCCGGAAAAAAGTATTGCACGGCCTTCGTTCGACAATTGCTGCTGAATGTGTCGCAGCAAGGATGTCTTGCCGCTGCCAGGAACGCCAGTCAGCACGGCGATGCCAAGATCAGAACGCAGTGCGTGCAGAAGTTGAGGGCGAATTGTCCGGATCGATTCCGAAACAAAGAAAGCTCGGCACGCATCCGCCGCCTGAAATGGCTGACGATGAAATCCGAAATGCGTTTCGTACATATCCAATCCGTCCCTGGATGTCGGCTTGTTGTCGGCAGAATCTGCCGATGCCGTCGTCGCTCGGTTTCCCCCGTTGACTTCATCGAACGAGAATAACCGTGTTCTTTAGCGCAACCACTTTGCGCGACAAGGACGATTCATCGAGGACGCATTCCGCAGGATTCAATCCGACTGTCGTCCGCCAATTGCCTGAACCGTACGGTCTGCCAGATGTTTCCTCAGACTACGCAATTGATACAACGTCTGTTCACTTGATCCGACTCGGAACCGTTTGACATTTTTTTCTGCGGAGAATTGAATTTCCAGCCGACACGCGGCGTCCGTGCAGGACTGCCAGAATGCCGGTGCTTCGTCCGACACACGGTGAACTTGAAGTAGAGCCGCTTTAAATAAATCCAGGGATTCTGTCGCATCAGACTGCTCGCAGAAAATCTCAATCACCGTCCGCAGCGATTCATCAAGCGAATTCTGCGAGGCATTCGATTCAGCACGACCTGGAATTCGCGAATCTCCAAAACCAATTCCGTGGCAGCAGGCAAACCCCGCCGCCGCTCCACGAATAATCGCCCGCAACGTTTGTCGTCGATCGATCATGACTAAGCTCCCGTTTCCAATTCCCGAAATCTGAAATCCAGTGTTGTAGTTGTATCAGTTCAGTGTGGGACTGCGAAGGCGTACGTACACAATATAAATTGCAGCGACCACTTCGTGCACGAACAAAACGCCAAAACTGCGACAGAGCTTCCTGACCAGACATTCTGGTCAAGTATACAAATTCGTTACGCCCGCGTTCCTCAATCAATCTTCCCTACTTAAGACAAGACTCATCGTGAAAACGCCAAAATCCGCATTGATCGCCGGATGTGGATACGTTGGTGGGCGAGTTGCTGCGTTGTGGCGGCATCGTGGAATGCAGGTATCGGTCATCACTCGAAGTGCGTCGAAAGCTCAGAATCTTCGAGATGACGGAGTCACACCGATTCTGCTTGATCTGGCAAGTAGCGTCGCGTTACAGCGACTGCCGGATGTGGACGTGGTACTCTGGAGCGTCGGTTTTGACCGTGCGTCTGGCATTTCACGACAGGCCATCTGGATCGACGGACTGCAACGCCTGCTCGATGCACTGCCGCAGCGTATCGAACCTCGCAGAATTCTTTACACCTCCAGCACCAGTGTTTATGGCGATATGCACGGACAGGACGTCGATGAGAACACGCAACCGAACCCCACTTCAGACGGTGGTCTGGCCTGCCTTGCTGCGGAACATTTGCTGCAGAACTACGCACAGAAGTGTTCTGCGATTGTTTCCATTTTGCGGCTGGCAGGGATTTATGGGCCGCATCGATTGCTGCGAAGAATCACCGATCTGCAGAACGGCACCCCGATCCTGTCGCCACCGCACGAATGGCTGAATCTGATTCATGTCGCAGATGCTGCCGTGGCAATTGACTGCATAAGTCAGCTTGAATCCCCACCATCACTGATCAACATCGTTGCCAAAGAGAGTTCAACACGTCGTCAATACTACACAGAACTCGCCGCCCTCGCGGATGCTCCACCTCCGACGTTTGCGGAACCGCCGGATTTGCCGCCACAATCCCGAGGTGGTCATCGACGCGTAATCAGTGTTGTTCGAAACTCACTTCCGGTCGCGTTCAAATACGACACAATTGCCGACGGTCTGCGGAATGCGTATTCGTAGGGTGTGACAAGTGAAGTGAAGGCACACCACTTTTTGCACCTTTCACCTCACACTTGCGGACATCATGGTGCATTCGTTAGATTTCGTCACTCCGGGAGGTTTGCTGTGTCTGGAAAAGTATCACAGTCAGCATAGACCACAAAGGGCAGGAGGCCATTTAAGATGACCACTTCACATGGACGCAGAATTCAAGGTCGCCGCGCGCTGGCGATTCTGGCGTGGGTGTCGCTCGTAATCATTGCCGGGCTGCTCTGGTACGGGCAGGAACAAGGCATCATCCGAATTCAGGCATGGGAGCCAGCCGCGCTTCTTCTGTCTGCCTATTCGGCGTTTCTGGCAATATTCGGCTGGTTGCTATTTGCGCCTCAGAGAAAATCGGCGGAAGAGTCTCCGGCACTGTTTTTTTCCGGCATGTTGACACTCATTCCCCCGTGTTTCATCGCGTATCACCTGATGCCACCGTCATCACCGCTCCGAGGCTGGCTGACGATTGGAGTGTTTGTATTTGGCCTGATGTCGATTTTGAGTCCGCTGCCGGCGGAAGTCTTCGCTGTTCCGCGAGATCGCAAGTCGTACCTTCAGCCTCTGACGGATTGTTACCTTTCGGCACTTGACGTTGAAGAACCGCAGCTTGACCTGCAAAGTCTGGTGCCACGCAGCTATTACACACTCACCAGCCCTGATGTTGCACAACCGCCGCCCACCTATGGTGGCACAGCGCGCGATCCGTGGACAGATCCGTTTTACGGCACCGGGCGAGCGATGAGCGAAGTCGGTTCGGCCCGTCGCTCGACGTATTCCGAAAGCAGAACTCGGAGTTCTGATGTGCGTCCGGATGTTGCGCCATTGCGAGAACCTGTTTTGCGCGAACCACCGCGCGAATCGGTTCGAGGATATCAGCCGCTGCCGACGATTTCACCGCCAGTGCCACAGTACCCGACGCAAATTCCGACACCGATTTCAGCAGATTCCGCAATGTCCGGTCTGGCACGACCTCCCATGACGGCACGGTCCGCGTTTGCTCCTCGCGAATCCAGAGCACCCAACTATCGTCCACCGTCAGCAACACCCGGGACCGGAGAACAAGTGACCGGTGCGGCGGACTCTTCGGCGTCTACGTCTGCGACCGCTCCACGGCGACCACTCACTGAACCTGGGGGACGGACGCCGCAGCCCGTTGGATTCCAGACGCCAGCGTCTGTCTCGCGACCGGTGACTTCTTCGCCGCCTTCGGTACCATCGTTTCTGCCTCCGGCAATTTCACGAATCACGACGCCGATCTCAGCTCCGCCTGTTGCTCGAGAATTGCCTTCCCGACAAATCCCTCAGCGACCGATACCAGCCGTTCTGGATCCTGCGTCAGGACTGGGTCTGTCAGCGATGTCGGCAGCGGTCCCGTTGGCTTCGGCGGCAACCATGGACGATGTTCTCAAATCGGCCGTTGCAGAATTTCGGTCACTTGCCGACCCACCACTTCAGGAACTCGATCGCCGAATCAAGGAACTCGAATCGGATGATGAGCTGGACGGTGAGACAGACATCCAGCCCGCGATGATGCCAACGGCCAGAACATCCGCTCTGAACGACGTTACCATGGAACGTGTCAAGGATGATCATGGCTCAGAAATGGTTGAAGGCACGATCAAAGTTTTCTTTGAGGTCGGCCAGAAGCGGGCTTACCTGCACGTGCCTTTTTCGCCCCCTCTGGAAGGGTTGCCAGAAGTTGAGTGTGAGGCTGTGAGTGACGATTCCGTGCGTTGCAAAGTGGCTGTTCGTCAGCCATACGGAATTCGGATTGAGGTCCGGCGTTCCGATGCGTCGAGTGCACTCAGGACCGATGTCGGATTTGCGGCAGTGTATTCACCGCCATCGGACCACAGCTAAAGAACTATCGAATATTGCCTGTATTCGTTTAACGGCGAGCCGTAGGCGTAGGCAAATCACTCGATAACCGACGCCTACGGTTAGCCGTTAAACGAAGGAACTCATGCACGGATGCTTATGCTTCAATCAGACCTTCCCGAATGGCCCAGCGGCAGAGATCGACTCGATCCGTTGCTCCGATGGCGCGCATGATACGGTACTTGTGGCTTTCCACGGCTTTCTGGGAAATGGACAGGGCATCGGCCACTTCCGAGACGCGGCGGCCTTCCGCGATGTTCAGCAGGACATCCCATTGGCGATCGGTGAGCTTCTGCATTTTCGCACTGGCCACACAACGAAAACTGCCGTCTCGCAACAATTGCAGTCGGGGATTGAGGTATTCCGACAGCACTGCCGTGCCTGCCGCGACCTGGCTCAACTGTTCATTGATCTTTTTCACGGTATCTGTTCGCGACAGCATTCCCGTAACGCGATTGTTGGCGATCAGGTCCAGTTGACGATCCGTGAGCGCATCCGCAAACACAGCGATTCTTGTTTCGCCAAGCCGGACGGCGAGTTCAGAGAAGATATCTCGCAGCCCGGCCACAACCAGGCGTTCGCCGATCAGGACCACCTGCGGTCGCTGACTGCGAATCGTCTGAAGAAGTTCGGCAGAACTTGAAACAGCGGTGACATTGCGAAAGCCTCCGTACGCTTTAAGACACCACGCGATGGATTCGGCATTGACTCGACTGCAGTCCGCGATGACTGCATCCGGCGTTTGATTTTGGGAAGGTTCAATGGGAACCGGCCGGCGATCCACGAGTGTCTGCATGGTGAGATTGTTCCTTCAATGCTCAGTAACTGTCGAATCTGTTAATTGCGCTGACCATAGTTCTGCATCCGTGCGGACCTGCGTTCAACTTCGAGGGTTGTATCCGCATTTCAAATGTTTTACAGAGAGGGATTTCCCACCCCATCCGGAAACGCGAACCGTTTCGGTGGTGGGCCAGCGGCGTGCGTGAATTCATTCAGCCGTACCGGCAATTGATTTGATATGTCGAATCTTACTGATTCAACTCAAAGCAACCGTGAGTAAAATCACTCAGCCATTCCGGTGATGGCGTTGCGAGTCATGGTGACCTGATTTCCGGGGGAGTTGTAAGTGATTTCATCCATGATCGTTGACATCAGATGAATTCCACGATGACGATCGTTGAGTGGTTTCACGCGGCCTGCGAGGAATGGAGTCGGATCGAAGCCTTTTCCTTCATCTCGGATCGAAAAAATTGCTCGTTCGCGGGAAATGTCGGCCAGAACATAAATGCGGCGGAGACTGTATTCCCGGTCTGCAGCTCGTTCAGCGGCAATCGCGTCCCATGTCTGTGGCGTCGCACCTTCCACACTGGAAACGTCGAAATTTCCGTGGAAGTAGGCATTCAACAGAGCCTCTTCAATGGCAATCCCCGTCCGCATACGTTCCGTCTCATCCCCGAGCGGCATGCAACGCAGGAAATTGACGAGCAGTCCGACGGTGGATCGAATAAGTTGCCGGTCGTTGTACAAAACAAGCTCAGTTTTTGTGGACTGAATCTGGTGCATGATTTCCGGCTGAATCTGAGCATCTCGGGTGGTCACATGGACCTGTTGCAGCGTTCGCTCCAGATTCTGAATCAAATTCCGTTTTGGAACGTAGCTCGCCGCGCCTTTCTGCAGGGCGATCGCAGCAATTTCTTCACTTCCGTCGGCGGTCATGAGGATCACAGGAATGTAGGGATACTGATCCCGAATCGCTTCCACCAACTGTAAGCCATCCATTTCCGGCATGTGCAGATCCGTGAGCACAATATCTGGCTGATGCTTGTCGATCATTGTCAGTGCAGCCACACCGCCGGCGGCCTGAAGCACAGTGCTGTTCATCCAGCGGGCAGCCAGTCCGGCAATCCTGAGTCGATCCGTCGCAACGTCGTCAACAACAAGCAGCGTAGGCATGGCACTTCTCTCACAGGGCATTCAGCCCGACATCAGGAGGCAATCAAATTCATTCAAGTGTAATTCTTTTAGGTTGATCAGTTTCTTTCGCTGCGCCTGGAATTCGTTGTTGTTCCAGGCGCGACGGATCTTTCATGCCGATCTTTTCAAGCAGACTCTTTGAGAATGTATCGTCTTCGGCGGGCGGCAGCGATCCTTCAGGGGTGTAATGAATGATAAATCGATGGCTGGCAAACGAAATTCGGTCTTCCGGATACAGAACCTTGCGTTCGACACGCTCACCGTTGACGCGGACGCCGTTGCGACTGCCACAGTCCTCCACCACCCAGAACCCGTCCTCATAAGTCAGTACAGCATGTCGCGACGAGACGTCGGCAAACTTTAGGGTGATATCACAGGCACTGCGGCGACCGACGAGGAGCGGTGATTCGATCAAGCCGATCGGGTCGCCGCCACCACACGGTACCAGTTTTCCAAGATAACGGCGAACTGTTTTCGCGGCCGGGGAAATGGGAAGACTGGCATGACTGGAATCTGTACGCTGCCGAACTGCCTGATGCGACAAGGGCAGGCGGGCCGCCCCTGTGGAGTCGGGACGTGACTCAGTCGCAGGTTTCGGACTGTTGGCAGTCCCAGTCGGTGCGACAGGTGAGGGTTCCATCAGCAAGGTCATTGCTTTCTCTTCGTCCTCAGAGACCTTTGGTTCTTTGTAGTCGAGGCGATAACGCTGGTTTGCCATCCGCAGGATGCCGCCGGACAGAATCTTACCCGATTGGCAGCGGACGTTATTGATCGAAGTCCCGTTGCGGCTTCCCAGATCACGAACCCACCAGTACCCGTCGATCAGCTCCAGTTCGCAATGCTGACTCGACACGCTGCTGCTGGCGATCACTTGATCGTTGGACGGATCACGTCCCAGTGTCAGTTTTTTTCTGAGCAGAATTATAGGAGCCCCCCCGCCAACGGGAGTCAAGCGACCTAACATGGCGACCTCCTCGTGATTCGCATCGCTGGTCAGTAGTGCTTCGTCAGAGATTAATCTTCGGGTAGTGGACGAGGTAACGAGTCCCATTGAGCCGACGAATGGCAGGACTCGTTGCCTCGTCCATTACGGCCAACCCTAACTTTTGGCTCTGACGAAAGCACTAGCTTTCAAGGAACTTACGCAGTTCTAACGTAATTTGATGATACTCTTGTTCAAGATTCTGCAACGGAACGTGCAGACGCTCCATCGTATCGTCTGTCACCTGCATTTCAATGACCTGTGCCAGGTCGGCAGTAGAAAAGGCACCGACACCCAGCATGGCCCCTTTCAGGGAATGTCCTCGTGATCGCACGGCTGCTGAATTGTTTTCCTTGACCGCCAGCCCAAGCTCACGGAGTAACTGCTGCGATTCATCCAGAAAGACTTCAATCACACATTTCAAGAGATCCCGGTCACCATCGACACCTTCCAATGCGGTACGCCAATCGATGAGCGAATCCACGGGCAAAACTTCCGGCGGGCGACTTTCGACGGAAACTTTTGGCTGGGCTTCATCAGGCATCAGATTTTCCAGAAGTTCCGTGAGTTGTTTTGAACGGATGGGTTTCGAAAGGTACTCATCCATCCCGGCCGCAAGACAGCGTTCACGATCTCCTTTGAGCGCATGGGCCGTCATGGCGACGATTGGTGTTTTGATTCCGCTTGTCTGTTCAAGTTGCCGAATTGCGGCAGTGGCGGCGAAGCCGTCCATCACCGGCATCTGCACGTCCATCAGGATGACATCAAATCGCTCGGCCTGATACGCTTCGATCGCTTCAACTCCATTGTTGGCGATCGTGAGCTTGTGACCGTGCCGTGCAAGAATCCCGGTCGCCAGCTTTTGATTCATCAGGTTATCTTCCGCCAGCAGAATCTTCAGAGTTCGCGAAGATTTCTGAGGCTCCCTCGTAACGAGGGGTGCTTGCATCTCAGGACGACTGACGGCCCCAGCGATATTCAGGATGACATCGAACAATTCCGACTGCTTGACGGGTTTCATCAGACTGGCGACGATCATGAGTTCATGCCGTTTCACAGCATCACCGGAACGACCACCGGACGTCAGCATGATCAGCGGTGTGAGATGTATATCGGCATCATCGCGAATCTGTCGAGCCAGCATAAAGCCGTCCACGTCGGGCATATTGACATCGCTGATGACCAGATGAAACGGGATCCCGTTCGCCCGAGCCTCGCGGAGCAGCACCATCGCCTCGTCCGCAGATTCAGCAGCAACTGGTTTCATCCCCCAATTCTTTAAGACTTCCAGCAGAATTCGGCGATTCGTAGCGTTGTCATCGACGATCAGCACTGGCGCATCCGTGAAGACATCAGAACGGCTTTTCTCTTCGGACTTTTCTTGCGCGCCCACATTGAATCGGGCGGAAAAATGAAATGTACTGCCTTCATTCACGACACTGGTGCAGTGGATTTCGCCGTCCATCAGTTCAACAAGTCGTCGCGATATGGCAAGCCCCAGTCCCGTTCCGCCAAATCGGCGAGTGGTTGAAGTATCAGCCTGATGAAATGCTTTGAAGATCTCGTCCAGTTTCTCAGCAGGAATGCCGATGCCCGTGTCCGACACATTAAAATTCATAGTCATTTGATCGCCAACGCGGGTCCCGGCTTCCACGGTGAGAACCACTTCACCGCTGGCAGTGAATTTGATCGCGTTGCCTACCAGATTGACGATGATCTGCCGCAGCCTTGAGGAATCGCCGATCAAAGACTGCGGAATCGCGGGTGCAATTGCTAATGCAATTTCCAGACCCTTGTTGTGGGCTCGCAGACTGAGTGACTTCATCGCGTCACCGAGCACATCGCGGATGTCGAACGGGATGAAATCCAGTTCCATCTTGCCCGCTTCGATTTTCGAAAAATCCAGGATGTCGTTGATGAGTTCAAGCAGCGATTCCCCGGAGACCTGAACCACCTTGAGATACTCAAGCTGAACCGGCGTCAGTTCCGTATCCAGCAGGAGTTCCGTCATGCCGATGATGCCGTTCATCGGTGTACGAATTTCGTGACTGACATTCGCCAGAAAATCGCTCTTCGCCTGATTTGCGGCGTTGGCGGCTCCCCACGCAGCGTGCAATGCGTCGTCCGCACGACGTCTTTCGATGGCACGTCCGATCTGTTCTCCCACGCTGCGTAAAATGGCCAGCAGTGCGTCGTCACGCTCCAGTCGTTCGAATGAAAAGAACTCCAGGACCGCCACAAGTTCATTCCGAATCACAACCGGAAATCCGCACGCGCTGCGAATTCCAAGGCACTGAAGTGCATTCAGCCGATGTCCCTGGATCTGGGTGTCAACGTCACTGATCCACTGTGGGTTTTTCGTTTTCAGAATCAGCGATGGAATATCGATGCCATCCCGAACCCAATGCGCCTGCGTCACATTTTGAAGTTCGCGCAACGAATGTTTGTCATCAGAATTCCAGATGCCAGTCGGAACCAGTTCGGGATTTCCATCGGCATTCCGGGGCAGATAAGCATGTCCGATCGACCATGAAGTCAGCTCACAGACAATTCCGATGCAGCCTTTCAACAGAGTCTCCAGCGAATCGGTTTCCCGCGCCAGCGATGTGGACCGGTGCAGCAACCCGGCTTCCATCGCCTGACGACGCGCCTGTTGTTCGGCAACTTTCTGCCGCGTGATATTGCGTCCGATGCCGACAAGTCCCATCAGCTTGCCGTCAGAATCCCGCAATGGGATCTTGCTGGTCAGCATCCAGAGCGGATGTCCTTCCGCATCGACATTGGATTCTTCGCGATCAACCAGCGGGACGCCGGATTCCATCACCTGACGATCGTCTTCCACGAAGTGATCGGCAAGCGACTGCGGAATAAAGTCTTCGTCTTTGTGACCGATCAGGTCTTCCGGTGTATTGGCACCGTACAATTTTACCAGCGCAGGGTTCGCCATCAGAAATCGACCAGCCGTATCTTTAATAAAGATTACGTCAGGCAAGTGATTCATCAGTGTCTGCAGTCGATCACGCTCCTGATTCAGTGCTTCTTCAGCCTGAAGATACGACGTGATATCTCGTGAAATCCCGAACGTGCCGATGATCTGACCCGTATCATCCCGCAGCGGCATTTTGGTGGTGGAGCAAAGGCGAGTCGGTTTGCCGGGGCGATTTTGCTTTTCAACCTTTCCGATGATTCCTTCACCAGTCTCCATGATTTTGAGTTCGTCAGCACGAGCGCGGGCGGCATGTTCCGGGCTGAAGAAATCGGCATCCGACCGTCCGATTGCTTCTCCGGAGTCCGACAGACCAAACGAACGTGCCTGGCTCCGGCTGACTCGGCTGAATCGGCTTTCACAATCCTTGAAATAAATCGAATCCGGGATGGAATCCAGCAGTGTGTGCAGCAACGATCGTTCGTGAGTATGGCTGTTTTCGCGCTGGTGCTTTTCCGTCACGTCCCAGAACAGAATCTGAATACCGACAATTGTGCCGTCCGCATCTCGCAATGGTCCCTTGATACGCTCCAGCCAGCGTTCCCGCCCGTCCGTCGTGACGAACCGACAGGTTTCGTGCAGTACCTCACCGCGCTGCACGACATCAATATCGCCCAATCGAAACTGTTCAACATCAGTTTGAGGAAACACTCCGGACGAATCGCGATTGAGAACCTGTTCGAGCGTCTGTCCGTGGAATCTGAGGTAGGCCTGATTCGCGAATGTTGGACGACCTTCCGCGTCTTTCTGCAGCAAACAGATCGGCAGACTGTCGGCAAGACATTGAAACCGAGCCACGGAATGTCTCAACGATTCTTCGGGAACGGTTCGGTCAGCATCATTCATGGTAAGTCACACAGATTCTTGTTTTGCCAGCATGGCGGCTGAAGATCATACGCATGGATGCTGCGTATGATCCCATTCGCCCGCCTCTGCGCCAACTCAACCCGAAAAAGTGTTGCTTGTCCGCTCGATTCAATGCCTCGATCGTGTTTCGAGCGACGCTTACTCTGGACTCACAACCAATCGTGCTGGTGGAACCTGACCGGCAAGAACTCCAAAGGCCTCCCGCAGACTGGATTCCATTGCGCTGACAGACGTCCCGCCAGGTACGACGATGTCATATCCCCCGGTAAGTTTTGCAATCGCTTCGAGAAGATCGGTATCCGCTCCGGCTCCAACACAAAGCGTATGGACTACGATGTCCTGATCAGCAGCAAGCTTCGCCTGGTAAAGAGCATATTGTGACGCACGATTGTTTGTCGTGTAATCGGCGCTGCCATCGTCGTGATCGTTTGGGCCCGTTCTCCTGTCATCGGAGCGAAAATCAATGGCAGTTTTGCATCCGGTGCCTCAGCGTCGTTGCTATCCTTGCGGAGATTGACCTCAACACAGTTGAAAGGTCCGGTTCCCCATGTCTCGGTGTATGTCACACCGTCACTAGAAAGGATTCGCTTGCCGAGCCGAACATCTGAGTCAGGATCGAGATAAAACCCGTTTAGATCCGCTACGTACTCAGCCATCAATCGAGCGTCCGCTGCGGCCTGGGCCTGAACTGCATCCATGTCGAGCCCGGTATCCGCATTCCATGAGGCTTCACGAACCGCGACGACAATTTCCTGCGCAGCCGCAAGTGCTGCTGCGTCGGCGGCTGACTGCATCCGAGTCTTGGTGACGGTGATCATGCCCAGGTCAACGGACATGCCCACGAATGTCATCGCCCCCATCAGGCAAATGACGGCCAGTACGAAAAACACTCCCTTACGCTGTTGCGGTAATAACCGCAGGCGTCTGGTTCTATTCAATAACATTTTCATTTGTCTTCTCCTTCTTACTTGCAGCTCTTTGCACGGCCAAAATCTGAGCCAGTCGGGAACTTTATTCCGGACTGAATCTGCGTGTCCGCGAAGTGTCTGACTGGGTCGCGTTCCGATTCATTGGCGACAGACTCCAGTTTGTCTGCCGTTTCGGAATAACTCACGACCGCTATTCAAGCCTAGGGCGCGATGAGGCCGCCTTGCGATGTATCAGCGACTTGCCGATGTCGCAGAAAGTCGACAGGGAACTGAAGCGACAATGCGTTGCGTTTACGCAACACCAAGCCATAACGCTCTCGTTGAATCACCCGAACCGAGTAGGATGTGCAGCATAAATCCCACGAAAACTGGCAAGAGGTGGCAGTCTCTCAGCGCACGCACAACGCTTTGACCGGATTGTCGCGAAAGACCTGGTATTCCAGATGATGCCGATTTCTGTAACAGAATCCGGGCAGAACGAAAAAATACTTGCCCCATTTTCGTGAAGTTGATGTGCGGCTTGCGATTGAGTCACTGAAAATATGTACATGTTTTTCAGCAATTAGAGCTCAAGTATTATTCAATTCTGCAAGCTTTTTCGGCATCGACTCGTTGTTGTCGGCCAGAAGATTTACTACACATTCCAGCCAAACGTAATGGTCGTTTGAAAAATTTTCATTTTTCGAGGAGATTTAGGAATGTTGAGAAGAGCGAAGCACAATCGAGGATTTACGTTGATTGAGTTGCTGGTGGTGATCGCGATTATCGCGGTTTTGGTGTCGCTGCTGTTGCCGGCTGTGCAGCAGGCACGCGAAGCAGCTCGGAGAACGCAGTGCAAGAACAATCTGAAGCAACTGGTCCTGGCTGTTCATAACTACCACGATGTCTACACGCGATTTCCCGGCGGGACAACTGGGTCGGGCTGCCGATCATCAAGTACTTGCCCTACTGCCACCACAGGTCGTAGTCGCATCAGTGCATTCGTCGATCTGCTGCCTTACTACGAACAAGCCAATTTGTACAATCAGTATTCATCGGCACCTCAGGCTCCCTGGAGTACTGGAGCATTGTGGGTTCAACAGCTTGCGGCGTTGGCATGTCCTTCAGACGTTCAGTTCCGGAATCCAGGTGTCAATACACCGTCAATGACGAACTACAACTTCTGTTCAGGTGACGGCTCGCTTTTGATGTGTTCAGTCAATGACGAAATATCGCCGACGGACCCAAGAAAGTGCAACAATGCGAGAGGAATATTTTCAATGCAGTCGTTTCGGCAGATTCGAGACGTAACGGACGGAACGTCAAATACGATCGCAATGTCCGAGCATGCGACGCCGACAACAGCACGTGGTCTTGGCCGTGTATCGGAAACGGGCGGAGCTTCTACGGACACTCCGGCATTTTGCCGTGCACAATTCGTCAACAAGGAGTTTATTCCAAGTGTTAGTTTGGTTGGCGACGTTGGATTCCGTGGTGGCCGCTGGAATGACGGAGCGGGAATGATGACTCGTTTCAACACCATGATTCCACCGAATGGTCCTTCTTGTCAGGAAGCCAGCAGTCATTGGGCTGGTGGAATGTTTCCTCCGAGCAGCCGTCATGCTGGTGGCGTGCAGGTGGCCATGGCGGATGGATCAGTTCGATTTATCAGTGAGAATATCGATGCCGGCAACCAAGGCGCTGTCGAAGTTGCTGGAGGTGTCAGCCCCTATGGTGTCTGGGGGGCGTTGGGAACGATGGGCTCCGGTGAAGTAGTCGGCGAGTTTTGATCTTGGTAGCTGTGAGTTGTATATTCTCTGAGCGGTTGGACCTGAGGTCTAATCCGGCGGGTTGGCTGTCGGTTTAGTCGCCACTGAGTTTATCTCAGTGGTTTTCAGGATTCTGCACTAACGGAATCCCGAGAACCACCGGAATGAATCCGGTAGCGGACAAATCAACAGTTGGCAGCCGGGAGGGACATCATTCCGGTGAGTAAGACAATTCCAACCTTGCTTCTCACCGTTCAGAATATGAATTGTAACAGGTGAGAGCGCCGTAAACGTCCAGCGGTTCGGCGCTTTCTTTCTAGGGTTTACGATGAAGACCATTTCAGTAAAAAACATTCCGGCGATTTGCTTGGTTGGCTTACTTCTCTGTGCATTGATCGGCTGTGGAGGCGGGACCGACAAATGGGTCGAAGGCCGTGAAAAAGTGCATGCGGTTTCCGGCAAAGTGACTTTCGATGGAAAACCTGTCGAAGGGGCCGTCGTAATGTTTATCTCAGTGTCAAAGCCAATATCAGCTCAGGGATTGACGGATGCAAGTGGCGTCTACCGTTTGACGACTTACGAACAGAACGATGGTGCAGTTTCTGGTGAACACAAAGTGACGGTTCGGAAGACTGAATACCTAGAGGTACGGAGCGCGAACTGGACTGAAGAGGAACCTGCGATGATCAAGAAAGCCAAAGAACTGCTTCCCATTGAATACGCCACGGAGAAAACAACGACGCTCAAGAAGTCCGTTCCTGAGGACGGGGCAAAAGAACTGAACATTGAGTTTTAGCATCGGGTGGTCGGATCCGACTCTGTTCCGGCGAGCGGGGGACGTGAGTTCCCTGATGAAACAGTTCCAACCCGACACTCACCGGCGGGTGGTTTTAATCGCCTAACAGTAGCCGAAGGCGTCGAATCCGCAAGAAACACGGTCGCCTGCGGCTTATCGTTACACGAACGTCACTAAATTAACACGCCCTCACGTCTCTGACTCGCCGCTCACAATTCTGAATTGAATCTGCAACCAGTCAACAGGTTGCGACAGTTGCTCTCACTGGCTGCCAGAGCGTCGCTGCGCTCGGTTCGACTTGCACGGCGATGTATTTTATGGTGCGTTTCACGCACCATACATGTTCGCGAAGGAATTCCGCGACGACGAACCTCCCACGAAAAGGAACTCCCAATGCGTAAAACGCGAAAGAACACCAGACGTCGATTTCTACAAACCGCTGGAGTGGCTGCGGGGGCGATGGTGGCTCCGATGTATATTCCGAGTTCCGCATTTGGTGCCAACGATCGCATTGTCACGGCACACATCGGGACTGGTGAGCGTGGTCGCAGCGATATGGGTGACTTCCTGAATCACGGAGTCCAGGTCGCCGCGATTTGTGATGTCGATGCGTCGCATCGAGATCTGGCTCAGCAGGACATTGACAGGATTAAGCAACAGCAAGGCAGCAAGGCCGTTACCGGAAAAGTTGATCACTACGGAGACTTCCGGCGAGTTCTGGACCGAAAAGATATCGACGCCGTCGTTGTGGTGACACCCGATCACTGGCATTCGATCCCCACAATTCTTGCGTGTGATGCCGGTAAAGATGTCTTCTGCGAAAAGCCTCTCGCACTGACCATCGATGAAGGCCGCAAAATGGTTGAAGCAGCTCGACGCAACAACCGTGTCGTTCAAACCGGAACGCAGCAGCGTTCCTCCGAGAATTTTCGAGTGGCCTGTGAACTTGTTCTGAACGGATACATCGGGCAGCTCAAGGAAATCCAGATCGGCATCCCTCAGGTGAAGTTTCAGTTTTTCAATCTGAATGGCGAACCGAGGTTTGATACTGGACAACGTATCGCAGATTCCGCTCCGCCGGCTGGATTCGATTACGATTTCTGGGTCGGCCCGTCGGAGTATCGCCCCTATAATCAGAATGAAAACCATTACAACTTTCGTTATTTTCTGAACTACGCCAGCGGTCAAATCACAAACTGGGGCGCGCACAATATCGACATCGCACAATGGGCGATGGACGCTGACAACACTGGGCCGGTCTCGGCCATTGCAGAAAGTGTTGAGTATGAAGGGCGGAAGACGGGTCTGTACGACGTTTCTTCAACATGCCGCGTAACAATGGAATACGCAAATGGCGTGAAACTCAAGATCGGCCAGTGGCGTGAAGCAGATACGTCTCGAGAGTACGAAAACGGCAGTAATCGTTTCATCGGGACCAAAGGCGAGATCCTTGTCAACCGCGGAAAGCTGGAAGCAACTCCCGCAGGACTCCTCGAAACGAAGTTGAAAGAAACCGACAAGCGGCTCTACAAGAGCGACGATCATGTGAATGATTTCCTTGAGTGTATCAAGACGCGAGAGAAGCCGATCAGCGACGTGGAAACCGGGCACCGCAGCGCATCGGTATGCAACGTCGCGACCATTGCATTGAAACTTGGACCGGGGCGACAGTTAAAATGGGATCCTGTGAAAGAGGAGTTTCCCGGCGATTCTGAAGCGAATGCACTGCGATCGCGGCCTCTGCGAAAGCCCTACGACTTGATTTGACGAATAATCGCTCGCCACCATCTCGCAAACCGTCCGGGATCGAGCACTGTTTCCGTCCAGGTCTTTCTGGACGACGTAAAGTTCCCCCACGCCAGATCCACGTATATCGAGTAGGTCTTGCGAACAGAACTCCAGATGCCCTGTTCATTGACGGTGGCGAGAGAATTCCAGTAGTGACTGAAGATGTTCCGGTTGATGATCTTCCCGGCGACGAATAATCCGGTAAGCGTCCCTTGTGACAGATCCTTCACGCTTTCAATTGTTTCCATTGCAATCGCTGCCGAAACCCCCAGCATGCTGACTTGTTCCTGCTGCGCGAGAGATCGCATTTCTGACCAGTAGCGACTGATTTCCGATTCCGGAATGAGTTTGCGTGGATCAATCTCATTCACGGCCTTCCGCGTTTGCTCGACACTCGTGCGCAGTTCTTCCAGTGATAGCGGAGGTTGGTCGAACGCACTCGCTGCTGAACCACTGGCCTGTTTCACCGCATTGAAAAGATCTTCAACTTTGTGAATGCTGGAACTATCGTCGATCAAACCTTGTGATTGTAGTTCTTGTGCCAATTCGTTCAGATACGTTTTTGTTCCGTAAGCTGCGTCACTGACAATGGCGAGAACCCAAAGCGGCGACACATGCAGTGTGGCCAGACCGGCGATATCGATAAAATTTCCGGCCACTTTGCGAGCGATGTATCGTGAAGGATCGGCAGCCGAAACTTTGCCACTCGCACTCGTCGCCGGTATCGATTCCGGCGATTGTGCTCCCGCAGAGTCGGACACCGTTGCAACACTGTTCAGCAGGAATCCCAGCGAGTTACGCACCATCACTTCGTAACTTTTTGAATCCTGAAACGCCTGAGGCACAACAAACTCGGCAATTTCTTTTGCCGTCCCCGCAGTTAAGCCCACTGCGCTGCGCACCAGCCGTTCCGGCAAGGAGATTCCATACAGCAGCCCGGTCATCATCGAGCCTGCTGTGGAGGGAAGTTTCTCTGCGGGCGACGTGCCGTTCGCAGCCGATACCGTTGATTGCGGTGGAACTGAAGGATTTGACATACTTGCATACTCCGTACGATTCAAGACCGCTGCCATTCGTGGCTTGCGGTAAAACCAGCATCACTTCAACTTCAGACATCCGCATTCGGCAACGTTATCGAATGGCTCAATTCTCGCATACAGTCAACATAAGCGTCGCTGTTTCGAAACGCTGCGTCCCGAACACCTGGGCATTTGATTTTCATCGAAGTTCTCACATCCGCCGGAGTGCCATTCAGCACGATCACCTGATCGCTGAGAAACACGGCTTCCTGCATATTGTGCGTGACCAAAACAGATGTCAACCGACGATCTTCATGCAGACGGCGGATGTCTTCCTGAAGACGCATTCGCAGAAAGTCATCGACGGCGGCGAACGGTTCATCCAGCAGCAGGACAGTGGGATCGGTCACAAGAGCACGGGCGAGCGACAGCCGCATTCGCATACCTCCCGACATTTGGGCCGGTCGCTTCGTGACATCCTGAGCCGACAAACCAACTTGTTCCAGTAGCTGATGCAGTCTTTCTTGATCGGTAAGCTTGAACAAACGGCGCGCATCCGGCGGCCCCAGTTCCAGCGGCAGTCGCAGATTCTGTTCGGCTGTTCTCCACGGCAAGAGCGTCGGATGCTGAAAAACGAAACTGATCCGTTGATCGTCCGCGACAGCGTGATGTTTCACGGTTCCCGAGGTCGGTGTCTGCAATCCGGCGATCAGTCTGAGCAGCGTCGATTTTCCACAACCAGACGGGCCAAGAATCGAAACAAACTGACCAGCCGCAATGGACAGGTTCAGATCCTCAAAAACGGGTGTGTCTCCTGCTCCGAATTGTTGCGTGACGTTCTGAAACGTAAATGCAATTTCATCCTGTGCAGATGACACCACGGAACTGGCCATGTGGAAACCTGTGCCTTCTATGATTGTGTTGCATCCGGTTCGACGGCATCATCCGAACTGTTGTGACTCGGTTCGAGTACGAAGCGATAGCCGGTGCCTCGAATGGAGAGCAAATGTTTGGGTGACGATGGATCCTGTTCAATCATCCGTCTCAGACGCATGACGAAATTGTCGATCGAACGACTGGAAATCTCCGCAGAATCCTTCCACACATCCGACTGCAGGCGCGTTCGAGACAGCACGACGCCGTCATGTTCCAGAAAGTATCGAAGCAGTTCCTGTTCCCGAGTCGTCAGGGCGTGAACGTCATTGTTGCGGCGCAATTCAAACCGTCCGAAATCCACAGTCACATCGCTGAAACGCACGATATCTTCCGTGGGACGGACAGCCCGTCTCTCAAGCGCACGGCGTCTGCGATTCAACAGATTGTTGACGCGACTCAGAAGTTCCGGCAACGAAAACGGCTTTGTCATGTACTGATCAACACCCACATCGAATGCCTGCACCTTGTCTTCCGACAAAGTTCGAGCCGTCAGCGCCATGATCGGGATTTCTGCATCCAGTCGTCGCAGTGTCCGACAGATCTCGTAGCCGCTCATTTGAGGCAGCATCAGATCCAGGACCACGAGATCAATTGGCGGCTGAGCGGACTCATAGATTTCCAGCGCGGTCGGTCCGTCACCGGCAACGTCCACCTGATGCCCTTCGCGTTCAAAATTGAATCGCAGTCCCCGGGCGATCGCGTCTTCGTCTTCGACAACCAGAATCCTCATGGAGCAGGCTCCTTGCCGGACAACGCCAGTTCCGAAACACGTTGTCGGATTTCTCTGTTCTCCGACTCCGGGATCTGTAACTGGCGACCTGGCAACGTGACCTCAAAGATACTGCCTGTACCGGATTCTGCTTCTGTAACCGACACGCTGCCTTTCAGGAAACTCACCAGTGTCCGCACGATATACAGCCCCAGTCCAGTGCCTGTTTTCGTTCGTTGCAGTTCGTCACTGCCTCGGAAAAACATCTTAAAAATTCTGCGGCGATTTTCGAGAGCAACGCCCGAACCATTGTCACGTATGCGTACCACAACACGATCACGGCCATGAGCCATCGCATGAACTGTGACTCGTGGCGGAGTGCCGCCGTATTTGACCGCGTTGTCCAGCAGATTGCCGAAAATCATTTCCAGCAGCATCCGCCGTGACGTCAGTGCCAGCGGCGAAATCTCGAAACGAAAGACCTCAGAGATTTCCTGTTTGTGATGCAGACACGCCGCTTCGGCACAGGATACGAGCAAATCTTCCAGCAGCACAGTTTCCGCTTCCTTCTGATGCCCGATCGCATCCAGTCTGGCCACCTCCAGCAGTTGATTGATCAGTCCATCGAGCCGCGCCAGTTCGGAATTCATCGTGGCGTAAAATTCCTGGCGATCCTTCGGTTCGGGTTCTCGAAGGATCAATGTGTCCAGGTACAGTCGCAGGGCTGCGATGGGCGTTTTCAGTTCGTGGGTGACGCTATCGACGAAATTGGATTGACGACGATTGAGCTGAATTTCTTTGATCGTCAGAAACGAATACAGGGACATCCCGAAAAGACTGATTCCGAGAGCAACGGACCCAAGGATCAATGCCAGCCACAGCTTTTGCAAACCAAGCTGATAAATCAACACGACCATCAACGCGATGTTGATCGTCATCAGCACCACGCTGCTCCAGATCGGCAGACTGAGATGCCGGCGTTTGCGTCGAAAATTCGCCACGGTGATACCCTGTAAGGGTTGGAGTTTGTGAGCGGGATTGCGCTCACTGCCGGTAAGTGTTCTGAATTCAGTGGTTCAAATTTGAGCGTTTTCGTTCCGAGTTGAGCCGATTGATTGTGTGCCACTGGCATTGCCAGTGCCTTGTCTTCCCGTGAATTCCTCGGCAGCACTGGCTGACCCAGTGGCACACTCCCCGCAGTTAGCATTGCCGACTGTTAGCAATTATACCGCGAAAACTCTGTTCCACTACTCCGCAAAAGGTGTGACAGGCTGCGGTGGCCACCAGTCTTCAATCTCCAGCAGATTCAGGATCTGCTCCCGTAACGATTGCATAATTAGATCACCACCGCGAGTTTTTTTCTGAGTCGGATCGATCACCATCGCTTTGCCAATCCGAAATTCAACTTGCCACGCCGGATGCACTGTGACATGATCGGTAAGGTCTTCTTCCAGACGCTGGACGGTTTCGACGATGCGTTCGGGCGTCAGATTTCCCTTGACTCCGTCATCCAGATAACCTTCCGGATACATGGAAAGTGTCTGGCCGTAATAACAGTCGGTGAGTTGTCTCCAGCGGGACGTTCGTTCCTCTGGTGTCAACGTCCCTTTGAGAAGGTCAGCCAGAATGACCGAACGCAGATCTTTCACGCGGACAATCACATCTCCGACTCGAGCACCACCCAGCCATTGCTTTTCAATAGGATGCAGCATCGCATTGATAAGGTTGGCAATTCTCGCTCGAACGGTGCCAGGCTGTGTGACTCCCAATACTTCCACTTCGCGCGCCGCCAGCAATGCCATCGCCAGGCGTCCAATGCGGTCAATTGTTGAAAGATGTTCCTGTGTCTTCCAAAATGTGCGCTGCTCCAGTTTTGTCAGCACAGGATCGGCGACTTTTGCCAAATCGGCCTGCAATCGATAACGAATCCCAACGGGATGAATCACGACCTTCTTATCCGGACTGATTTCCGCCCGTTTTTTTGCAGCAACACGAGCGATAAACGAAACGCCATCCATTAGCGCATTCAGGCGATCGTTTGTTCGGGAAATCACACCTTCGGGGAACACTACCAACGGCCGTTCCGCATTTGTCACGATGCGAACCGAGGCGTCCAGTGCCTGGCGATCCATACCTTCTCGGTAAACGCTGAATCCACCAAGACGGCGAACCACAAACGATTCCAGGCGACTTTGTTTGAAGATATGCCAACTGGCCATCGAAAAAACATGGCTGGGAATGGCTCGGCAGAGCATCCCAAGCAGCATCGGGTCAGCATCACGCGAGTGATTGGGACACAGCAGGATTCCGTGACCTGCTTTTATAGATTCCCGAACATGCTCCAAACCTTCATATGTGCAGTTGACGATGCCGTGCGTTTTTCGCAGGTACGGACGGAGCCACAGCCGAAACATCCACGAAAACCAACGTTTGCGATATGGCGGGATAAATTTATATGGCTCTTCAACAACAACTTTATGCATCGTGCGGGAGCCGATTTTTTGAGGTCAGGGAGACTGAATTCAACTGTCCGTGGGAACGTGCAATATAGCAAACAGTGCCTTGGCAGTGGACGAATCCGCCGTGACACTTTACGAAAACAGGGTTCCCGAAATCTCGGAAACCCCTGAAAACTGAAATTATTGGGGCCGCAGGGACTTGAACCCTGAACCAACGAATTATGAGTTCGCTGCTCTAACCGATTGAGCTACGGCCCCTGATTGGTAGAATTGATGTCTGTTTTCTTGAAGACACCCGTTACGACTACTGGTGGAACTAAAAACGCCAGGGTTTTCGATGAAAAATCCACGACAGAAACCAAAGAAGCCGCGAAAGGATTTCCCACTGTCTCCCGCGAATAACGGGCAATGGTGCAAAACGATTCGCGGTACGGTTCACTACGTCTGACTCTGGGGAGATCCAGAGGCAGCAGAGGCGGAATATCTCAGAGTCAGGGAGGATCTGCAAGCCGGACGACTACCGCCCGTGACTACCGCTAACACGATTCGCATGAATGATTTGTGCAATCGATTCCAGAATGCCAAGCGGAGCATGGTTGATAGACGTACTCAAACGGATTTCCACCGTGAACGTCACGATGGGGGCGGTCGCATGGCCAAGCATTGCATCAAGCACGCTCCCGATCAAAAGGACCTGGCAGATTCTGAGAAATGGGCACTGGAGAAGCGGACGAAACTTTGATCAGATAATCGGCGGATTGCGCCGTGGGAATGGCGCAACGTGTCAAAGGGAAGAGAAGGACAAGCTGCGATGATGCAAAGACTCAAGCGGTTCGTGCTTCAGAATGACACGACTGCGGGCAGAGCTTTTGACTTCGGGGTTCAAATACTCATCGTCGTCTCATTGATCACTTTTTTAATCGAAACGTTGCCGAAAATCTCAGACAGCACGAGACGGTTGTTGCGCGTGATCGAATGCGGCACCGTTTTTGCATTTACTGCTGAGTATTTGCTGCAGGTGTACTTTGCTCAGCCACGATTGAAGTTCATGTTCAGTTTCTTTGGGCTCATCGACTTGGCGGCTATCCTGCCATTCTATCTTGCGACCGGCACGGATCTGAGATCAATCAGAGCATTTCGACTGATGCGCCTGTTTCGTCTACTTAAACTCGCCCGGTACAACGCAGCAATTCGCCGGTTTCACCGAGCGTTGCTGATTGCCAAAGAAGAAGTCATTCTATTTCTGTGTGTGACAGTCATTCTTCTGTGGCTCTCCGCAATCGGAATCTATTATTTTGAGAACGAAGCGCAACCGGAGGTGTTCGAATCGGGTGCAACCGGCGTACCGCCGGTCAACATGCGAGTGTTTGTGGCGTGTAATCTTGCAGCAAGTGGCGATTCGGGTGGGTCTGAGTGACTTCGTGTTCGATGTGCCAATTCATGAATGTTCGCCAGTGGTCACTTTGAAATACCGCCCGAACATTCAGCATTGAACGCGCGCCTTCGAGCGTCCAACGCATGCCACTGCGTTCCATACGATCTTTGACAAGATGACGGCATGCACCTTCGATCACTCCG